>OLNP01003326.1_pt1 | contig 10736 bp, 14 predicted proteins | sample 1671951 | NCBI WGS metagenome assembly OLNP01 (sample SAMEA3136629, study PRJEB25190) | human gut metagenome | biome: human gut; feature: human-associated habitat; material: faeces | place: Austria | collected 2013
AGCGTGTTCCGGGGGATGACGCGCCCCGACACGCGCATCGGCTCCAGCAGCCGGAACTTCACCGTCTGCCCGTCCGTGAGGGTCTGGTCGCCCTGCACGCAGGCGGCGATGGTGTTCTTTTCCGAGGCTTCCGCCGTACCGATGGCGGTGTGGAAACCATAGTTCCGTTCACCTGCGTAGTCAGCGATAAAAGCCGAGTCCGTCATGGGCTGCGGCAAGGCGGACACCACCGCCGGACGCACCCCGCTTACCGGTTCCGCCTTCATGCTCCTTTCGTCAGACTTGGCGGATGTTTCCGTCCCTTCGGGCTGTGCGGTCTGCCCGGCATTACCCTTCCCGTTCTGGTACTTCGCCGCCAGTTCGTAGGACTTTTCCAAGAGCGCGACCTGTTCCTCCATCGAGGACGGCTTGCTCTCCTGCGTCATCAGCATGGCTTCCAGTTCGTCAATGCGTTCCCGAAGCTCCTCCTTTTCCCGGTCCTCCTTCGGCGGCTCGTAGAACGTGCCCAGCGAAGTGTTCAGCCGCTCGTAGGCGGCGGAGGAGGTGCGTATGCCCGCCTGTTGCTTATCGGCACGCTCATTTTCGGACGGTTCCGTCTGCGTCAGGCGGTAGTCGTCCGATGCAGCCGCCGTGTCCGGCTTTTCCGCGCCGTCGTGCCAGAACGAGGACAGGTCGCCCACCATGCCCCGGCGTTCCTTCTGCCGGTTCTCCAACTGCAACTGCTCGTAGGCTTTCGCCTTGTCGCCGATGATTTTCGAGTCTTCGGGCAGGGGCATGTCCGTGTTGAATCCCTGACCCTGCCGTGCCTTCTCCCTGTCCTCGGAGGATGGCGCGAAGATGAGCCATAGGCAGCCCAGGAACAGCAGTCCCATCAGCGGATAGACCAGCATCTTCCTGCGTTGCTGCCGCTGCTGTTCGGTCAGCGGCTTCTTCTCTTTCGTTTCATTCTTCTTCTGTTCCTTTTCCATACACATTATTATATAGGTTCATATTCTCCTGCGCCGGCAGGTCCAATTTCTCGATGTGCCGCATCTCCATTGCCCCGTTCCCCTTGCCGAAACCGGCGATGGCGGTGACGGTCATGTACAGGCAGAGCGAGGCGAAAGCGGCAAATGCCGTGAGGACTATCCCCAGACGTGCCTTCGGCGGCAGGGCTTCCAGTTTTCTGCGTACCCCGCCTTTCAAGCCTTCAATCAGAGTTTTCATCTTTCCCATACGCGCATCATCTTTCTATGGTCCGGATGTCCTTGTTCTCCAGCACCGTGAAGCCCTCGATGGTAAATCCGTTCGGATTGTCGTCCGAGCGGCTCGCGTTGAGCAGGCGGCAGGCGGTCACAAGCGTGCGTTCCGTCACGTTGCTCTCGCGGATAATCATCTGTCTTGCGTATGTCCTCGCCTCGTAGGGGTAGCGGTCGAAATTGCACACCACGCTGTCCACCTGAAGCACTTGGTTGATGTTGCCGGCGATGATGCGGTTGTAGAAGCCCTTTTCGGCGAAGTCGGCGTAGTAGTTGTACGCGCTCTTGTCCGCCAGGAGCAGGGCGCGTTTCACGTTGTGCTCTATCGCGCTTTTCTCCGGCGAGAGGGTGAAAAACAGTTCGTGGAAGCGGCGCACGTGTTCCCTGGCTTCCGCCGGGCGGTTCTGCGACAGGTCCTGCGAGAGCGCGAGCATAAGACTCTTGCCTCCATCGAGGACGTATATCTTCTGCCGTTGCGCCTCGGCGAAGCGGAAGGCGCACACCACCGAGCAGACCACCACGAGGGCGCAGGCTGCCGTATAGACGATGCCGAACAGACGTATCTGCCGGAAACTCGTCTCGATGTTCTTTAGTGATTTGAATTCCATTTTTCTTTTCGTCTTTCTTTTTCTGTTTGTAAAATCATGTTTCGGTATCCTTTTTCCGAAGTGGCACTTCGGGGAGGTCAGAGTGGCACATAGGCAACCCCAATGTGCCACTTCGACCGTTCCGGCTGTTACCTCTTGAACACCTTTCCAGCCGTTCCCTTGATGAGCTTCCCGGCACGCCCCGCCACGTTTCCTGCGGCTGCACCTGCCACGCTGCCGCCCAAAGCCCCGGCGGTGTTGATGTTCTTGTTGTAGCTGCCGATGCCGCCTCCGGCTTGGATAATCCAGCCCGCCACCGTCGGAATGGTGAAGTAGCCGACTATCCCGATGATGAGGAACACGATGTACACCCCGTCGCTCGCGTCCAGCGAAAAGTTCGGGTCGGTCTGCATACGCTCGATGTCCTGCTGGAGCATCAGTATCTGGATTTTCGCCAGTATGGTGCTGAACAAATCCGACACCGGAAGCCAGAGGTAAATCTGTATGTAGCGGCTGAACCACGCCGAGAGCGTCGAGTGGAAGCCGTCCCACACGGAGAAGGCGAAGGCTATCGGTCCCAGTATGGACAGCACCACGAGGAAGAATGTCCGGAGTGTGTCGATGATGAGCGCGGCTGCGGCGAACATCAGTTCGAGCAGTTCGCGGAACCAGTCACGCACGCTTTTCTTGATGTTGTACGCCGCCCGGTCCATGTACATCCCCGTCATCGTCACGAGATCCGAGGGCGACCAGCCCAGTTCGTCCAGCTGCCGGTCAAACTCCTCGTCCGAGGCGAGGTAGGCGGTTTCCGGGTTGCGCATCAGCGCCTCGTACTCCAGTTTGTCCTTCTGCTCCCGGTACTCGTTCATGTCGAAGGTCTGTTCTTCGAGAATCCCGTGTACACCCTGCACGATGGGACTCAGCACGCTGTTCATCGTGCCCAATACGATGGTCGGGAAGAACAGGATGCACAGACCTAATGCAAAAGGTCTCAGCAGCGGGTACACGTCTATCGCTTCGGCTCGTGCCAACGACTGCCACACGCGCACCGCCACGTAGAACAACGCGCCCAGCCCGGCAAGCCCTTTCGCCACGCCCGTCATGTCCGCGCAAAGCGGCATCATCTCGTCGTAGAGCGAAAGGAGTATCTGGTGAAGGTTGTCGAACTCTCCCATAGCCTACCAGTACCTTTCGTTAGCCGTTCCGTACAGCGACATCACCCGGTCCATGTCGTTCTTCTTCCTTGCCCGCAGGTAGCTCACCGAGATGGTCTTGCCCGTGTAGTAGCGCACGAGGTTGCGGTAGTTCATCAGGCTGCGGTAGGCGTTGTCGATGATTGCCAGCCGTTCCGCGTCCGAGAGCGACATCCCCGTGACGTTCACCACGTTCTTCAGGTCTTGCAGCACGTCCGAGCTTTCGTCTATCAGCATGGCGTAGCCCGACGAGATGGCGGCAAGCTCCTCCGGTGTATAGTTCTCGTCCGAGAGCATCTTCTGGTAGTTTTCCACATAGATTTCGGAGATTTCCATGACCAGCCCGATGCTCTTCGTCACCTTCACGCCGCCTCTCACCACGTCATGCACGGATTTCAAGGCGTCGTAATACTTCTTGCCCTGCTCAAAAACCTTCTTGGTTTCCAGAAAGCCGTTCAGGGTGTTCGCCTTCGTGCCCGCCGTTTCCACCATCTCCTTGGCGGAGTTGATGATGCTCTGGGCGAGGTTGCCGGGGTCGGAAACCACCCATTGGGCGTTTGCCGTGCCCGCACCCGTGAGGCACAGGCAGACCGCTATCAGCGGCATTTTCAGTTTTTGTCTCATTCACGTTGGATTTAGTGGTACATTGATTGCTTTTTCATTGTCCTTCCTTCTTTTCGCCGTCCGAAGCGTCTTCCGTGTTCACCCGGATGTAGTCGCCGTTCGGCGAGAAAGTCAGCACGTCCGTTTCTTCGTTGTACGCCACGTCGATGCGGAAGCCCGTGTTCATGTAGAGGTTGCCGTTCTCCTCCCGCTGGAGCAGGTAGGTTTCCGGCTTCAGCCTGCGGCGCACGCCCGACCGCCGAAACAGCGTCACCTTGTAGTGTTCACCCTCCTTGTACACCAACACATCGGGTCCCGCCTCCGCACTCTGCCAGTTGCCGCAAATCTTCTCGCGGACATCTTCGTTTTCCTTCATTACCGTTTCGCAGGCTTGCAGCATCAGCGATGCCAAGCCAATCAGACCGCCGCAAAGCAGCAGCCGTTGTGTCTTTGTCAGTTCAATGTTCATTTTCTGTTTCAATTTTTAATGTCGTTGAATAATCTGTTTACTGTTTTTCTTCTTTCCGCCTTTCCGCTATCTGCCGTATGGCGGCTTCCATGTCGCCGCCCAGTTTCTCCGCCAGTTCGCGGACTTCCATCTTCTCCGTTTCCTCCGTCGTGTAGGCGAGGTACTCGTGCATGGATACTTCCGTGGCGTACACCGCCGACTGTGTGCCGCCCAGCCCTATCCAGACTTCCTTGTACCGCCTTGACGGGTCATTGGACTGGTTGATGGAGAGTATCTGCGACTTCTCCTTTTCCGTCAGCCCCAACAGCCCCTGTATCTGGTCAAAGCGGTTCATGAATTTTCTTTGGTCGAGCAGTATCTTGCAGTCCGAGTTGTTGATGATGCTTTCCTTCACGATGGGCGACGAGATGATGTCGTCCACCTCCTGCGTCACCACAATCGCCTCGCCGAAGTATTTTCTGACCGTTTTGTACATATAGCGCAGATAATCAGCCATGTTCGCCGAAGAAAGAGCCTTCCAAGCCTCTTCCACGATGAGCTGTTTCCTTACGCCTTTCAGCCGCCGCATCTTGTTGATAAATGCTTCCATGATGATAATCGTAACCACTGGAAAAAGCTCGGCATTATCCTTTATTGAATCAATTTCGAAGACCACGAACCGCTTGTGCAGCAGGTCGATGTTCTCCGTGGAGTTGAGCAGGAAGTCGTACCGTCCGCCCCGGTAATACTGCCGGAGAGTGGTCAGGAAGTTGTCGATGTTGAAGTCCGTCTTCGCCACCTTGATGTAGCGTTCCTCCATCTCCTTGCGGTACACGTCCCTCATGTACTCGTAGAACGAGTCGAACGATGGAACGATGCTCCTGTCCTGCTGGATTTTCAGGATGTAGGCGTTCACCGCGCTGCCCAGTTCCGCCGACTCCGTTTTCGTGGCGGGTTCGTTCTCGCTTTTCCACAGGGTGAGCAGCAGCGTCTTGATGCTGTCCTTCTTCTCCACGTCGAACACCCCGTCGTCCGTGTAGAACGGGTTGAACGAGATGGGCTTTTCCTCCGTGTAGGTGAAGTAGATGCCGTCCCTGCCCTTCGTCTTGCGGTGTATCATCTCGCACAGCCCTTGGTAAGAGTTGCCCGTATCGACCAACACCACGTGGGATCCTTGTTCGTAATACTGCCTGACAAGGTGGTTCATGAAGAATGACTTGCCGCTTCCCGAAGGGCCCAATACGAACTTGTTTCTGTTCGTCGTCACGCCCCGCTTCATCGGCAGGTCGGAGATGTCGATGTGCAGCGGCTTGCCGCTGATACGGTCCGCCATGCGGATGCCGAAGGCGGAGGGCGAGTCCTTATAGTTGGTCTCGCCGGCGAAGAGGCACACCGCCTGCCCGATGAACGTGTGGAACGCTTCTTCCGCCGGGAAGTCGGCTGCGTTGCCGGGGATGCCCGCCCAGAACAGCGTCGGGCAGTCCGTCGTGTTGTGGCGCGGCACGCAGCCCATGCTCGCCAACTGGCTGCCTACATCGTTCTTGATGCGTTTCAGTTCCTCCGCGTCGTCGCTCCACGCCATCACGTTGAAGTGGGCGCGGACGGACTTCAGCCCCTGCGAGTGCGCTTCGTTCAGGTATTCCTCGACCCACTCGCGGTTGATGGCGTTCTGGCGGCTGTACCGCGAGAGCGACTGCATGTTCCTCGCCGTTTTCTCGAAGCGGCGCAGTTCCTCGTCGCTGTTGCCGATGAGCACGTACTGGTTGTAGATGTGGTTGCAGGGAAGCAGCAGACCCACGGGAGCGGCGAACGACAGGCGGCAGTCCGAGCGGTCGGTGGAGAGCCGTTCGTAACGGCTGTCCGTGGCTACCGCAGCGGGCAGGTCTTCCGTGTCCGACAGGGTATGCAGGCACAGCCGGTTGTCGCCGATGCGCATCTCCCTTGCCGTCATTTCCATGTCCTCCAGACAGTCCACATTGTCCGGCGAGAGCGCGAAGTACCTGCCTATGATGCCCGTTTCCTTTTCCGTGCCCGTAAGCTCGTCATCGGAGAGCCGGCGCAGCCGGATGTGCCCCGAATCGTTCAGGATACGCGCGAACTGTTCCACCGCCTCGATGAACTTCACCGCCGTTTCCTTGTCCTGCATCTCCTTCGGCACGATGTGCCCACGGCACAGGGTGTTCCAGTTGCTCTGCTGCCTCATGCGCTCCTTTGTCGTCTTCGTCAGGAACAGGTAGCACTTGTGATGGAGGAAAGGTCTTTCGTTGAAGTGCATCTCGTAGCTGCGGGCGAGGAAGCCCATGCCTTCCCTGCCTGTGTCGGGGCGGTACCGCTCCTTCACGTACCAGTCCTGCTTGTGCAGCACCGAGTAGTCGGGCAGCACCTTTATCGCCTTGCACCACGTGGCGTGGATGGCCTCGTACTCCTCCGCCGTGACGGTATAGACCTCCGGCAGTTCCACCTCGAAGGCGGCGGTAATGTCCGCGTCCTTCGAGACGATGCAGCCGTGCTCCACCGAGAGCAGCGGGAAGCGGCTTTCCAGCGTGGTGGCTTTCATTACATTTCTCATACGTTTCTTCCTTTCTTTTTTCGTCTTAACAGATTGGACACCCGTCTGCGGTGGAGCACATGGCGGGGGCGCATCCGTGCCGCGCCCAGCTTCATCAGCCCGTGTTCGCCGTACTTCGCGTTCAGGCGGAACGTGAGCCACACGGTGGCGGAAGCCGACACCACACCGAAGCCGATGCAGAGCCACTGGCCCGCGTCTGCCATATACAGGATGACAAAGAGGATGAAGGCGGCAAGCAGTCCGCCTGCGAAGATGAACAGGTATTGCGCCTTCAGTCCTTTGAACTCCACCGGACGGCCTATGCCCTTGTTGATAGGGTATTCAGCCATTGTCCTTATACCTTATTATATATGTATGGGAATGTCCGTTTATTAAAGGAAGAACGAACGGAGAATCGTCGCGCTCACAATCAGGAAGATACACGCCCCGAACCAGCTCGCGGCGGTCTTCGATGTGTCGGGGTCGCCCGACGAGAACTTGCCGTACACCTTGATGCCCCCGATAAGCCCGACGACCGCGCCGATGGCGTAGATGAGTTTCGTGCCGGGGTCGAAATAGCTGGTCACGAGGTTGGTAGCCTCATTGATGCCCGCCATGCCGTTGCCTTGTGCGGACGCTGAGATGTTTGCAGCCAGCAGAAGGGCTGCGAGAATGATTTGTTTTTTCTTCAATGTCTTTGTCATAATCGTTTCTTTTTTTGTGCCTCCGGGTTGGATAGTCCCTTTGGCGGTTGATACTTGTTTTTACTTCTTGCGGCTTTGGATGAAGCCGGCTTGTGGATTTAGTGGTTCGGTGGCAAGCCGGGGTTTAGCCGTAGTCGATTTTCTTTTTTCGCATCATTGTTTCGTTTTACTTGTTATACATAGTCACGGATGTTGAAATCCTCAATATTGTCCGGCACGTTGGGGACTGTAGTCCGTACCGCCGTCGGGGTCGGTTCCTTCCGTATGGTGGTGGAAACGCTGTCCATATAGAAGTCCATCAATTCGTTCAGTTTCCTGCGGGTCGCTTCCGAACTCTTTTCTATCATCGCGAACAGCTCGTTGCCCTTCATGTCGCAGAACACCATCCCGGCGTGGCGGCGTTCCTCCATTGTGGCTGCCGGTTTCTTTACCGTCCGCATGGCAAGGTCGATGTCCTCGAAGGTGAAGCCGCTTGCCTCATGGGGTTCGCCGTCGTAATCCTCATCCCCGTCATATTCTGCCATGTCCGACACGCGGCTGTCGCTGAATGTTTCATCAAGTTCGTCATCAGGCACTTGGCGTGACGGCTTGTTTTCCGGTGCTTGTCCTCCGTCGGTATCCGTTTCATCGGCAAAGGTAACGTCCTTTTCGTCCACTGCCTCGGCTTCCACGGAAGTGGCAGCTTCCGGCACTGTGGTGTCCTTTTCTGGCATAATCCAGTCCGATATTTTGAACTTGCTCCTGCCCACGACATCGGGCGGCGGTTCCTGCCGTTTCCGGTCTGTGTTTTCTTGGCTGCCGGCCTTCTGCCGTTCCTGCTGCTCCCATGTCAGATAGAAAAGTATCCACAGGTTGCACATCATCATCAGGACAATCAGGAATGTCACCATCGGCTTATCGTTATCTGTTCGACAATCCCGTGGCTCTTCCTCCCATGCAGGGTTTCCAGTTCAGCCCTGTGCCGTTCAAGATGTTCGGTGACAATGCTGTCTATGTAACCGGATATGGTTGTCCCTTGCCCTCCCGCCATGCCTACGATCCGCTTGACGGCTTCATGGTTCTCGCGGCTGATGTACACAGCCTTCTGTGCGGTTCCTTCCGGCCTGCGCCTGTTGAGGTACTTGCCCGCATAGGCTTCTTCCTTTCCCTTGCGTCTGAAAATGTTGATGTTCAGTTTCATGATTCCTGCTGTTCCGTTTTAGTGTCTGTAAATGGGACTGTCCCTTCCAACAAGTCCATGATTTCATCCTGATGTTCCTCGAAATACCGCGCCAGCACATTGTCTATATAGTCTGACAGGGTAATCATCCTGTCTTTGCCGACGGTGCGGACGATTCGCTGTATCTGCTCGTAATGTTCGGTGCTGATTTGTACCGGCTTGTTTTTACGGACGGTTCCGTCCGCTTCTTTCAGGAATGTGGAAACATAGTGTTCCAGTCCTTGTTTCTTGCTGCCGTTCTGTCCGACGGACGTTTTCGGGCTTTTCTTCTTGTTCGTTCTTGCTTTTTCCATTGTCGTTCTTGCTTTTTCCATTGTCGTTCTTGTTTTAATGTTAATAAATGTCTTTATAATTCTTCTTGTAAAGCCTGCGTATCACTTCCTCGTTTTCCTTGAAGTGATGCTCAAGCACATGGTTCACATAAACCGAAAGTGAAAGGCTGTCCTTTCCGATGACCCTGACGATGCCCCGGATGCGTTCATGGAACTCCGGGTGTATATAGGCGGATTTCGCCGACTTGACCGGACCTTTCATCGGCTGGAGGAATTTTTCCATATATTCCGCCTCCTGCATTTCACAGTCGTCCGTTTTCTTCGGTTGCACGTCCGGCTTCTGTGGCCGGGCAGGTCTTTCCTTGCCAGTTCCTTTCTCATCCGCGCTGTCTTGGGCGGCGGGCGCGGACATTTCCGGACGGAACGAGTCCAGAAACTTGCCGGGGTCAATATCGACATCGAGTTTCTTCGCCATCGGTTCAACGTTTTACGATGCCGAGTATTTCTTCCGCGAGGGTGTCGATGCCGCTTCCTTTCGCCAGCGCTTTGTCCGGCGGCAGCAATGTGGAGCGGAAAAACGGGCGGTCGCCTTCCTCCGAGCCTTCCTTGCGGAAACGCTTGCTGTCAGGCAGGCTTGTCTTCAGTGTTTCCAGCCCCATCCCGGCAATCACCTTGTCGTAGATGTCGTACAGGTCGGTCTTCTCGCGCTTGTCCACCATGTTCCACAGCAATCGGATACCCTTGATGTTCGACTTGCCGGTGGTGATCAGCGTGTCGTTGATGATGCTTGCATACTTCAGCGAGCTTTCCATGATGAAACGGTCGGCGGCTATCGGGCAGAAAATGTAATCCATGGTCGCCACCGTCTTGATCAGTCCGAGGTTGTTCACCGTGCCCGTCAGGTCGAAAAAGATGAAATCGGGCGGTGTCGCCGACTCAATGAAGGGTTTGACCGTTTCTATCGCATTGTCGGGTCGGCTGCCCACAATCGGGTAGGCACGTTTGCCGATGCGCTTGAACTGGTCGTATGCCAGCTTGCGCAGATACGGGTTACGCTCGATGTTCTTCAGGTCACGCTCGCGCATGTCCTTGATGCTGAACTGGGGGAAGTCGCAGTCCACGACTACCACGTCATACCCTTTCACGTAATACAGGTAACTCGCCATCAGTACGGTGAGTGTCGTTTTGCCGGCCCCTCCCTTCTGGGTGGAGAAGGCGATGAACAAAGGTTCTTTTTTCATTCTTTCTTCTTTTTATTGTTAATAATCTGTTGTCCGGTCGGCTTGCCATCCTGCCTGTTGTCCTGTACGCCCGCTGACCGTCCGTCACGCCTGCTTGCCGGTCTGCCTGTTCTCCGGCTGTCCGGCAGACTGGTCATCCGGGAATCCGGCAGGCTGGTCGGTCGGACGGTTGGCTTGTCAGACGGCTGGTTGGTCAGCCGACCTTTCTGCCTGCAAAGTAAAGGGCATTTTTCCAACTCCGTACCGTTTCCGCCTTTGGTGGCAGCTTGTGGCAGCAAGTGGTAGGGAGTGGCTTTATCCGCAGACATTTCCAAAATGTCTTCCGCCTTCCAGTCAGCCTGTTTGTCGGTCGGTCTGTTCTCCGGCTGTCCGGCAGACTGGCCATCCGGGAATCCGGCAGGCTGGTCGATCGGACGGTTGGCTTGCCGGACGGCAGGCAGGTCAGCCGACCTTTCTGCCTGCAAAGTAAAGGGCATTTCCTCAACTCCGTACCGTTTCCGCTTTTGGTGGCAGCTTGTGGCAGCAAGTGGTAGGGAGTGGCTTCGTTCTTATCACGTTTTCAAGGGCTTAAACGCCCTACCTTTGCACCCAAGCGGCAGGGCAATGCTCCCGGCGCGTACCGCAGGCTCCGGCTCCGTCCTTCTTTTGGGCAGCCGAAGGGTATCGGGCGACCGATACCTTTA
>OLNP01003342.1_pt1 | contig 10693 bp, 8 predicted proteins | sample 1671951 | NCBI WGS metagenome assembly OLNP01 (sample SAMEA3136629, study PRJEB25190) | human gut metagenome | biome: human gut; feature: human-associated habitat; material: faeces | place: Austria | collected 2013
GCTTACTGCCGGAGATATGGCGCACATGAGTGCCTTTCGTGCCAGATGGTTAAACGGAAGCCAAAGAACCGGGTTATAGTGGACGGAGTAGAGCGGAAGAGATGCACGCATTGCGGAAAGGTTCTTCCCCTTCACCGCTTCTATGATCGCACGGTAGTACGGAACGGCAAAAGCTATCATTTAAAAACGTCATGGTGTCGGCTGTGTATGTCCGGTACTCAATGCGAAAGGACGGCCAGAAAGAAAGGTTTATTTCCCGGTAAAATTACCGGAAATCCGATAAAAACGGGCTGAATTTGCCTATAAGCGGGGTAATATTGCCGGAATACGACAGTTTATTTCCATTTAAGCCATATAAATAGCCTCATCACAGAGGTAGAACCTATCAACAAAAAATTGTATCTTTGTATTGGTTTTGAAATTAATGCTTTTTTATCTGATACAAAATTAGTTGTCGGTTCGTTTGTACCTATTTTTACGTTTGTTGTTCCATGCTGTTTCGTCGTGAGATGAGGCAGCATCTTTTATTTATCCCTGTTTTTCCTTTCAGAGTTCGCAATTTTAAGGCTTTCTCTTTTCGGATGATAGTTTCTATATCTGGTGCGAGAAAGTCGCTTAGATGCAAACAAAATACAAATGCCGATATTATCTGTAATCCTTTCTCTTTTCCCTAATAAAAATAGCGTCGATATGGTTTGTTTAACTTTGTCTATCTTTGTTGTTTGTTTTATGTTTTATGGCATATTTCGGGCAAAAAACGACCATAAAAAAGCAAAATAAGATAAAATGAGATAAAGAAAACAGTAGAAACATACTATATTTGCATTATGAATATTGCAATTAAAATACCAAATGCGGACAGAGACGAAAGGATAGGAAGTGTATTCAATCATCTTTTTTCTGTTATATTGCAGAATGAAATATACGGAGAGGGGGATAATATTATTTGGGATTTCTCGAATACGTCATTTTTTCATCCGTTCTTTTTATTCCCTTTTGCCATATATAGAAGCAAATGTAAAACCAACATTGATTGCAAAAATCTTCCCTCATATATGAGAAGTTATTTGAGTTGTGTGCGTTTCTTTGACATGCTTACGATAGAAGATGATGAGGGACTGAAAGAGGCATTAAAAGAGTATTTGGTTAAAAGCTATATTCCTATATGCAGATTCAGTAGATTAAATAAGAATATTGATTCGATGCAGACAATAATTCAATCTGTAGTAGAAAAACAAAAGCAGTTAGATGCAAGGCTGAAAACTCCAATTTCATATTTAATTAGTGAATTAGTTTGCAATATAGACCAGCATTCAGACAGTGAATTTGGTTACATCTATACACAGTATTTAGGCAAGGAGAATAGTTTAGACATTTGTATTGCCGATGACGGGATCACTATATACGGAAGTTATGTAAAAACACAGAAAATGATAGAAGAAATAGGTGATAATGAAGCAGAAGCACTTAAATTTGCCAACGAAGGGTATTCTACAAAGAATCTTCCAGAAGCAGAAAATAGAGGGTTTGGCATATCTTCCACAAAAAGCATGATTGTAGAAGGGCTTGGAGGCGCATTTTTTATGCTATCCGGAGGCGCATTTCATCGACATGATATTAACGGAAGTTCGTATGTTAGGCTTCCAGAATCCATTAGTTGGGATGGTACAGTAATACTTATGAGAATACCGTTAACAGTAAATAATTCTTTTGATTACATGAAATATATAAGGTAGGAGGTAGTATTATGAACGAAATGATTAAACTTTACGATTTGTTTGGAACAGAAATACGTTCACGCTCTAATGCCGATGTATTGCGTGAAAAAATCTTGAATTGTAATATTTCTATTATTGACCTATCGCAAATAACATTTATTTCTAGGTCTTTTGCGGATGAGCTTTGCAATTTGTCTGAAAGCGAGAATATCAAAATTTATAATGCAAAAGGCATTGTAAAAAATATGCTGTCTATTGTATCTGAAAGCAGAAAGAATAAACGAATAAGGAAAACCGACAATGCCGAGATGAAAGAATTTAGCGATTTCAAAAGTCTTTCTAATTTTTTGGCTACTATATCATAAATATGCAATATCTGTATTCTTATGAGACAGGATCGAATACAAGCATTAATTGAGATAGTCTTATACATAATCAACCGAACAGGAGGAATTGATTATCAACGCCTGTTTATTATACTATACTTTGGCAATCAACGAAACCTTCTGGAATGGGGATTCCCAATGATAGATGATAAATTTTATGCTTTTCCGCATGGTCCCGCACCGATAGAATTGTACAAGGCAATCAAAGGGGATAAAACTGTTTTGTCTGGTTTAAAAGATAGTGTTTATATCTCCCAGTACTATTTGCTACCAAAGCGTCAAGCTAATACAGACTACCTTTCTATATCCGATATGGAAATACTGAAGGATTGCATTACAAAATACGGAAGTATGAGTTTTGCCGAACTCGAAACCGTTTCACGCCCTAACTGTTGGAAAGTTGCTAGAGAGACCCCGGAAAGGCCTTTTATAGAAGCTGCTGACATTGCCCGGGATGGTGGTGCAAATGAAAGACTTATTGAATATATTAATGAAATGATTGAATTTGATGAATTAATGACATGATCCGTTTATAACTTACTTATAACACCGTCGTGACGACAGGAGTAATCACAAGGTTAAGCCCCGATTTTTTCCCTATGGGGCTGACTGGAAATATTTAGTTTAGTATTGTGTTTGTTGTGGGATATATCGTCGTGATGATGCAATATCCTTTCAGTTATTAAACATATACGTTAAGTTAATAATGCCGGTGGCTTGTGTAAGGTAGTCGGCATTCAGATTTCAACACTGGGGGAAATTCCCCTGTTTAGTTGTTTTTATATGCTTGTTTAGTATATGGTAAGCCTCCACCCGTGACGGATCGAGGCTTTTTATATCAAATAAAAAAATGCCTAATACTAAATCTATCCGTTTACTAATTACTTTACACCAAGTATAAACAACAAATAGAAACACACTTCTTTTAAACGGTTTGAAAACGGTTATAAATTACTCAAATATGCACTGTTGTTCAACTTATAGATATCTATCTATATTTACATTATTCACTTAGATTCCAATAGGTGATTATTCCCGTCTTATAACTAGAGAAAACGACGGAAACGAGCAAAACACCTTAAGATTACCCTAAGGCTAGACTAAATAATTACGGTAAGGGTAAAACCCAAAAAGACGGTAAGATTACGGTAAGGGTAAAATGTGTATTTTGATAAATCTCATGATCTATAACTCCAAATAACCGTTATTTGGAACTGATACACTACAAAGATTTTTTGGGGGCATTACACGTGTGAGAAGAAGAATCACACTTCTCCTACCCTAATTTTGTAGTACCAATGTAGTACCATTTTCAGTTAAGAGCAAAGAAAAACCCTTCCAGAAAACATCTGAAAGGGCTTCATGAGGTTCCTGGCGGATTCGAACCGCCGTACACGGTTTTGCAGACCGCTGACTAAGCCACTCATCCAAGGAACCATTATTTCTCGTTTGCGGTTGCAAAGGTAGTACAAATTTTGAAACTACCAACTATCCGCAGCAATTTTTCTTTGTACTTTTTTTCTTTACATCGCATTCTCCGCGTTTCTTGTCTATCATATCCTTTAGTTCACAGCCACTTACACAGCTATCACAAGGATTCTGATTTTCTCGCGTACGACGAAAAAAACGAAATATTCCATATATGACGCGGGCAATGCAGAGTACAACCAGTACTCCGACTACCCAATCTTGCCAATTATTCATACAAACAATCCTCCAATCTGATAAACAGCAAATGATACAAGCCAAGCCAATCCCGTTGTGTAACAAGCAGCAAAAAGCGCCCATTTCCAACTACCCGATTCCTGTTTTATAGCCGCTATCGCCGCAATACACGGGAAGTAAATCAATACAAACAACATATAACAGAAAGCAACCAATGGAGTAATCGGAATTCGTTCTGCCAAACTTACTGAATCAGCATCCGGATCATCTGCATATAAGACACCTAATGTACTTACTACCAATTCTTTCGCTCCCACACCGGAAAGCAAGCCAATACCTAGTTTCCAATCAAATCCCAGTGGTTTTATAACTGGCTCTATACCACGTCCCAACTGGCCGATATAAGAATTTTCCTGCTGCTCGGCAACTGTTTCATAAGCATCATGATTCGGATAATACCCCAAGAACCAGATTATAATAGAAGCAATCATAATAATGCCTCCCATCTTTTTCAAATACTGCGCTCCCTTTTCCCATGTGTGACGGAAGATCGATTTTGCTGTCGGCATCCGGTAAGGTGGAAGTTCCATCACAAATGGAGTATCATCACCCTTCACCAGAAACTTGCTAAACAAGCGGGCCATTACCACAGCCAGTACAATACCAATCACATAAATACTTAACAACACCAGACTTGCATTGTTCGGGAAGAAAGCACCCACCAACAATAAATAAATTGGCAGACGCGCACTGCAAGACATCAAAGGATTTACCAACATTGTAATAAGACGGCTCTTCCGGTTCTCAATAGTACGGGAAGCTATAATAGCAGGTACATTGCATCCAAATCCCATAATCAAAGGAATGAATGATTTTCCGTGCAATCCCATTTTATGCATGATTTTATCCATGATAAAAGCTGCACGAGCCATATAACCCGAATCTTCCATAAGAGAAATGCAGAAATACAAAATCAAGATATTCGGCAAAAAGACAATAACCGCTCCTACCCCACCAATAATTCCATCAATCAGCAAATCTTTAAATGGACCTTCCGCCATATTATTGCGTAACAAGTCACCAATCTGCTCGACAAGCCATTCAATCCCCATCATCGGATATTCTCCAATGACAAACGTACCTTCAAACATCAGATACATAAAAAGGAAGAAAATAGGAAATCCCCAGACACGGTGAGTTACGATCGAATCCAGCACTTTTGTTGTCTGCGCCTGCTCCAAGTGATTATCTGTGAATGTCTCCTTCAGTGCACCACTGATAAATCCATATTTAGCATCCGTAATAGCCGATTCACAATCCTCATTCATTGTGTCCTGAACACGCTTCGACATCTTATCACGGACATGGAATATCTCATCCGCATTTGGTAATGTCCGCACAATGCGCTCAATGTCAGGATCATTCTCCAACAATTTAATGGAGAGGAAACGGGTAGAATATTTATGCCGGATAAACTCGTTCTTGGACACTTCACTTTTTACAGCTTCAATCGCTTTTTCGATATCAGGACCATGATTGATATGAATATGCCGGAAGACACGCCCCGTCTTTTTATGTTCACGTACATAATCTTCCAAATGCTCTTCCTCGTGGTTCTTACGATCTTCCAGAGAATCATGCCATTCGGTCAAATCCTTAAGAACTTCCGGATTCATATTTCCCTGTTTATCAAAGAAGTCTACTCCTTCATACAGATTGATAACAACATGAAACAAGGTATCCAATCCACGATTTTTCTTACTGACAGTAGGCAACATCGGCACCCCGAACAACTTACTCAACAGATGATAATCCAATGTATTTCCACTGGCTTCCAACTCATCATAAATATTCAGAGCTACCACCATGCGGACATTCATATCTATCAATTGAGTAGTCAGATATAAGTTTCGCTCCAGATTAGAGGAATCGACTACATTAATAATCACGTCCGGAGTTTCATCGATAATATGACGACGCACATAGATTTCTTCCGGCGTATAAGCAGACAAAGAATAAGTTCCCGGCAAATCGACAATACGGAAATGATAGCCTTCGAAATCAAAATAACCTTCTTTGGCATCCACGGTTACGCCGCTGTAGTTTCCAACATGCTCATGAGCACCGGATGCAAGATTAAATAAAGAAGTCTTGCCACTGTTCGGGTTTCCGACCAAAGCAACATTAATGGTACGGCGTTTACCTAACGCCAACCGTTTCATATCTTCTTCTTTTACTGAAAGGTCTTCAGGCAATCCTTCATGATAAACGGTCTTCTCGGCCAGTTTCTTTGCTTCCTCTTCGCTGATAACTTCGATCATTTCAGCCTCCTGACGACGAAGAGAAATTTCATAACCTAAAACTTTATATTTTATGGGATCTTTTAGCGGAGCATTCAACAGCACTTCAACCGTTTTACCTTTAATGAAGCCCATCTCCACAATACGTTTACGAAAACCACCGTGCCCCAATACCTTTACAATAACACCTTTTTCTCCTGTTTTTAATTCGGACAAACGCATAACTCTCAAAATTTTCGGCAAAGATAATTCATAACTTCGGAGCATGCAAATTATTTAGAATGTTTTTAAATAGCAGCTTTTTTCATCCTCTAAAAGATTCAGAAAAAATAAAAAAACTTATTGATAAACTCGTATCTTTGCAGGTATGATACAACAACGCGTTACAAAATATATAGAAAAAGAACATTTGTTCTCACCGGATGATAAAATCCTGATCGCATTGAGTGGTGGCGCCGACTCGGTGGCATTACTATATATTCTGCATACAGCAGGCTATCATTGCGAAGCCGCACATTGTAATTTCCACCTGCGAGGCAAAGAATCAGACCGGGACGAGCTATTTGTCCGCCAACTTTGCGAAAGAATGGAAATCCATTTACATACCATTGATTTCAACACGACCCAATATGCAACGGAAAAACATATTTCGATTGAAATGGCCGCACGGGAACTCCGCTACCAATGGTTCGAGAAAATTAGAAAAAAATGTCAGGCAGATGTTGTCGCTGTGGCCCATCACCAGGATGATAGCATAGAAACTATACTACTTAACCTGATTCGGGGAACAGGAATTACCGGTCTGTTAGGAATCCGCCCCCGTAATGGAGCCATCGTACGCCCTCTGCTTTGTATCAACCGGGAAGAAATAATTCGTTACCTGCAAAACATCGGACAAGATTATGTGACAGACAGCACCAATCTGGAAGACGAATATACCCGTAATAAAATCCGGCTCAACCTCCTTCCCCTCATGCAGGAAATTAATCCGTCAGTCAAAAACACTCTGGTAGATACGAGTAATTATCTAAATGATGTAGCCACTATATATAATAAATGTATAGAGGAAACTAAAAAGAAAATCATTACGGCAGAAGGTATCAGAATCTGTGATTTGGTAAAGGAACCGGCACCCGAAGCCATCTTATTCGAAGTCCTGCATCCTCTAGGATTCAATTCCGCACAAATCAAAGATATCGCTCACTCGCTTCATAGCCAACCGGGCAAGCAATTCTGTAGCAAAGAATGGAGAGTGATAAAAGACAGAGAATTTCTATTAATAGAAACTGCGGAATCTAAAAATGAGACTCTTCCTCCTTTTCAAATCATCAAAGAGGAAAGAGAATACACCCCGGATTTTCTCATTCCACGTGAAAAGGAAATAGCCTGTTTTGATGCCGACAAACTGAATGGAGAAATTCATTACCGAAAATGGCAGCCGGGAGACACTTTTATTCCTTTTGGAATGAAAGGAAAGAAAAAAATAAGCGATTATCTGACCGACCGCAAATTTTCTATCAGCCAAAAAGAACGCCAATGGGTACTCTGCTGTGGAGAACATATCGCATGGCTGATAGGCGAACGAACAGACAACCGCTTTCGTATTGATGAAACAACTAAGCGTGTCGTAATCTACAAAATAGTTTGAGGCAATTTCTGTTTCTTGAAGCAATCTGACAACAAAGCCGCAAAAGGAGTATCATACACCCGTGCTTTCTTAACGCAAGCTTTTACACAGGCACAACACTTGATACATTTAGCTTCATCTGTATGCAGTTCATCCCCTTTCGTTATAGCCCCTGCCGGACAACGGACCACACATAATCCGCAATGGGTACACAAATCCTCATCTTCCACCCAAGGAGCGCGGGGAAGCGGTGTCCCACTTTTACGTAACTTGATGACTTTCCTCAAAAAACGGAACAAAGGAAAGAATGGCTGACTCGGACGTTTGATAGCACGTACATCCACCGGATAAAGGGTATCCATACTATCAGCTGTCTGTATTTTTTCCATGATTTTCTTCCCAAACTCCCCAGCAAAAGCTAAATCCGATTCATCTGGACGTCCCACTGCAATCGGGTATTTATCGGTACTATATGAATGTTCTCCAATAAAAGTTGCCCCGGCAATTACTTTAAATCCGTGAGGAATAGCAAAAGCATCCAGTTCCATTAAAGCTTTTTCATAAGCGCGATTTCCGTAAACCACTACCAAAACGGTAGGAGTATCCACTCCACGGATATACTGCAAACGTTCCATTGCCAAAGGAGCGACATGTCCTCCATACACAGGCACTACAATAATAGCCAAAGAAGATGTAGGAATCACAATTTCATCCGCAATCTGCTGCGTTACATTAATAGGAAAAATATTTTTTATGCCCGTCCCGTGAACAATCGCCTCCGCAACTTGTTTAGATGTGTGTGTAGGCGAAAAATAAATTAAATGAGCTTCATTTACTGTCATACTATTTTCTTTTATGTAGCAAAGATACACTTTTACGTGGAAAAAAATGTTTGATTGTTCATGAAACCAAAAAAAATTATTATCTTTGCCCCGTTGAAACATTCTACGATTCAACATATACATCCCTAATTCAGAATAAAAAACAAAACGTATGCTCGCATATCTGTAGCCATGAGCTGTAGTAATGCTGTCCATAATTCAGCAAAAAAAGAAATATTAATAACTTACCATACTATATGTATAACATTATCCAATTAAACGACAAAAATCTGTCGGAACTTCAAGTTATTGCCAAAGAGTTAGGCATAAAAAAAGCAGACTCATACAAAAAAGAAGACCTTGTTTATAAAATACTCGATGAACAGGCCATTGTAGGAGCTACAAAGAAAGTTGCCGCAGATAAGCTAAAAGAAGAACGCAAAAATGAAGAACAAAAGAAAAAGCGTTCACGGGTAGCTCCTACCAAAAAAGAAGACAAAGTGGTTTCCGCAACAAAGAGTGAAGAGGCTAACAAGACAAAAGAGACCGCTCCTGTAAAAGCTGCACCACAACCTTCCAAGAAAGAAGAAAGTACAAACAAAGAAAAAGAAACTGTTGTTGTAGAAGCTAAAGCGGAAAACACTGCTACTCCCAAGCGTAAAGTAGGCCGTCCTCGTAAGAGCTCTGATGCAGAAGAGAAAAAAGAAGTAGAAAATGCAAAACCGGCAGCACCCAAAGTAGTGGAACCTAAACCTGTTGTTGCAGAGAAAGCTACTGGTGCTACGGAAAAGCCAGCTCCGGTACAACAGCAAACAGCTGAGAAGAAAGCAAAAAACAAACCAGCTGCAGAAGCAAATAAACCTGTTGCAGAAACAAATAAACCGGCTACTGAACCTAACAAACCTGTTGTAGAGAAAAAGGTAATAGATAAACCACAAAAGAAAGCTGCACCCGTTATCGACGAGGAAAGTAATATCTTATCCAGCGTTGACGACGATGATTTTATTCCAATCGAAGATCTGCCTTCTGAAAAAATAGAGCTTCCTACCGAATTATTCGGAAAATTCGAAGCTACTAAAACAGAATCAGCACAGACAGCACCGGAACAGCCATCTCATCCTCAACAGCAACAACAATCTCAACAGCAGCAGTCCCAGCAGCAACGTCCGCGTATTGTTCGCTCACGCGACAATAACAACGGTAATAACAATGCTAACAACAATGGAAATAATGGCAATAACGCCAATAATAATTTCCAGCGTAACAACAATAACCAGAATCAGGTTCAGAACCCAAATCAAAATCAGAATCAGAACCAGAACCAACAACGCTTACCGATGCCACGTGCCGCTCAGCAGAACAATGCGGGTGAAAATCTTCCGGTACAACAGCAGCAGGAACGTAAGGTTATTGAACGCGAAAAGCCTTATGAATTCGACGATATTCTCAACGGAGTAGGTGTTCTGGAAATTATGCAGGATGGATACGGATTCCTCCGTTCTTCCGACTATAACTACCTTTCTTCTCCGGACGATATTTACGTATCACAGTCTCAAATCAAACTATTTGGTCTGAAAACCGGTGATGTAGTAGAAGGAGTTATCCGTCCACCCAAAGAAGGAGAAAAATATTTCCCATTGGTAAAGGTTTCGAAGATCAACGGACGTGATGCAGCTTTCGTTCGCGACCGTGTTCCTTTCGAACATCTGACACCTCTCTTCCCGGATGAAAAGTTTAAACTTTGCAAAGGCGGTTATTCAGACTCTATGTCTGCCCGTGTCGTCGATCTTTTCGCTCCTATCGGTAAAGGCCAGCGTGCATTGATCGTTGCCCAGCCAAAGACAGGTAAGACCATCTTAATGAAAGATATCGCAAACGCTATCGCAGCCAACCACCCGGAAGTTTACATGATTATGCTGCTGATTGACGAACGCCCGGAAGAAGTAACAGACATGGCGCGCAGCGTTAATGCAGAAGTAATTGCTTCTACTTTCGACGAACCGGCAGAACGCCACGTAAAAATTGCAGGTATCGTATTGGAAAAGGCAAAACGTCTGGTAGAATGTGGTCACGACGTAGTTATCTTCCTTGATTCTATCACCCGTCTGGCTCGTGCATACAATACAGTATCTCCTGCATCCGGCAAAGTCCTTTCCGGTGGTGTGGACGCAAATGC
>OLNP01003351.1_pt1 | contig 10669 bp, 8 predicted proteins | sample 1671951 | NCBI WGS metagenome assembly OLNP01 (sample SAMEA3136629, study PRJEB25190) | human gut metagenome | biome: human gut; feature: human-associated habitat; material: faeces | place: Austria | collected 2013
CCAGGGCTCTTGCATCTCCAACTTTTGCGTAGCAGGAGAATAACTGGTTTGCAACATCCTGATGATCTTCTCTTGTGTAACCTGCACCGATACCGTCCTTCATCAGACGGGACAGAGAAGGCAGTACGTTGATCGGCGGGTAGATTGCCTGTCCGTGCAGCTGACGATCCAGTACGATCTGACCTTCGGTGATGTAACCAGTCAGGTCAGGGATCGGATGTGTAATATCATCATTCGGCATAGTCAGAATCGGGATCTGTGTTACAGAACCTTCGACGCCTTCTACGATACCGGCACGTTCGTAGATTGTAGCCAGTTCACTGTAGAGGTATCCAGGATAACCTTTACGAGAAGGAATCTCACCTTTTGAGGAAGAAACCTCACGCATGGCCTCTGCAAAGGATGTCATATCGGTTAAGATAACCAGGATGTGCATGCCTTTTTCAAATGCCAGATACTCTGCTGCGGTGAGGGCAACCTTCGGTGTGATCAGACGCTCTACAACCGGGTCGTTTGCCAGGTTCAGGTACATAACTACGTGGTCAGAAACACCGCTTTCTTCGAAAGTCTTGCGGAAGAATTCTGCTACGTCATATTTAACACCCATAGCTGCGAAAACGATCGCAAATTTTTCATCGGAATTATCACCCAGAGAAGCCTGTTTTACGATCTGAGCTGCCAGACGGTCATGTGGCAGACCATTTCCGGAGAAAATCGGAAGCTTCTGTCCGCGGATCAGAGTGGTCAGACCATCGATCGCGGAAATACCGGTACGAATGTAGTTACGCGGATATTCACGGGTAACCGGGTTCAGCGGCAGACCGTTTACATTGATGTGTGCTTCCGGATAGATATCACCCAGACCATCGATCGGCTGTCCGATACCATTGAAGGTACGGCCGAGGATGTCCAGTGATACGGCAAGCTCCATCGGATGTCCGGTCAGCTTTGTGTGGGTATTTTTAAGGGACATACCTTCATTTCCCTCAAATACCTGGATAACGGCTTTGTCTTCGTAGAGCTCTACGATACGACCGAGTTTCTTTTCGTTGTTATCCACAACGATCTCTACGATTTCTTCAAAGGAGGCATTCTGCACGCCTTCCAGAACGACCAGAGGGCCGTTGATCTCGTTCAGGCCTAAATATTCTATTGACATTTCTTTTCCTCCTAAGCGTTCTTTTCAAGTACTTCGTCATAGAAACGATCGACTTCTTTGCGGTAGTCATCGAACATATCCAGACGGTCATTTGGAACATCGTATTTCACGGAAATGATGCGGTCAAAAATGTTGCTTTCTTTCAAAATGGACATCGGCATACCCATGGTAACCAGGGCTTTTGCCTTTGTGTTCAGATACAGGATCAGGTCCATCATCAGGAACTGTTTGCGGATCGGAACACAGGTATCGTCTTTGTGGAATGCATTCTGCTGAAGGAATCCCAGACGGATGACTCTGGCGATCTCCAGTGTCAGTTTCTGGTCATCCGGAAGTACATCACTACCAATCAGTTTTACGATCTCCATCAGGTTGCTTTCCTGGTTCAGGATCGCCATCAGCTGATTTCGTTCGTCTACGAAATTCTTGTCGGCATTGTCACGGTACCATGGTGCCAGGTCATTTACATATTCACTGTAACTGGTCAGCCAGTGGATAGCCGGGAAATGTCTTGCATATGCCAAGGATTTATCCAGTCCCCAGAAGCAGCGTACGAAACGTTTGGTATTCTGTGTGACAGGTTCGGAGAAGTCACCGCCCTGAGGGGAAACCGCACCGATGATGGAAACACTTCCTTCGGAGCCGTTTAAGGTCTGCATCATGCCGGCACGCTCGTAGAAAGCGGAAAGGCGGGATGCCAGGTAAGCAGGGAAACCTTCCTCTGCAGGCATTTCTTCCAGACGTCCGGACAGCTCTCGAAGTGCCTCAGCCCAACGGGAAGTGGAGTCTGCCATGATCGCAACGTCGTAACCCATATCGCGGTAATACTCAGCCAGTGTGATACCGGTATAGATAGAAGCCTCACGGGCAGCTACCGGCATGTTGGAAGTATTGGCGATCAGAGTAGTACGATCCATCAGAGGTTTGCCGCTTCTTGGGTCAACCAGTTCAGAGAACTCTTCCAGAACCTGTGTCATCTCGTTACCACGCTCACCGCAGCCGATGTAGATGATGATGTCGGCGTTGGACCATTTGGCGATCTGATGCTGTGTCATGGTTTTTCCGGTACCGAAACCGCCAGGGATAGCAGCAGTACCACCTTTGGCGATCGGGAACAGAGTATCGAGGATACGCTGTCCGGTAATCAGCGGTTTGCTTGCTGCGAATCTTGCAGCAGTCGGACGCGGAACACGGATCGGCCATTTCTGGGCCAGTGTCAGTTTTTCTTCTTTTCCGTTTGCAAGCTGAACGGTTACGATCGGTTCGTTGATCGTGTATTCTCCATCCATTGCAACTTCCAGCACAGTACCGGAAATGTTCGGAGGAACCATGGATTTGTGGACGATTGCCTGTGTTTCCTGAACTTCTGCGATGATCGTGCCGCCAGAAACAAATTCACCCGGTTTTACGGTGATATGTGTCTGCCATTTTTTCTCCGTATCCAAAGAATCAACGCTGACACCACGGCTGATGTATTTACCGGAGGATTTTGCGATCTCACTTAACGGACGCTCGATACCGTCAAAAATATTGTTGAGGATACCAGGGCCAAGTGTTACGGAAATAGCATCGCCGGTACCGATAACGGTTTCGCCCGGACGAAGTCCTGTGGTTTCCTCGAAGACCTGAATGGTCGTGATATCGTTTGTCAGACGGATAACTTCGCCTACCAGACGTTCTTTTCCGACGTAGACCATTTCAGCCATCTGAAATCCTGTGTTGCCTTTCAGGTAAATAACAGGACCGTTAATGCCGTAAATAGTACCTGTTTTATGCATTTGTAGCACCTCCGTTAAATGAGAAGTCTGCTTTTAACTTTTCCAGTTTGGAAGCGAAAGAATTGTCGATCAGGATGTTGCGATCCTGAAGAACGGCTCTTGTGCCGCCCATAAAGGAATATTCAGAAACGGTAACAGGAGCTCCGGTTGCGACCTGGAGACTGGAACGTTTGTCGGAGTCTGCAGGGTCAATGTAAAGGATCAGTTTTCCGGAACCGGCCTCTTTCTGAATGTTTTTGATCTGTTTGATCAGCAGCTGCTGATATGCTGAAGTAGTCATGTAATCTTCAAGCAGCTGTTTTACTTCGACAAAAAGCTTTTCTTTCAGTTCATTCTGTTTCTGTGTGATCTTACGCTTGATCTGAAGCTGCTCTTTGGAAAGAGCCATATTGTTATTTCTCTTCAGATTGTCGCTTTCTGTTTTTAACTGTAAATCAGACTGGCGAAGTGTGGTTGCTTTGTGTTCTTTTTCTACCTTGTCCAGATTTACTTTATATTCTTCGATCATGGCAGAAGCCTGTTTTCTGGCCTCTTCCAGAGAAGATTCTTCAAAATATTTAAGCTTTTCTTCCGTAGTCAAAATATCTCACCTTCTTTATAATTTTATTCCGATTGCTTCGCTTACATAGGAAGTGATAAAGTCCGGTTTGCGGCCGGTACCGTGGCGGTCAGGGATTTCGATAAGAAGTGGAAGACGGCGGTTTAAGCGGACATCATCAATAATATCCGGAAACTCCCGACCGAATTTTTCGGTCAGGAGAATAATACCGTTTTCTTTATTGGCAATCGCGTCTTCCAGTGCTTTACGAAGTTCCGCACGTTCGTGCACGATACAGCCTTCTACGCCTGCCAGACGCATGCCGGTCAGAGTATCGACGTTATCACTGATTAAGAACATTTTCATAAATTAATTGCCTCCTGATATGCGAACAGGAAATTAAAGTTTACCAAGGATCATGAAGGAGATGATCAGACCGTACAGAGCGATACCTTCGGCCATGGCTACGAAGATCATGGATTTACCAAAGATGCTTCCGTCTTCACTGATAGCACCCAGAGCAGAACTTGCTGCGTTTGCAACGGCGATACCACCACCGATACAGGAAAGACCGGTTACCAGTGCAGCTGCCAGATAACCCATACCAGCTGCCAGACCGCTTGCAGATGCAGAAGCAGTATCAGCTGCCAGTGCTACAGAACCGTCGCCTGTGAAGATCATGATAACGGCAAGAGCCATGGTTCCAAAGAAGAGGAAGCAGTTGATGCCAAGTGTGGTTTTGAAGCGTCCACGGTTCTTTTCACCGATCAGAAATGCTGCGGTTGGTACGACGATGCTCAGAAGCAGTGCTGCGATAAAAATGAATTTTGTAATAGTTGACATAGTAATTTCCTCCTTAATCGTGTGTGATTATGAACTCACAAATATAAAATATTTTATTTCCGTTATTTTGCTTTTAAATGTTAATCAACGGATTTTTTAACAAATGGTGTGAATGGATGTCCTTCGCCTTTATAGAAACGGCTGAACATTTCGTAGTATTCCAGACGAAGTACCTGGATACCAACGATCAGACCCTCCATTGCACATACAAAAACGTTACCAAGTACGATAACGATCCAGTTGATGTTTCCGGATTCGGCTCCGGCAAGCATCAGGACTACTTCCATCATAGCTGCGTGGCTGACGGCGAAAGCACCGATACGCACGAAAGACAGCGTGTTGGAGAAGTAGCTCAGTAATACATCAAACAGTTCGAAAAATGCAGTTACAAGGAACATGCCTTTTTCTTTTGGCATAGCATCTGCTTTTTTCTCGACCAGTTTACCGAGCGGCTCTTTGAAGCCGATCAGGATCAGCGGAATGAGGAACATAACCACCAGAACACCGGCTGCCGGGATGGCATGACCTGTCATAAATAAGAAAACGACTGCAACGATCGCACCGTAGAATACAAAACCGGCGATACCGTTTGTATCAAAGAAGATGTTCTCAGCATCTTTTCTGCGGACTGCATTGATAATATGCAGAACCATCGTTGTCAGGATCAGGAACATACCAAATGCGATGGCAACAACGAAAGCGGTGTTCATAGTACCGATAAACGGAAGCGTTGTCATTGCATCCTTCGGATGCATCCAGAGTGCAGGTATGACATCCTCAAAACCGAAGAAACTGCCGAACAGGAAACCGAAGATCGTAGAGAAGACTCCGGCACTGCTTAAGCATGCTGCGAGTTCCATTTTTTTGAAATGGTAGAGCAGGGCACCGCCGATCACCAGGCAGAGTCCCTGACCGACATCACCGAACATGGCACCGAAAATAAAGGAATAGGTCAGTGCTACGAAGATGGTCGGGTCGATCTCATTGTAAGACGGAAGACCGTACATACGAACGAATAATTCAAACGGACGGAAGATACCAGGGTTTTTCAATTTGGTAGGCGGTGTCAGTGTGCTGTCTTTATCCTGATCTTCATTGCTTTCGATCAGACAGAACAGATTCTTGTCATCGGCTACGTCTTTTTCAAAACGAGCGGCATCGCTTTCCGTCATCCAGCCACACAGAATGTAGAAGACCTGTTTACCTTCTTTTGTGCAGGCTGCAAGTTTACGCACATCAAAGTTTGAAGTGAGTGAACGGAATTTGTCTCTGCAAAGCAGGACTTTGTTTTTGTACTCGTTGAGCAGTTTCGCACTTTCTTCACGGCACTCCTGAAGCTGGACATCAAGATCATGGATATCAGACTGAAGTTTTGTACCGACTTCCTGTGGAATACCTTCGTATTCATCCGGAAGGTGGATGCGTTCAAAGTGCAGGGAAGAAAATACGGCATCGATCTGTCCGGCTCTGCCCGCCGGCACAAAGTAAACACCCCATACATACTGCTCATCTTCGCTGCAGCGATAGAACACGGTGTCCAGATTTTCGTAGACATAGTGCTCCAGTTTTTTGTAGTAATCGCGTGTGATCTTACCGAAACGATATTTGATAAACTTAAACTGCAGTACGCTGTGAATATCAAAATCGAATCCAAGGAACGGTCTTAAACGTTCATAAGAAGCTTTCAGATCTTCCTTCTTTGCTTCCAGAGCATTGGTTCTTGTATAAATATCAGAAAATTTGCTTTCCAGAGTTGCGAGAGTCTCAGAAGCTTCTTCAATCGAAATAGTGCCGGTTGGGTTTTCCTGATTTTTATCCGTACCGAGCATGGAAGCGAATTCTTCTGCTTTTGTAAGCTTGTCTTTATAAGGATTGATCTCAATATAAGGACGAAGAGACTTGACAGTCTTAAGCTCAGAAAGAGCATTTTCCAGATGAATTTCGTATTTGGATAAATAGTCATTCACCACACGGTCGATGTCTTCTTTCGGACCGGTAACGCTCAGAAATTTCATTTTCTCAATCAACGATTACACCCCCTTTTCAGATTTGAAATATATTTTTGCGTCTCACTGGTCGGAAGACCGTATCGGATGCACTCAAGCGTGGTTGTGAGGTCGTCAACCTCATGTTCTTTCTCATAGAGATATGAAATGATAACTGCAATGGAGAATGGATCCTCCTTTGCGTTCTTACGCTGAACACGATAACGGATCTGATAATAGGCATCGTCCAGTGAAAGTTTTGCTTCCTCCGGGAAATGTCGTCCGTAGTAAGTATTTCTGATGGCTGCGGTCAGTTCATCTGTAGTTGTAGCTTCGACCATCTCTTTGATCTGAGAGGTCTGAAGACGGTATTGGATACCGATCAGATGTGCATAGACGTCCGCATTGCTCATGTTGTAAAAATGCTTGGAACGATAAATCCAACGTATGTTCAGCAAATCCATTTTGACACCGTAATCGTCCATAAAGATTCTTTCTTCGTCACGAGTCAGAACCTTTTTGCGGCTGTCCCAGAACCATTTGAAATAGCACAGGTCAAGTGCCATCTCGTAATCCCACAAAGTAGGTTCGGACAGACCGGAGAGAAGAGATAAAGGACGATAGTAGATGCTTCCTTTCAGAAGGCTTACAAACTCATCCAGAGTTTTACAGTTGGAAAGAGCGGTCAAATTGATGTCCGAGTGTTTTTCAAAGAAATCTTTGAAAATATCGAAATTCAATTCAACATCTCTGTGGTCAAATACCATTCGCATACAGGTTTTCAGAAGTCCGATCTCGTATCTGCGGAAGTACAGATCCAGGATTTTACGCTGATGTATGGTTGCGAAACGGTAGATACTCTGGAAATCCGTGTAGATTGCGTTTGTGAGCATTTTCTCGATCTCTCCGCGGTGCAGGGAATTTTCGTTGGAATTTGCGAAAATACCAGCATAAGCGGACTTTGTTTTCAGAAATCCGATGGCATCGGAAACGGATGTCAAAGAGGCGAGATGCTGAAAATCTTTAGCGGTCAGAAGCTTCCTTCGCATACCGCGAATCTTGGTCGCTGTACCGCTGTAGGCTAACAGATTTCCCATAATTTTACTCCTCGATCATTTTTGCGATCAATCCGGCAGCAAGCTTTTCATGATTCTGATTGTAATCATTTTCGATTGCCTGAATCGAATCTTCAGTTGCTTTCTGCAGATCGGCAAGACTTTTTTGCATTTCTTCATTTAAGCTGGAACGAATCTGATCAAGCTTCTCCTGCGTAGCTTTCTCAGCCTCTTCATCAAATGCCTGAATACGTTCACGCATCTGCTGTTCCAGTGCCTTCTTTTCGTTCTCGGCAGCCTCAATGATACCGGCTGAGGCCTCTTCGATTGAAGACAGACGCTTGATGACGAGATCCATGTGCATCCCTCCTTTAGTATAGTATAGTTGCAGCTTTGAAATTCAAGCTGAACATATGCAAAAGCACAGCTCAGCCCACAAAAAAACTGCAGAAGTTTATTGCCCTGACACTTCTGCCCTTATATGATTATTGCCAGACAACCGTAAAATCATGTTTACAGATACCTATTATAATAGGTAGTCCTTTTTTCACTCCATCTGACAGCTTACATTATACACGATTTCCACTTGATTTCCATATGCAAAATTCTCAAAAAAATAAAAAAATTTTATGGTTGTTTTGCACAATTAGAATGGATATGATAGAATACATGGGTATAACTCAGAAGAAAGTCAGTGATACCTAGTATATAAAATTTATATGATGCCAGGGCCAAAAGGTCAAAAAGACGATGCAAGCTTGCTTGTGAGAGTACGCAGTACGGAACAATCCGTATGGCATCAGTTACTGACAAATCTCAATGTCATAAATGCCAGGGTCAAAAGCCTGAAAGCACGATGTGCTTGCACAAACATAAAATTGGAGGAAAATAAATGCGTTTAAGAAATATACCGGGAGCGGATGAAGTGATCAGAAACTGTGACTGGGTAATCAAGGAAGCGGCAGATAAAAAAGGAAAATGGAATACGGTATTTGGAAATGAAAATCCGATCCATATCGAAGTTGGGATGGGAAAAGGGCAGTTTATCACTGAGATGGCAAAGAGAAACCCACAGATCAACTACATCGGAATCGAGCGTTATACGAGCGTTCTTCTGCGTGCCGTACAGAAAAGAGAGCAGCTTCCGACAGAAGAAGCCCTGCCGAATCTGCTCTATCTGTGTATCGATGCCAGTGAACTTCCGGAAATCTTTGCAAAAGACGAAGTGGCAAAGATCTACCTGAATTTCTCAGATCCATGGCCGAAGGATCGCCATGCAAGACGCAGACTGCCGTCAAAAGAATTTCTGGCACGCTATGACCAGATCCTTGTGCCGGATGGCAAAGTAGAATTCAAGACCGATAATCGCGGACTGTTTGATTTTGCACTGGAACAAAGGGAGATCGCCGGCTGGAACTTGGACGGCTGCACCTTTGACCTGCATCATGATGAAAACATGAATGAAGGCAACGTGATGACCGAGTACGAAGAAAAATTCTCAAGTATGGGAAATCCAATCTATAAAATGATCATCAGCCGGTAAACAGATGTCATATTATATAGAAACGAAATAGAAACCGGACTATCCGTTTCGTTCGGTGGAGGAAAAATGGCACGAAGACAGAATGTTCGTGATCGCATTGGCATGGCAGTCTATGAAAAGAAAAAGCTGAACAAGAAACTGGTGACCATGCAGAAATCTTTTCAGGAAGTAAAGCACCTGATCGGGGATGAAAAAAAGAAAAAATAAAAAGAAGGCGTTTACAGCGGAGAATTTCCGGTGTAAACGCCTTATGTTGTTTCGAACTATTTTTTGATGTGGAACGTTTTCGATTTTCCGCAGGCGGCCAGCAGATTTTTACTTTATATCAGTGCTTTGTACCATCAAACTCAAACGGCTGCAGATGTTCCGGAAGTGATTCGTCACGCTTTTGAAGCTGATGGTTGATAAGACGCTGGATCAGATAGCGTATAAATGCGACTGCCGGAACACCGAGGAACATACCAAGGACCCCGGCAATACTGCCGCCGACCGTGATGGCGAAGATGATCCACAGCGGCTTCAGACCGGTAGAATCTCCGAGGATTTTCGGTCCGAGGATCAGACCGTCAAACTGCTGTAATACAAATACCATGACAACAAAGATCACGGCTTTGAGCGGACTGATAAAAAGCAGGATGATCGCACTTGGAATGGCACCGATGAATGGACCAAAATAAGGGATCATGTTTGTGATTCCGACGATTACGCTGATCAGCACGGCATAAGGAAGTCTCAGGATCAGCATCAGTACAAAACAGAGCACTCCGATGATCGTAGAGTCGATCGCCTTTCCGACGATAAAACTGCTGAACAGACGATTGGCTTCTGCAGAAACATCCAGGATCAGCTGGATATATTTTACCGGGACAAATGCATAGACAACAGCTTTACAGGAATTGATCAGAGGTCGTTTGTCAGCCAGCATATAAATGGAAACCATGATCGCAATAAAGAGGTTCAGCACCCATTTAAGGATGGACATGGAGATCGAATACAGTGCCGGTATCATATTTGCGGCAAAATCCTTCGCATAGTTGATAAAGTTCGGGATCGCATTGTTGATCGTATTTCTCAGCACTTCCGTATCCAGCGAAGGGAAACGCTCTTCTAAAGTATCAAAGAAATGATAAAGCTGCTGTGCCGCAGTCGGAATAAAATTGACCAGATCCGTCAAACTGGTGATAATCTGCGGGATAACACCGAAAAGTACGATCACAATGATGCCGATCACAAGAACATAAGCAGTGATGATCGCCAGGATCTTACAAAGAGCATCACTTTTAATCTTACATTTATCACGGAACAGCTTGTAAAAGCGGGCAACTGCCGGGTTCAGTATGTAGGCAATCAGAGCACCGATGATAAACGGCATCAGAACAGCCAGACCTTTTTCAATATTTTTCAGTGTCGTGTTCCAGGATGTGATCAGATTGATGATGATCGCACCGAAAAAGATGACAAACATCGTATAAATACAGATTGTAAAATAACGGTTATTGGCCGTAAATTTATTTTTCTTGATGTCATCATCCGATTTGTTTTGTTTCTCCAGATTCATGGGCATCCCCCTTATAAAATGTTTAAAAAACGAGTTACTTCTAATTATAAAAGGCACGGAAAATTAGTTCAAGTGTTCTTTCTTAAAAAAACTATAAAAAAACTTAAAAAAAAGCTTGCAATTTGTAAAACCGTATATTATAATATATCTTGCGTTCAAGGTAACGCAACACAAGATATGCGCGATTAGCTCAGCTGGCAGAGCACCTGA
>OLNP01003352.1_pt1 | contig 10669 bp, 8 predicted proteins | sample 1671951 | NCBI WGS metagenome assembly OLNP01 (sample SAMEA3136629, study PRJEB25190) | human gut metagenome | biome: human gut; feature: human-associated habitat; material: faeces | place: Austria | collected 2013
CCTATGTCATTTATCAACTTTCAATAAAACACATTAGATAGATATGCTGCCTTTTATAGACCGCTGTTTAAATTCACTATAAACAAACATTACTTTTATCATAATTTTCACGATACATTTTTAATAATAGGCTAACATCTGTTCCTTGTCAACTCTCCAAAATGTATATTTTCAAATACAAAATGCATATTTTCTCTTATAAATATATTAAAAAGAGAGAATATGCATTTTTATTCAGATATTAAAAGTATAATTTCTTCACACGATGTAAAAATTATTCTACTGTTACGGATTTTGCCAGATTCCGCGGTTTGTCAACATCCAAACCTTTTGCGACACTGACGTAATATCCCATAAGCTGAAGCGGCACGATCGCAAGACTTGCGGAAAAATATTCTTCTGTTTTCGGCACATAAACGGAAAAGTCCGCCGTATCTTCCACGCTGTAGTTTCCATATGTCGTAAGTCCCATCAAATATGCGCCTCTGCTTTTTACCTCGACCATATTGCTCAATGTTTTCTCAAACAGATCGTTCTGAGTTAAGACTCCCACGACAAGAATTCCGTCTTCGATGAGACTGATTGTTCCATGCTTCAGCTCTCCTGCCGCATATGCTTCTGAATGGATATAACTGATCTCCTTCATCTTGAGGCTTCCTTCCAGACTGATTGCATAATCGATGCCGCGCCCGATAAAAAATACATCTTTTGCATTCGCATATTTACTTGCAAACCACTGTATCCGCTCTTTATCGTCAAGCGCTTTCTGAATCTTATCGGGAATTCTGCACAGTTCCTCGAGCAATTCTCCATGCCGTTTCTCATCTATTCTGCCTTTTACTTTTGCCATCTGTACGGCGAGAAGGTACATTGCCGCCAACTGTGCGCTGTACGCCTTTGTCGTCGCAACCGAGATCTCGGGGCCTGCATATGTGTATAAGACATGATCGCTTTCTCTTGCAATGCTTGAGCCGACTACATTGACGATCCCGATAACCGGAATTCCTTTCTCTTTTGCAAGACGCAAGGCGGCAAGACTGTCTGCCGTCTCTCCTGACTGTGATACGACGATCAACGCCGAATTCGGCGCAAGAATCGGGTTGCGATAACGGAATTCAGATGCGAGATCCACTTCTACCGGAATACCTGCCAGACTTTCCGTCACATATTTTCCGACAACTCCGACATGATACGCCGATCCGCATGCCGCAACATAGATCCTCTCAATGCTTTTTAGTTGCTCGTCTGTCAGACCTGCTTCCGAAAAGTCAATCGCACTGTCTTTTATATAAGCGCCCAGCGTATCCTGAACGGCTTTCGGCTGCTCATGTATCTCTTTTAACATAAAGTGTTCATACCCGCCTTTTTCGGCTGACTCGGCATCCCACTTGATCTCTGTCATTTCTTTTTGTATCTCTTCCCGGTCAATATTATAAAAATGCACTTCCTCCGAAGTCATCTCCGCTATTTCAAGATTGCCTATATAATATACGTTTCTTGTACGATCCAGAATCGCCGGAACGTCTGACGCGATCAGGCAGCCTTTTTTACTCTTTCCGATAATAAGCGGGCTGTCTTTTCTGGCCGCAAACAATCTGCCCGGACAATCGCGGAACATCACTCCGAAAGCATATGATCCTCTTATTCTAAGCATAGCCCTTGTAAGCGCCTCAAGAGGTGTTCCGGTCTTCTTATAATAATAATCTATCAGTTTTACCGCGATTTCCGTGTCTGTCTGTGAATAAAACGTATATCCCGTTTTCTGAAGCTTTGTCTTTAATTCTTGATAGTTTTCGATAATCCCGTTATGCACAAGAACAACGGATTTATCATCCGTGCAGTGAGGATGTGCATTATTCTCGGAAGGTTCGCCGTGAGTGGCCCATCGTGTATGACCGATCCCGCATGTGCCTCGCACACTTTTCCCGTTATCTGTTTTTTCTGCAAGGATCTTCAAACGCCCCTTTGCCTTTACTATCGCGATCTTATCCGTCTTTTCATTACGAACCGCGATTCCCGCCGAATCATACCCTCTGTACTCCAGCTTTGAAAGCCCTTCCAAAAGAATCGGCGCTGCCGGCTGTTCTCCGATGAATCCTACAATTCCACACATTGTTCCACATCCTCCTTTGATGCCTGTATTTATACATAAAAATTTTGTGCATAATAGTACCACCACTTTTTATGAAATGTCAATAGAACAAACGAATTTTTTTATTTTTTTTGCTTTTGTTTTTATTTCTTTTGCTGTTTCGGGAAAATCTGTCTGCATATGGGCGCTATCCGATCTCTTGATAAACTGCCGCCGCTCTACACCCGAAGATGAAACTCTTCGATCAGGTGAGCAATATTTTCTTCTGTATCTTCAAGATCATCTGCGATTTGAGAAATTGTTTTCCCCTTTTCAAGTTTTTTCTGAACGAGAGCTCTTTTTTCTTCTTTTCGACCTTCTTCTCTGCCTTCTTCCTTCCCTTGCTCTCTTCCCTCTGCTCGTCCTTGTTCTCGTCCTTCCTCTCTGCCTTCTGCTCGCCCTTGCTCTCTTGCTTCTTCTCTCTGCACTTCGATATCTGTTTCATAATCATATTCATCCAACAGCATATTGACAACCTCGCTTCCTTTTCGCATTAAATAATCAGCAAGAATTCCTTTCTCAATGCACTCTTTGATCGCCTCTTTATACGGTTCTTCCACACCGGAGATCTGATAGTTCTGTACCGTTTCCATAAACTGGCTGTATTCTTTCAGCACCTGACATTTCTCCAGGATCTCATGATGCTCTTCCGGGCGGATATTGATGACCTTTACTTTTAATTCCAGACTCGGTTCACCGTCTTTTACAATATAGGCGTCTGACAGACGGAGCTCTTTTTCCTTCTCCCATTTTTCTTTTCCGTTATAAAATGTGTAAAATTCCGGCATCGGAAGGGGGACGAGTTTCTTTTTATATCGGCTTCTCGGCGGCACGAGCCTTTCATATGCCCGTCCGATGTACAACAGACTGCGAAGGGGCATGTTTTCGTTGATCGTAGACTGATGCTCGCCGAATACGATCACTTTCCCACCTGCATCGAAAGAAATGTCGTTTTGAAAATTCATATAGATCGTATTGTCTACGCGGAATTTCCGGATCTTCGTTCCTTCCGGGAGGGGCTCGTCGTGGATGGCGTTAAAGAGCGCGATTTCATTTGCTTCTGCTGATTCGTCTTCATAGAACAGATCTACGAAGACGCTGTTTTTGATTTCTCTGTTTTCTTTTCCTGTCATAGGCTTCTCCTTTCATGCGCATGAACGAGTCCTATGAACTAAGAGAAAAGTTTTCACAATAAACTTTATTTTCTTTCTTAAGAATCAGTATACGAAAAAAAGCGGCGCTCTACAAGACTCTCCATGCAAAAATAATTTTGTTAATCGGGTAACTTTGAGGGAATTCCTCGGACTGACGATACTGTCAGCATTCTCCGCGGACAGACGAGACTGCCGGCGCTTTTCACAGAAAGAATTTCTGTGAGTGGATTTATCATAACATATTTACAAATCAGGAACAATGATATTTTATTACAAGGATCTGCACTCTAATGTCAGTATACGATAAAGAATACGGCTGCACCGCAGCTTTCACTGCCATGCAGCCGGAATAAGTTTTTATTTATTACTTGCCGAAAGCACTTCTTCCGCAATATTTCTTGAGTGATCGGAAATCCTCTCTAAGCCGACAAGCGCGTCAAGAAATACGATTCCCGCCTCCGTATCGCACTGCTTATTTGCAAGACGCTGCATATGATCTGCCCGAAGGCGGATCTCCAGATCATCGGCGCTTCTTTCTTTTTCAATCACTTTCAGCGCCTTCTCCGCACTGTTCTCTTCAAATGCTTCAACCGCATAAGTGAAACTGTCTGAACAGACTTCCAGCATCTCTTTCATTTCTGCTGCCCCGACACCCGAGAACTTCTTTTTCTGGTTCGCAAGGTTTTCTGCATACTCGGAAATATTTTCACAATAGTCGCTGATTCTTTCGATGTCTGAAACAATCTGAAGAAGGCTTGCCACGTGCTGATGCTCTTTTTCATTAATCGCCAGAGAGCTGATCCGTATCAGATAATCTGTAATTCCCTTGCAGAGCCGGTCCGCGATACTTTCTTCCTCTCGGATCTCGTTCATCGTCTCTTCATCCTGAGTAAATAATACTCGGCGAGTCTTGTCCATCGTTCCTTTTACAATATATCCCATCCGGCATACTTCGCTTACAACAGACTGAATCGCAATACTCGGAGTCTCTAACATCCTTTCATCAAGGAGCACACGGCTTTCATCTACTACTCCGTCTTCCTCTTTCTGGAGTTTTCTTGCCAGTTTGATGATCCAGTCGGATACCGGGAAGAGCAGCAGTGTCGTTCCGATGTTGAAAATTGTATGTACCGTACTGATCTCTGTCTGCGTAATCATACCCGCGCCCATACCCGGGTTGAGCACTTTGAAGAAAAAGATCGCCGCAACACTGAATATGATTGTTCCGATCACATTGAACAAAAGATGCATGATCGCCGCTGTCTTTGCTGTCTTTTTCGCTCCGATACTTGACATGATCGCCGTCACACATGTTCCGATATTCTGCCCCATGATAATATATACCGCCGCATTAAACGGTACAAGTCCTGCTGCCGCGAGACTCTGCAAGATGCCGACCGATGCAGACGAACTCTGGATGATCGCCGTCACAAGCGCACCTGCAAGAATACCAAGGAACGGATTGTGTCCAAGCTTCACGAAAATGCTGCAGAATGCTTCTGATTCCTGAAGCGGCGCAACCGCCGACGACATCGTTGTAATTCCGACGAAAAGGATACCGAACCCTACGATAATGCTGGAAATATCTTTTGACGAACGTCTCTTGCCCGTCAGCATGATGATCACACCGATAATAATCGCAATCGGCGCGAGATTGGCAGGACTTAAAAACTTCGCCCATTCCACACTCGACACGAGCCAGCCCGTTACCGTCGTTCCGATATTTGCTCCCATGATGACGCCCATCGCCTGAGACAGATTCATGATACCTGCGTTTACAAACCCTACGACCATAACTGTCGTTGCCGACGAACTCTGGATCACTGCCGTAATAAATGCGCCGAGCATCACTCCAAAAAGTTTATTTTTCGTCAGCGCTTCCAATAGAGACTTCATCCTGCTGCCCGCGGCATTCTCCAAACCTTGCGCCATGATCTGCATTCCGTAGATAAACATTCCCAAGCCACCCACAAACGGGATGATAATAGATGCATAGTTCATAATTCTACTCTTTCCTCCGTAGCTATAAGAGTTTTTTCATTCACTTTTTTCACATAATTTATGCAGAGCTGCAAAAGTGTGCAACCCTGCATTCTTACGATACCATTATCAGCGTCAAAAAACAACAAAATCTTTGCATTTTCTTAGCGCAATTTTCACAGACGTTTTGTGGATGTAATATACACATAAAAAACTGGCGTTTTCTACACTTTCATGCTATGATGTCGATAAAGCATTATACCGATCCCGAACTGTTGGAAATCAACACCTTAGAAAACGCGATCTATATGGCAATGCAGAACGATGTTTCATTCATGATCGGACTTCGGCTGTCTTTATACGAACATCAGTCAACTTTTAATCCTAATTTACCGCTGAGATATCTGTTTTATATTTCGGACTTATACTCGGGTATGATCGACAAAAACAAATTATACGGTTCACGAAAAATTTTGATTCCGCCGGAATTCGTCATCTTTTATAATGGGATCCAGGATCAGCCGGACCGCCGGATCTTACGATTATCCGATTTATATTCCATACGGGATCAACACTGCAAATTAGAATTAGAAGCTGTCATGCTCAACATTAATCTCGGACATAATCCAGCCTTAATGAATGCATGTACGATGCTGCATCAATACGCAGAGTATACAGACCGGGTTCGTCGGTACACAAAAACAATGTCGCTTGAAGATGCGGTTGAACATGCCATCACAGAATGTATCCACGAAGGGATTTTAAAATCATTTCTTGAGAAAAATCGAGCGGAGGTGAAAAACGTGTGCATTTACGAATATGACGAAGAAGAACATATCCGGCTGGAACGCAGTTACGCCTGGGAAGACGGAAAAAAGGAAGGACTTAAAGAAGGTATTCGGAAGGGCGAAAAAGGGAAAACTTGCAATCTCATTCAGAAAAAACTCGAGAAAGGAAAAACTCTTTCCCAGATTGCAGACGAGCTTGAAGATACGGAAGAAAATATCGGACGCCTGATCGAACAGTTTCATCTTGGAATACCCCAATAACCGAAGCGACTTATATAGAGAAAAACAATTATAATTCTCTGCAGACACAGTGTGTACAGAAATCTTCTTTATTTTATTTTTCTTGATTTCTGTACACATTTTCATAAAAATCTATTTTTTCATTTTCGGTTCAAAGATAAAGGACGCAATATAACCGAAGATCAGCGCTGCGGAAATACCGACGGCACTCGCCTGAAATCCACCCATGAACACACCCATAAATCCATATTTGTCAACAGCTTCTTTCACACCCTGCCAAAGCACATTGCCGAATCCCGGAAGGGGAACGCCTGCCCCTGCCCCGGCAAGTTTCTGAAACGGATCGTACAGTCCGCAAAATCCAAGCAAAGCTCCGCCACATACTAAAAGCACCATAACCCTTCCCGGCATCAGCTTTGTCCTGTCTAATAAAATCTGCACAGCCGCGCATATAAGACCTCCTACGATAAACGCTTTTACATAATCCATTTTGTTTCACCCTTTCTCTTTTCTACTCTGCTCATTCTTCTTGCTTTTATCATTTTGCCTTCTATCTTCTTGCTTTTTAATTTCCTTATGCTATGCATCGCTTTCCAGAACAATTCCGTGAGCGATCCCCGGTACGCTCGCCCCCTCGTTGAAACTGACGGTAGACATAAGCGCCCCTGTAGGAACAAATAACACCCGCTTCCATTCTCCTTTTTCTAATTTAGGAAGTACATACGATGCCAGCGTTACGGCGGCGCAGCCGCATCCGCTTCCACCGGCATGCGTATCCTGCCGTTCTTTATCAAAAATCGTCATTCCGCAATCCATATGTTTTTCGCATATATCGTACCCTTTTTCTCTGATAAGATCGAATAAAATCGTTCTTCCGATGCTTCCTAAATCTCCTGTAATAATCCTGTCGTAATCTTTTTCTTTTCTTTCCATATCCTGGAAGTTCTGTACAATCGTATCCATGGCCGCCGGAGCCATACACGCGCCCATATTTTGAGAATCCTTCAAGCCATAATCTACGATCTTTCCGACAGTTACTCCTGTAATGCGAATATTAGAAAAGTACGACTTTGTGTTTTGTTTTCTGTATTCCTCTGCCGACTGCACAAGAAACGCGCCGCTTCCCGTCACTGTCCAATGTGAAGAAAGAGGTCTCTGATTCGCATATCCTAACGGAAAGCGAAACTCTTTTTCCGCACTTCCGAAATGACTTGATGTGACGGCGATCATCGTTCCTCCGTATCCTGCGGCAGCGCTCATAGATGCAAGCGCAAGCGCTTCTCCTGATGTAGAACATGCTCCGTAGAGGCCGAACATCGGAATCTGCAAAGCCTCTACCCCCATTGAAGTTGCTATTCCCTGCCGCAAAAGATCCCCTCCAAAAAGATATCGGATCTTTTTCAAGTCCACATGTGCCTTTCCTGCCGCAAGAACACACGCTTCTTTCTGCATGTTACTCTCCGCTTCTTCCCATGTCTGTGCTCCGAACAGGTCGTCTTTATCTGTCACGTCAAATAATTTCCCGATTGGTCCATCCGCCTCTTTGCTGCCTGCGACAGACGCAGCGCTGATAAGATACGGCGCTTCTCGAAACATAATGCTTTGCGCCCCTTTTATCTGATCCATAATCCTTCCTTTCCCTGACTCCGTCTTCCATCAGCCACGTTACGCACGCATTGCGTTTTACACATGGCGTGGGCTGAACTGTTACAGTTTTATTTTTATTATTTTTATTGTCGGCATATTTGCGAAAAATTATTATGAATTTATATACATATTCGGAAAATTATTTCAGATACTAACAGAAAAGAAATTAAAAACGCGCGTGTTGCGCGAAATGCAAGGAGTGTGTTTCATCTATGGATAAAATACAAAAACTGAAACAAGAAAAACAATATGAACAATATGTAAAAGAAAAAACGCCCCGACATAATCTTTTTCTGAATATGTGCAAAGCGTTTTTCCTCGGCGGGCTGATCTGCCTGCTCGGACAAGTTATTTATCATTATTTTGAATTACGAAATCTTTCTCCCGATGAGTGCAGCCGCTGGATGTCTCTGTCGCTCATCCTTTTAAGCGTTTTGTTCACCGGAACCGGAATTTACCAGAAACTTGCAGCCTGGGGAGGCGCCGGAGCGCTCGTGCCGATCACCGGATTCGCAAATTCAGTAGCTGCCCCTGCCATCGAATACAAAAAAGAAGGTCAGGTATTCGGCATCGGATGTAAAATTTTTACGATCGCCGGTCCTGTTATCCTGTACGGTATTTTCACAAGCTGGGGACTGGGACTGATCTACTGGTTCGGAACTTTATTTAAGTAAAACGCAGCCGTCCGTATATTTTTGTCATTCGCTCCATCTCCCGAACTGTCCCTTCATCCGGCTCGCCCGGTTTCATACGCCATTCCCAATTCCCGCCAAGTGTGGACGGCGTATTAATTCGTGCATCGCTTCCAAGTCCCAGATAATCCTGCATCGGAACGATGCACAGATCCGCCGCGCTTCCCATTGCCATAGCAATAAAATCTCCCGCAAGCGTATCTTCATCAAGACGGGGCTTATACATGTATTCTTTTGCAAACTGCCGTGTTGATCCTGCCGCCGTGTGATACCATCCTTTTGTCGTATCATTATCGTGAGTTCCCGTATATACAACGCAGTTTCTTGTATATGTATGCGGGAGATAGTTTGAATCTTCCCTTGAATCGAATGCAAACTGAAGCACTTTCATCCCCGGAAATCCACTTTCTTTTAAAAGCTGTATCACACTCGGAGTTAAAAAGCCGAGATCTTCGGCAATAATCCTTTTTCTGCCGATCTTTTCTTCCAGCGTCCGGAACAGCTCTATCCCCGGTCCCGGCATCCACTTTCCGTGTACTGCCGTTTTTTCTCCGTACGGAACAGCATAATATTCATCAAAACCGCGGAAATGATCGATCCGCACGACATCATACAGCCGGAAACAGTGTTCGATCCTGCGAATCCACCAGTCGTACCCTGTTTTTTTATGATATTCCCAATCGTAGAGCGGATTCCCCCACAACTGTCCTGTCTGCGAAAATCCATCCGGCGGACATCCCGCAACATCGATCGGTTCAAGAGCGTCATTAAAACGGAACATCTCCGGCGCCGACCATGTATCCGCGCTGTCAAACGCAACATAGATCGGAATATCTCCGATAATCTCTATGCCGTTTTCGTTCGCATAAGAGCGAAGGCGTTTCCACTGTCTGTCAAATTCATATTGCTGAAATTTGTAAAAGGCAATCTGACGCGACAGCTCTGCTTTTGCATTTTCAATCGCCTGTGACTCTTTGTTTTTAAGCGGTTCTTCCCATTCATTCCAACTCACGCCGCCGTTTCGGTCTTTGATCGCCATATAGAGGCTATAATCTTCCAGCCAAAATTGATTTTCCGAAACAAATGCGCGGTATTCGTCATTTTCTCCAAAACGCGAAAACGCTTTCTCAAGTATTTGAAACCGTGTCTTATATATTTTTTCATAATCTATCTTATCTTCCCGTATTCCCTCACAGCCGTATTCGCACTCCTGCGCTGTCAACAAACCTTCTCCTGTAAGCGTTTCAAGATCGATAAAATACGGATTGCCTGCAAATGTAGAAAAAGACTGATACGGAGAATCTCCGTATCCGGTCGGCCCTAACGGAAGAATCTGCCAGTAACTTTGCCCTGCCGCCTTAAGCCTGTCAATAAATTGATAGGCTTCTTTTGAAAAACATCCGATTCCATATTTTGACGGCAGTGAAAATATCGGAAGCAGCACGCCGCTTGCCCGTTCCATAACCATCCCCCTTTTCATCAATATACCGTTTTACTAATATTTTTCTTTAATCTTATGATCTGGTTAATTTCCAAATATCTCTATTATACTGTTCAATCGTTCTGTCTGATGAGAAGTAGCCTGCTTCGGCAATATTGACAAGCATCTTTTTCGCCCATTCCTTTTGATCTGTATACGCCGCCAGCGCCTTGTCTTTCGCCTTTTTGTACGCATCAAAATCAAGAAATGTCATAAACCAGTCTTTTCCTATCAGCTCTTTTTGCAGACGCTCCAGACTTTCTTTGCATCCGATCTTCATCATCTGTTTTCCTGTAATGAAATCAACCGCCGCTTTGATCTTCGGATTCTTTTTATAATAATCTTTTGCCGAATAATCCGCTTTTTTATAATGTTCGATTACTTCGTCGCTTGACGCTCCGAACACGAAAATATTATCGTCTCCTACAAGTTCATGTATCTCTACGTTTGCCCCGTCCTCTGTACCGAGAGTGACTGCACCGTTTAACATAAACTTCATATTCCCCGTGCCGCTTGCCTCTTTTGACGCAAGAGAGATCTGCTCGGATATATCACAT
>OLNP01003361.1_pt1 | contig 10653 bp, 5 predicted proteins | sample 1671951 | NCBI WGS metagenome assembly OLNP01 (sample SAMEA3136629, study PRJEB25190) | human gut metagenome | biome: human gut; feature: human-associated habitat; material: faeces | place: Austria | collected 2013
AACAAGTTTTATGCAAAGAATCAGAAAAATAAATAGTTAATATTGACAAGTGATGAAAAATTTGCTATTATGTATTTAAATTAAAGTAAACGATATATTAAGTGCTTTAATTAAGAAAAAAGAGTCGGTATTCTGCACCGGATTGCATGGACAGATATACCGAAGGAGGTAACACAATGAAAAAAACATTGTCCAGACTTCTTGCTGTCGCTTTGACCGCTTCTCTTGTATTAAGCGGTTGTGGGGGAACAGGAACAACTGAAAACAGCGGCACAGAAGAGAAAAAAGAGAACAACGAAACACAGCAGCCTGCAGAAGACAAGAAGGAAGAAAACAAAGAAGCAGCTGCAAGCTCCGGCGAGGAGATTAAGGATTTGGTTATCTCCAGATTGGCGACCAGAGAATTGCAGACCTTTAATATCCTGTACAGCCAGATGGCAACAGACTTTGAAAACCTGTGTAACCTGACCGACCCTCTGCTGGAGCTGAACTCCTACGGTGAGCTGGCACCATGTGTTGCAAAAGAATGGGGAACCGAAGACGGTGGTCTGACCTGGACCTTCAACCTGCGTGACAATGTAAAATGGGTTGACGTCAATGGCAACGAAAAAGCAGATTGTACCGCACAGGACTTCCTGACCGGTCTGGAGTGGGTACTCAACTTCCATAAGAACGACTCCTCCAACACTTCCATGCCAATCGAAATGATCAAAGGTGCAGAAGAGTATTATGAATACACCAAGACCCTGAGCAAGGAAGAGGCAGATGCTCTTACCGCAGGCGAAGGCTCCAAATTCCGTGAAATGGTCGGCGCTGAGGCAAAGGATGACTACACGCTGGTTTACACCTGTGTTGAGCCAAAACCATACTTTGACACCGTAGCTACCTATGCTTGTATGTATCCAATGGCACAGGGCATGGTTGATGAGCTGGGCGGTCCAGATGCAGTCAGAGCCATGAACAACGAAAATATGTGGTACAACGGCTGCTACACCATGACCTCCTATGTACAGAACAACGAAAAGATGTTCACCAAGAATCCACTGTACTGGGATACCGAATGCAAACTGTTCGATACCGTCAATGTTAGACTGGTAGAGTCCAACGACGTTGCATTCCAGCTGTATCAGTCCGGTGAAATTGATGAAGTTGCCCTGACCGAGAGCAACCTGAAGACCATCAGTAGCAATGAAAACAACGAGTTCTACAACTACCTGGTAGAGAAACCGGCAGATAAGTATTCTTATCAGATCCACTTCAACTTTGATAAGTACAATGAAGACGGTACAAAGGACGACAACTGGAATACCGCAATCGCAAACGAAGCATTCCGTCTGTCCTGGTACTATGGTCTGAACCTGTCTGAATATTACAAGAGATTCAATGCAATCAATCCAATGAGCTGTGAAAACGAATGCTTCACTATGAAGGGTCTGGTTTACACTTCCGACGGCACCGACTATACCGAACTGGTTAAGAAAGAACTGGGTCTGCCGGAGATGGACGGCGAAAAGATGGTAAGACTGGATGCTGATAAAGCAGCTCAGTATAAGAAACAGGCGATGGAAGAACTTTCTGCTCTGGGCGTTACCTTCCCAGTAGGCGTTGATTACTACATCTCTGCTTCTAACCAGACTGCTCTGGACAGCGCAACTGTATTTGGTCAGGCTCTCTCCAGCAGCTTGGGCGATGACTTTGTAAAACTGAATATCAAGACCTACGTTTCCAGTGAGCGTAAAGAAGTATTTGACCCGAAACATCACTCGATCACCATCCGTGGTTGGGGTGCTGACTACGGTGACCCACAGAACTACCTGGGTCAGCAGATGTACGGCTACGACAACGCATTCTACTCCACCGGCTACAACTACATCGTTGACGTTCCAGAGACCGAAGCAACCAAAGACCTGCTCAACTGCTACAAAGAGTTCACTAAACTGGTAGAAGAAGCTAACACCATCTATGATGATATTGATGCTCGTTATGCAGCTTATGCAAAAGCAGAAGCATACCTCATCCAGCATGGTATGGTCATCCCGGCATACTACAACGTTCCTTACTGCCTGACCAAGATCAATGTATACAGCAAGATGAACGCTATGTTCGGTAGCCAGAACGAAAAGATGAAGAACTGGGAAACCAATGCAAACGGTTACACCACCGAAGAGATGGAAGCAATCGTTGCAGAGCACAACAAAAAGTAATCACACTTTCAATAGGAAATCCTCCAAAAAAGGGGCAGCAGAGTTGCTGTCCCTTTTTTGTCGTGTTTATTAAGAAAATATGAATAAAAACAGATGTGGAATCTTGTATAGATTGGAAGGATAAGAAAATAGGAGTAAGGATACACTTTAAAATCTATTGTCGATTTGACATATTTTAGCAGATAAAAGTGATAAAAACGACAAAATTGCTATAAAAATATTGAAATTATAAATAGTTTTTGGTATTATATACCTCGGAAGATAAAGTAAATATTTTACTTTATTCAAGTTTCTGCTGTTACCAAGGCGGGAAACCAACAGCAGACTGAACAAGCTTTTTTAGAAAGCTGAAGGAGGACAATATGAAAAAGAGAGTATCCAAACTGCTGGCTTTGGCACTGACAGCAACGATGCTGCTGAGTGCTTGCGGCAACAACTCCGGTGAAACTGCTCAGACAGAAAAAGCGGAGGAAGGAAAAGAATCGACCGAACAGACCACTGAAAAGACGGAAGAAGGTAAAAAGGACAAAGCAGAAGCTTCTGCGGACGAAATCAAGGACCTGGTTATCGCAAGACTGGCAACCCGTGAAATCGAAAGCTTCAACATCCTGTACAGCCAGACCTTTAGTGATTTTGAAAATCTGACCAACCTGACCGATCCTCTGCTGGAGGTAGACACCCATGGTAAACTGGTTGCTTGCCTGGCAGATGAATGGGGAACAGAAGACAACGGTCTGAACTGGAAGTTCCACATCCGCGACGGCGTTAAATGGGTAGACATGAACGCAAACGAAAAAGCAGATGTCACCTCCTATGACTTTGCTACCGGTATGGAGTGGGTACTCAACTTCCATAAGAACGATTCCTCCCACACCTCTCAGCCAATCGAGCTGATTGCAGGCGCAAAGGAATACTATGAATACACCAAATCCCTGAGCAAGGAAGAGGCTTATGCACTGACTGCCGACGAAAACTCCAAGTTCCAAGAGATGGTAGGCATCAAGACACCGGATGCAAACACCATCGTGTACACCTGCAACGGTGAAAAGCCATATTTTGACTCTCTGGCTACCTGGGCAGGTATGTACCCAATGGCACAGGCAATGGTCGATGAACTGGGCGTAGACGGCGTCAAGGGCATGAACAACGAGACTATGTGGTACAACGGATGTTATACCATGACCTCCTACATTCAGGGCAACGAAAAAATCTTCACCAAAAACCCAACCTACTGGGATACCGATTGCAAGCTGTTTGACACCGTTACCGTAAGAATGGTAGAGTCCAACGACGTTGCATATCAGCTGTATCAGTCCGGCGAGATTGATTCCGCCAGTCTGACCGAAAGTAACCTGAATACCATCTACAACGACGAGAGCAACCCATACCACGATTACCTGACCGAGGTTCCTGCGGACAAGTACTCCTACCAGACCCGCTTCAACTACAACAAGAAGAATGAAGACGGCACACCGGACACCAACTGGAATCTGGCAGCAGCAAATGAAGCTTTCCGTCTGTCCTGGTACTACGGATTGGATTTGACCGAATACTTCAAACGCTCCAACTCTCTGGACCCACTCAGCTGTGAAAATGAATATTACAGCATGAAGGGCTTTATCTACACCTCCGACGGCACCGACTACACCGAGCTGGTTAGACAGGAACTGGGTCTGCCGGAGCTCAATGGTGAAAAGATGGTAAGACTGGATGCTGACAAAGCTGCTCAGTACAAACAGCAGGCAATCGAGGAGCTCAGCGCCATCGGCGTTACCTTCCCGGTCAGCGTTGACTATTACATCTCCGGCTCCAACCAGACCGCTCTGGACAGCGCGAACGTTCTCAAACAGGTATTCTCCAACAGCCTGGGCGATGACTATGTCACTTTGAACATCAAGACCTACGTTTCCAGCGGTACACAGGAGGTTTATGTACCAAGCCTGCATTCGATTACCGTTGGCTTTGGCTGGGGCGCAGACTTCGGTGACCCACAGAACTACCTGGTTCAGGAAGCATACGGTTACGACAACGCTTACTACTCCAACAGCTACACCAAGATTAACGAGGTTGAGGAAAACGAAAACACCAAAGCGCTGCTGGATAGCTACAAGGAATTTACCAGACTGATGGAAGAAGCAGATGCCATCAAGGACGATATGGATGCCCGTTATGCAGCATTTGCAAAAGCAGAAGCATATCTGATTCAGCACGGTCTGTCCCTGCCACAGAGCTACACCTCCGGCTGGACCCTGACCAAGATCAATCCATACAGCAAGATGAATGCGGTATTCGGCTGCCAGAACGACAAGATGAAGAACTGGGAAACCAACGCAAACGGTTACACCAGCGAAGAGATGAAGGCACTGGAAGAAGCATACAATGCAGAAAAATAAGCAGTTCAATGAAAAAGAGGAGCGATGCAGGAGCATCGCTCCTCTTTTTTGCATAGAATACAGAGAAGAGATATTTTAGTTTAGGTAAAAATATGGATCCGGCAACTGAAAAAATAGTTATAAAAATCACATAATTATAAGAATACACAATCAATATATATGAAAATTGTTTATACTATGGAAAATATATAGTAATGATTGACAAGAAGAAAAAAGTCTGTTATTATAAAGCAAAAGTTATACTTATTTTGAAATATCTTTTAAAATTTTAAATGTTGTTTGAGAGGCGGGATCCGGCACAAGTGGTAAACAGGAGGGTCTTGCTATTGATATGAGATCGCAGATCGAAGGAGGAACAACCATATGAAAAAGGCGTTATCCAAAATGCTTGCCATGATGCTGACAGCAGCTCTTCTGCTGAGCGGCTGCGGCGGTGGCACCACGGCAGAAAAACCTGCTGAAAACGGCGAAACCACAACAGCACAGGGCGAGGAAAAGAAAGAAGAGTCGAAGGAAGAAGCAAAACCGGAGGAAATCAAGGACCTGGTATTGAGCGGGATTGCCACTTCGGAGATGGAAACCTTTGATATTCTGTACAGCCAGAATTTCTCGGAGCTGGATATTTTGACCAACCTGCAGGACCCACTGCTGGAAGTTGATACCAAAGGTAAAGTAGTCGCTTGTATTGCAGATGAATGGGGAACCGAGGACAACGGTCTGAACTGGAAGTTCCACATCCGCGACGGAGTCAAATGGGTGGACATGAACGGCGAAGAAAAAGCCGATGTTACCTCTTACGACTTTGCAACCGGTATGGAGTGGGTATTGAACTATTACAAAAACGATGCTTCCCATACGGCACAGCCAAGTGAAATGATTGCCGGTGCAAAAGAATACTATGAGTGGACCAAAACGTTGACCGAAGAAGAAGCATACAAACTGACCGCTGACGAAAACTCCAAGTTCCAGGAGATGGTCGGCATTAAAACTCCTGACCCAAGCACCATCATCTACACCTGTACAGCACATAAGCCATACTTTGATTCGATGGCAACCTGGGCAGGTATGTACCCGAGAGCACAGGCAATGATCGACGAGCTGGGCGTAGACGGCGTTAAAGCCATGAACAACGAGACCATGTGGTACAACGGATGCTACACCATGACCTCTTATGTTCAGGGCAACGAAAAAGTCCTCACCAAGAACCCGAAATACTGGGATACCGAGTGCAAACGCTTTGATACTGTCACCTACAAAATGGTAGAGTCCAACGATATTGTTTACCAGATGTATGAGAATGGTGAAGTGGACAGCGTAAACCTCAGCGAAAGCAACATGATGACCATCTACAACGACCCAAATCATAAGTTCCACAACCAGCTGGTTCCAAAGAGACACGAAATCTATTCCCGTCAGATTCGTTTCAACTATGATAAACACAATGAAGACGGTACACCGGATGAAAACTGGAACAAGGCAGTAGCCAATGAAGCATTCCGCAAATCCTGGTACTATGGTCTGAACCTGGTTGATAACTTCAAGAGAACCAACCCAATCAAACCAATGAACTGTGAAAACAACTTCTACAGCACCAAGGGTCTGTGCTACACCTCCGACGGAGAAGACTATGTTGAGCTGGTAAGAGCAGAGCTGGGTCTGCCAGAAGAAAACGGCGAAACCCCAGTCAGACTGAATGCAGAAAAAGCAGCAGAGTACAAGAAACAGGCAATGGAAGAGCTGAGTGCAATCGGCGTTACCTTCCCGGTTATGGTTGACTACTACATCGCAGGCAGCAACCAGATTGCTTTGGACTCTGCAAACGTTATGGCACAGTGCTTCTCCGACAGCTTGGGCGACGATTATGTCAAGCTCAACATCAAGACCTACATCAAGAGCTCCACAAAAGAAGTTTACACTCCAAAACTTCATTCCATTTCGGCTGGTGCAGGTTGGGGCGCTGACTACGGTGACCCACAGAACTACCTGATTCAGGAAGCATACGGTTACGACAACGCTTACTACTCCGCAAAATACACCAACATCAGCAGTGTAGAAGAAAATGAGAACAATAAAGAACTGCTCAACGATTACAAAGAATTCACCAGACTGCTGGAAGAAGCTGACAACATCGTTGACGATATGGACAAACGTTACGCAGCATTTGCAAAAGCAGAAGCTTACATGATTGATAATGCTTTGGTAATCCCACAGTACTGCGGCGACGGTTGGACTTTGACCAAGATCAATCCATACAGCATGAAGAGAGCAGTATTTGGTTGCCAGAACAACAAGATGAAGAACTGGGAAACCAACAAAAACGGCTACACTGCTGAAGAGATGGAAAAAATTGCAGCAGAGTATGCAGCAAGCTAAGGAACGCAAAAGGACAATAAAAATACAAACAAACAGGCAGAAGAGATTCTCTTCTGCCTGTTTGTTTGTATCCGGGAAAAAGGAAGAGCTTGATTGCAATATAAAACATAAAAACTGAAATAATTGCAGGAAGTATATTGCAAACAGATGTATTTTCATTCGTGCAAAATAGAATTTATACGAAAATAAATCGAGCGATGAGGAAATTTTTTTATTTGTTCCATTTTGCCCTATCTTCATTTTATTCTACGACAAGCAAAAAAATGGAAATATTTTTGCAGGTAGTATAGATGAGCTGCCTATAAATTGGTGATAATCACAGGAGATTCAGTAAGTCTGACAGATATTTATGCACAAAAAATATTAAATATAATAAAGATTTTAGTATATATTGACAGCAAGTGACCTTTCTGATATAATGAAATCAATTTCCAAACAGTTTTTGTATCTTCACCGGCATGATAATTGGGAAATCGGATGAAGATGCAAAAGATTGTTCTTTTATGCATCAAGAAAAATTTATTTGCATGAATAGTAATTCCTTCCTGCAAATCGGAAGAAGTTGGCTATATATTTTACAGACTAATCTTTAAGGTCTAAAGGAGGAAGTAAATAGTATGAAAAAAACAGCATCCAGATTGCTTGCTCTGGCTTTAACAGCGGCTCTTGTGCTGAGCGGCTGTGGCGGCGGTGGCACAACAACCGAAGAAAAACCGACTGAAAATACCGGCAGTACCACTGAACAGAGTGGCGAAAAGAAGGAAGAGGAAAAGAAAGAAGAAGCTGCTGCTCCGGCATCGGGGGATGAGATCAGTGACCTGGTTATCTCCAAGCTGATTACCCGTGAGCTGGAGACCTTCAATATCCTGTACTCGCAGAGAGCAGAGGACGGCGAGAACCTGACCAACCTGGTAGACGGTCTGCTCGAAGTTGATACAGACGGTAAGCTGGTTCCCGGTATTGCAGAAGAATGGGGAACCGAGGACGGCGGTTTGACCTGGACCTTCAAGATTCGCCAAGGTGTGAAGTGGGTAGACGTCAACGGCAATGAAAAAGCGGATTGTACTGCTCAAGACTTTGCAGCCGGTCTGGAGTGGGTTATGAACTTCCACAAGAACAACTCCTCCAATACCTCCATGCCTTTGGAAATGGTAAAAGGTGCGCAGGAATACTATGAATACACCAAGACCCTCAGCGAAGAAGAGGCATTTGCTCTGAATGCAGAGGAAGGCTCCAAATTCCGCGAAATGGTCGGCTTGGAAACACCGGATGACTACACTGTAGTTTACCATTGTATCACCCAGAAACCATACTTTGATACCCTTGCTACTTACAATTCCCTGTATCCAATTTCCCCGGCAATGGTAGAAGAGCTGGGCGGTCCTGCTGGCGTTAAGTCGATGAACAACGAAAATATGTGGTACAATGGCGCTTACACCATGACCTCCTACATCCATAACAACGAAAAGATTTTCACCAAGAACCCACTGTACTGGGATACCGAGTGCAAACGCTTTGATACCGTCACCATCAAGATGGTTGAATCCAACGACATCTCCTTCCAGCTGTATCAGAACGGTGAAATCGATTATGTTGACCTGTCCGAGGCACATATCAATACTATCGCCAAAGATCCAAGCAACAAATACTATGACTACATGGTACCGGCAGTTCCTTCCAAATACTCCTATCAGTTCCACTTCAACTTTAATAAGAACAAGGAAGACGGCACACCGGACACCAACTGGAATACCGCAATCGCAAACGAAGCATTCCGTAAGTCCTGGTACTACGGTCTGAATCTCTCCGATTACTGGAAGAGAACCAATGCCATCGACCCAATGGTTTGTGAAAACAACTTCTACACCATGAAGGGTTTGGTTTATACCACAGACGGCACCGAATACACCGAGCTGGTTAAGAAGGAACTGGGTCTGGGAGAAACAAACGGCAATACTCCAGCCAGAGTTGACCCAGCAAAAGCAGAAGAATATAAGAAACAGGCAATCGAAGAGCTGACCGCTCTGGGCGTTACCTTCCCGGTTGAAGTGGATTACTATATCTCCGCATCCAACCAGGTAGCCCTCGACTCTGCGAACGTAATGGCACAGGCATTCTCCGATGGTTTGGGCGATGACTATGTCAAATTCAACATCAAGACCTATGTTTCCAGTGTAAGAAACGAAGTTGTACAGCCACATCTGCACTCCTTTGTTACCAACGGCTGGGGCGCTGACTACGGTGACCCACAGAACTACCTGGGTCAGGAAGTTTACGGCAACGACAACGCATACTACTCTGCAAACTACTCCTACATTAACGAAATCACAGAAGAAACCCCAGAGAACAAAGCACTGCTGGATACCTACAAAGAATACAGTGCAATGGTAGAAGCTGCCGATGCAATCACCGATGACCTGGATGCCCGCTATGCAGCATACGCAAAAGCAGAAGCTTACCTGCTGGATCATGTACTGGTTCTGCCATGTAACTATTCCATCGGCTGGTGCTTGAGCAAGATTGACAACGATACCAAGATGTACGCAATGTACGGCGCACAGAACGAAAAGATTAAAAACTGGGCAACCAATTCTGTCGGCTACACCTCCGAAGAAAAAGGCGTAGCAGAACAGATCAAAGCATTTACCGAGAGCAAATAAGCCTTGATTGCACAGCGAAACAAAGAATTTTGTAAAAAAGACCTCCTTTTTGGAGGTCTTTTTTTGCAATTTTTATTTTTGGAAGATGTAAAAAGTTTGTAAAAACATTGTGAGGGAGTTGAAAACCATAGACAATTTGTTAAGGAATTTGTGAAAAGATTGGCGATAGTATACAAAGCTTTCGTAAGATTCACCGATAAAAAATACTAAAAAAATAACTATATAATGAAAAATTTAGTATATATTGACAGGGCTGAAAGCTTTTGATATAATAATTGTATCAGAAACAGAAATCATTAGAAAATAGGTGGTCTGTTTTGATGAACCATCCGTATCTGCGTTCAAGAAAAGCTGCCTTTTTCCGAATTGGAGAGGGGAAATGGGGCGGCTGGATTTTTTCGCAGATTTGCATTGGTAGTAGGTTCTGTCCTGCAAAAGGAACAGACGTGGCTATATATCTTACAGACTGATTAAGGTCAAGGGAGGAAGTAAACAATATGAACAAGACAGTATCCAGATTGCTTGCTCTGGCTATGACAGCATCCCTCGTGTTGAGCGGCTGCGGCGGCGGTGGAACAACAACCGAAGAAAAACCTGCTGAAGGCGGCAACACCACCGAGCAGAGCGGTGAGAAGAAGGAAGAAGCAAAGACAGAGGATAAGAAAGAAGCCTCTAAAGACGAGATTAAAGATTTGGTTCGTCCGATTATTGCAGCTCGTGAGCTGGAAACCTTCAACATTCTGTACTCTCAGAGAGCTGAGGACTATGAAAACCTGAGCAACCTGGTAGACGGTCTGCTGGAAGCTGACCCACAGGGTAAACTGGTTCCATGTATCGCTAAAGAATGGGGTACCGAGGATGGCGGTCTGACCTGGACCTTCAAACTGCGCGACAATGTAAAATGGGTAGACGTCAACGGCAACGAAAAAGCTGCTTGTAATGCACAGGACTTCGCAACCGGTCTGGAGTGGGTACTCAACTTCCACAAGAACGACTCTTCCAACACCTCCATGCCGCTGGAGA
>OLNP01003365.1_pt1 | contig 10646 bp, 11 predicted proteins | sample 1671951 | NCBI WGS metagenome assembly OLNP01 (sample SAMEA3136629, study PRJEB25190) | human gut metagenome | biome: human gut; feature: human-associated habitat; material: faeces | place: Austria | collected 2013
CAATGTCAAAACTGCTTTTTCGTTTACCCCATCATCGATTGTAACCTAAAGAATTTGTTGGGATGATGTAGATGAAGATTAAAGATATTTGCACTTCTGTAACAGATGGAAGTCATAATCCACCGCAAGGAATTGAGAAAAGCGAATATATGATGTTGAGCTCAAAAAATATTTTTGATGATGAAATAACATTTGATGAACCGCGTTTTCTCTCTGAAAAAGATTTTGAAAGAGAACACAAGCGAACTCAGATAGCAGTGGGCGATGTTTTGCTTACTATTGTTGGAACTGTTGGGCGAACAGCTGTTGTAGATGAAGATATGCCAGCATTTGCTTTACAGAGAAGCGTTGCTGTGCTTCATCCAAAGAATGATGTTTGTTTGCCTAGATTTTTAATGTATGCTTTGAGAGGAAAACGTACATATATTGAAAATAGAGCAAAGGGTGTAGCTCAAAAAGGAATATACCTCAAAGAAGTATCTGATATAGATATATATATTCCAGATATATCAAATCAAGAAATAATAATAAATAAATTAGATAAAGTTAATACGATTATTAAACTCAGACAAGAAGAATTACTTGCATTAGACAACCTCATCAAAGCCCGATTTGTCGAGATGTTTGGGGACCCATCTACTAATCCAAGGGGATGGGATGAAACTACTATTAGTGATGAATGTTTTTACATTAAAGATGGTCCACATAAGTCTTTACCAGATATAGGAAAGGAAAATGGAGGGCATCCCTTTATTTCAGTTAGGAACATTGTTAATGGTCATATTGACTTTTCAACAGCCAGATATATATCGGATGAGGATTATGCTGATGCAATAAGAAAATGTCATCCTGAGAAGGGGGATATGCTGTATAGTAAAGGTGGAACAACGGGTATTGCAAAGTTAATTGATATTGATGAAGAATTTGCAAATTGGGTTCATGTAGCTGTACTTAAATTTGATAAGTCAAGATTAAATGGTGTTTTCTTTGAAAATATGCTTAATTGTTCCTATTGTTATGAGCAATCTCAAAGACTAACAAAAGGAATTGCTAATAGGGATTTGGTTTTAAGTGCAATGGCTCAGATTAAGCTGTATTGCCCACCAATGGAGCTTCAAAACCAGTTTGCAGACTTTGCAAATCAAGTCGACAAATCAAAAGTTGCCGTGCAAAAAGCATTAGACGAAACGCAAATGTTATTTGATAGTTTGATGCAAGAATATTTTAATTAATGAGGTGAAGCAAATGAACATAATCAATGAATTAGATTGTTTTTTCAAAGGAGGTAGACCGTACAATATAGTTTCATTTACAATTGGAATTTTTTCTTTGTTATTTAGTGTTATTAGTTTTTGTTCGGCAAATAAAGCAAAAACAAATGCAAAGTATGCATCAGAAAAATTAGATATACTTGAAAGCCAATTAGCATATACCAATCAATTAAAAAATGAATATGAGAAATTGCTTAAATCTGCTCAAAATTATATAGGAAATAACAAAGATAAAATCAAGATGTATATTTCATTATTAAATCGTATGAAAAATAGTAGAGCTTGTTTGCTTAATAGAGATGAAATAGAAGAAGCAATCAATAATTTAAATAAGTTGATAAAAAGTTCAATTATAGGTGATGATGAATCGGCAATTTGCATTGCAAATGGACTGGTCGAATCGTTTATTGAATCGTTGGGCTTTATGATAGTAGGTAAAGAGGTAAATGAGATATAGCTTTTGCTTATCAAAATTTTAGAAAGTAGAAAATGAAATAATAGGAGGCTGTTATGGAAAAATATAATCAGTTTAAGGCGCTTTATGACGAAATTGATATTTTAATTTCAAACCATGTTACTAGTTCGAATACAGAGTTTATTAAATGGCATAAAAAGTAGAGAGATTTTTAAAATTATATTACAATGAAGGAGATGAGTATAATGATTTTGTCAAGACCTCATTTACTTTATCATTGTGGACCTTTAGTACACCTGATAGTGCTTGGGTAGAAGCTTGTGCAGATGCGCTTAGAAAAACAAAAGCAATTTTTGAAGTATATCTTGAAGAGATGCAAAGAGAAGATGGAGAGGATACTTTAGCAAATAATGAAAATAAAATTGAACCTGTAAATAATAAAGTTTTTGTTGTACATGGACATGATGGAGAATTAAAAAATGCGATTGCTAGAACACTTGAAAGACAAGGCATTGAACCAATAATTTTATCAGAGCAGGTGAATTTGGGAACAACAATTATAGAAAAATTTGAAAGAAATAGTGAGGTCAAAGCAGCAATTTGTTTACTGAGGATGATATGGGAAAATCTAAAGCTGATGAAAGCTTGAAGGTTAGAGCGCGGCAGAATGTTGTATTTGAAGCAGGGTATTTTATTGGTAAACTTGGAAGAGAGAATGTAGTTCTACTTGCAAATAAAGAAATTGAAATGCCAAGTGATTTATATGGAGTGGTTTATACTGATAATACCATGTGGGAAATTCAAGTATTAAAGGAATTAAGAGAAATGGGGTTTGCAATTGATTTGAATAAAGCGATTTAAGACAAGCTAGGGTGAAATGACATAAAAAATATTGTAAAAAAATCTGATGTTTCATTCATAGATGTAATAATATTTTGGACAAATTATTCTATATAAAAGTTGAATGGAGGCTGGGGATGGCATTGCTGACAGTATATCATGGCGGATATCAAGCGGTTGAAAAGCCAGAGATAAGAGCAAGTAAAAACACAAAGGACTTTGGAACAGGCTTTTATTGTACAATAATAAAAGAACAGGCACAAAGATGGGCAAGACGTTACAATACAAAAATTGTATCAATATATGATGTGAAGATTTTCTCTGAATTAACAATTATGGAATTTAAAGAGTTGACAGAGGAATGGCTTAATTTCATTGTAGCATGAAGAAGTGGACAGCCGCATGATTATGATATTGTGATTGGAGCTATGGCTGATGATCAGATTTATAACTATGTATTTGATTATATAGACGGAACTATTACCAGAGAACAGTTCTGGGTATTAGCGAAATTTAAATATCCCACATATCAGATAGTTTTCTGCACAGATGAGGCATTAAAATGTTTGAATTATAGAGGATTTGAGGAGGTGCGATAGTGGCTGACCGGGAAAGAGAAAATAAAAAGGATAATGATTTATTTTTTACTTGCAGTCTAATCGAATACATTTCTCGTAAAACGAAAAATATTCGTGCTGATGTAGTGAATAAACTTGGAAAGACTAGAATTAGCAAGATTTATGAGCTTGTTGATGTATATCATTGCGATAATATTGACAGTGTTAGTGATTATTTTATTGATGACGCAAATATTCACATGGGAGAATTTGATAATTTATCTGATTGTGGCTACGCAGTGCCATCACATTGGGATATAGGAAAAGTGTACAAACGCTTGATAAAAATGGTTGCAGATGATGAAAAAATAGAAACTGTTGATGCACTGATAGAAGTGTACAGTTCGTTTATCAGTTCTAAGATAGATGATTACAATAGCAGTGTTTATTATGAAAATCCTAACTACATTTTTGAATGCTATAAGGAAAATAAGATGTTATAAAGAATATGGTTGTAATGTAACCATTGATAATGTTAGCAGAAACATTTCAAGTTTCTTTTCGTGGCTGGAAGAGGAAGATTATATCTTAAAAAGTCCAATGAAAAGAATACATAAAATTAAAACGAAAAAGATTGTCAAAAATACCATCTCGGATGAAGAAATAGAAAAACTACGTGACAACTGTAAGGAAAAAAGAGACTTGGCTATGATTAATTTATTGTATTCAACAGGGATCAGAGTGGGGGAACTGGTCAATCTTAATATAGATGATATAAATTTTGAAGGAAGAGAATGTGTTGTCTACGGAAAAGGAGACAAGGAGAGGAGAGTATATTTCGATGCAAAGACCAAGGTTCATTTAAAACAGTATCTTGAGAATAGATTTGATAAAAATAAGGCTTTATTTGTGACTTTGGACGCACCATATGAAAGATTAAAAATCAGTGGCGTTGAGATAAGATTACGAAATATTGGAAGGTCTTTAAACCTTGAAAGAATTCATCCACATAAATTTCGAAGAACAATGGCGACAAGGGCAATTGATAAAGGAATGCCAATCGAGCAGGTGCAAAGGTTGTTAGGACATTCTCAAATAGATACTACTATGCAACATGCTATGGTAAATCAAAAGAATGTTAAAACATCTCATCAAAAATATATAGCGTGATTATAATATAAATTCGGATTGTTTAGTCAGAGATATTAAACGAATTTATAATAATTATATTTTTATGAAAAAAATTGTTAATAAGATAAGGAGAGGCTAGTAAAATGAAAAGAATGAATACGAGAACAATGAAGAATTTGATAGTATATAGAAGTCTGCTATTATTTATAATGCTGTTATCTTCAATAAGCATAGTTATTCTTTTGTGCTTGAATAGAGGAACCATGGAATATATTCTATCTATCATTTCTATTGCTGTAACATGTATTTTGGGGATTGTTACATATCAACAAGTTGATACTCAGTTAAAAATGGATATGGTTGATAAAACGCCTTTTTTAAATTGTGAGTTTGAAACAGAGAAAATATTTGATGATAAAGGAGCAAATGATATTATTAGTAATGAGAATTTGCTTTTTGCAAACAAGAGATATTTGATAGTTGAAGCATTAGCAGATTCTTTAAAGGAGGCTTTATTTCATTTACAAATAAAAAATTGTTCACCTGTATTTATTAAGAAAGTAGATGTGCTATATAAGGAACAAGATTTGAAATGCTATGTTCCTGTTGATAACTATCGGGCAAAAAAATGTGCTCTTGAAAATCCAGAAGCAGAGTTCCTTAAGAAATTATCAAATGATTATTGTGGATCTAGTATTTATGGAATGACACCTGATACTGTGGCTGACGTATATATAAAGGTTCCTTTTAATTGTCAGACAGTGGAGGCTCACATTAAATTGGCTATAGAGACTGTACATGGCTATCAGTATGAAGAGTTTATGGATATATATGCAACAAAAATTGGATTTATAGAAAAAAAGGGATTGATATATTTAATAACAAAATGTGAAATGTCGGTTTTGAATATATAGAATGAGTTGTATTGTGTTTGTATGCTGTTAAACATATAAATATTTGGAAGGAGGCATAAGTAATGACCAACTTTGATTTCCTGAAACAAGAACCAAAATTCAATAGTTTCTCAGATGTGGCAATAGCCGCAGAGAAAGTTCTTAAGATAGACAAAGAATCCAGCGTGATTAACTGCCGTCGTGCCATGGAATTTGCTATCAAGTGGATGTATTCCGTAGACAAATCACTTGAGATGCCTTATCAGGACAATCTTATGAGCCTTATGAGCACAGAAGATTTTCATGATCTTGTGGATGATACTTTATGGAAACGTTTGAATTTGATTCGAAAGATTGGTAATAGAGCTGCGCACAATGGTAGAAAGATTACAGAGGACGAGGCAATTCTTTGTTTGCAGAATTTGTTTATTTTTATGGATTATGTGTCATACTGCTATTCTGATTTTTATAAAGAGAGACAGTATGATGTAAATCTGTTGAATGAAACATATGAAAATCCGGAGGTGATTAAATCTTCGGATACTGATGTGGATTTGCAGGCGTTAATTGCTGAAAATAAGGCTCTTAAGGAAGCGTTGACAGCTAAGCGTACGGAGCAACAGAAGACTTATATTCCAAAACCTCTTGATTTATCAGAGTATAAGACAAGAAAAATTTATATTGATTCTATGTTGCTGGATGCTGACTGGATAGAAGGGCAAGATTGGATTAATGAAGTTGAACTTTCGGGAATGCCAAATAAATCAGAGGTGGGCTTCGCGGACTATGTGCTTTATGATGATAGTCATAAGCCTCTTGCTGTAGTTGAGGCGAAGCGAACATGTGTGGATGTGGCGAAAGGCAGGCAGCAGGCAAAGCTTTATGCTGACATATTAGAGAAAAAATATAAGAGAAGACCAGTGGTTTTTCTTACGAATGGTTTTGAGACGAGAATTATAGATAATCAGTATCCGGAGAGAAAGGTTGCGGCTATTTATTCAAAGAGAGATTTAGAAAAGCTCTTCAATCTTCAAAAAATGAAGACAAGTCTGAGACATATTTCAGTGGATAAGAATATTGCAGGACGCTATTATCAGGAAGCTGCAATTAAGGCTGCTTGTGATGCATTTGACAATCGCAATCGTAGGAAGGCACTTCTTGTAATGGCAACTGGTTCCGGTAAAACAAGAACTGTGATTGCATTATGTAAGGTACTTTTGGATGCGGGCTGGATTAGAAATATTTTGTTTCTTGCAGACCGTAATTCATTGGTTACACAGGCAAAAAGAAATTTTGTAAGTCTTTTGCCAGATTTATCCTGCTCAAATCTTGTTGAGGAGAAAGATAACTATACAGCGCATTGCATTTTTTCTACATATCAGACCATGATGAACTGTATTGATTCAGTCAGGGATGATAATGGTAAGTTATTTACTTGTGGACATTTTGATCTTGTAATCTGTGATGAAGCACATAGGTCTATTTACAACAAGTATAGGGATATTTTTAATTATTTTGATGCTCCGTTAGTAGGTCTTACAGCAACACCTAAGGATGAGATTGAAAAAAATACTTATGAAATATTTGATTTGGAAAATGGAGTGCCTACATATGGATATGAGCTGGCACAGGCTGTAAAAGATGGCTATCTTGTAGATTTTGTAACGGTTGAAAGCAAGACTAAATTCATTGAAGAAGGCATCGCTTATGATGAATTGTCGGATGAAGATAAGGCTGTTTATGAAGATACTTTTGAATTTGAAGATGGTAAACTGCCAGAGAGAATAGATTCGGCTGCTTTAAATACATGGGTATTTAATGAGGATACCATTAAACAGGTTCTTCATGTGCTGATGAGAGATGGACTTAAAGTGGATTATGGTCAGAAAATCGGTAAAACAATTATTTTTGCCAAAAATCATGATCATGCGGAGAAGATACTTGAAGTATTCAACAAGCAGTATCCTGAGCTTAGTAAAAATGGTCAGCCTTTTGCAAAAGTAATTGATAACTATATGACATATGCTCAGAGTGCAATAGATGAGTTCTCGGATGCTGACAAAATGCCACAAATTGCTATATCTGTAGATATGCTTGACACAGGTATTGATGTACCGGAAGTGTTGAACCTTGTATTTTTCAAAAAGGTAATGAGTAAGGCGAAGTTTTGGCAGATGATAGGACGTGGTACAAGACTGTGTCCTGGACTTATAGATGGAGGGGATAAGGACAAGTTTTACATCTTTGATTTTTGTGGAAACTTTGAATTTTTTCGTATGAATCAGGGAAGACCAACAGCAAATATGATTGCTTTACAGGGGGCGGTTTTTTCTCTTGAATTTGAAATTACATATAAACTTCAAAGCATTGAATATCAGATGGACAGACTTATTGCTTACAGGAACAAACTTGTTGACAAGATGACAGGCAAGGTGCAGGAGCTGAACCGTGAAAACTTTGCAGTAAGGCAGCATCTTAAGTATGTAGATACATATTCAGTGGAAAGTAATTATCAATCAATCACTTTTGAGGATACATTGATGGTTCGTGATGAGTTAGCACCGTTAATTCAGCCGGATGGAGATGAAGTAAGTGCGATTCGTTTTGATGCTTTGATGTATGGAATGGAATTGGCTTATCTTGCAGGAAAGGGATTTGGCAGACATAAAAGTGATCTTTTCAAAAAGGTAGAAGGTATTGCAAGTGTTGCAAATATTCCTGAAATTCAGGTACAGTCAGAACTTATTAATAAAATTCTTCATACTGATTATGTAGATAATGCTGGAATTGATGAGTTTGAGTATATCAGGGTTAGCCTCCGTAATCTTATGAAATATCTGCCTAAGGGAATTATAAAATATGATACAGACTTTACTGATGAAATATTATCGACAGAGTGGAATGAGTCAGAACTTGAAAATGATGAGTTAAAAAATTATAAGGCTAAAGTGGAATTTTATATTCGCCAGCATCAGGATAATATTGCAATTGCAAAACTTAAAACCAATCAGCCGTTGACGGAGGTGGATATAGAAAGTCTGGAGCAGATTCTTTGGAATGAACTAGGCTCAAAGGATGATTATGAAAAGGAATATGGACATAAACCATTGGGAGAGTTTGTGCGTGAGATTGTAGGACTTGATATGAATGCTGCAAAGGCAGCGTTTTCGGAGTTTTTAAATGATACAAATCTTGACAGCAGACAGATATATTTTGTGAATCAGATTGTCGAATACATTGTGCATAATGGCATTATGAAAGACTTGTCGGTGCTTAAGGAGTCTCCTTTTACTGATAGGGGAAGTGTAGTTGAAATATTTACAGATATGACACTGTGGATGAATATCAAGAAAGTTATTGACCAGATTAATGCTAATGCAGTGGCGTAATAAGTGCATAGAAACTATAAAAAATTAATGAGGAGATAAAAGAATATTATGACTGAAATTGCTCTGATAACAGGGAGGAGCGAATGATAGAATAGTTACAACAAAAAAGCATGAATGAAGAATATGAAAGAACTATAACAAAATAATATTAAAAAAGAACCTGGTGCAAAAAGTAATGACCAAAGAGTGATAATTAAATCATATAGACAGGGGATAGCAACAGCAGGTTGCTTTTCAAAACCGTGAGAAGTATGACAGTATTTACAAAGTACAAGTGTCTAGTATTACACCTCATGTTTGCAGACACACCTTCTGCTCTAATATGGCAAAATCTGGTATGAACCCAAAAACATTACAATATATTAGGGGACATTGAGATATAGGAGTTACCCTTAATACATATACTCATTTACAGTTTGAGGATGCCTTAGAAGAGATGAAAAAGGTTGTGGGCTAAAAGGTTTAAAAATAGCCCGGTATTTAGTCCAAACGAAGGAAAAGTTATGCAAAGTTATTCCGAAATATGCTAAAAATGTGAACAAAAAACTATTATAGAAATATTGTAGAATTGTTGCAAGTGCCGAAAATACAGTAAAATCAAGCATTTAGAGAGGTTTTAGATACATGATTAAAATATTATTCATCTGCCACGGCAGAATCCGTACTTTTGTCTGAAGTGGCTTAAAATCAAGGCTTTTGGGGAATGAGAATGGTATTTGTACCCCTATTTTGCGCAAGTGTACCGCGACAACCTAAAAGCAAAGCTTTCGGGTTGGAATTTGTTAACCGGACTGTCCTCGATAAAAATGAATATGATTTGTGGTGAAAGAAGTTCCTGCGGGGAGCAGATGGACCGATTTTGAAAAAACTCTGTATCAATTTTCTTTACAGATAAACTTTGTTCATAGATTTATGGTATAATCAGCTTAAGTGCTTGAATAAAGGAGATTATCCGGGAAGAAAATGAGAAGGCGCAGACGGAATGATTCTGTAATTCCGTCACTTCATGGGAGATAAATGTTATAGTGAATTTATAGTGAATAGAGAAACGCGATAGCGTAGTAAGCAATAATTTCAGATGATCCAGGTTTGATCAGAGAGGAGAAGAATATGAACAACTATTGTATGATCCAGAACTCCAAAACGTTTGCATTTTCCGCAGAGAATCCAACCGGTGTACGCGCAGGTGGTTCCCAGGGCGGTGACTGCACCAAGCTTCGTCCGACCGTGACGATTCCTGCAGGGGAAACCGTAACTTTGGTAGATGCTGCAGGACCGGGTGTGATCCAGCATATGTGGTTTACCGGATATGTAGGGCACCATTTTATCATCCGTATGTATTGGGATGATCAGGAATATCCGTCTGTGGAAGCTCCGCTCTCTGCATTCTTCGGATGTGCCTATGATGAAAATTTCGTGGACAGGGATGGCAAATATCCGGTGTTGAATTCTGCCATGATGCTGGTAGCTCCTGGTCGCGGCTATAACAGCTATTTTGAGATGCCGTTCCATAAGAGAGCTCGGATCACGATGGAAAACCGTGGTGACAAGGATGAAAATCTTTATTATATTATCACCGGAGCTTATCAGGAGATTCCGGCGGAAGCTGGTTATTTCCATGCCACCTATCGCCAAGAGCACCCGGTTCAGAAGGGTCGTACCTACACAATCGTTGACGGAATCGAAGGCAGGGGACAATTTGTCGGTGTGACTCTGGCAACTGGTATGAATGGCAATAATACCTGTTGGGTAGAAGGCGAAGCCCGCATGTATCTGGACGATGATCCGTATCCGTCTATCCACTATACCGGAACTGAAGACTACTTCGGCGGTTCCTATGGATTTGGAAATGACATCATCATCAAGAGCTATCAGACCTTCAGCGGCTTATATACCGGCATGTATGCAATCTATGGAGACAACCGGGAATTCTATAACGGACAGCAGAGATTCCTGCTGTATCATTTCCATATTGCAGACCCGATCCGTTTTGAGAATAAGTTTCGTATGACACTCGACAACATGGGCTGGACCGGACCGCGTTACGATGATTACACCAGTGTTGCTTATTGGTATCAGACTCTGCCGTCCGCACCGCTGATGCCACTGCCGACAGATGCAGAGATGTGTATGAGATAATAGAACCAGAT
>OLNP01003366.1_pt1 | contig 10645 bp, 3 predicted proteins | sample 1671951 | NCBI WGS metagenome assembly OLNP01 (sample SAMEA3136629, study PRJEB25190) | human gut metagenome | biome: human gut; feature: human-associated habitat; material: faeces | place: Austria | collected 2013
CGCCATAGATCGCATCTGTGGAGATGATTTCCTCCGCTTCGCCCTCGACGCTCATGGATGCGTTGCCGCTCCACTGTACCGTCAACAGCTGCGGCTCGGCCGGTGTCCGGTCTTTCGCAAAGTCCGCCGTCAGGATGACGTTGTTGGCGGGCATGGTGAAGTTCAGTTCCGGGGAAACGCGCTGCTCGGAGGTCAGCGTCAGGCCGACGGTGCTCCAACCGGTGAAGTGGTAGCCCTGCGGGGCGTCGTTGGCAATGACCGTCACGCCGTCGCCTTCCTTGAGGCCCGTGCTTTCGCCGGACACGGTAGCGTTGCGGGTCAGCACCACATAGGTGTCGTCTTCCTCTACCGGCGGCTCATAGCTGGTGTCGTATACTTCCAGCTCATAGATGCTGGCGCCCCATTCGTCCCAAAGTTCGGTGGCCTGCATCTTCACATAACGGCCGGAAACATCGGTCAGGTCAAATTCCTGCGAATCGTTGCCTGCCCCGCTGGCAGCCGTTGTCGTGTACTCGGCGATCTTCGTGAATTCAACGCCGTCGTCGGATACTTGAATCTCATAGGATTGGGGTGCATGCTCCCAAGAGATGCGCAGGTAGCCCAGATCCTGCACTTCGCCCAGGTCGACCTGGAACCACGGCTGGGACGCTGGGTCAACCGAACCGGTCGCCCAACGGGTTGACATCAGGCCATCCACTGCGCCCGCAGGGCTGTTTGCGTCGCTTTCGGTATTCGAAGCCTCGGCGGGCATTCCTACCGCCAAGTGGTCGATGGGATTCTCCTCGCGCAGGCTGTCGGTCTTGAGCGCCAAGTTCAGCAGGCGGGTTGCCGCCGCTTCCAAAGTCGCGCGGTCCAACGTGCCCGCATTGACTGCATTGACCAATGCGCTGGAGTCGCCGCTCGGCATTTTGACGTCGCCGCCGGCCTGTACTTCTTTGACAATATTGGAGTCGTTGCCCCAGTCCGTCATAAATACGCCGTCATAGCCCCATTCGCCGCGTGCAATATCGTTCATCATGGGTTCCAGTTCCGCGGCCTTGGTGCCGTTGACGAGGTTGTAAGAGGTCATGATGGACCACGGGTCTGCCTCTTTGATGACCATCTCAAAGGCTTTGAGATAGATTTCGCGCATTGCGCGGGCGGAAATCACGCTGTTGGAGGCCAGGCGGCTGTACTCGGTGGAGTTCACCGCAAAGTGTTTCACAGCCGTCGCTACGCCCACCGACTGGATACCGCGGGTCACCGCAGCGCCCAATTTGCCGGTGAGGTAGGGGTCTTCGGAATAATACTCAAAGTTACGCCCGCCCAACGGGTTGCGCTGGATGTTGATGCTGGGGCCCAGGATGCAATTCACATCATAAGCTTTGATATCCTTGCCGAAGGCCAGGCCGTAATCTTCGCACAGCTCTTCGTTCCAAGAGCTCGCCATGATGTTCGTGGAGGGCCAAGCGATCGGTGTAGTGATGTCGTTCAAACGGACGCCCGTCGGGCCGTCCGCGGTCTGCACGCCGGGGATGCCCAGGGAGGGGATGTTGCCAATCGAACCGGTATTGGTGTTGGGGGCTACATTCCCTTGCCCGCTTCCCAGGGTGGCCAATTCATTGATCGTAAGCTGGGAAACAAACTCGTCCATCAGTTCCGGGTTCTCGGCCACGTCTTCAAAGGTGACCGGGACTTTTGCGGCGGCTTCGAGGACATTGTTGGCAGCTGCAAACGCCTTAGCCGCGCGGACTTCTACCTTTTCAAAGGTGATGTAATCGATATTCGGGAAGGCTGCGATCTGGGATTCGATGGTGAGCGTCGCTTCGCCGCTGGGCAGGATCACCGTCAATGGTTCCAGATCCACAAAGTTGTAATAGGTGTTTCCAGAGATGGCCGTGTTCTTGAAGGAGATCCCCTCGTCGAAGGCCTGGGTGATATTGTTGATCAGGAAGGTGGCCGTGGTGTTCAGCGGGGTCTCGCCGACCGCCGCGTAATGGACGACCATGCGGTAGGTTCCGGTCTCTTCCACATTCAGCTTATAGTTTGCACGGGAACCGGCGCGCATGTTGGACAGGCATCTGCCGGGCTGGCCCTGGCCGTCGTCCTGGAAGTCCTCATAGCGCACGCCGGAGGAAGCGTCCACATAGTCTTCGCCTTCCACCTTGCCGATGCCGCTGGCGGGGATGTTGTGGATAACGTCCGCGCTGTTGTCGCGCTCCAGGGTAAAGCTGTCCCACTGGATGTCCGCATCGGATTTGCTGGTCAAATCAAAGGAGATATCACCGGTGGGGATGCCAACCTGGAATGCAACGGTCTCCAGGCCGCTGCCGCTTTCCAAAACTACGGAGTCGTCAATGCCCACCTGGCCGACGCCTACAAATACATCCAGCACGTCGTTGAGCTTGACCGCTTCGCCGTTGTTGGTGTAGGCGAACTTGAGCAGGTACTTGCCGCCCTTGGTCACCTGCAGCTGGTAGGACACGGTCTCGTTTGCGGGGATGGACAGCATGCCGTCCGTCTCCGTGACGCCCGCGCCGGCGGACTTATAGTTTTCCATTTCCGCCTGGTTTGCAACGTCGTCTTTGATATTGATCTGGCCAGGGATATCGATGACTTCGAGCTCCTCATAGGTGCCGTCCGCCAAAAGGCGCTCGTTCAGCATGGTATCCAGCTGGGTCAGGTCTTCGTCGATGACGCGCATCTCCGGCTGGTTGTAGGTATAGACCTGGCGGGTGCCGGCGTCCTGGATGGAGTTGCCGACATAGATGTTGTAATCGCCGGCCTCCAACAGCCACGCGTTCTTATGGCCCGTCACGCCCGTATCGTCGAAGCTCGCCATATCGGAGATCGGGAAGGTCATGGTCAACGTCTGGCTCTCGCCGGGCTCCAACAGGCCGGTCTTATCGAACGCGGCTAGGACCTTGCCGGGCTTGCCCAAAACGGCCTCGCCCGTGCCCATCTGGGGCGCGCTGTAATAGACCTGCAGGACCTCCTTGCCGGAGTAGAAGTCGCCCACGTTGGTGACCGTGGCGGTTACCTCGATGTGGGTGCCCACCTGCTGGGCGGATACATCCGAAATTTCAAAATCCGTATAGGACAGGCCGTAACCGAAGGGATAGCGGACCGTCTCATACTCGGGATCAAAGGTCTCAAAGTAGCGGTAACCGGTGAAGATATCTTCGGTATATTTCTGCGTGGTGCTGCCGCTGAATTCGTCGGCGGGATATGCGTCAAAGCTCTTGGCCACGGTCTCGGTCAGTTTGCCGGAGGGGGTGACCCTGCCGGAGAGGATATCGCCGACGTAATTGCCGCCCTCCTGTCCGCCGTAACCCATGAAGACCAGGGCGTCAATGCCCATATCCTCCACAAACTCCATATCGGCCACAACGCCGTTGTTATACACCACGGTGACCTGATCGAAGTATTTGGTGACCAGCTCAAGCATCTTCGTCTCGTCGTCCGTCAGGAGCCAGCCGCCCTTGTTGTTCTGCATGTCGTTGTTTTCGCCCACGATGCGCCCAATGACCACAACGGCCTTGTTGTTGCGCTCGCTGGCTTCCTTGACCATCTCTTCGTCCAGAGGCATCTCGGGGAAGAAACGGTCGCTGGTATAGATGACCTCTTCTTTCTTATTTGCCGGGTCGTTACACCAAGTCTCATAGACCTCTGCCAGGGTCTCGTCCACATTGACGCCCACGTTGCGCAGGCCGTCCAGCACATTGACCTCATAGGCGGGGTTCATGTAGGCTGCGCCCAGGCCGCCGCGGATGGTATCAATCTGCATACGGCCAAATACGGCCACCTGGTCGTTCTCCGCCAGAGGCAGGGTTTCGTTCTCATTTTTCAGGAGGATGACGCCCTCGTCGCCGATCTGCCGGGCAAACTCGATGCGCTCTTCCATCAGGTCAAAGCGTCCGCTCTCGTCCCGCTCCGTCGGGAAGCTCACGGTGAAGGGGTCCAGCGTCCAGCTCTCTTCGCCGTTGGTCAGGGTCAGGACATAGCGGTCCTCCACCCACGATACATTGGCAACCGTATCGCCAAGGGTGATCTTTTCCTGGGCAATCTCTGTGGCTGCCGCTGCGACGGCGTCCTCATCGGCATAGTCCGCAGAGGGCACCAGCACCCTTCCGCCGACCTGCTTCTTTGCAATGCGCAGATATTCGCTTTCATCCGCAGGGTTGACCGTCACGACACAGGTCACTTGGAGGTTTGTGCCGCTGACCGAACCCAGGACCTCAAAAGTCCCCACCTGGTTGTAATTGGAAGCCGGGATGGGGTTCCACGTCACTTTGACGTCGGACTGCTTGCCGTCTGCATAGGTCGCGGTCACCTTTTCGGGCAGCACGGGGGCGGTCCCGATGACGGTTTCCGCCGTCGTGTCTTCGAGCGCGGTGATGATGTTGCCCGCGTCCCGGACCTCCATCTCATAAATGGAGCACGGGTAGCCGGTGGCGCCCTTGTCGATCGTCAATTTCAGATACCGGCAGGTCTGCGCGATGGTGATCGGGGTCTCATCCGGTTTGGAACTGGGGGTGTCGTGGAATACGGTGGTGTACTCCGCGTCGTCGTCCGAAATCTGGATGGAATAGTCGCTGGCATACGCGGCTTCCCAAGTGATAATCAGGGAGCCGATCTCCTGGGGCTCTCCAAAATCAAATTTGATCCACTGGCTTCCGGTGGACGTCGCCGCCCAGCGGGTGGACTTGTCTCCATCGACCAGATATGCGATTGGGCCCGTCGGTTCCCCATTTGCCATGTGGTCCGAATCTTCCGAACTGCAAGTGATCGTTGCATCCGCCAACACATTCCCGGCGGTGCTCACTTCAACAGCGCGGCTGCCAGAGGCAGTTTGCTCGGCCGCACCTGCGGGGACGGCGCTAAATGACACGATCGTTGCCGCGAGAAGCAACGCAATCATTTGTCTGACTCGTTTCATTTTCTCTTTTCTCCTCCTAAAAACTTCCTACCTGTAAAGCCCGCTGAACCGGCAAATCTGGCTTATCCTATAGGCGGCGGGGAAAGCGGCCTATAGCACAACCAAACCATGGCGGTCGAGCTTCCCTTTACAGTACACAACTTGGCGGGGACCTCCCGCCTGCTCAATTCTGCCGCTCAATGCCAATCCGGAGACGGTCCCACCTCCTTTTGTTAACTGAAACCTCCATATCAGTTAACATATTTATTGAATGTAACTATCGGTAAAATTAAAGCAGATTCTATCATTAATGTCAATAGAAATGGGGCATATAATGAAAAATTTTTTACAATATTGTATAAATAGCTCTTAGATATCCCAAACCCTTTAAATACTATGCCGCTAAATATGTTTTCCGTAAAAATTTAGCGGCCTATTGTTTTTATCTGCAAACACTTTTTGCTAGTAGTTAAAAAAGGCCGATTCCAAACAGAGGGCCCCGCTTCGGATTTCCCAAAGCGGGGCCCTCTGTTGATGGAGGAAAAAGATCTGGTTTTATATGGACGGTCCAGCCGGCGGCTGGCTTTGCCCCGCCCTATGTCTCCCAGGGGCGCCTGGCGCCCCGTTTCCTACCGTTCAAAACGGCTGGAAGGGTTTCCCGTTTCCCACCGTTTGAGGGACTGCCCCCAGGGGCCTATCAGCGCTCCTCTTTTTTGCGGGAACTGTGCGGGATAACCATCACTGCGCCTGCCATGGCCAAAAGCGCCATACCGCTGGCTGTAAACAGCATGGTGCCCATGCCGCCGGTGTGCGGGATCTTGCTGTTCGCAAATTTGACGTTGACAACATTGGGTTCGATACCCGCTTCAATGGTCAACATCAAAGGCGTATCGCTCTTTACATAGTTGTCCGGAGCCTTTGTCTCTACCAGTGCATATTTCCCGGCGTCCAAACCGTCGATGACCACATGGCCGTCCTCTCCCGAAACGATTCCTTCCAGGACCGGCGTTGCCCCTTCGATCAAATTGCCGTCCTGGTCAATCGCCGTTTCATCGTAAAGGGCAAACTCTGCCCCTGCCAGGCCCTTTTCGTCTGCCTGGTCATACTTGAAGATATCGATCTTAAAGGTTTCTACTTTGACTTTATCCTGTTCGGTTTCGCTATTCGGATAGGAAACCCACGCGGTGTTATAGTAATCGCCCGCCGTGGTGCCTTCCTTCAAGGTTGCGGTGTAGGTTACCGTAACAGGGGTGACACCCAAATCATCCTCGCTGATAAGGCCCGCCTCATACAGGGCCGCCAGATCCACTGTGACCTCGAAATCACAGCCGTCTGTCAAACCGGCCGTAACCAACGTGTACTGACCTTCGGTCAATACGGTATCGCCAACCTTGACCACAAAATTGGTGGGATTCTCGAACGCCTCATCCATGTTATCGTGGAAGGTCAGGGGATAGGTGCCGCTGTTGGGCTCAATCGCGTTTACCGCAACCTGCGGCGGATCGGCCGGGTCGGGCTCCAGGTAGTTGAGCAGATCCTGCGGCACATTGGATTCGAGCTTGAAGTCCACTTCGTCGCCCGCTGCGGCGGTATCGGCTTCCACTTCCGTACCGTTCTCCAAGACGATCCACTTCTCCAAGCCAGGATAGCTGGTCTTGTCGCCGCCCTTGGTCAGGGAAAACGCCATGCCAAATACGATTACACGGCCTTGATAGCAGTTGCACATATTCGGGCCATCAATTCCGGCATTCAGCGTAATCGTGGCCTTCTCCTCGCGGGAATCCTTGATGGCTTCTGCCAGCTCCGCATTCAAGGCCGAATAAGAAGAGGAACCCTCCGCCATATAACTTGCCAGGGAATTTCCGCTCACAGAAATCAGCGAATTGTAAAAATAATAATGGCCAAGCGCCGCTACCCCAAGGTTGCTCTCCGGAATGCCAACTTTCGGGTGCTGCCCGCCACGGGGGTTATAACAACTGAACAGGTCGGCAATATAAGCTTCGTCGGCCTCTTTCAAGTCGGTAATGGACGCCCCATGGGTCTCATTGTAATAATCAATGTAATAATCGTCCAGATCGTCGATGCCGTTTTCGTATCCCTTTTTCGCAAGGGCGTCCGCAATATTTGCATCGGTCAGATTCCGGTCAAACTCACTTAGGCTTGGCCAATCGGGATCAATGCCAATATCCAATGCGGCCAACGCATGGTTATAGGAACGCCATACATTGTTTTTGGAACCGATATAAACGTTAAAGCCGTCGAATGCTGTCACGTACTCGCCGGTATATCCTGCATCCTGCGTGCCGTCATAATCGTCCGTGCCGAGCACCAGGCTGCCGTCTTCGTACACATACGGCTGATTGGAATGGTTTTCGATTTCAATGATGAAATCGCAGACGTCGCCGGGAACCGCTAGGCTATTATTTAGAGCCTCGCCAAGGGCATCCGTCAAATTTATATCCAGCGTATCGCCTTCAACGTTTTCCCCGATCACGATGGTCGTAAGGACCTTTTGTGCTTCGCTGTCAAAGCTTGACTCCACCGTAACCCCCTCCGAGGTTTCCGGGTATTCCGGCGTGTTATACTCCGGGACCTCCGCAGCAGATGCCGTGACCGGGAATAAGGCCAGCAGCATGCACAGGGCCATCAGGCCGCTGAACAAGCGTGTCTTCATGTTCTTCTTCATAAATTTTGTTCTCCTTTCAACTTCATTTATAAAAGCCCCTTTCGGGTTCTTTCCTGTTCCGTTGGATGCGCGCATTCCAAGCCCTGCGCCGCACCCGCCGCCGGAACAACAGGAACGTTTTCCTTTTCTGTTCCTGTTGTTTCGGAGCCGGTTTCTAGGGAATGGTTAGGAATTTTCCTGTTTTTTGCGGAATGTGCGCGGGACGATCATCACGGCGCCCGCTGCTGCAAGGATACTCATGCCGCCAACAGTAAACAGCATGGTGCCCATTCCGCCGGTGTGCGGGACCGGGCTGTTTGCAAACTTGACGCTGACCAAATTGCTGCCATCCGCCTGGTCGGGAATGGTAATGGTCAGTTCTTCCTCGCTGCAAACGTAGCCTTCCGGCGCTTTGGTCTCTTTGAGGTAGTAGACGCCGGCATCGAGGCCGTCGATCAGGATGTGGCCATCCGCGCCGGACGTCAGTTCCACGATGAAAAAATAAGCCCTATCCGGGCTTTCTGGGTTTTTCATCTTTCTGCAACTAAGGCGGCTTTTCCATGCCACGATAGCTGCCCTACCGCCTCCTTCGCGTGATTTAGCGGCATCCGCCGGCCGCTAAAAGATCCATCTGCCCGCTTGTGCGATGGATTGTGCCACTGGGGCATCCCCTTTAGAATCTTGAAAAAACGTTATTATCTTATTAAGATACCGTTGGTTGTTTTAATCCTATCATATTTATCCATAAAATGCAAGCTTATAAGACTTTATTATAGTAAAAGTATGGAAAGCCCTTCCCGATAGCAAAAGGACCTCGCCCTGTTTTCCAGGGCGAGGTCCTTTTTAAGATTCTGGCCTTCTAATTATAGGAATGATAGGATTCGCAAGCCAGCCTGTTGGGAAGGCTGGGCTCCCCCTCTAAAAAAGCGCATGCTTTCAAAAAGGGGATTTCACAAGGGCGCCTATTGCAGGCCTCTGGGGAGCGGGCCGCGGGACCCACCGGTTTGCTTAGGTGGCCTCGCTGGAGGCGCGTCCAGACCGGAAGTCCGCTTCATAAATCAGCATGCCCGGATTGGCGAGCACCTGCTGTGCTGCATAAGCGCCCGCGCCCAAGAGGGCGGGGCTCTCCTCCAGCTGGTTGATCTCGATGGCCAGGTCGCTGTAGATCCGTTCATTGACCCCGGCTTCGACGCACCTGCGGACAACCTCCAGCAGGCGTTCCGGGCAAATATCCACCAAAGCGTCGCCCAGGACAATCAGGCCCGGGTTCATTTGGTTGATCAGGCTGATAACGCCGACGCCCAACCGTTCACACACATGTTCATAAGCCTGCACCGCCACAGGGTCCCCCGCGCGCACCGCAAGGGCAATCGCTTCATCGTGCAGGTTGCCCGCGTCTAGGCACGAAGGCTGGTGCGCACGCAAGAGGTCCCGGATCTCGGACCGGAGCGCCGAAAGGGAACAATACTTTTCCAGGCATCCGTGGTTTCCGCATTCGCAGAGAGGGCCGTCAAACTTGATGCTGCTGTGGCCAAATTCCCCGGCAATCCCGTGTTGCCCCGAGACGAGTTTTCCATCGGATATCATGCCGCACCCAACGCCCTGGCCCGCCAAAATATAGGCCATATTCTGCACCGCCGGCTCCTGCCAGCGGGACCAAAGCTGCGCAAACGCGCTGGCCTTCGCATCGTTGAGGACATAGATCGGCATCCCCACCCCTTCGGACAGCACCGCACGGATGGGGAAGTTCTGCCAGCCGGACAGCTCTGTCACAAACAAAAGGCGGTCCAGGTCTTCCAGGTACGGCCCCGGCATAGCCAAGCATGCGGCAAGGAGCTCCGAATCCGCATAGTCTTGTTGGAGCTGTAGGATAGCCGTGCGGATGCGCGATAGGACGGACTGCGGGCCCTCCGTTTGGGAAATTTCGAACGAACGGGTTTCATATACCTTCCCGGAGATCCCCACCAAGTCAACGTAAAACTGGTCGCGCGTCATACTGATCCCAATCACCTTGTACCGCGCGTCGTTCAAGGTTACGCCGATGGAGCGCCTGCCTTTTTCCCCTGGGATCAGGCCGGTTTCCACCACAAGGCCGCATTGGATCAGTTCCGCTGCAATGTTGGTGATGGTGGCCTGTTTGAGTCCCGAAAGGCGCGACAGCGTCGCGCGCGAGCAAATCCCCTCTTGCCGCAGGAGGTTGAGGATTAAGGCCCGGTTGATGAGTTGGCTGCGTTCTTGGTTGATACTAGCTGGTTTGTTGCTTTGATTCATAACTTCTTCCCTCCAACGCACAATATCGTTCGTAGCTATGCCGCCGGTGGTTATACAAGCATATCGGATGGATGCATTGCCGCCGTGCCAGGCGCCCCTCACTGCCCGGCTCCGGCTGTCTGTAGTTTTCTGCCCGATCATTTCCCTGATGGATGCAAACAATCAGCTTTGTGTGCGTGCAAAGCCGCGATCCTCTTGGCGGCATACCCCCTTGCTGCATCCGGCAGAACCGATGCCTATGGCCGGTTTTGATCCGGTAAGGCGCTTGACGCGCATACCGCCCTTTGGGGGAGGGCATCCTTCCAGCCCTCCCCCAAAGGGTCCTCATTTTTATTTTCACAATACTTCTGGGAAAATAAAAATACCGTCCATTTCATATAGTCATCGATTTTAGTAATGCTTTCGAAAACAGTATAATCTTGTAAAAATAGAAACACAAGAATCACTATTTTTGCAGTAACAATTCTTTCAATTTTTATCCATAATATTGCAAACTAATTATATTTTACCTCTAAAAAATGTGTATTTTTATAAAAAATTGCACTTTTCCCCCTTTAGTAGGCGCACAACGGGCACACAGTGCCTTCCGCGCCTACGGCTGACCTCCGGTCGGGACGCGCCTCCGGCGGACGCACAGCGTCTTTCGCGCCTACGGCGGGCACACAGTGCCTTCCGCGCCTACGGCGTTCCCTACGGAAGCAAACCGCAAAGAGTTTGCTTTCTGCTCCATATTGGAAGCCCTAAAGAAACACTTAGCCAATCGTCACGGCACAATGCTTCACAGCGTTCTGGCCCGGCAGGGTGGTGTAAAC
>OLNP01003370.1_pt1 | contig 10634 bp, 4 predicted proteins | sample 1671951 | NCBI WGS metagenome assembly OLNP01 (sample SAMEA3136629, study PRJEB25190) | human gut metagenome | biome: human gut; feature: human-associated habitat; material: faeces | place: Austria | collected 2013
CTCCGCAGGAATTCCTCCAGCTCCGTCAGCGTTTTTGCGCCGGTCGTGCGCCGGAGCAGCCTGCCGGAGCGGAACAGCAGCAGCGTCGGGACGGTCAGCACGTCAAACCGCGCCGCAAGCTCGGGCTGGGCGTCCACATCGACCTTTCCGATGCGCAGCTCCGGCCGAGCCTCTGCCAGCGTCTCCAGCACCGGCGCAAGCGCACGGCACGGGCCGCACCACGCGGCAAAGAGGTCTACGAGCACCGGCCCCTCGGCCTGCAGGACCTCCTGCTCGAAATTTTCTTCCGTCAAAGGTAAAATCGGCATAAAAATCACTCCCTTCGGCGCTTAGTCTGCGCAGAAGGGAGCAATTCTATGTTTATAACGGCAGGCTGTCAAAAAACTTGCCCAGTTGAAAATTTCGGAGGGAAGAAAAGTGTGAAAGGAAACCGTCAGGGTGTCCTTTCACGTTCAATAACCCGCCGCGGCGGCAGAATTGCAAAATAATGCTACAAAATTTTATTTTGCAATTCTGAAACCAGCTTGGCGAAAAAGTCCAAAGGGACTTTTTTGACAAGCTGGTTTATAACGGAAGCGGAGCATCGTTTTCGTAAGTCAGATAGCGGAAGCAATGCCCGCCGTCCTCCTGCAGGGGGCCGGTGTCCGTGCAGCGCCAGTTCGGGAGCCGGTCCAGATCGGGGAAAAACCGGTCGGCAGGCAGGTCGGCGCAGGTCTGCGTGAGCAGCACGCGGCTGCACCACGGCAGCAGCGCGCGGTAGACGCTCGCACCGCCGATGAGGCACAGCGAATCGGCCGGACGGGTACGCAGGGCTTCCTGCAGGGCCGCAAGCGACGGAAACACCGCTGCGCCCGGCACGGAAAAGCCGGGCGTGGCCGAGAGGATCCAGTTCTCGCGGTTCGGCAGCGGGCGCGCGTGGGGGAAGGTGAGCAGGGTCTTGCGGCCATAGATCACGGTCTTCCCGGTCGTGAGCGCGCGGAAGCGGCGCAGGTCAGCGGAAATGGAGACAAGCAGATCGCCGTCCTTCCCGATGCCCCAGTTTTGCGTGACGTTGACGATGCAGTCCATGGCTCCTCCTAAATGGCGACAGGAATTCTGGCCGAAAACGGATGATAGCAGTAGTTTTCTACCCGCACGCTGTCCGGCGTGAAGGCATAGAAGTCCGTGACCGCGGGATCGAGCCGGAATTCCGGCGCGGGATACGGCTCCAGCTCCAGCATCTGCTCGACAAGCGGAATGTGGCGGTCGTAGATATGGCAATCGGCGATCACATGCACGAGCTCGCCTGCGACAAGACCGCTGACCTGCGCCAGCATGTGCACGAGCACGGCATACTGCACGACATTCCAGTTGTTTGCCGTGAGCATGTCCTGCGAGCGCTGATTCAGAATGGCGTTGAGCCGGTTGCCGCTGACATTGAACGTCATGGAATAGGCGCAGGGATACAGAGCCATCTCGTGCAGATCGGCAAAATTGTAGAGGCTTGTCAGAATGCGTCGGCTGGCCGGGTTGTGCTTCAGGTCGTACAGCACGCGGTCGACCTGATCGAACTCTCCCTCCGGGAAGCGGTATTTGATGCCGAGCTGATAGCCGTAGGCCTTGCCGATGGAGCCGCTCTCATCGGCCCAGCTGTCCCAGATATGGCTGCCGAGGTCGCGGACGTTGTTCGACTTCTTCTGCCAGATCCACAGCAGTTCCTCCACGCACGAGCGCCAGTAGGTGCGGCGCAGCGTCATGAGCGGGAATTCCTCCTGCAGATTATAGCGGTTCACCACACCGAAGCACTTGACCGTATGGGCCGGGGAACCGTCCGCCCAGCGCGGGCGAACGGACTGATCGGTGTCCCAGACGCCCTCGCGCAGGATGCGTGCACACGTCTCGCGGTAAAGCAAATCGGCGCGGCTCATTTTGCGGTGGATTCGAAGGTATAGGCGATGGAGCGATGGAACGTCTCACCGGCCTTCAGCACGGAGGAGCCGAATTCCGGATGGTTCGGCGTGTCGGGGCAGGCCTCCGGCTCAATGGCAAAGCCCTGATTCGGATGGAGCTTGCCCGAGAGGAATTCACCGGTGTAGAGCTGCAGGGCAGGGTAGTCCGTGTGCAGCGACAGGCGGACGCCGCAGTCCTCTGCCACAAGGGCGTCCGGGCCGTCGAGCACGAAGCCATGGTCAAAGTTCTGCGCAATGGCGTGCGGCGTGCGGAAGTCGAACGGGCCCTCGGCCGGGCGCAGCTCTCCGGTGGGAATGAGCTCGCCGTCCACGGGGATCCAGCGGCTGGCGTTGATCTGCAGCGTCGTGCCGAGGATGCTCTCCGTGCCGCCGAGGTTGAAATACATGTGCGTCGTTGGCGCAAGGATGGTGTCCTTTGTGCTGACACCCTCAAAATCGAGGAACAGCCGGCTGCCCTCCACGCGATAGGTGACGTGCATCGTCAGCGCGCCGGGATAGCCCGCGTCGCCGTCCGGCGTGTGCAGCGTGAAGCGAACGGCCTGCTCCCCAAGGCATTCAGCGGCCCAGATGCGTTTGTGGAAGCCGACGCTGCCGCCGTGCAGGTGGTTGCGGCCCTCGTTCTGCTCGACCTGCACCGTCTCGCCGTTCAGCGGGAAGCGGCCGCCCGCAATGCGGTTGGCATAGCGGCCGACGATCGCACCGAGATAGCTGGTGTCCTGCAGATAGTCGTCCGGAGTCTTCAAGCTGACCACGACATTGCGGCCCCGATAGGCAAGCCTTGTGACGGTCGCACCGAGGCTCATCACGGAGACGGAAAGCGTATCGGAAGAAATGGTATACATGCTGTAGCCATAGAAATCAGATAACTGGATCATAATGCTGCACTCCTTCCCGCCGGGGGCGGATCATAATATACAATTCAAATTATAGCGTATTTTCGGCGCTCCGTCAACGGCGGTTATAGGGTCGGAACGTTTTTCATCCGGCTTTACAATGCTGCGGAAATATGCTATACTGAATAGGTTAAAAACAAAAAGCTTTTGTGGCTCCGGCAGGGCATATGTACAGCCGGAGATGGACAAGGGAATGCAGTGAGAGCCTGCAACGCCGACCGGCGCTGTATGTGCAAGACGCGAGCTCCATGGGCGAAAGCCGGTCATTGGGGCGACCTGAGAAGGCTGAGCGCCGCGTTGCGGGGGAGACCCGGGAGCACGAGTCAGAAGACCTACAGAAGCATGCGGCGCAGGTGCGCCATGACGCAGGAAAACGGCTGCGGCAGGGGAAACGAGGCCCTCTGCCGCAGTGTTTTTATTATTTTCGTATCAAGAAAGGAAGATTGGATCATGAAACGAATGATCGCGGCGATCCTTGTGCTGTGCATGGTGCTGTGCAGCATCCCGGTCGCAGCAGCGGCAAGTTTTGATGAGTTTTTTGCGGACGTTCCGGCGACCGTGGAAAACGACGCCTCCTATCCCTTTGCGGAGAGCGACGACGAGACTTGCCTGATATCCGGCAACAAGGGTATGGGGGGAACGACTTCCGCCCTCAAGCTGACCTTCCGGAGCGGCGGTACGTTCCGCTTCTCCTATAAGGTCTCCAGTGAGTCCAAATACGACTATATGGCGGTTACGAAGAACGGAACGGACCTGACGAAGTCCAATGCGACCTCGTATTCCGGTGCGATGACGTCCTTCCAGACCTACACGATGGAGGTCGCGGCGAATGACGTCGTGACCATCGGGTATTCCAAGGACTACAGCAGCGATAGGAACGATGACACGCTCTATCTGAAGGACTTCAGCTGCAAAACGTACTATGGCGTCACGTTCACGGGCGCGCCTGCAGGCACGGCCTTTACGCTGACGGACAGCGCGGATGCTTCCTATGCCGTGACGGACGGCAAGGCCAGCGTTCCGGCGGGCGAGTATCGCTATACGGCCGAGGCCTTCGGCTATGCGCAGGCCACCGGCAGCTTTACCGTGACGGATGCGGCCGTTGAAGTCCCCGTGACCATGACGGAGCTTGCGCGTCATAAGGCGGCGTTCTCGATCACGGGCCTTGCCGCAGGCACGACGGCGGCCGTCACCGTGAAGCACGGCGACGAGATTATGCAGGCCGAGGAGGACGGCTCCTACCTGCTCTTCCCGGCGGACTATTCCTATCAGGTGAAGGCTGCGGGCTATAAGACGGCACGCGGCACGTTCACGCTCGGCGAGGCCGACACGACAGTCAAGGTCACCATGGTCCCCGGCATCGAGTGGGATGGAACGGTGGCAGACGGCTTTGCGGGCGGCACCGGTACGCAGGCCGATCCCTATCTCATCTCGAACGGCGAGGAGCTGGCCTATCTGTCCGCGCAGGTCGCCTCCGGCAATGCCTTTGCCGGAAAGTATGTGACACTTGCAGCCAATCTGGACATGGGCAATGTGGCCTTCACGCCGATCGGCAGCGATGCCCGCCGCTTTGCGGGCAGCTTTGACGGCGCCTATCACACGATCGATAATCTGCTCGTCTCGCAGACGACGGACTATGCCGGTCTGTTCGGCTGCCTGGATACCGGCGCGGCCGTACGCCGCCTGACGGTTCGTGGCAGCATCTCCGGCCGCGGCTATGTCGGCGCCATCGCCGGTCAGGCGGACAGCGCCACGATCGAGGTCTGCGCGAACTATGCCACGGTCACCGGTACGAGCCGGAATGTCGGCGGTATCGTCGGCCGTCTGAACGGCAAGTCCGCTGCGCGCTCGACCGTCCTGCGCTGCGCGAACTTCGGCACGATCAGCAATGGTACGAACAATTTCTCGGCCGGTATCGTTGGCACTGCCTACTATACTACGCTGAGCGAGTGCTATAACGTCGGCTCCGCCACCGGCAACCGCGTCGGCGGCATTCTCGGCCAGACGGATTCGAACACGACCGTGACGTCCTGCTACAATGCCGGTGCGATCACACTGGCGGCAGCGGGCAATTATAATTATGCGGGCTCGCTCATCGGCCAAAACGGCGGCTCCGTTTCGAATTGCTATTACCTCACGGGCACGCAGGCCATCGGCAGCGGCTCCGGCGACACGACTGCCCTCACGGAAGAGCAGCTGAAGTCGTTCGACACCGTGCTGAAGCTCGGCGGCGCATTCGTGAACGACGCGAAGAATCAGAACAGCGGCTATCCCGTCCTTGCCTGGCAGGATGCGGACGCCAAGCTCATCGTGGCGTTCTCCGTCAACATGACCGGCGCTTCCGTCCATGTCTACGATGCGCAGAACGTGGAGCAGACCCCGGAGGAGGACGGCACCTATCGCCTTGTCTCCGGCAGCTATACCTATCTTGTCACGCGCGATGAGTGCGACGATGTGACCGGAAGCTTTACGATCGACGGCGCAGGCCGCACCATCACGGTCACCCTCTCGGTCCGCACCTATCCCGTCAGCGTGACGCTGACCCCGGCCGAGGCAAAGCTCGTTCTTCGTGATGCCGATGGCAAGCAGTGGAGCGCCGTGAACGGCGCATGGCGCCTGCCGAAGGGAAGCTACACCTATGAGGCGAGCCTGTTCGGCTACGAGACCGCGTCGGGCAGCCTGACGGTCACGGGCGAAAACGACAGCCTGCATGTCACGCTGCAGCAGGCGGCGCGCCATAATGTGCGCTTTGCCACGGTGAAGGCGGAAGACGGCAGCACGCTGAGCGGCGCGGACATTACCGTGACACATGCCGAGGGCGGCGAGCAGACGGCGGTGAACGGCGTCTACAGCCTGCCGGACGGCACCTATTCCTATGCCGTTATGCTGGACGGCTATCTGAATGTGGCCGGTTCCTTCACGGTCGCGGGCAAGAATCTGACTGTTACGGTCAGACTCGAGGAGGGCAGCAATGTCTGGACGGGCAAGGCCTCCGATACCGCGCCGGAGACGAAGACCGAAAACGGCGTGACGTGGTACCTCATCAAGACGCCTGAGGAGCTGGCGTGGTTCGCCGCGAAGGTCAACGGCGGTGAGACGGCAATCAACGCCCGCATCATGGTGAACCTCGTGCTCAACAGCACGGAGGCTCCGAAGGCCAACCGCTGGGGCGGTATCGGCAAATACAGCGCGCAGTTTGGCGGCATTTTGGACGGCAACGGCAAGACGATCAGCGGCTACTACAGCTGCGATAACGATGCGACCTATGAATCCGCAAGCGCTTTGTCCGGCTATCTCGGCGCGGACGGTGTGATCAAGAATGTCACGCTTGTCGGTATGATCGAGGGCAACGGCGCGATCGGCGCCTTCGCCAACCAGAGCTACGGCCGCATTGAGGGCTGCGTCAGCCGCGTGAGCGTGACGAATGCGGCCTCCTACGGCGGCGTGACGGGCGGCATCGCCGCGCGCGTCTATGCCAGCGGTGCGATCGTGAACTGCGGCAACGAGGGCAGCGTGACCTGCACGCTGAGCAGCGCCTATTCCGACGCGAAGGTCGGCGGCATCGTCGGCGCAAGCTACGCGCCCATCACGGGCTGCTATAACACCGGCGCGATCAACGGCGGCAGCAACAACCGCGGTTATGTCGGCGGCATCGTCGGCTACACCGAAAACGGCAGCGTGCAGATCCTGAACTGCTACAATACCGGCTCCGTCACCGGCGCGACTTGCGTCGGCGGCATCGCGGGCAAGCACACCGGCGGCACGGATCCCACGGTTACGAACTGCTATAACACCGGCAGTGTGAGCGGCGCGGCCTGCGGCGCAATCGCCGGCGAATATGCGGCCGAAATTCGGAACAGCTATTATCTCGAAGGCTCCGCCTCTGCTGCGACCGGCAACACGAAGGACGGCGTCAATGTCGAAGCGACGGCCAAGACTGCCGCGGAGATGAAGGAGACTGCCTTTGTCCTTGCACTCGGCAATGAAGCCTTCCACCAGGACGACGGCCGCAACGGCGGCTATCCGCTGCTGGCATGGCAGGGCGGCACGCATGTGGTCAACACGGCGGCGGCCGAGGCCATTGCGCGCGCGGCGGAAAAGCTCACGGTCGAGCCGACGCTCGTCACCGAGAACTGCACGCTGGCGCTCGCTTCGACGGTCGAGGGCTTTGACGGCACGATCACCTGGGCCAGCTCGAACGGCGCGGTCATCACGCCGGAGGGCGTCGTGACGCTCCCGTCTGCGGGCACGGTCTATGTGAAGCTGACGGCAACGCTGGCCTATGGCGGCGAGACCGGCACGAAGACCTTCCTCATCACGGTGAAGTCCCTGAAGGCGCAGAACGACGAGCTCGTCACGGCGGCCAAGTCCCTGCTGGACAGCAAGTCCACGCTGAACCCGGTCCCCGGTACGGATACGAACCTCTGCACCTATGTGGAAAACTATCTGAGCAGAAATAACCTTGACGGCATCACCGTCACCGTGAAGGACCCCGGCGCGCTCGATTACCCGATGGATGTGGCGCAGACGACCGGCATCGCGGCCGACGGCAAGATCACCTATTTCAATGTGGACCCCGCAACGCTGGGCATTGCGGCGCACTTTGCCCGCGTCTCCGGTGTGGAGCTGACGCTTACGCGCGGCGAGAGCAGTGCGGATATCACGGCGATGGTCATCCTGAACTGGGATCTGGACACCGTCCGGGATTACCTCGAAAAGGCGGCGGCCTCCGTTACGTTCGATACCATCCGCAATCAGAATACAAGCGAAGCGGAGATTATCTCCGACCTGCAGCTCCCGCAGCGTACCGGCGCTTATCCGTTCGTCACGTTCGCCTGGACATCCGATTCCAAGCTGATCTCCATCGAGGGCAGCACGGCGGGCGAAGTCCTGACGGGCCGCGTCACACGCCCGAGCGTTGACACGAAGGTCCATCTCTATCCGACCCTGACGTTCCAGCTCAACGAGAGCTCGCTGCAGGCCGAGGGCTTCCGTCTGACGCTCCCAGCCGAGGATCTCGAGCCGCTGCGTCAGCAGATGCAGAAGGAGCTTGACGAGAACTATCTCGTCACGAAGCTGACCTATGTTGTGACCGGCGAGGTCATCGACCCCGAGGCTGTGAACGGCGACATCCAGCTCCTCACGGCACGCGCCACCGGCATTGAGAACTATGACGATTATAAGTTCATCGTCACTTCGGGCGATCCGGATGTGGCCGAGATCAACGCCTACCGCGCCAATATCTACCGCCCGATGCCCGGCGAAGCCGCGGCGGAGGTGACGCTGACCGTCACCATGCAGCACAAGACAAAGGACGTCTCCGTGCAGAAGCAGATCGCCCTCAAGGTCCTGCCGCTGACAAAGGCGGAGCTTGACGATGCGCTGAACCTCATGGAGCAGGTCAAGGCCCACTACTGGGATGGTCTGAACGACGGAGCGAACGAGTCGCGGTACGCCGTGACGAAGAGCCTGCACGCCTTCCGCGAGGCCGTTGCGGGCGAGAACGGCGGCCTGACGTGGCTGTATGACTACCGCGACGCGCATGGTGCTGGCATCGTGGCCGGAGATCAGGCGGATTATTCCTCCGTCGGCGGTCAGGAGCAGTACAACAAGTTCAAGTCCAGCAATCCGGCCGTCATTGCCCATGAGAATCTGGTGCTGACGCAGCCGAAGTACAACACGTCCGTCACCGTTGAGAGCGTGCTGGAGCATGCCGTCTTTGCCAAGTATGCCAAGAAGATTACGTCCGGCGCATGGTATGACGACTACTTCTCCAAGCTGACCGGTCAGAAGGTCTCCGCCACCATGACGGTCCTCGGCACGGACGGCCCGAACCCGGGCGGCGATCAGCCTCCTGTCAAGACGACGGTCACGGTCGTGCTGACCGGCGTGAACGGTGTCGGCGCAGTGGACCGCACGTTTGACACGACGTCGGACAAGACCGTGGCGGAGGCTCTGCAGGAGGGCCTTGGCGAGGACTACACGCTCACGGTCAGCGGCTATGGCTACATCGGCAGCCTGACCGGCCCGGACGATTTCAACGCCGCCAATGCGGGCGTTGAGTTCTGGGGTCAGTATTACTACATCGACGGCGCGTATGACACGTCCTCTCCGCTGACGGTCCCTGTCACGGACGGCGCGGTCTACGGTATCTTCGCCAACGAGAAGAACACGACCGGCGAGAACTACGGCTACAAGTACAACGTCTGGATTCACGAGCGCAGCGTTACCGCCGAGGCCGAGACGGCCTTTGACGTCACGGTCTACCAGATGCAGGGCAATACCGCCGTGCCGCAGGCAGGCGTGAAGGTCTACGCGGACGGCAATATGATGGGCGTCAGCGATGAGAACGGCAAGGTTATCTGCCGCTTTGAGCATGCGGGCGACTATGTGCTCACGACCGGCGACGAGCTGCACACCTACAGCCAGTGCCGCGTCCATGTGACGGAGAAGCCCTTCAAGGCGACGGTCACGGTCCGCCTGACGGGCGTGAACGGCATCGGCGCGATCGACCGCACGCTGGAGGTCTCTTCCTCCAGCACGGTCGCAGAGGCGCTGCAGCAGGGCTTCGGCGAGGACTATGTCCTCACGGTCAGCGAATATGGCTACATCGGCAGCCTGACTGGCCCGGAAGACTTCAACGCGGCCAATGCGGCAGTGGCATACTGGGGCCAGTATTACTTCGTGAACGGCGCGTATGATACGTCCTCCCCGCTGACGGTCCCCGTCACGGCCGGCGGCATCTACGGCGTGTTTGCCAATGAGTCGACGGCCGACTCCGACAGCTACTACGGCTATAAGTACAACGTCTGGTTCCACGAGACCGCGCTCACCGCAGCGGCGAGCGAGACGTTCACGGCAACGGTGTACCAGATGGGAACCGGTGTTGCTCCGGCAGAGGGCGTGCAGATCTTCTGCGGCGGCGAGCTGCTCGGCAGGACGGCCGCGGACGGCACGTTTGCCTGGCACTTTGACACCGCAGGCGTCTACGTCCTCACGACGGGCGACAGCAACCACACCTACAGCCAGTGTGTCGTCACGGTGACGGGCAAGGCCCCGGTGTGCGACGGCGGTGCGAACTGCCCGAGCCGCGCCTTCCCGGATCTTGATCCCGCGCAGTGGTATCACCTCAGCACGGACTATGCCATCACGAACCATCTGTTCATCGGCTTTGAGGACGGCACGTTCCGCCCGAACGGTCAGATGAGCCGCGCGATGTTCGCCATGGTGCTCTGGCGCGTGGCAGGCAGCCCGGCAAGCTCCGCGGCGCTCCCGTTTGGAGATGTCGCTGCCGATGCTTGGTATGCCGATGCAGTCCGCTGGGCCTATGCGGCCGGCGTGATCAACGGCGTGTCCACCACGGCGTTCGACCCCGAGTCCCCGGTGACCCGCGAGCAGATGGTCACGATGATCGTCCGTTATGCGGAAAAGATCGGCGCTGTCACCGGCGCACGCGATGATCTGTCGCAGTTCTCCGATGGGATGCAGGTCAGCTCCTATGCGCTCGCAGCGGTGCGCTGGGCAGTCGCCGTCGGCCTGCTGCGCGGTATGGGCAACGGCCGCCTCGAGCCGCAGGGCACGGCAACCCGCGCAGAGGTCGCAACGCTGCTGATGCGCTTCGCCGCTCTCCGCAAGTAAGGCTTGGCGCTCCCGTACCGCTCTGCGGCGGTGCGGGGATGCTGCGAAAATGGCGGATGCCGCATCGAGATTGATGTTGGCATCCGCCGCTTTTTGTGATATCATATTTGAGGAAACTCTGAATAAATCATCTGCGGTGGATGGCGGATATTTT
>OLNP01003374.1_pt1 | contig 10620 bp, 11 predicted proteins | sample 1671951 | NCBI WGS metagenome assembly OLNP01 (sample SAMEA3136629, study PRJEB25190) | human gut metagenome | biome: human gut; feature: human-associated habitat; material: faeces | place: Austria | collected 2013
CGTCAAAAGGTTTTTAATCTTGCTGTTTTTCATATTGTTTGACATCTGTTATTTTGACTTCCGAATGCGTGAAAAAACTCTTTGTTCTGAAAGCTTTGATTTTTCTCGTTATAACTCAAAGAGAAATTTTAATACGCCGTGCGATAGTTCGCGCATTTGCGCAAACCGCACATGGCTAATCGCAAAAAATGCAGCGGCTTTTTTGCGATGCAGACCTTGAAAAAGGTGAGAAAGAGCGTCAAAAGGTTTTTAATCTTGCTGTTTTTCATATTGTTTGACATCTGTTATTTTATCTGCGAAAAAATAGTTCCGTTCAAATCAAAATATTACGTCTCGCCGCTTCGTCTCCGCTCCGCGGCTTCGCCGCCGCTCAACTCTCGCAACGACGCTTCGCGCCGTCCGAGGTTTCGCGGAAAATTATAAGAACAAGTCTGCCGAATAAAATATTTCAAAAGTAATAGATATTGTTCTTGCTGTACCTGTAAAGTGCAGAATCTGTTCGCTGAAACACACAGGGTGTTCGATTTTAGCAATCGCAGTCTTTTTCTTTCCGCTGTGCAGGGCTTGCGTCGCTTTTCGCAGCGAAACGCCGAGTAAACAGTATTATCCTATTTGTTTACGCCTTTGTTATGTTCGGTATGAGCCAGCTGAACGCCGACGAGCCGCCCGCGCAGATGAAGCCCACAACAACGGCGGCACATATAACGCCGCAGCATATCGCGGGAAATGCGCGCTTGAATTTGATGTCAAGCAGGGACGCAACGAGCGTGCCCGTCCACGCGCCCGTGCCGGGCAGGGGAATGCCGACAAAGAGAGCCAACCCGATAAAAAGACCGATACCGGTCTTGCCCGAAAGTTTTTTGCCGCCCTTTTCGCCCTTTTCAAGGCAGAACGTGAAGAATTTGCCTATAACTTTTTTGTCCTTGCCCCAGACAAGCACTTTTCTCGCAAAAAAGTAGATTATCGGAACGGGAATGAGGTTTGCAATCGCCGAAATTATGCAGACCTGAACTATCGGCAGGTCGTAGCCGAAAAAGCCCGTCGGAATTGCGCCGCGCAGTTCGACAACGGGAACCATTGAAATAAGAACTATCCAAAGCCAGGGGTATTTTGTAAAGAATGCGGACATTGATTTTTCTCCTCTTTTACTGTCGGTGTGGTGTGTGGCATGTGTGAGTTATGTAAGTTATTTCTTATAGTTATACGGAAATTTTTTGATTAAGTCGGAAACCTTATCTGATATCAAAGCAAAACGAAAACTTTTTTTCAACCCTTATGGTGTAAGGTTTTATCTGCGTGCGGACCTTGTTCAAAGTCGTCTCGCCGCTCCGTCTTCGCTCCGCTTGCTCGCCGCCGCTCAACTCACCCTCGACATTGTCTCGGGAGGTTTCGCGGGAAAAATAAAGGTGAATTCATAAATATATCGTTTCAAAAGTAATTGGTATTGTTTTTTCTGTTATATCAGCAAAGTGCGTAAAGTGTTTGCTATGCAAACATTTGATTAGCCTAAACAGACCTCGTCTTTTTCTTTCCGCTACGCGGAGTTTGCGTCGTTTTTCGCAAGCGAAAAGCCGAGCAAACTGTTTTTTATTCTTTTCTTATTACGGTCGGAACACCGATTCCCAATCCTGATTTTTTTCGTTATGTTTAGATTTCAAATTTATTTCTCGTCCAGATTTTTCAAAAACGACAGTCTGTAAATCGGCGCGATTCCGTGTTTTTTCAGCAGTTCGTAATGCTCTTTTGTCGGGTAGCCCTTGTGCTTTTCGAGCGCGTATTGCGGGTATTCCTCCGCAAGTTTTTTCATCAGTCTGTCACGGTAGACCTTTGCCACGACCGAAGCGGACGCTATCGAAGCGCTTTTTGCGTCGCCGCCCACGATGGTGTCGCACGGCACGGGTATGTTTCTTGCCCTGTTGCCGTCGATAAGCGCAAAATCGGGCTTGACGGAAAGATTTTCTATGGCTCTGCGCATCGCCAGAAACGAGGCGTTGAGTATGTTTATTTCGTCTATTTCTGCAGGGGACGCTTCGCCTATGCCCACGGCGACCGCATTTTCGAGAATGACGGGGTACAGTTTTTCCCGCTTCTTTTCGGAAAGTTTTTTCGAGTCGTTTATTCCCTCGGGCACAAAGTCCTCGGGCAATATCACCGCCGCCGCCACAACAGGTCCGCACAGCGGTCCTCTGCCCACTTCGTCAACGCCGCACACAAGCGCGCCGTATTTTGCGTAGTACTCTTTGTCGAGCGAATTATCCATTCTTTTTTCTCCTCCGAAATTCGGGCAGCTGCGTCAGCACCACCGCCGCAAAAATGAGCGCACAGCCGATATATTCCCGCACAGTCAGGCTCTTTTTGAGTATTATTGCGCTTGTTATTACGCCGAACACCGATTCAAGGCTCAGCAGCAGCGAAACGACCGCGGGATTCGCGCCTTTCTGCGAAACTATTTGGAGCGTGTAGCCTATGCCGGACGAGAACACGCCGAGGTATACAAGCGGAAGCCAAGCCGCCGTTATTTCGTCGAACGACGGTGTTTCGAATATAAACATGGTCGCGCCGGAAAGCACCGTGCAGACCGCAAATTGCGCACACGAAAGTTTGACGCCGTTCACATCGTGCGTGAAGCGGTCGATTATCAGAATATGTCCCGCAAAGCATACCGCGCTTATGAATATGAGCAGGTCGCAGAGTTCGAGCGTGAAATCTTTTTTAATGCAAAGCAGATAAAAACCCGCCATTGCAATGCCGAGACTTATCCACACTTTTGCGGGCATTTTTTGCTTGAAAAACAGCCCGAACAGCGGCACAAGAACCATATAAAGCGCCGTTATGAACGCGCCTTTGCCCGAATCCGCGCCCTGCGAAAAACCGAGTTGCTGGAACGACTGCGCCACAAAAAGCGCCGTTCCGCAGAGCAGCCCGCCCAGCAGGAGCAGTTTTCTTTCCCGCTTCTTTTCGTCGGCTGTCTTCGGCTGTTCGTTCTTCCTTTTTTTCCTTGTCGCAAGTCTGTAAATGCCTATCACGGCAAGCAAAAAAAGGAACGACAGCAGCGAGCGCACCGTGTTTATCGTGAACGCCTGCGCGTGCTTCGCCGCCGTTTCCTGCGCGACGAACGCCGTTCCCCATATAAGCGCCGCCAAAAGCGGCAAAAATGTGTGTCTTGCTTTGTCAAGAGTTTTGTTCATATTTAACCCGTCTTTCAACCGGAGAAAAGTCGTTGCTTCGCGCGCCGTAAGGCGGGAACAGGGGACTTTTTGAACCCTGCCCGTCGGCGGGATTTGTCGGAACCGAATATATTAAACCGTAGTCTGAATATATTCGATCCGAACAAATACGATTGACCGCCCCAACCTTCGCAAAATGCAGAAAGAGTCCTCCGCCCTTTTGAATGGAGCCTGTACCTCTTTCGGGAGATAAAAACGCAGTTGTTTTCCTGTCTTGTCGTAAACGGAAAACACGGCATTTTTAACGATTCCAAAATGTTTCGCGCGCACGCGCTCAATCAAAAACAGAAAAGATTACCGATGGACGGAAGACAGTCTTCTGACGCTTCGCGTGCTGCGTAAGGCACGGCAAAAGCGAACGATCTCACCGGATAACAGAAAGGAATCAGTTTAACATTTCGCGCGCACGCGCTCAATGAATATATTAACATATTATAGGCGATTATTCAATATTGTTCGGAAAAAGTTTGAAATTACGCGTCGCGAGCGTCCTCTATTTTTTTCTGTTTTTCGGTTGCCTTGTTCGTAAAAGCCCGTTTCAGGCATACTATGGAAAATTTTTATAACATCTTTTGCCTTTCTCCTTGACAACGCGTCTTTATATGATATAATATAATATAAAATATTATGCCTGCGCACGGGCGTATGCAAAGCAAAAACAGGCGGAGAGATCTCTGCCCGAAAACGTCCCCGAAAGGAAAGAAAATATGATAAAAAGTATGACCGGTTACGGCAAAGCAAGGCTCGTGACCGACGGACGCGACGTGACCGTTGAGATAAAAAGCGTCAACCACCGATATTTTGAAATGTTCGCGCGTATTCCCCGCGCATATATGCAGATAGAGGACATGATACGTTCGTATTTGCAGACGCGTATCGTTCGCGGCAAAATCGAGGTAAACGTATCCATCGCCGACAACGGTGCTTCCGTTTCGGCCGTCAAAGTGAACAAGCCGCTTTTTGAAGCATATTACGCGGCGCTGAAAGACGTTTCGGAAACGTATTTGCTCCCGTTCGATGCGGGCGCGGCGGTCGCTCTCCGTTTTCCCGACGTCATTGCCGCAGAGAAAGAGGACGAGGACGTAAAAGCCGTTTGGGCTTCCGTTCTGCCCGCGCTTGAAGCGGCGACCGACGCATTTATCGCCCAGCGCGAAGCCGAGGGCGGCCGTCTTTCGAAAGACATTCAGGCAAAATGCGCCGAGATTAAATCCAACGTCGATTTCATCGAAAGCCGTTCCGCGCAGTTGATAGGCGAATATGAGAAAAAACTCCGCGCGAGGATAGAGGAACTGCTCGGCGATGTCAAAGTTGACGAACAGCGTCTTTTGACCGAGGTTGCGATAATGGCGGACAGGATAGCGATTGACGAAGAACTTGTGCGCCTGAACAGCCATTGCAAAACGCTTGCGGATATGTTCGCGGACGGCGTTTCGAACGGCAAGAAGATGGACTTCTTCATACAGGAGATGAACCGCGAGGCGAACACTATATCGTCCAAGATAGGCGACCTTGAAGTCACCGCCCGCGTCATTGAGATAAAAACGTGTATCGAAAAGATACGCGAACAGATACAAAACGTTGAATAAAAGTGGAGAAAAAGAGATATGAAACTTGTCAATATCGGCTTCGGAAACGTTGTCGCCGCGGGCAGGATAGTTGCCATTGTCAGCCCCGACTCTTCTCCGATAAAGCGCATAATACAGGACGCAAAAGAAAAATCGACCCTTATCGACGCCACATACGGCAGACGCACGCGCGCCGTTATCATAACGGACAGCGAACACGTTATTCTGAGCGCCGTTCAGCCCGAGACCGTTGCCGCGAGAGCGGAACCCGACACGGATATGGAAGAGGACGAAGAGGATGAATAGTCACAAAAAAGGCGCCGTCTTTGTTGTTTCGGGCCCGTCGGGCGTAGGCAAGGACACCGTGCTGAAAGAACTCATGCCCCGCCTCGGCGACCGTGCGGTGATGTCTGTTTCCAACACGACCCGCCCGCCGCGTTCGGGCGAGGTCGACGGCGTGGATTATAACTTCATCGGCGAGGATGAATTCCGCCGCGCCATAGCCGAGGGCAAAATGCTTGAATATACCGAATATTGCTCCGTGCTTTACGGCACGCCGCTCGACCCGATAAAAAAATGGGTGGACGAGGGCAAAGCGGTCATACTCAAAATCGAACGCGAGGGAATGCTCAACGTCCGCAAGCGTATGCCCGAGGCCGTGACCGTGTTTATCGCGCCGCCGAGCGAGGAAGTGCTCGAAAAACGCATACGCGGCAGACAGTCCGAGACTTCCGCGGCGATAGAAAAACGTCTCGACCGCGCGCGTTACGAGATGAAAATGAGCGGCGATTACGACCACCGCATTGTAAACGACGGACTTGAGGAAGCCGTCAACGAACTTGAAAAACTGATTTTGAAATATATAGGATAGGTGTTATTGTTATGTTATATCCCAGCATGAATCAACTTTTGAAAATCAACAAACACGGTGTTGCCAACAGAAGACAGTGCCGTTATTCGCTCGTTATCGCCGTTGCGAAACACGCGCGTGAGATAGCCGACAGAGCGGACGCAGCTGACGAACGTCTTGAAGACCGTTCCGTATCTCTTGCCGTCAAGGATTTCGCGGACGGCAAAGCGTACTTCGAAGAAGTCTGAACGGTAACCGCTTATGACCTCGGAAAAAAGCGTTCTCGTTTATATCGAGGATGTGCCTTATCAGGCGGACAAACAGTACGAATATCTGCTGCCCGCGGCGCTTGAAGAAGTTGTCTGCGTCGGCAGTCTCGTGCGCTGCCCGTTCGGCAGAGGCAGCCGCGCCGTTCGCGCCGTTGTCACCGAGATACGCACGCGTTCCGAGGGAGTGAAACTCAAAGAGGTGGAAGACGTATTTTCCGCGTCGCCCGTCCTTGACGAAAAGGGACTTCGGCTTTGCGCTTTTATGAAAGAACGGTATTTTTGTCCGTTTTTCGAAGCCGCAAAGACCGTTATGGCTCCCGGCACGGTCGGCGGGTTTGACAGGTTCGTGCGTATGGACGCGCCCGTTTCCGACCCCGAAATACGCGACTTTTTTGAGAAAAATCAAAATACCGTTTCACGCAAAAACCTTGCCGAACGCCTCGGCAAAGAAAATTACGCAAAAGTCCTGCGCCTGATAAAGAAAGGCGAACTGACGGAAACTCTCGAAAAGAAACAGACCGTCTCGGACAGCGTTTCGCGCTTTGTGCGCGTGCTGCCCCGATTACGCCCGCCGCGAACGCCCCAAAAAAGCGCCGAACATTCAAAAAAGGCTTGCCGTTCTCGATTATCTTTTCGAAAACGGGGATTCGAGCGTCAAGGACGTTATCTATATGACAGGCGTTTCCGTTTCGGTGCTTAAAACGCTTGAAAAATACGGCGTTCTGGAATTTTTTGAAAAAGAAACCCCGCGCGACCCTCTCAAAAACAAGAAACGCGGCTCGGACACCGCGCCCTGCGTGCTCAACGCCGAACAGCAAAAGGCGTTTGAAGAAATTTCGGCAAATCTCGGCAGCGGCGGCGCCCATCTGCTTTACGGCGTCACGGGCAGCGGCAAAACGCACGTTTTCACCGCCCTTGCGGACAAAGTGCTTTCACAGGACAAGTCGGTTTTGCTCTTATTACCCGAAATATCGCTTACTTTGCAGATAATAGACCGCCTTGTCAGCCGCTACGGCGACCTGCTTGCGGTTCTGCACAGCGGGCTTTCCGTCGGCGAACGCTATGACGAGTACAAACGCATACGCACGGGCGATGCCCGATTCGTCGTCGGCACCCGAAGCGCCGTTTTCGCCCCGCTCAAAGATCTCGGTCTTGTTATCGTGGACGAGGAACAGGAGCATACTTACAAATCCGAAAAATCGCCCCGTTACGACGCAAAAGCCGTTGCGGGCTACCGTGTTCACGAAGAAAAGGCGCTCCTGCTCGTCGCTTCCGCCACCCCGTCCTTTGAAAGTTTTTACAAGGCGCAAAAGGGCAGGATAGGGCTTTCCGTCCTGCGCGAAAGATATAACGGCGGACCGCTTCCCAAAGTGCTTGTCAGCGATATGTCCCGCGAACTTGCCGAGGGCAACCGCGATATTATCGGCTCCGTGCTTGCCTCGGAAATAGCGAAAAACGCCGAAAAACATGAACAGACCATTCTTTTTATGAACCGCAGAGGGTATAACTCCTTTGTTCAATGCCCCAAATGCAAGTATGTTTTTGCCTGCAAAAGCTGCGGTATTCCGATGACATACCACGCCGCCAATGACCGCCTTGTCTGCCATTACTGCGGCGAAAGCAAACCTGCCGCTTCGGTTTGTCCCGTCTGCGGCTCAAAAACGCTCAAATATTCGGGTTACGGCACACAGCGCGCCGAACGCGAGATAAAAGCGATGTTTCCCGAACTCCGTGTGCTGAGCATGGACGCTGACACCGTAGGCGGCAAGAACAGCCGCGATGAGATTCTTTCCGCGTTCGCCCGCCGCGAATACGACGTATTGCTCGGCACGCAGATGATAACCAAAGGGCTGGATTTCCCCAACGTCACGCTTGTCGGCGTTCTTTCCGCCGATTCGCTGCTCTATTCGTCCGATTTCCGCGCTTACGAAAAAACGTTTTCGCTCCTGACGCAGGTCGTCGGCAGAGCGGGACGCGCCGAAAAACAGGGCAGAGCCGTTATTCAGACTTTCTCCCCGACCCACTTGGTGCTCGAACACGCGATAAAACAGGATTACGAGGGCTTTTTTGAGGAAGAAACTTCGCTGCGAAAACTTCTTGTATACCCGCCGTTCTGCGACGTGTGTCAATGCGTTTTCACCGCCGATACGCTCCCGCGCGCCTTTGAAGCCGCCGAAGCGTTCACTTCCCGCATCGAGGAAAAACTGAAATGCGAAGAGTTCGCAAAACTCCCGCTCACGATAATCCGCGCCCGACAGACCGCCGTGCCCATGGTCGGCGGCAGGGACAGGGTCAGAGTTCTTATCAAATGCCGCGACGACGCACCGACCCGCCGTCTGCTCCGAGAGGTTTATCTCGGTATGCTGACGGACAAGGATATGCGCGACGTCACCGTGGGGCTTGACATGAACCCGACGAGCATAATATAAAACGTATAAAACGAACGATACGGCGGCGCACTCCCCGCGCAAAAGGGTCTGCGCTTCGCACGGTTAATATGAAAATACAATATCTTCTCCGTCCGTTGCCACGCAGCGATTTTGCCTGTCCGTGATTTTGCGCGGGCTGAACGGGAGAGAACAATTCGGATAATTTTTCAGAGGTTATAAATATGGCTATTCGAAACATAGTAAAAGAGGGCGACGAGCGTCTTGCAAAGGTCTGCCGTCCCGTCGAAAAATTCGACAGACATCTTGAAGAACTTGTTCACGACATGAAAGACACGTTAAAACTTGCCGAGGGGCTGGGACTTGCCGCTCCGCAGGTCGGCATTCTGCGCCGCGTTGTCGTTGTGGTTGACGATAACGGCAAGAACTAATAAATCCCGAAATCGTTGAAGCCGTCGGCGAACAGGAAGCCCACGAGGGCTGTCTTTCCATTCCCGGGGTGTTCGGCGTTACGCGCCGCCCCGCAAGAGTGACCGTCCGCGCCAAAAACGTTAAGGGCGAAGACGTACAGTACACCCGCGAGGGCATAACCGCCGTCTGCTTCTGCCATGAACTTGACCACCTCGACGGAATACTTTTCAGAACGCACGTTGAGCATTATCTCGACCCCGACGAGGATTGACGAAAGGAAACCGAAAATATGCGCATACTTTTTATGGGAACTTCGGATTTTGCCGTTGCAAGCCTTGACGCGCTTGTAAAAGCGGGCAGAACCCCCGTTGCCGTTATCTCACAGCCCGATAAGCCGAAAGGCAGAGGGTATACGATGACCCCGACGCCCGTCAGCGCAAGAGCGGCTGAACTCGGCATTCCCGTTTATAAGCCGACCACGCTCAAAAACGGCGCGATAGCGGACTTGCTTTCGGAGATAGACCCCGAACTGAACGTCGTTGTCGCTTACGGAAAAATTCTTCCCGCATACGTTCTCGATTATCCGGGGCTCGGCAGTATCAATGTTCACGGTTCGCTGCTTCCGATGTACCGCGGCGCCGCCCCGATAAACAAAGTTCTTATGGACGGCTGTGAAAAGACGGGCGTTACCACGATGTATATGGACACGGGACTTGACACGGGCGACATGATATTCAAAGCGGAAACGGAGATAACCGAAGACGACGATTTCGGCACTCTGCACGACCGCTGCGCCGCGTTGGGCGCGGAGCTTCTCGTCAAAACCGTTGACGCGATAGAGCAGGGAACCGCTCCGCGCATTCCGCAGGAGGGCGAGACCTGCTATTCCCCGATGATAGACAATGAAACGCGCCGCCTTGATATGAATATGTCCGCGCGCGATTTTGTCAACCGCGTCCGCGGATTAAGCCCCGTACCGTGCGCTTTCTGCGAGCTTGACGGAAAAAATCTCAAAGTTTACGGCGCGCGCCTTGAACAGGGTTCGTCCGACGCCGAGCCGGGAACGGTCGTTGACGGCAAACGCTTTGTCGTCAGGGTCGGCGACGGGCTTGTTCGTCTGACGGATATCCAACTCGAAGGCAAAAAACGTATGTCCGCCGAGGACTTCTGCCGCGGCAGAAAGCCGGAAAAGCTTTCGTAACGGCGGCAGGCGGCAGGTGAAGTCCGAGCCGCGCGCGAAAGACGCTTTCTCGGGTATCAATTTCTGATAACGGCTCTGCCGTTTAATAAGGAGATATTAAAATGCCTCTTTTCTTTTATGATTATTGGTATGTTATTCTGGTTGTTCCGATGATTATATTCTCACTCATTATGAGCGCGAACGTCAAGGGAACATACTCCAAATACAAAACAGTCCGCAACCGCAGCGGCATAACGGGCGCGGAAGCCGCCCGCCGCATTCTGCTTGAAAACGGGATAACAGATGTCCGTATCGAGGTGTGCGGGGGCGAACTGACGGACCATTATAACCCGCGCACGAACGTGGTGTCCCTGTCCGCAGACGTTTTCAATTCAACGTCCGTCGCCGCAGTCGGCATTGCCGCCCATGAGGTCGGACACGTCTGCCAGCATTATTCGGGATATGCTCCCATCAAAATAAGAAACGCCGTGCTTCCCGTTGCGAATATCGGCTCTTCGCTTTCGATTCCGCTTATTATACTCGGTATCTTTTTAAGTTTCAAACCGCTTGTCATGGCGGGCGTTATCGCGTTTGCCGCAGTTGTTCTTTTCCAACTCGTCACGCTCCCCGTCGAATTCAACGCATCGTCCCGCGCCATGAAATCCCTTGTTTCCTGCGGAATACTTTCGTCGGACGAAACATCGGGTACGCGCAAAGTGCTTTCCGCCGCC
>OLNP01003382.1_pt1 | contig 10600 bp, 10 predicted proteins | sample 1671951 | NCBI WGS metagenome assembly OLNP01 (sample SAMEA3136629, study PRJEB25190) | human gut metagenome | biome: human gut; feature: human-associated habitat; material: faeces | place: Austria | collected 2013
GCTAACCAGATCTTCGATGGTTTCAAGACCCTCAGGCTCGCCAAAGTCAATATCAAGCTTTTCTTCGATATCGCAAATCAATTCTGCCATATCAAGAGAGTCGATACCCAAATCTTCGAAGGTAGCATCTTCCGTTACCTCTTCTGGTTCAATGTCGAGGGTTTCTTCCAGGATCTCTTTAATTGCGTCGAGAGTTGCCATTAGTATTCCTTTCTTGCAAGCCGCTATTGGTTCGCAGCTTCATTTTCTTGGTCAAAAAATTCTTTGACCTTTCCTAATGCCTTATAAAGAACAGCTTCCTCTTCTGGGGTTAAGCACTCAAGCGCGCTATCGGCCATCTTCTTATGAAAAGCCTCATGTGCACGAAATGCCTTACGACCCTTAGAGGTAAGCTGAACAAGCACTTGCCTGCGGTCTACTTCGCTTCGTGTTCGTTTGACATAGCCTTTTTTCTCCAGCTTCGTCATGGAAGCCGTAAGGGTTGCCAAAGTTACCTCGAGGCGAGAAGCGACCACTTTCATGGGATTGATCTCGTGAAGTCCAACTGCAACAATCGTATGAAGTTCCGCGATGCTTAACCCTTCGGTAAGGCGATTGTTAAGCGACCTTTCCTCAATACGTAAGATAGAGTTGAACGTTTCGGTGAGCATCTCATTGACAACCTCTTTGCCTTCACGCTGCCAATCAGGTATTTCGATGCTCTTACTCAAATCCCTACTCCTTTAATTACAAAAAATGACTAATTAATCCACTTAAGCGTTTGCGGGTAAAATGCCTATACCTAACGCTCCAGGACCAAGATGGGTGGAAATAATTGCACCGCAAGGACAAGTTCCCCCATCAATATATTCAATTCCTGCATCAGCGAGAGCCTTTTTCATGTCTTCAACAGGAGAAAGATTTCCGCAATGGCAGAAACGAATTCGCAGAGTACCCTGCTCGTTGGTGCGGTTTTCTACTTCGCTAACAAATGTCTTGATAACGCCACGCATTCCCTTTGCTTTTCCGTAAGCCATCAGAATACCTTTTTCGTTAAAAGTAAAGATTGGCTTAATGTTCAAAAGGCTTGCATTCTTTACCTGGTCAGCAGAAAGACGACCACCTTTAAGTAAGTTCTCTAAAGTTTCAGGAGCAACAAGGAATTCAGCCTTTGCGAGTAGCTCTTTTGCCTTCGCTTCAGCCTCATCAAGCGTTGCACCCTCATCGCGCATTTTGCAAATTTCTGCAACAGCAAGCGCGACAGAAGCAGTAGCACCAGCACGAGCGCCATCTAATACGCGCACATCAATATCTACTTGCTCTGCAGCAGTACGAGAAGACTCGATCGTGCCCGAAAGAACACCTGCAATATGAATAGCAATTACGCCCTCATAGCCCTGTTCAGCAAGAGCGTTATACATCTGCTCAAAATCGTAAGGAGTAGGCTGTGAAGACTGTGGGAGACCTTCGGAATTTGCCATACGCTCATAAAATTGCTCAGAGGTAATTTCTACCTGATCTTTAAAGGTTTTTCCATCAATCAAAACACTGAGAGGAACCATGTGAACATCAAGAGCTTTATATTCTTCCTGAGTGAAATCGCACGTTGAATCAACTACGACCGCAAAACTCATACTCATCTCCTTCCACAAGAAGCAGGATTTTCGAAACATTTTTTCGAAACACGACTTACTTGTTCGTTGTTAGCTCAATTACTTAGTTTATCTAACTAAATGAAGGATAGAGGGAGGTTTACTCAAACGCAAGAAAAAGAATTACTCCCCACAAATTGAGCACAGGTGGATTAATCGCCGTTCAAAAGACAAACTATGAGCCTCTTAATTATGAACCTGCATTGCAAGTCAACATTGCAGGTCCTTGATTGCAAGCGTCTTAATTATGAGCGTCGACCGCCACCGTAAGAACTTTTGCGGGCACCAAAAGCACTGCCCTTTCGTGCAGTCTTTTTCAAATCGCCCAAAATATCCTCTTCAGCTTTGCCTTCAAGTTGTGCACGCAGTTTAACCACCTGATCGCGCACCGCCGCAGCACGCTCAAAGTCCATCGCCGTCGAAGCCTCAAGCATTTCTTCTTCAAGGGATGCAACAATGCGCAACATCTCACTACGGGAATAACCTGCCAATTCAGCGTTAACTTCTTCGGCGCTACGTTTACCTTCGTCGGTCTCGAGATAATCAGTAATGTCGCTAATACCCTTGCGGATTGTTTTCGGAACTATGCCATGCTCTTCGTTGTACGCCATCTGAATTGCACGACGACGGCGCGTTTCGGTGATCGCGCGATCCATGGAGTCAGTGATCTTGTCGGCATACATTATCACTTGACCTCCCGCATTACGCGCTGCGCGACCAATAGTCTGAATAAGTGAGCGATGATTGCGTAAAAAGCCTTCTTTGTCAGCGTCCAAAATTGCCACAAGGGATACTTCGGGCAGATCCAAGCCCTCACGCAGCAAGTTAATACCAACCAAAACATCGAATTCGCCTTTGCGAAGATCTCGCAAAATTTCAACACGCTCAAGCGTCCCAATATCGGAATGCATATAGCGTGCACGAACCCCCTGATCAAGCAAATGTTCAGTCAAATCTTCCGCCATACGCTTGGTTAAAGTCGTAATAAGAACTCGCTCGTCGCGCTTTGCACGTATTTTTGCTTCATCGATAATGTCGTCAATCTGCGAAAGAATGGGACGAACATCGATTTCTGGATCCAGCAATCCTGTTGGACGAATGATCTGTTCCACCTTTGCTTCACTTACTCGTTCCTCATAGTCTCCTGGCGTTGCAGAAACATAAACAAACTGCGGAACTCGCGCTTCGAATTCGTCAAATCGAAGCGGGCGATTATCCAAACAGGAAGGCAGACGAAAACCGTGTTCTGCTAGAGTTACCTTACGAGAGCGGTCTCCTTCGTGCATTCCGCGAATCTGAGGAACCGTTACATGACTTTCGTCAATAAAGCAAAGGAAATCACTAGGAAAATAATCGATCAAAGTATAAGGAGGCTCACCTGGAGCGCGTCCATCCAGGTGCCGCGAATAATTTTCAATGCCAGAGCAAAAGCCCATCGTCTCAATCATTTCCAAATCGTAGGAAGTGCGCATCTCCAGGCGCTGCGCTTCAAGCAACTTTCCTTCTTCATTGAATTGCTTCAAGCGTTCCTGCAATTCTTCTTGAATAGTTTGAAGGGCATGCTCAATCGCTGGCCTGGCTGCTACGTAATGGGAGGCAGGCCACAAAGGAAGTGCCTCGTATGTATTCAGTACTTCTCCCGTAACGTTATCAATTTCAGATATTTCCTCTATTTCGTCTCCCCAGAATTCCACACGAATCGGATTGTCTGCATAGGGAGGAAATACATCCAACGAATCGCCTCGAACGCGGAAGGTACCTCGCTTCAATTCGTAGTCATTTCGATCATATTGGATATCTATCAGCTTATGTATAAGTTCGTCACGATCTTGTTCGATCTCTTTATCAAGAAATACCGCCATACCTGCGTATTCCATCGGCGATCCAATACCGTAGATGCAAGAAACTGAAGCCACAACGATAACATCACGTCGAGATAAAAGCATTGAAGTTGCGGCATGACGAAGCTTTTCTACCTCCTCGTTAATGGAAGCATCTTTTTCTATGAAGGTATCAGTTGTTGGAACATAAGCTTCCGGCTGATAATAGTCGTAGTACGAGACAAAATATACCACCGCATTGTTCGGGAAAAACTCTTTTAGCTCCGCCGCCAATTGAGCAGCAAGTGTTTTGTTGGGCGCTAAAACGAGTGTTGGTTTTTGTACCGCCTCGATAGTTTTAGCCATGGTATAGGTTTTACCCGAACCCGTAACACCTAACAACGTTTCATAACGCATCCCAGATTCAATATTTTTAGCTAATTGAGCAATAGCTTTTGGCTGGTCACCTGCAGGCTCATAAGGAGAAACCACCTCAAAGGGTTGAGACGACAGACGTGCCATGGGTAATTTACCCTCCATTTGATGGCCCTCTAAATTTTGAAGATGCGCCACAATTCCTCCCTGTATTCCTATCTACCATTTGAATCCGTAATTCGAAAGAATCTACAATCTAAATCTGCAATTCGACAGCATCTGTAATTCGGCAGATTATACAATTCAGCAGATTCTGCAATTCGAAACTCTCTTGAACTGTTGCACTATCATTCAGAACAGTCAAAGCAACTTAACACAAACTTACCTAAGAAAGCCTTGGGGCGATGTCAGAATCCCACCATTGTTGAATTTGGTCTTGAAATTCCTGTAAGGTTCCATCGTTGGTAAACACCACATCCGCGATAGCAAGTCGGTTTTCTTCTGGTACTTGACTTGCAAGACGGTTTCGCGCATCTTCTTCGGAAAAACCGCGCGATTCCATCAAGCGACGAACACGCACCTCAGGCGATGTAGTAACTGCTACCACGATATCTGCATGTTTGTAGAAATCATCGCGTCCGTCAAGAATTGCCATTTCTAAAACAACAACTTCGTGAGTTTGCCCCACACTCACAACATGACGCAAACAGCCTTCGTAAAGTCTAGGCTGAGTAATAGCATCCATACGAGCGGTATCTTCTGGCGTGGCGAAGGCACGAGCAGCAAGTTCGGAGCGAATTATTTCACCATTCGTATCGAGTATTTCTTTACCGAAGGCCTTCACTAACTCTGCTTTCATTTCAGAATCATGGAGGTTTTCGTGGCCCACTTCATCAGCAAGAACAATACCTGCACCTTTTTCTTTAAGAAACTCCATCAACGTGGATTTTCCTGAACCAATTCCACCCGTAACAAAAATGCTTAACACCGCAATCCCCTCTCACTAGCCTTGCAGCGCACTCGAGCAAAGTTACTATGCTCGCATGGGTATGTTTTTAATTATCACATGCAAGTCAACCTAGAATTCGCGCTCTATTGCATTGTTATTTGAGCGCCACATGCACAAGATGGTGATTGCGCAGCACAAAGAACGCCGCTACTGCAAAAATCAGCAAATACGCAAATTGACCCGTTATCGCAACAGCAATAACACTCGACAACAAAGGAATTCCAACAGCAACAATTACGCTCGCCCAATACCAAGGCTTGACACTGGAAGGAAATTGTTCTGCGTAAGATTCGCAAACTGCCCCATGAAAAGCAAGCGACAAGCAAAGCAACCACAAGAGAATGAACAGCGCTCCTGCTTGATCAAAGAATTGTGCATTATTTAGACATCCAACTACAAACAGAACAACACAAAGAACAAACGCTCCAACGAAATATCGTCTCTGCCGCGCCGCTCGGTAATGCAGCTCTCCACCCTTGTATAACTCCATCTTGAAGGCCATTTCGGTTACCTCCTTTAATGAAAGAGTAAAAGATTTGTTCTTACTTTAAAAGACCAATGTCATCACTAATGGAGCTGATTAAAAACGTTACACCTTCATTCATAACAAATAAATGCTACGCCTGCATTCATAGCGAAATTACCAATGCTCCCTCGTTAAAATCTGCCCTCCAGACGTAAGGATTCAAAGGGTGATTAAGACTTCAAGCGCTCCTTATACTTACTATCTTACGATATACTAACTAGTATCGTACCCATCCTGAAAGGAGCTACGATGGCTACCTATCTTGATGACCTGAAATATCTGTCAAACAACACTCAGATTTGGAAGCAGGCGTGCAAAGGTACTCTGTCAAAACCTCTTTTACCTTTCGGGAAAGCAAAAGACACTTTCAACATAGCTCAAAAATGCAAAGCTATTCAAGAGAAATATGGGTTACCCAACTACCAGGAAAACGAACCTTGGTTTTACAAGAAAATCCTTACTGAATTCGACGCCAGAAATCCTTACGTAAACGACCTAAAAGGTTGCGATACTCATATTATGAGTGCCAAACAGGTGCTTGAAGAAAACATTTTTAGGGAAGACTACCTTTATCGCAAAGCAAGCAGCTTAGGATCGGACTGGAAGTTCAACATTTATCTTGAAGACGTTGAAAGGTTTGGCAAGATCTTAATTTCGGAAAACACCGATCAAAACACCCCGGAAATTCCCCCTATGAACGTAGGCGAAACCGCCATGTATTTTGCCTACGAAGCAGAAGTTCTCAAAGGCATTCCTAGGCCCAGATTCAATCTAGCGCTTATCGAGGCTCTCCAAAAGAACATTGATCGGATTCTGGATGGAAAAGATGCTGAAGGACTTTCTTCTAACTTTCTACAAAATACTCCGCCGTTACCTAACTTCGCTGCCGCCTTTAGTATTGCTCTGCCTACCGAAATCCATGAACGCATAAAATCTTGTGAGCATGAATACTGGAATGCCTTTGGAACGTTTTCGCGGAACTTAAGACGCGCCTATGGGCAAGTTGGCGGATGGTCGAAGTTATATTACGGCAGAAAACCTGAAGATAAGCTTCCTATTAAAAAAGACTGGGGCAAAGAGCTTATTCATCGCAAAATTGAATTAGCGCTTCTCACGAATAAATGCTTCGATGATGTTGAGTTACTGATTAACACGCTTAGAGTATTTGGGGGAATGTGCGGCAATTTTGGAAATGGTTCGCTTTACTTTAAACCTCACTTAACCAGGCTTAACCCCTTAACAAAACAAGAACGCGCGAGGCGCGACCGCGCGGAAAAAGAACGCCATAAAAAAGCAATGGAGAGAATTCGAAAACAAGAAGAATGGGAAGCCGAACAGCGACGCAGAGGAGCCTATGGAGGTTATAGTGGCGTCGACGAATTCGACGAAGCGAACGGGTCGTATGAGTTTGGCAATTCGTATTCGTATGCTTGGTATACCGATCGCGATAGCTACAACGACGTCACAAGATAGCAATTTGTCTCTGTCACTTGTAGAAGCTTGACTAGCTTCTTTCCTCTCTAGTTAGCAGAAACTTAGTTGTTTGAACGCCATATTAGAAGCTATTTAGTTGCAAAACGCAAGCGGGACGATTAAGCATCGTCCCGCTGAGCATCACTTATTAAAGCGTCCTTCAATCAGCATCAATAAAAATGCGCGTTTAGTACATTTTCCCAAAAACCAAATTACAGACCGTACGGTCGCCACCACCAAAGCCAGCGGAAGCAGCAGTGGACTGGGCGAAGGTATGCAAGCGATAACCCTGTGCAAACTGTTGGTTACAAATATCTTCGATTTCTTTGAAGTTCTTAGAACCTTTTCCCACAAACTTTTCGCGTAAAACAACCTGCATAACGCGATACTGACCTGGATTGTTATTAATTTGTCCAGCTTGGTCATTAAAATCCATGAAACCCATGATGCTTTCCTTTCAGGCGTTAATACTTCCAACTTTCAAGTCTTAACGGCTATAACGCCGCATCCAAAAGAACAACATCATCAGAATACAGGAATAAAGAACTCAGAACGCTTGCAGGGAGTTAATTGTTCGAGGTAGCACATACACCATGGCGCATCCCTGTCCAATAATAGGGACACAGAAATTGCTTTGCTTCTATACACTTCGAAATACAAGAATCAAAAAGAAAGGAACAAAAATGAGCATCTACTCGCGCCACATAACCGACTTTAATGTTGCTGGTATGCGCTATTGGGATGGCGCGCTTGTGCTTGACGAGCTTAAAGTCGGCGCAAATTTAACCATGGTCGTAGAGGAAAACAACCCTTATGATCCAGATGCCGTTGCGCTTTATTGGAAGGACACAAAGATTGGTTATGTTCCCCGAGATTTAAATTGGCTTCCCGCTTTACTGCTTCGTTTTGGACACCATGACGTCTTGGAATGCCGAATCCTTAAAGTCAATAAAGAAGCAGACACCTGGAAGCAGCTACAAGCAGGAATTTATGTTACTGATAAAAGTAATTGCTGAAACTTTATAGTAACCCATGTTGTTTTACCAAAGCACTGCGCCGATCTATGCACTCATAAAAATAAAAAACACGCAACACAAAGGCGAACAAAGCTTGCAGGTATCACTTCCTATTACATATTGCATAAACATGTCCAACAACATTTTTTTGAGACCACGAGATCTGGATTCTTTCTTATTCATTAAAACACTTGGGAACAGCGTAAGTTGGGGGACTGCTTCGAATTTTTGCAAAACAATACGCTATCTCGTTCCGATCTTAATGCCGAAAGCGGCTGTGCCCGCAGCATCCATTATGGAGATATCCTTATCAAATTCGGTGATTACCTTGGAACGGATTATGCCAGCTTACCCTTCATTACCGATGCGTCGGTAGTTTTCAAATATACCGATTCAACACTTCAGGAAGGAGATGTTGTCTTCGCCGACACAGCAGAGGACGAAGCCGCGGGAAAGTGCGTTGAGTTGGGAGAATTACCGGCTGAACCCGTTATCTCTGGTCTTCATACGATTCCTGCACGTCCGAGATTCGTTTTTGGCGCAGGGTTCTTGGGTTACTATCTCAATTCTCCTGCATACCACAATCAGCTGCTGCCTTTGATGCAGGGCATCAAGGTTATTTCCATTTCCAAGACCGCATTACAGGATACCCAGATTCATTTTCCATCGGTGGCGGAGCAATCAGCAATAGGGCTGACTCTGGGCAGAATCGACTCCCTCATCACCCTTCATCAGCGTGAGCGTTTTAAAATACATACGTCAAACTTAAATCTAAATAAGGCCAGACAAAGATCGCATAACCAAGTCAATGTCCTTGTTTTCCAACTCTTGAATAATATGCAGATATGTCTTCTGCGTTGTATTCATACTTGCATGCCCTAACCGTTTCGCAACACTAGCAATAGAAACACCCGCAAATAACAAGAGTGAAGCATGTGTATGACGTAAACCATGGATACTTATTATCGGAATTTCGGCCTCTTTACAATGCCGAGCAAGTATGTGATTTACCGTCGAATTAAATACCTTCTTACGAACAAAAATTGGCCGCCCTTCTGGTAAGCCTTTCAGCAATTCAGAAAACTGGATTATTAACTGCCAGTCAATTTCTACTTTTCGAATCGAGGAAAAGTTTTTTGTCGGAATAAACCCTCCCCCATCTTTGTAATTCCAAGTTTTATTTATCGACAACGTCTGACGACTAAAGTCAAAATCTTCGGGAGTAACTGCCAATGCTTCAGAAAACCTAATTCCTGTTTTCGCAACGAGCAAAATAAACCAATCCCAGTTAATCTCCGGTCCTAAATCAAGAGTGCATAACAATTTATGCAACTCAAATTGATTCAGAAATTTTGGCTTCTTTACTGCAGGAGCTTTTCCTTTGATAATTGCCTTTCTTGTGGGGTCACGTTCAATTAACCCCTCGTCAACTGCATCAAGAATTGCGCCTTTTAACTGATGATGAAAATCCATCGTTGTTTGTCGTTCGTGGAACAAAGCGTATTGATTGATTAAATCTTGATAAGTAATGCGATTAAGCTCTAGTAACTTTAAATCCGGAACGAGGCGTTTAATCCAAGCGAGTGTAAGCCGATACTTCATCATGGTTACTTCACGTATCGCACCTTCCTTATAGATGCGAATCCATTGTTCGTAATAAGAGCAAAAGGTATCGGTACTCTTCACCTTAGTTAACACCTCTACCACTTCCCTTCTTTGTTCATTGCTCACGCTGATGAAAAGTACTGAGGTGCCGGGTTTGCCATCAGAATATGACGACAAACCCAAATACACTGAAGTTCGTTATATATCAATTCCACCTTGCATTAAAAACTCTCGTAAAAGTTTATCCGCCTTAATATTTACTTTTGGCGGAGAAACTCTAACCCCTTCTTTTTCTTCAAAATAAGACCGTGCTTTTGCTTTATTGATTGTTTCTTTCAAATCATCAAAGCGGCCGAATTCATTAATGTTTGTTTCGGTAATTTCAAGCGCTAAAAGCTTCCTTAGTTGTCCTTCATTTACACCAAGAGCCTCAACAAGCTTAGTTACCTGATCATCCTTTTCCTTTTTTGCGTACTGATTAATGTAATCACGCAAAGTTCTTCCTTCAGTGACTTTAATATTTCCGCTTTCAATGTCATGCAAAAACACTTCAGCGCAACGTTGATCATCTTGAGTCAATGACGCGAAAGATTTATGCAATTCCGAATTCAACCGATCAAGCTCTTCGGGATCAATCTCATCCTGATTAAGTGCTTTAAGCCATTTAGTAAAGTTCTCATTCATGTATGCTTCATCAATATGGCCGGTATCTATTTGAACCAAATAACCCTTCAAATCGTACGGTGCTTCAGGCACAGAATCTTCATCGGGATCATCACCAACCGGCTTTTCTTTTGCCAGTTCCTTATATCGAAGAGCTAAAGTTAGAAAAACCTGCTCATTAAACTTAAGTTCGACAAGCTCCACAGTTCCGGTTTCAGGATCCGGCTCACCTTCACATTTAGGTTGATCCCAAGTAAACCCTTGAACCTTAGCTGCCTCTAAATGCTCATGAAGCTTATTAAAAGACTGAGCAAATTTTGCTCGTGTTGTAGCGCTTTCTGGAAGCTGAGCAAAATCTACCACGCCATCTTTTCGGAAGTACTCACAGATATCATCAAACAACCGATTCATTGCATTGACGTTTTGAGGAAGCTTGTCAACAAATAAACCAAAAGGTTTATCCCCTGAATAGAGTTTTACTG
>OLNP01003383.1_pt1 | contig 10598 bp, 6 predicted proteins | sample 1671951 | NCBI WGS metagenome assembly OLNP01 (sample SAMEA3136629, study PRJEB25190) | human gut metagenome | biome: human gut; feature: human-associated habitat; material: faeces | place: Austria | collected 2013
ATTCTTTCGGTGAGACGTCCGACTGGATAGAACTTCACAACACGTCGGATACGGAAGTCAATCTGAAAGGCTACAAACTTTCCGACAGTTCGGAAGAGCCTTATGCATGGTCGTTTCCCGATGTGACGGTCGAATCGGGAGGTTACATATATGTTTTCTGCTCGGGCAGAGACGTTGAAAAGGGCGACGAGATACACGCCGATTTTGTGCTGTCTTCAAAGAGCGGAACCGTGGTGCTTGCGCGTCCCGACGGCGGGATAGTTGACCATGTGGAATATTCGGGCGTTGCGACGAATGAGTCCTACGCCGACGACGAAAACGGCAACTTTACCGCAACGCCGTGGCAGACTCCCGGCTTTGCAAATACGGTTGACGGCTATGAAAAATATGCCGAAACGCTGAAAATGCCGAGCGGGCTTATTATCAACGAGGTCATGGTCGGCAACGAGAAATACTGCGCGCATAACGGCGGCAGATATTACGACTGGATAGAACTTTACAACGCTTCCGACGCGGATATAGACCTTTCCGAATATACTCTTTCAAAAGAACTCTCCGATCTCGGCGCGTTCACGCTGCCGCAGCGGACGCTTCGCCCGGGAGAATACGCGCTTGTTATGTGTTCCGGCGACGAAACGCTTTCGACGTCGAGTTATATCCATGCGAATTTCAAGATAGACAACGACGGCGAAGAACTGTTCCTTTCAAAGAATGACACGGTCGTTGACAGCGTATACTTCTCAAATATCAGGGCAGGTTATTCGTTCGGCCGTTCAAGTCTCGGCAACGGCTTCTACAATTTGAGTCAGCCCACGCCCGGCTATGTCAACGGTATGGGTATAAGACAGGTTTCGTCAGCACCCTTTACAGACACGGCGGAGGGCGTTTACAATAATGTAGCGAACGTCAAAGTCGCGTTGTCCGCTTTCGGCGACGCGACGGTTTACTATACGACCGACTGCACCGAGCCGACATATACAAGCACGCAGTACCTCGGCGAACTGACGCTGGACAAGACTACCGTTGTCAAGGCTGTGGCATACGAAAAAGGAAAACTGCCGTCTGCGGTGGTGACGCTGAGTTACATCGTCAACGAAAATCACACGCTGCCCGTTATCAGTCTTTCGGCAGAACCCGACGACCTTTTTGATTATTACACGGGCATTTACGCCGACGGTCCGGGTTACACATACGAGTTTCCGCATAAAGGCGCAAACTTCTGGCAGGACTGGGAGCGCGACGCGCATGTAGCGTTTTTTGCGGACGGGGAAGACGGGTTTTCGCTTGACTGCGGCATAAAAATGTTCGGCAACTACGGCAGAGCATACGACCAGAAGCCGTTTCAGATAAAATTTAAGAAGAAATACGGAACGTCCGAACTGCATTACAAAATGTTTGAGCAGTATTCGGATATGTCGGTTTTTGACGCGCTTGTTTTGCGCTGCGGTTCGCAGGACAGTTACCGTTCACGCTTTCGCGACGAACTGTTTACCTCGCTTGTCACGGACAGTTCCAGCACCTTGCTTTCACAGGCATACCGCGCCTGCGTGCTTTATCTGAACGGACAGTATTGGGGCGTTTACTATATCCGTGAAAAAGTTGACGAGAACTTCCTTGCGCAGCATGAGAATTACGGTCCCGATTCTTTCACCATGCTTTACCGCAACGGTGAAGTCATTATGGGAGATACTGACGAAGGCTATGCGTCGCTGATATATTTTGTAGAGACGCACGACATGACGCTCAAAGAAAATTATGATTACGTCTGCTCTCGGATAGATATTCAGAATTACATAGATTTCAAGATTTTTCAGGCTTACAGCGGCAACTACGACCTGCACAATATCAAGTATTACAAGAGCGATGCCGAGGGCTCGGACGGCAAGTGGCGGTGGATATTCTACGACCAGGATTACGCATTCCGTGAACTCGGAGATTCCGTTGCGCGCACCGTCGAAAGCGGATATCACTTTATCAGCAACACTCTTATCCGAAATCTGCTGAAAAATCCCGACTGCCGCGCTTTGTATCTTTCGCGTATGTCCGAACTGTTTTCTTCGGCGCTTTCCGCGGATACGGTGCTTGCAAAAATAAACTCCCTTTATGAAGAATCTCTTCCCGAAATGCAGCGCCATTGTGAACGGTGGTCACTTTCGTTCGACAACTGGAAATACGAAGTCGATGTGCTTCGCCGCACCGTAAGCGACAGCGGTTCAATCGAGGGGCTGGGCGGTCTCAGTTACGGCGGCAGCCGCATTGCGCAGGTGCTTGCAAACCTGAAAAGCACGCTGTATCTGACCGATGAAGAATACAACAAGTATTTCGGCGGTCTCAGCATAGGTTAACGGCGCAGCGCTTATTGCACGCCCAAACAGATAGGTTTTTTGCAGCCTATGCACAAATGTGTTTCACAGATAATGAAAGGGGATATATCATGTCCAAAACAGACAACATTCTCCGATATCTTTCATGGTGGGCGATAGTCGCTTCCGTCGGCTCGCTCGTTATGCTTTCTTTTGTCAGCACAACATTCTTTATTCCGGGTGCGAACTTTGTAGCCACCATGTTTTTACTGCTCGGTATGACAGGCAGTTTTCCTCTGCTGCTCGCTTCCGCGGTTTTGCTGCTGCTGTATTTTTTTGGCGCAAAGGGCGTCAAAATGCGCTCCGCGTGGCTGCCTGCCGTTATCGCCGTGCCCGTGCTTGCGGACTTTGTTATGTTCTTTTACTACCTGTTCCGAGTTATCCTTTTCGGCGTTGATTTTACGTGGCAGACCGTGCCCTCGTTTATTTACGCCGCCGCCGTCGCGGTCTTTCTCGTCCTTTATTATGTCGGACTTGTCAAAGAGCGCAAGGGCAAACAAAAGGATATATAAATATGAAGATAAAAAATCAGGTTGATGATGTTTGACCTGAACAAGGTATATTCGGCCGAAAACGGAGCCAACATTTTTTTTAAATACATAAAACCCCCGAGCAGACTGAAAATGTCTGCCCGGGGGACTTTTATTTGCCGTTCTCGCCGCGCATTTCTAAAACATAGACATCAAGGGCGCGCGTCGGCTGATGCCGAAAACTCGGGCTGTGTTTCAGCCGTCTGTTTTCTGTTCAAGCCGCATATTTTCGTCGGAGAAGAAGTTGAATTTTCGTGCGATTCGGGTCGCAGTTTATTTTATATCGCAAATGTCTTCGCCGAAATGCCTCAAAATCCTTCGCCGAAATACCCCAAAATCCTTCGTCAAAATACCCCAAATGTCTTCGCCGCCTATTGACTTTTTCAAAAAAAAAGGTTATAATACTTTTGAAAGGTGTTGATTTTGAATGTCGAACGGCTATATTAAGCGTACTTGCGACGAAAATCTCAAACTGAAACTTGAAACTTTCGGTGCGGTGCACATTATCGGACCGAAATGGTGCGGAAAAACCACAACGGCAAAACAGTTTGCGAAAAGTTATATAGAAATGCAAGATCCCGATAAAAGGGAAATGTATCTGGAAACGGCAAAGATAAAACCGTCCAATCTTTTGATAGGCGAAAATCCGAGACTTATCGACGAATGGCAGATAGCGCCGAATCTTTGGGATGCCGTCAGAGTTTCCGTAGACAGAAGAAACGAATCGGGACTTTATATTCTTACGGGTTCAAATTCGATAGACAAGACTTCGATAATGCATACCGGAACGGGGCGAATTGACACTCTGAATATGTATCCGATGAGCCTTTTTGAAACAGGCGAATCAAACGGCAGTATTTCTTTGTCTGCGCTGTTTCGCGATGAAAAAGCGTTGGATGACGGCTGCCAAACGGAACTTTCCATTGACGAACTTATATTCGCCGCTTGCCGCGGCGGTTGGCCGTCCGCACTTTTCAAAAACAGTGATAAATCGAAATTGCTTGTCGCTCAAAGTTATTTTGATGGACTGTGCAGGGAAGATATTTCAAACATAGACGGAAAAACGCGCGATGAAACGGTGACGACGCTTCTTTTGCGCTCTTATGCAAGAAATATTTCGACAACCGCCGCCAATACCTCGATTTTGCGGGATATAAGGGCGAATACCGATATAGGAGAAACTACGTTTTACGAATATGTCGCGGCGCTGAAAAAACTGTTTGTAATACAAGACATTGAGGCTTGGTGTCCCGCCATAAGGTCAAAAAGTTCCATACAGTCTGGCAATAAACGCGAATTTGTTGACCCGTCGCTTGTGGTTTCGGCTCTCGGTGTGGAACCCGACTATTTTAATCTTGATCTGAAAACGTTCGGATTTATTTTTGAGACGCTCTGCATACGCGATTTGAAAATCTACTCAAATGCGTTGGGTGGGCGCGTTTCGTATTACAGAGACCGCTATGGGCTTGAAGCGGATTGCGTTCTTCATTTGAGGGATGGCAAATATGCGCTTATAGAGTTCAAACTCGGCAGTTCCGAAATAGATGAAGGTGCAAAACATCTTAACGAGATAGAAAAACTTGTTGAAGAGTACAACAAAACGGAAAAACAATGTTTGCTCCGTGCGCCTGATTTGAAGATTGTGATAACTGGCACTCAATACGGATATAAACGTCCCGATGGCGTTTATGTTGTTCCGATAGGTTGTTTGCGCGATTAGGTTAGGCTGTGTCAGACGATATGCTTGAAGATTAAGGCTATCTTATACAAAAAATCCCGCTCCTGCTGTGCAGGGGCGGGATTTGGTTTGTAATATTCTGTTTACTGCTCGTCGCTTTCCTGTACGGTTTCCTCAACGGTCTCAACCGTTTCGGTCTCCGTTTCGGGCGCGGGAGCTTCTTCCGTGGCGGCAGCCGTTTCGGTCGTTACGGTCTCGGTTTCCGCAGCAACGTCGGCAGTAACTGTGTCTGCCGTTTCTGCGTCGCTCTGTGTGTCCACTGCCGCACCGTCAGCCGTTACAAACACGGGCTGTTTGCTTCTGTTGCAGAAGTAGAGAACCGCAATGGCAACAAGCAGTACCGCCGCGCCGATGGCAAGACCGATATATCCGTTGTCCAGCACGCCGCCGAGAACGTAGCCCACAAGGCACGAACCCGCAACGACCATGGCATACGGGATCTGCGTCGAAACGTGTTCGAGGTGGTTGCAACGCGCACCTGTGGAGGAAAGTATCGTCGTGTCCGAAATGGGCGAGATGTGGTCGCCGCATACAGCACCCGCAAGAACCGCGGAGATAACGAACGCGAGCTGCTCAAAGCCGTGGTCGGTTGAGAAGTCTATCGTGCCGTTAAGAACGGTGAAGATTATCGGGATAAGTATTCCGAACGTACCCCACGAAGTTCCCGTTGCGAACGCAAGACCTACGGAGATAAGGAAGAATATCGCGGGAAGAATGGATATGGGAATGCTGTAAGTTTCAACAACGGTCTTTACAAACTGACCCGCGTTGAGGTAGCCGTTGTTGCAGATTCCGCCGAGCGTCCACGCAAGCGCAAGGATGGCAATGGCGGGAACCATGGCTTTGAAGCCGTCAACTATGCTGTCCGCAAACTGCTTGTAGGTGAGAATGCGGCGGGACATATAAAGAACGAAGATGAAAAGTATGGTTATGATAGAACCGAGAACGAGCGAAAGGGAAGAGTTGCAGTCGCCGAAAGAGGACGTGAGCAGTTCCCATGTCGAAATGTCCGCTTTGCCCACGGTTACAGCCGTACCTTTTGCTATCGTGGCTTCCGCGTCAGCCGTCAGTTTGACGGAGATCACCGTGCCGTCAACAACGCCGAGCTTCTCTTTTGTCATACCCGTGTAGCCCTGCGTTTCGTAGTAAGCTATCATCGCGTCGATGTATGCGTCGGTGTCCGCTATCTCGAAATCTGCGGGAAGCGTTACGGTTGCACCGTCTTCGCCCGTTATTTTACCGTCTTCCAGCATATCGGAAGAAAGCGTGCCGAGATCCATTGCGCCTTTCGCGGTAAGACCGTTTGCGAACAGACCCTTGATGTCCGCATAAGTGCTTTCGGACGTGTTTTCGCCCTGTTTGGGAATGCTTACGTATACGGAAATGGGTGCGTCGTCGGAAATCGTGTAAGAAGTTCCCGCTTCCGCCGTGTAAGATTTTGTCTTGTCAAAAATGCCGCCTGTGTAAAGCATTGCCGCAATGCAGGTAACAATGAGCACCGCGATGGGAAGGATAAGGTCGATAACCTTGCCCTTTGTCTTTTTCTCTGCGGTCTCGGTCTCGTCAAGCACTTTGAGCGGGGGATTCTGCGCAATTTCCGCTTTTTTCATCGGCCCGAAATCGAAGTTCAGCGCTATCATCAGAACTATCATCAGAATGGTAAGCAGCGCATAGAAGTTGAACGGAATGGTGTGCAAAAACAGGCTGAAACCGTCAACGTCCGTGCCATCGGGAAGAGAAGAACTTACCGCCGCCGCCCAGCTTGAAATGGGTGCGATTATACATACGGGAGCCGCCGTTGCGTCGATGATGTACGCAAGTTTTGCGCGGGAGATCTTGTGTCTGTCCGTAACGGGGGACATAACCGTGCCGACGGTAAGGCAGTTGAAATAGTCGTCAACAAAGATAAGCACTCCGAGCCCCGACGTTGCATAAAGCGCGCCGCGCTTGGATTTTATCGCCCGCGCCGCCCAATTGCCGTATGCCTTTGACGCACCGGACTTGGTGACAAGCGCAACGATTATGCCTAAAAATACAAGGAAGATACATATATTGACGTTGCCGCCTATGCTGTCTCCCATAATGCCGAAGATAGTCTCAAATATCTTGGCGGGATTGTAAAGAAGCGCGCCTACCGCAACGCCGACGAAAAGGGAGATGTAAACTTCCTTTGTTATCAGCGCAAGCGCTATCGCGACAATGGGAGGAACTATTGCCCAGAACGTACCTATCGCTCCGGTCGCTCCCCACGGGTTGATGTCCTGGAAAAACTGTGCTATTGTTTCCATGGGAAAGATCCTTTCTTTTAATGCTTTTACATAATATATCTATAATGACGTCGCACCGGCAGATGCGGCGATTGTTCTTGTAGTGCTTTTTGATTCGAGTTGCGTAGTGCGGAAAGTGTTTGCTGGGCAAACAGGGTACTTCCCGAAACGTGCATAGCCTTTTTCTTTCCGCTTCGCGGAGTTTGCGTCGTTTTTCGCGGGGCAAAAAGCCGAGCAAACAGAATGGTCTGATTTTAATACGCCGCGCGAAACTGCCGCTATGCGGCACGCGCATGGCTAATCGCAAAAAATACAGCGGCTTTTTTGCGATGTATGCTTTTACATAATATAACTAAAATGTTATCTATAATGACGCCGCACCGGCAGATGCGGCGATTGTTCTTGTAGTGCTTTTTGATTCGAGTTGCGTAGTGCGGAAAGTGTTTGCGGTGCAAACAGGGTACTTCCCGAAACGTGCATAGCCTTTTTCTTTCCGCTGCGCGGAGTTTGCGGCGTTTTTCGCGGGGCGAAAAGCCGAGCAAACCTTTTTTTCTGATTTTGGGCGAAGAAAAGCCCGTTTTCACAAGCCTGACAGCGTTGCTTTTGCCCTGTTTTATTGTCTCGTCGTTTAAAATACGAAAGTATTCTCTCTCTCCTCGACTTCAAAACAGAACAAAATCAAGGCTGTCAGGTCGAAGAGTTTCACGGAGATAATGTTTTTCTCCGTGAAGAGGTCGCTTTGAAGCAATACTTTGTGTATTGCAAGAAGAGAACGCAATGCGGAGGGAAAGATTAGCCCGTGAAACCTTATGAGAACGGACTTTTCTTCGCCCTTACGCGTGCGATAGTTCGCGCATTCGCGCAAACCGCACATGGCTAATCGCAAAAACTGCTCGCTTTGCTCGGTCTTTTTGCGATGGGATAACTTCAATCTTTCTTGTTACGGTTTGATGACCGATCACCGGCAGAAACTACGATTGTTCTTGAAATTACCCTTTACTTTTTAAGCGGCTTTATCGCCCGTTCCAATATTCCGTGCATTTTTGCGATAGCCGTGCCGTAGTTCGTCATCGGCACGCCCTGCGCCTTTGCGCGTTTTGCGCGTGACGATATTTCCGCATCGTTCAGCATACAGCCGCCGCAATGAATGACAAGCGAATATTCCGAAACGTCTTCGGGAAAATCCCTGCCCGACGTGAAGTCGAAAACAATGTCCTTGCCCGTATATTTGCTGACCCAATTCGGCAGTTTGACCGTGCCGATGTCGTTGCATTGCCTGTGGTGCGTGCATCCCTCGCTGATAAGCACACGGTCGCCGTCGCGGAGCTTGTCGAGCGTGTCCGCACCGTCCGCCAACGCAAAAAGGTCGCCCTTATAGCGTGCAAACAGCATCGAAAACGATGTCAGCGGAATGTCTTTCGGCACGACCTTGTTCACAAAGCCGAACGCCTGCGAATCCGTCACGACCAGCCGCGGTTTTTTCGGCAGGGAAGAAAGCAGCGTTTCAAGCTGTGTTTCCTTTGTGACAAGGCACACCGCGTCGCTGTCCAGCACGTCGCGTATCGTCTGCTGCTGCGGCAATATCATTCTGCCTTTCGGCGCGGATTCGTCGATAGGCGTGACAAGCACGACAATATCGTCCTTTTGAAGCAGGTCGCCTATCAGCCGCTTTTCCTTTTTGCCGTCGGCGGCAATTCTGCCGAGCATTTCTTTCAATTCGAAAATGTTCGTTCCGCTTGCCGCGCTGACATAAAGCGTGTTCTCGCCCGCCGTCGGAACGGCGGGGAGCAAGTCAGCCTTGTTATATACCGTTATGAGCGGGATCTTCCGCTCCGTTATCAGTTTTTTCAGTTCTTCATCCGCCTGCGTTTCGCCCTTTTCGGCATCTATCACAAGCACGGCGATGTCGGTCTCGTCAAGCGTTTTCATCGCCCGTTTGACCCTTTGTTCTCCGAGCGCGCCCTCGTCGTCCGTCCCCGGGGTGTCGATGATGACCACAGGTCCTATCGGCAGCAGTTCCATCGCCTTGCGAACGGGGTCGGTCGTCGTTCCCTTTACGTCGGAAACAAGCGAAAGTTCCTGCGCCGTAACGGCATTGACAACGCTCGATTTGCCCGCGTTCCGAAGCCCGAAAAAGCCGATGTGGACTCTTTCGGCGGACGGGGTTGAATTGAAACTCATTGTTTTTCCCCCTATCAGAAGCGGAAATCGCGGCGGTTAGAGTTCTTTATCTGCTCTATGTTCTCTTTCGCGATATTGCGCACTTTTTCTTTCGGAATCTTTTCAAGTTCGCGTTCGATGACTTCAAAACCGACTTTTTTCGTCTCCTCGGACGCATAATCCACAAGATATTCGGCAAGCGTCATCAGCGCATTCGGGTGGCAGCAGTTCAGTATCTGCCCGTTCTTGCAAAGGCTCATAAAGCGGTCGCCCGTTCTGCCCTCGCGATAGCACGCGGTGCAGAAAGACGGAATGTGGTCGCTCTGCATAAGCCAACGCACCACCTCGTCAAGCGTTCTCTGGTCGGAAACGTCAAACTGCTCCGAATCGTGCGGACGCTCGTCCTCGCAATATCCTCCCACGGACGTGCGCGACGCGCCGCTTATCTGCGAAATGCCGTAATCAAGCACTTTGCCGCGAACCGCTTCGCTCTCGCGCGTGGAAATTATCATGCCGGTGTACGGCACGGCAATGCGTATGCAGGCGATGAGTTTTGCGAACAGGTCGTCGGGCACGGAGTTGTCAAACGCCGTCGGGTCGATGTCGTCCGCGTGCTTTATTCTCGGAACGCTTATCGTGTGCGGTCCCACGCCGTGAACGGCTTCGAGATGTTCCGCGTGCATAAGCAGCCCCGCAAATTCGTAATCGTAACCCTCAAGCCCGTAAAGCACGCCCAGACCTACGTCGTCAATGCCGCCCTGCATGGCTCTGTCCATCGCTTCGGTGTGATAGTCGTAGTTGTGCTTGGGCCCCGTCGGGTGCAGCTGCTCGTAACTCTTTTTGTTGTAGGTCTCCTGGAACAGGATATACGTTCCGATGCCCGCTTCTTTGAGTTTTCTGTAATTTTCAACGGTCGTCGCCGCGATATTGACGTTTACGCGGCGTATGTCGCCGTTTTTGTGGTGCACGGAATATATGGTTTTGATGCTTTCGAGAATATATTCGATAGGGTTGTTCACGGGGTCTTCGCCCGCCTCTATCGCAAGGCGTTTATGCCCCATATCCTGAAGCGCGATGACCTCTTTTTTTATCTGCTCCTGCGTCAGTTTGACGCGGGGGATAGTCTTGTTTTTTGCGTGATACGGGCAGTAAACGCACCCGTTGACGCAGTAATTCGAAAGATAAAGCGGCGCGAACATAACGATACGGTTGCCGTAAAACGCAAGTTTTATCTCGTTTGCCAGCGCGTACATCTTTTCGATTTTGTCGGGCAGGTCGCACGCAAGCAAAACGGACGCTTCTCTGTGCGTCAGTCCCGAACATACAACGCCGTTTTCGGTCTTCTTCGGTCTTGCCTTTTCGAGCAGCGCGTCTACAAGTTCCGCGTCGTTCTTGTGAGCCTGCGCGTACGCAAGCGTTTGTCTTATCTCCTCGTCGTTGATAAACTCTTCGGCTTTCATTGATTTCGGATCGTAAATTGCCATGGTGATACTTCCTTTCTTGCGGTCAGGGTCAAAGCCCTTTCCGTCAGACAGATATG
>OLNP01003384.1_pt1 | contig 10596 bp, 10 predicted proteins | sample 1671951 | NCBI WGS metagenome assembly OLNP01 (sample SAMEA3136629, study PRJEB25190) | human gut metagenome | biome: human gut; feature: human-associated habitat; material: faeces | place: Austria | collected 2013
TATGCTCAAACTGATCGCCCAGATCTTCAAAATTTGCGTCGTAGCAGCGGATGGGATTGTCCTTGAACTGCCCGCCGCGGTAATAGAGCTCCATGACGCCCGGGCTGTAAACGGTTTTTTTGATGTGAAGACTGTCAAAAAGGAGCGCGGTCTCCGGGTACTGATAGGTGCGCACGTCAGCACCGCCGCAGGCGGTCAGGCCGAGCAGCCCCATCCACAGGCTTGCCGTGATGAGGAACGTTTTGAGCTTCACAGCATCACCTCCGCTTTTTTCGCAAATAACCGGATTCTCCCGCTCCAAATTGGGGCGGGAGACGGTTTTCATATAAATTCTCAGAAAGATGCCGCCATTACTGGAACGTCATGTTGTTGAGAATGATGTCGGGCGTCGTTCCCGGAACGCAGTCCATATTCCGAAGCCCGATAGAAAGGTCACGGCCGTCGTCAAGCTGTGCGATATACTGAATCCAATCATAGCCGATGTTTCTGTAGGTGCGGCCGCGGAACGTGATACCGCCGATCACACGGTCTTCGATATCCTGATAGTTCTCGAAGTCGTCCTTGTAGAAATCAAATTTTTCAACGTTCTCTCTTACCTCAAACTGGATGGAGCCCGCACCGAACGCTGTGGGATCGTCATTTTCCACCAAGCAGCGCTTGCCCTCATCATACGACCAGCCAGAGACCGGGATCTTCGTCATGATTTTGACCTTAACATCGTCTTTTGCAAACTGGGTGACTTCCACGGAGAAGTCCTGCATCTCGGCGTTCGCAGACGCTGCCTAGTTTGCCTCTGCGGCTTCCGCCTTTACCGTGTCAAGATACCTCGCGATGGCCTCCGTGCCGGAGAAGCCGCTGGTATTGAATCCGCTTACCGTATAAACGCCTGACACAGTTTCTTTGAAATTGACGTAGATGAAATGGGATTCGTCATCCTCAGAGATCCATTTGTAGTAGCGGTAGTTTGCCTTCATGTGGTCGCTGTACTCTTCCTTGACAAACCGGCCTTTTACACCGAAGTAGGCAGCAATATCATCGTAGGTTGCGTCGAAAATATTCTTATTGACCTCATTCATCCAGACATAGCCCTTCTGTACCTGTTCTTCGGTTACAATGCCGTCTCCGCCGGACGTTTCTCCGCCAGGGTTCGACGTCGTAGTGCCCATATTGCCGCTTCCGGCCGGAGCATCCGCTCCGATGCTGTCAGGCATGGACTTGCCCGCGTCGATCAGCGGCAGATACCAGTCGGCATAGAGATATGGGCGGTTTTCCTCCTCCACATCATCCCAATAGAGTCCCCACGGGCGCAGATAGATCTCATAGCGGTACGTATCGTCGCCATTCTCGTACCGGCCGTCGATGCAGATGATATCCGCAAGCTCCTGCAAGCCCGGGTCGACGATCCAGTCGGCGTGCGCGAGGGCCACATCGGTAAACCAGCCGCCCTCGGATGTCAGCGTGCCATGCTCGCCAGTACCGGTGTCGCTCAGGCTGACCGCTGCCGATACCATGGCATCGTCCTTGGTGTAGTCCTCATCCCAGAGCGTCACGGTGCCCGTGCGGTCTGCGTCGATCTCGATCACGCCGCAGATATCCCACCACTGACCTTCCATGCTCTCATATGAGCCGGAGCAGTCGGTCATCTTCCACCAGCCGTACCATTCACCGTTCCACCACTCAAGCAGAGCGTCGTCGGCCGTTGTGGAAGGCAGTGTGGGCTCCGTGCCGGCATTGACGCCTGTTTCCCGCGTGAGCGTGGATGGGTCGATGGTAATGGTGCCGCTTTTGCTGCCGAGCAGTTCCTCAAAGGTCGCCTCGATTTCGCCGGACGCGTTGTTCAGCACGAAGGCGGTCTGCACCTCCAGCGTTGCACCCGGCGCAATTTCCTCAAACTGGTTTTCGATCACTGTGGTAAAGGTATTGTAATCGGTATAGACTGTAGCGACTTCCAGCTCTGTGCCGTTCTGCATGAGCGTTTCATCGACGCTCCAAAGATACGAAGCATTCTCCTTGCTGTTGTTTGTAAAGTCCAGCGACAGAACGATTGCGTCATTTCCGTCCGAATCTTCCATGATGCACGCGCCCTTGTAGAGCAGCTCATAGTCACCGAGCTGAATCAAATTGGAGTCTTTCTCCTTATCCTTTCCGCAGGCGGTGAGGCTGCTGAGCAGCATCAGTGCCGCAAGAAGCAGGCATAGAGTTTTGGTCTTCGTCTGTTTCATAATTCCCTCCCAGCATCCTTCAGGGATGTGCAAATCTGCCGATCAGCAGAAATAGCATGCGGTTCCGGCGAAAAATGTGAGTGCATATCTGAGACATTTTTCATTGTTTCTATTCGCGCCGGCTCCTGTGCAGCTTATTTTTTGGCAAAGGTGCCGCTGATGCCGTAACCGGAGTTCTCCTTCATGGTAAGGCTGCTGCCGTCCACGGAGAACGTGTAAGTAGACGGTTCGCTCCAAGCCTCCAGGGTTACCGTAAGCTGGTCGCCGTCAATGGTATAGGTGCCATCCTGCTTCATGTACGCATTCTCCATGGTGCATTTGCCTTTTCCGTTGAACGTCCATGTGATCACGCCGTCATCTCCGAGATCAGCAGACCATGTTCCGGCCAGCGCATCCTTGCTGTCACAGGCGGCAAGCGTCAGAAGCGTAACCGCAATCAGGAATAATGCTACATACTTTTTCATTTTTTAGTCCCTCTTTCTTTCTGTTCGTTTGATGGATGGTTCAGCCGTTCACTGCGCCGCCGCAGTATTCACAGCAACCGCTTGCATCCGGCGTGGTCGTCGCGCCGCAGCAGGGGCAGGTGACTGCCGCTTTGGGAGCGGCAGCCTGCTCGATCTTTTCGCGCACATCCCTGCGGACCTGCGTCAGAACCTGCCGGATTTCCTCGCCGAGCTTTTTACAATTGCGGTACTCAACATTGCTTTCCGGATTATACCGGGACGTCATGCCCGGACGCGTTCCAGGCGGCGGCGTAATGTCCACGGAACTGGAGTTGATCTGGAAGCGCATTTCGTCGAAATAGGGATTGTTGACAAAAATGGTGATATAAAAATCATAGGAGTATTCATAGCGCGGCGGATTGTAGCTGACCTCCTTGCCGTCATTGTCCTTGCGCTTAAGCTCCGTGCTGCTCTCGTCAATGTCGAGGTTGCAGCCGGTCACGTCGGCAAAGTCCAGAACGTCCGGGTTGGCCTCCGCAAGATTTCTGGCCCGGGTCACCATGAATTTTCCGGCATCTTCGTCAAGAAGCACCTTTGTGTCCGCGCCGAGCGTTCTGGTCGTATGGAAGGCCGCAACCTTTTCCTGATTCTCCGCCCGGTAGGCAAGCTGCGCACGGATCTCCTCTACGGTGCTGCCCCGCCGGTCGGAGAACCACGGGGAGAGCTTTCTGGCGCAGTTTTTGCAGAGATTTCCGTTTTCCAGCTTGCGGTTTCCAAGTAAGCCGATCTTTTCTCCGCAAATGTCGCAATACTTTTTATCGAACAGTCCCATATATATCTCGATCTCCTTTGTGTCTGCTTGCTAAATTATGCGCTGTAGGGCGCGTCTGCCTTGGCATTGAGCGCTGCACCCAAGATGTAGAGAGCCGGAACGGCCACGCCCGTCACGACGCTGACGATGCTAAAGTCGCCGCCATTGCTTAAATCCAGCACGATGCTCAAAATGCTGAACACAGCCACGATGACGCCCCAAGCGATGAGTTTGCCGGCTTTTTCGCTGCGCTTACTGTGCTTGATGCCCTTGATTCCGGCAATCAGCTGGCAGATGCCGCCGACCAACGTCAAAAACAGCGCCGCCCAGAAGGTAAACTTCAGTCCGGAGGCCGCACCCAGCCCCGCAGCAAGTGCACTGATTCCGGCGAGCAATACGCCCACAATGATGGAAAATGCAGCTGCAATAATCATCAAAATACCCGTAACTTTCAAAAACACATGTCCTTTCATAATAGATCCTCCTTACATTTTTTTGGTTCATTTTTTCGTGATTCCGCAGGGCGCACAGCAGTGTGCCCTGCGCAAAAACGTACTGTTGTTCAGCGCTGCGCGCAAGAGGCGCTCAGCCGTCTTTTGGAGCAGGCCTCAGCAGCCCCGCCTCAAGCTGCGATGTGCCGTAGGCCTCCTCTGCAATGCGAAGCACCAAGGTCTCCAGCGCGGCGGCGTCCTCGCCGCTGCACTTTTCGGATTGCTCTTCGTCCTCGGTGCGCCAGACGATGGAGATTTCGCTGTTGGCCTCCTCTGCAGCATTGTGCGATGGCTTTTCGTACGCGGGCAGCGCAGCCTCTGCCAGTGTATTCTGCAGCTCAAACCATTGCACCCAGGTAAGTTGCCATGGGATCGGGGTCGAAGACGCATCCCTCCCGTTTTCTCTTGTCTCGCCGCCATCCGGGCTCAGAAACCGTCCGGTCAGCACGGGAAGGTCGTTCTCCAGATAAAAATGCATCGTAAAGCAACGGGAAGAATTCGTATGGGTTTGCTGCCAGCGAAATTCGATCAGCTCTTTTCCCGCCCGGTACGCATCCGGGTTTTCCATTCTGCCTCCGTCCTGTATCCGGCTCCCGATAAAATACCGATACAGCAAAACGCCCGCCAGCATAACAAACGCGGTCGCCAGCACAATAAGTAGTGCAATTTTCCGTGATTTTTTCACGTTGATTTCCCTTTTGGAATGGCCGCTGCGTTCACAGGCTGCCGCGCAGCGCCGTTTCCTTCGCCTGTCAGCTCCATGGGTCTTCCGCCGCAGGAATACGGATGCCGCTGAGAATGCTGGAGTATTCCCAAAGGAACCATTCGCCGGTCGAGGCCTTCTGCCGCAGCTTCATGGGCCGCGGCGAATCTGCGCCCGCCGTTTTAAGGAACACACGCAGATAGCCTGGCTCCAAATCCTGCGGTCTGGGGTCTGCGAGCACGTTCAGCGCGTACGGCACCTGCGGCTGATACCCGTTTTCCGGCGTCGCGCCTTCAAAATACGCAAGCGGCAGATAGGGCTTGCCGCGCAGTCGGTCGCGCAGAAACTGGCAGTCATACGGCGTCATGGGCTTCGGGCCGCGCAGAAGGTTCATTGCGGCAGCGCCGGCCTCCTTATTTCGGTCAAACAGCGCCAGCGCGCAAAGAAACAGGGCGCAGATGCGCTCTGGCTGCCGCCCCTCGGCGGCAAGCAGTTCAAATTCCGGCAGATTTTCCGGAATCTTTTGAATTACGACCTGCAAGATGATCCCTCCTTATGCTGTAAAGTGGCGTTCCTCCGTATCGGGCCTCCCGGGGGATGCGCGGCGGTTGTTCCGCCGCGCGCACCCTCGTTCAGGAAGCCATTGCGCGGTAGATAAAGGTGACGATCTGCGCGCGCGTGCACCTTTCGTTCGGACTGAAGGTCGTGGGGGTGGTGCCCTTTGTAATGCCTTCCTTGACTGCCCAGAAAACGGCATCCATGTAGTAGTCCGATGCGATGTCCGTGAACGGGTTATTGCTATCGCTGGCATACGGCTCGCCCTCACTGCGCCAAAGGAAGGTGACGATCTGCGCGCGGGTGCAGTTTTCGTCCGGGCTGAAGGTGGTGGTGCTGGTACCATTGGTGATCTTGTTTTCCACGGCCCAGAGCACGGCCTTTTCATAGTAGCTGCCGGGCTTTACGTCCCGGAACGGCATATTGGTCGTTTTCGGTTCGGGCTGACCCGATGCGCGCCACAGGAAGGTCACGGCGTGCGCACGGGTGCAGGTGCCCTCGGGCTCAAAATGCGTCGCGTCCACGCCGGAGGTAATGCCGTTTGCCACCGCCCAAAGCACCGGGTCATAGTAGTATGTTCCCTCGGCAACGTCGACAAAGGGATTTGTCGGCTTTGCTTCCACCTTCGCAAAAACCGCCTCGATGGTATGGTTGGCCGTGACGTTCTTGAAGGTGTACGACGTCACCGCGCCGACGTCTGTTCCGTCTACCAGCACCTTGGACACGGTATAGCCGCTGTTCGGCTGGATGGCAAAGGTCTGATCCGCGCCGGATTTGACCGTGACACTGCCGGAGGGCGTGATTGTGCCGTTGGCACCTGCCATGGCCGTGATAACGGGATCCTCCTGCACGGGGTTGCCCTCGGCGGTCATGGTTTCAGTCCAGAAGAACTTATTCTCCCAGTCCAGCTTGCACGGCGTGTCGTTGAGGTAGAACTTGGCGCCCTTCGCGACCCCGACGCCGCTAAGGTCATAGGAGACATAGATAAAGCACTGGTATTCGCAGCTCTCGCCGTCCGACGTTTTTCCTGCCTGGAAGGTAAAGGGCTTATCGGAATAGTACCTCCAGTCGTCATAGCACTTCAGCCAATCGACGCGCTCGAGCTTCATGTACGGCGGCAGGCCGTCGATCTTGCAGTAGTCACTGCCCGGTGCGGGGCTTTCGCCCGCGACAGGTGCCTTCACGGACAGATTCAGGCTGGTCAGCTCGAGCCGGTTCAGCCAAAGGCCGCCCAGATTGGTGTCTGACTCGTCGTGCAGCTTATAGCATGCGCCGGCGCTGATGTTGTTCATGTCCATCCAGTCGTCGTTCCAAATGGCCTCCGCCCATTTTCCGGGCTTCCACTCCTCATTGGCAAATTTCAGCGTTCCGGTGCCGCTGCGGAACACATAGCCGGGCTTTGCCTCGACTGTGCAGTAGAGATAATAGGGGGCGCCGGTCTCGTCGAGCAGCTCATCCGGCCACAGGAAGCTGTCATAGATGGTAGAGCCGGAGGAGCGGATGTATTCGCTGACCGCCTTAACGGTGATGCTGTATTTGCTCGGCTCATACGACTCCACATAGATGTCATTGACGCGATTATAATAGACCAGGCCGCGCACGATGCCCTTTGCCTCGGTGATCAGCTCGCACTCCTTCGCCTCCACGCCGACGACGCAGGTCTGACCGCCGTCCGTGCTGTAGAGCCACTTTGCCGTGATGCTGTTCGCGCCGACGACGTTGAATTTCGTTTCACTTGTCAGATAGAAGCCTTGCTTCGCCTTCAGAACCACGCTCTTGTTGCGCACATCTCCGTTGTCCGCCCAGTTCACCTGACTGTTAACGGTGCAGTCTTCGCCCTCTGAGACGGTAATCAGGCTGTCGGTCGCGGCGGACGCGGCGGTCAGGTCGCCGTCCTTCACCGTCAGCGTGACCTCGGGAATGGCGACATCGGTCTCCGACATCATCCGGTAGCGCATCAGGAACATATTGGAAGCGCCGCTCAGTCTCAGCGGCTCGCCGTCCTTATAAAGCTCGACGGTGATCCCCAGCTTCTGCACCTCCGTCTGGTAGCTATAGCTATTCACAGGGATAGTCTGAAACAAGAGATTGTTATTGTAGCTGCTGGCGGTGACGGGATGATCCGTACCGTTGAGCGTGTAGCTGATCTTCTGTCTGTAGCCTGCGTCCCTCATCGCCTCCGGCAGGGGGACCCAGTAGAACCGGAGTTGCTTTTTCGGATTGAGCGCGTACAGCGGAGCGCCGCTGTAGCCGCCCGTCACGTCCATCTGGTGCGGCACATAGGCCGGCGCACCGTTGACCTCCACCTTGACCAGACCGAAGGCGTTGGTGCAGACGTCGGTGTAGGCCGTGCCGCTGTAGGACGAGAAGGCGACGCGCTTATAGTCGTCGAGATTCTTGGTTGACAGGGCGATGAGGTACTCCTTCGAGACGGAGTTGGCCATGTATTCGGTCTTGACGTCCTTCTGACGGTAGATCAGGCGGGTCCGCTCGTCGGGGCGAAGCAGAGCGGTCCTTTCCGGGAACATTGCGGCAAAGGCAAAGTTTTCCGGGGTCTGCTCGCTGCTGCTGAGCGCGAAATTCTCCGTGAAGAGGCCGCGGCCGAAGCTGCCGCCGCGGATGCTGATGGGGAAAGTCCGCCCCTCCGTGATGGTCTCGCTGCCCTTTTTAACGACGATACCGCCCTTGAACTTGCCGCCGTTGATCACGGCTTTTGGCTTGCTTATCCCGTCCGTCCGGGTGGCGTAGGTGAAGCCGACCAGCCCCTCGAACTCGCCGCCGTTGAATTCGGCCTTGCAGTTGGACGACAGCAGGGCGGAATAGACATAGGGGATGCCGACCTTCGGGGAGATGGCGTCGACCTTGCCGCCGTTAAAGACGACCTTCGCGTCGCCCTTGCCCTCGACGACCACAATGCTGTTTTTGGCAAGACCGTTATCGACGCCGATCCGCCCACTGTTGAGCGTGAAGCTTCCGGTCTCGGCGTGGATCAGCACCTGCTTGCTGCTGGCCGTATTGGGATTGGCGTCGATGTAGAGCTTGCCGCCGCCGCGACTGTCCTTGACCGACAGGTCGCCCGTGACACGGATGGCAGCCGGGAGCGGAGAGGTTCTGCTGAAAAAGGTCACGGAATAGCCGTCAAGATCCAGTTGAACCGTTCCAGTCGTTGGATGGACTTGTTATATCCCGCGCCGTCATTGAAATCCTTGGTGTTAATGTTGGCACCGAGCTTGACATAGGTGACGCCGGAGCTCAGGGCAGAGCTGAGCTCCGCATAGGTGGTTACGATTCTTGGGTCGCCTTCGGTGGTGCCGCTGCCTGCGGCAGAGGCGATGCTCCCCAAGGCGGGGAGGAGGCCAATCAGCATTGCCAATGAAAGCAGTAAGCTGAATATCCTGCGTTGGGTGATTGATTTCATCTTGATTCCTCCTTTTACATTGTGTATTGTATAAATTGAGTCCATCAGGTGGTGTTACAGAGACGTTTTCGGCGATTGCCCTGCAACGGAAATGCGTTGTAGGCCGGCCGACACGCCTCCGGCTGCGCCCAATGCTGCTTTCCTTCGTCCCGCTTTTTATGTACTCTCTTCCTCGCTTTGCTATGCACAAAGCATTCTCATTTCTCACCCATCCTTTCCTCAAAGCGTGTCGATTACGCCTGCGAGGTAGGTTGGCGATACCGACGCATAGATAAAACCATCGGCCAGCTGATCCTTCACCGTCTGCCGCACCTCAGAAGCAAGCAGTTCGTCTGTGCTCTCATCTACCAGAAGCAGGACCTTGCAGGCGCAACCGAGCCGCCTTACAGCACTGCAGAGCCTGAGTCTCTCGCTCAGCTTCCAGAGGCCCTGTCGGATGACCTCCATCACCAACACGTTGGCACGGCAGGTACGGCACAGAGCAAGCGTTTCCTCCGGCTTTGGAGAACGGTAGATAAGGAAATCCATGTCGCATCCCGAAAGCGACTGCGTGACCGCCTCCGCCAGGAGCCCGTTCTTCATATCCAACACAATTCTTCGCATCTGTGCTTTTCACCACCTTTTTTCCCTTTTGCAGTTTCCGTTTTTATTTTATCCGTTATCGCTCTTTTTTGCCCCCACCGATTGGATAGGGTTTGCAATTATTTTTTGTTCAAAGGCCATTGTCTGACTCGTTTCTCTCAGCAAAGGGTGCAAAACTGTGTTGCCTTTTTCCATCCGCATGATATACTATCAATACGGATGTGCAGAATGGAGAGGTATGCGGCATGAGCAAAGTGACAAAAAAGAGATTTTTGTATGTGCTGGGCGTGTTGGCGCTCATTGCGTTTGCCATGTGGCTCCGCTACGCCAGCCGGCATATTTTTCATTCTCCGGCTGTCAACCACCTGCGAAGCGGAATCTATGTGTTTTTGTTCAGCGCGTGGTGCTACTCCATCTGGATGCGCATCGTGCAGACGCAGGTGCGGCGCTATCTGTTGGCAATCTCGGCGTTGATGGTGCTGTGGATCCTGCTGCGCTCAATCAAATTTTCCATTGATAACATGGATGCCGAGCGCTGGCTGTGGTACTTCTACTATCTCCCGATGCTGCTCATCCCCATGCTGTCGGTCTTTGTTTCCCGGTCACTGGGCAAGGGAGAGGATTTTCAGCTGCCGCGATGGACCAAGCTTCTGTATTTTCCAACGCTGCTGCTTCTTTTGCTCGTTCTGACCAATGATCTGCACCAGCAGGTGTTTTCCTTCCCGTCCGGCGTTTTATCGGATCAGGAGTATCGATATGAGGGCGGCTATTTCTTCGTGCTGGGTTGGGTGGCTCTATGCGCGGGGTTCGCGTTGCTTTCGATGGTGAAAAACTGCCGCATCCCGCGCAGCAGGAGAATTCGCTGGCTGCCGCTGGTTCCGCTTGCGCTTTCGTTGGTCTATGCTTGCATGTATATTAAAAAGGTCTATTGGGTCTGGGTTCTCGCGGGTGATATGACGGTGTCGCAGTGCCTGATCTTTGCGAGCATCTTTGAATGCTGCATTCAATGCGGGCTGATTCAGTCTAACCTCGGATACGACGAACTTTTTGAGGCAACGAGTTTGCCTGTCCAGATCACGGATCCTGCATTTTGCCCCCAATATGCGTCTGTTTCCATGCAGGAGGCTTTGCCGCAAAGCGAGCTGCAGCAGATCCGGCAGGATACCGTCCATCTGAGCGACGATACGCTTTTGAAGCGGCACAAGCTGCGCCGCGGCTGGGTGTTCTGGAAGGAGGACATCTCCGCGTTGAATCAGGTCCAAAAGGAGCTGGAGCTGACAAGAGATGAGCTGCGAGATACCGGCGACGTTCTGGCAGCGGAGAAAGCACAGCACGCAAGATGGCTGAAGCTGACAGAAGAAAACCGCCTGT
>OLNP01003387.1_pt1 | contig 10592 bp, 10 predicted proteins | sample 1671951 | NCBI WGS metagenome assembly OLNP01 (sample SAMEA3136629, study PRJEB25190) | human gut metagenome | biome: human gut; feature: human-associated habitat; material: faeces | place: Austria | collected 2013
AGCCGCCGGAGCGGTGCTTAAGCCGTAAGGCGGGAATTATGCGGTGTTGCCTTAGCAAAGGGGGAGGATGGTTATGAAGCTGACAGTACGCAGGGCCGCGGCGGCGGACCTGCCGACGCTTTTGCAGATTTTTGACAACGCGCGGGCTTTCATGCGCACCCATGGCAACCCGCACCAGTGGCCGGACAGCTACCCCGGCGCGGCGCGCCTGACCGCCGAGATCGAGCGCGGCGTCTGCTATGTGGTGATGGGGGAGGGCGCCATACAGGCCGTGTTCTGCCTGATCCCCGGCGACGAGCCGACCTATCGCATCATGGAGGACGGTGCCTGGCCAGAGGACCTGCCCTACGCAACGATCCACCGGATGGCGTCGGCAGGGCAGGTGCGCGGCATCGGGCAGTTCTGTATTGACTGGTGCCTGCGGCAGGGCCTGCCTGTGCGTGCCGACACCCACGCCGATAACGTCTACATGCAGCGCGCGCTGGAAAAGAGCGGGTTTGTGAGGTGCGGGAGGATCTACACTGAGGATGGCTCGCCGCGGTGGGCGTATTACCATAAGGCCGCAACCCAAAAGGCTTCCCCCGCGGGGGAAACTGTCCGCGCAGCGGACGGATGAGGGGCAGCCTTCCGCTGCAACCCGTAACCGGGCCGCAGCCGGAAGGCTGCCCCTCATCCGCCCTCGGTCAGAGCCTCGGGCACCTTCCCCCAAGGGGGAAGGCTTTCTTTTTTTAATTTACCGTCCAAACACCGACCCTAAGCTGCTGAACCAGTTCGAGATGTTCTGTACCTGGGTCTGCAGGCTGTTGACGGTGTCCATCAGGGCGGGCAGCTCGGTCAGGACCTTGTTCAGGGCGTCAACATCGACCTTTTTCAGCTGTGCGGTGATTTCCGGCAGGTCCTGCATCATGCTGTCCAGCTGGGCCTGATCCAGTGTGTCCAGACTGGTCTGGACGGTGTCGGCCAGATCGTTCACGCGGTTGCAGGCGTCCATAACGTTGACGTAGGCCTCGTTCATCCGCCAGCTGAAGAACGCCAGCGCCGCCAGAATGATCACGCAGAGCACGACGCTCAGCACCATGCGCTTGCGCTGGTTGGCAATGATGCCGCGGTTCTGCTGATCCTGTAATTCCAGCTGGGCCTCAATGCGGTTGAGCTGCGCCTTCAGGTCGGCGGCGTCCAGCCTGCCGTCGCGGTTTTCGTCGTTGGCGCGGTTCAGCTCCGCAACGCGGTTTTTCAGCTGGTCGTCCATTTGTGTGTTCAGATTTTCCATAGCGTACTCCCTTTAGGTAGGTTTGTAGGGACCGGACATGTCCGGCCCTGACGTGTACGGTAAACGGGCACTTGCGGGAAGGCTGCGGGCCGGGCATGCCCGGCCCCTACGCGGCAGCAGGGCTGCTATTTCCGCGTATCCTTCATCTCGAACCAGAAGGTCGAGCCGCGGCCAACGGCGCTGTCAACGCCGAAGGCGAAGCCGTGCTGCTGTAAAATTGCCTTCGTGATGGACAGGCCCAAGCCGGTGCCGGTACGCCCGCTGTCCTGCCGCGCACGATAGTAGCGGTCAAAAATGTAAGGCAGATCCTCCGGCGGGATGCCGGGGCCGTGATCCTCGATTTCAATGCGGCAGCCCTTCTCCTGCGGGATGGCCCGCAGCACAACGACACCGTCCGCACCGATGTGGTGGAACGCATTGCCCAGCAGGTTGTGCATGACCCGCTCCATCATGGCCGGGTCGGCGCTGACCGGGCAGGGCTCGTTGGCCTGCAAATCAAGCTGCCAGTGATTTTTGTCGCACAGCGCGTCGTAGCGGCCCGCGACCTCAAAGCAGAGGTCGCTCATGTCAAAGTCAACAAGATTCGGCCTTTCCGCACCGCTCTGCACTTTACTCAGCTCCATCACGCTGTTGACGAGCGTGGAAAGCCGGTTCGTCTCATCGACAATGATGTTGCACTGCTCGGTACGCTTGGCGTCGTCGCTGCCGGTCAGGTCACGCACGGTCTCGGCGTAGCCCTTTATCAGGGTCAGCGGGGTGCGCAGGTCGTGGCTGACGTTCGCCAGAATGTCCTTTTCGAGCTGGGCGCTGCGCTTGACCTCGGCGGCCATGTGGTTGAAATCCTCGGCCAGACGTCCGATCTCATCGTGGCGTTCAACCTTGATCTGCACATCGTAGTTGCCGGAGGCGATCTCCTGCGCGCCGTTGGACAGCTTGCGGATCGGGTTCGTGAACCAGCGGCTGAAAAGTATCGCCAGCAGCAGGTCCAGCACCAGCAGAATCAACGCGACAGGCCCAAGGATCGCACGCAGCACCTCGGCAGCCGTCGTGATCTGCGCCAGACTTGCCGAGACAATGACCCCGTACTGCCCGTCGGCGGAGAGCCGCCCGACGCACATCTGCATCGAGGAGCCGATCTTTACGATCTGGTACAGCGAGCCGTCCTGAAACAGCTTTTGCCGCAGCTGAATGGCAATGCGGGTGTCCAGATTGTAGCCGAACTCCCCGCCGAACGCGCCGGTGCTCTCATGCAGCAGGCAGGGGTACATACTCTCGTAGGCTTTCAGGCAGCGCAGCGTTGAATCGGAGAAATCCACGCAGTTGCCGTCAACGTTGATTTTTTTGTCCCGGAACGTCTGGCTCACGCCGCTCCAGAATTCATCGTTCAGATAGAGCCCCTGATAGGTGCGGCTTGAAATTTCCGCGTCCGACTGGTCGATCAGCGCCGTGATGGCGGCGGCTTTGCTGTCCAGCTTGGCGCGAATGTTGCGGTTGTACTGCGGCTCCAGCGCGTAGGTGATGATCCCCCACACCAGCAGCAGCGTAAAGAGCGTGATGCCGCCGATAAAGAGCATAAGCTGCCATTGGATGCCGGGCGCAAAGGGGCGCTTTTGCTTTATTTCGTCCTTTTTCATACAGCGTCCGGGTCAAACTTGTACCCGATGCCCCACACGGTCACGATCATCTTACGGCAGGCACCCAGATGGCCGCGCAGCATCTTGACGTGGGTATCGACGGTGCGGTCCTCGCCGTAATAGTCATAGTTCCAGACCTTTTGCAGGATCTTTTCGCGGCTCAGCGCAATGCCCTTGTTGCTGACCAGAAAAACCAGCAGATCAAACTCCTTCGGGGTCAACGACGCCTCTTGCCCGGCCACCTTTACGCTGTGGCTGGCCGTGTCGATGGACAAATCGCCGAAGGTATAGTTCCCGGTGGCCTCAGCGGGCTTGGGCATCGTGCGGGCCAGCACGGCCTTGACACGGGCGACCAGCTCCCGCGGGGAGAACGGCTTGACGACATAGTCATCGGCGCCGCTCTCCAGCCCGGTCAGCTTGTCGTATTCCTCACTGCGGGCGGTCAGCATGATCACGGGGGTCATGATCTTGCGGGTGCGCATCTCCCGCAGGCAGGTCATGCCGTCCATAAACGGCATCATAATGTCCAGAATTACCAGATCAATGCCGCCCTGACTCAGCACGCTCAGCGCGGCGGTGCCGTCGCCGGCCTCCTCACAGGTAAAGCCCGCATATTGCAGATGCTCGCGGATGAGGTCCCGGATGCGCGGCTCATCATCCACGATCAGAATTTTAGCCATAGGAATACCCTCCTTATACGTCTATATTACCACAATACAATGCAAGAGTGGAAGAATTGTGAAAAAAAATAAAATTTTTATAAAAATGTTTGCTTATATCCGGGTCCTGCCATATACCTTTACGGAAGTGCACCCTTTTTACAAAACCTGTTGCAATTTGCCGCTGTACGCGGTACAATGACGGCAGGAGCGTGAGCGATTATGAAAATTCTGCTTTGCATTGTCTTACTTCTGGTGGTTCTGACGCTGTTCGCCGTCTGGCCGGGCAAGCGGCGGGACGCCCTGCGTGCGCCGTTTCTGGGCCGCAACTGCGCACACCGCGGGTTCTTCGGCAAGGATCAGCGCCCGCCGGAGAACAGCCTGCCCGCCTTTGCCGCGGCGGCCAAAAACGGCTACGGCATTGAGCTGGATGTACAGTTTACCGCGGACCGGCGGCTTGTGGTTTTCCACGATGATACGCTGGATCGTATGACCCCGGCCAAGGGCTTTGTCCATGATATGCCTTGGGCAGAGTTCTCGGCCCAGCCGCTGGCCGGCAGCGACGAGCACCCGCCTCTGTTTGCCGATATGCTGCGCACCGTCGCCGAGGCCAACCCCGACACGCCGCTGATCGTCGAGATCAAGAGCCGCAGCGAGTACAAGCATACCTATCTGGAGGAGCTTTGCCGCGCAACGATTGCCGAGCTGAAAACCTACCCCGGCCCCTACTGCATCGAGAGCTTTGACCCCCGCGTCGTGGGCATCGTGCGGCGGCAGGCCCCCGGTCTGCTGCGCGGTCAGCTGGCCGACAGCTACCGGAGCTACCGCAAGACCGGTGCACATCCCGTGCCCGCGTTCGTGTTCTCCCACTGCCTGGGCAACTTTTTGGGGCGGCCTGATTTTATCGCCTGGTGCCCCGAAAAGCGCAATTGGGCCGTGCGTCTCTGCGCGCGCCTGGGTGCCATGATGGTCATGTGGACCGCCCTGCCCGAGCATGACACCCGGAAGCTCGAGGCCGAGAACGACGCGGTCATTTTCCAGTGGTACGCGCCGAAACAGCAGTATAAGTAATGCGTATGGCCGTTGCCATTGCGGGCGGATATGGAATCCGCCCCTACGGACAGGGTGCCGCGTTTCGTCGTAGGGGCGCATTCAATATGCGCCAGTCACCCGCCGCGCACGGAACACATAAAGCGCGCAGCCCCCGCATACATTGCATTGACAATGTGTGAGGGGGCTGCGCTTATGTTTTTATTTACCGTTACAAAACCCGGTCTGCGGCAGGCGGGCGCGCTGGCTCTGTGCGCCGTCTGCCTGTGCGGCACGGTGGCCGCGGCGGTACATTTTTCCGGTGGGGCAGTCACGGCGTCCGCCGCGGCGGTGCCGGGCATCGAGACCACGCAGGACATCGGGACTTATTTTACCGGCTACGGCTTTGACACCGACCTGGCCAGTGCGGCGGTGGACAAAGTGAAGATCCCCAAAAAGTGGGACGACAGCTTTGCCGCCTTCAACCAGATCGTGCAGGAAAGCGGCCTTGACCTGACCGATTACAAGGGCAAAACCGTGGAAAAGTGGACTGTGCTCTGCCCGCAGCTCTCTACGGGCGACCATGACACCTACTGTGTGTTGCTGGTCTACAAGGCTAAGGCCGTGGGGGCATATTTACTGCAAAAGCCGTCCGGCGAGGTGACAGGGCTTATCACTGCCGCCAAGGCCGGCGCCGAAGCCGCCTCGGAGGAGGAAACCGTGGAAATATCCACCGACGCCTACCCGGAGGAGTAAACGCCGTGGACGCTGCAAGGGTGAGCATTGCACGCCCGCGCACACGCCGTAGGGGCGGATTCCATATCCGCCCGCGGAGCTTTACGTCGGCTGCCTTTTATTCATCCAACCACCGTTCCCGCGGCAGCGCAAACACCGCGCCGCAGAGCAGCAGCAGAGCAGGGTCGCTTGTCAGGTGGGTGACCTGGCTCTCCATGTAGCCATAGGCCAGCATGACCAGAAGGCAGGCCACGGCCTGCCACTGCCCGCGTCGGGCATAGCCGTACAGCGCCGTCATCATCAGCGCGCAGACCAGCACGACCATCACGGGGCCGGTCAGGTAGAGCAGATACACAAAAATATTGTCCAGCGCGGGCCAGTCCGGGAGCATCTGGCCCGCAATTTTTATGTCGAACACCCGGTATGCCGCCCATGCCAGCGAGATGCGGCAGGTCAGCAGGTCGTCGAGCTTCTTCAGCCAGCCAGGGCCGATGTCGTTGGCCCACGGCCCGATTTTTACGACGAACAGCGGTAAAATATAGCTGACCGCGGCCAGCACCGGCACCGTGGCCGCGCAGAGCGCTGCCAGCGGTCTGCTGCCCGGGTGCAGCCCCCTGCGGGTGCGCAGCTTTGCCAGTGCCAGCAGCAAAACGAGCAAAAACGTGCAGAGCGCCGCGGACCGGGACTTGGGGCCGACCATCAGGAACACGCCCACGGCGGCCACGCCCGCCAGTTCCGGCCAGGTCAGCCTGGCGCGGCGCAGCAGTACCCACGCCAGCAGCAGGCCGAACATCACCCCGCCGAAAGTGTTGGGGTGGCCGTAGCCGAACATCAGGCGGTAGCTGCCGTTGCGCTCACTGGCCGCGTCGGGCGCGATGATGCCCGCAAAGTGCAGCAGCTCCACCAGCGCCAGCGTTGGCACGCCGCAGGCCAGAAATGCCTTCATCACACGGCGCAGCGGCACGTCTTTGGCGGCCAGCAGGGCCACGCAAAGCCCCAGCCACCAGATGTTCTGCCCGTTGAAGTAGACCCACCGCGCTACAAAGTACAGCAGCCCGGCGCAGACCATGCTGCGGCCATTGTACTTTGTGCCCAGCAGGATCTTAAAGCCGAAGCAGAGATACATGACCCAGTCCAGCACGGGGGAGACCCGCGTCTGCAGCCAGGGCCAGTTTTCCCGCGCCATGCTGTTGTTGAACACAACGATGAACTCATACACCATCACGCCCAGCAAAAACGCCCATGCACCGTATTTTTGGCGCACCGACGCATAGCGCGTGGTGAACAGCAGCCGTTCCTCGCCCCACCAGACGGCAGGGGCGCGCCTGTGCCGCAGCACGGGCAGAAAATCAAGCACAGCCGCCAGCGCCAGAAACGCCAGCAGCCCATTTGCAAAACCAAACAAAGGGACAAACCTCCCGTTTTCCTTCTTGGCCCCCTCTGCGTGGGGGAGAGAGCCCTGCGGTAATCCGAAATGCTTCGGGCTCAAGCAAGGCTTTTCCAGCCACCCATGCGGGGCCAGTGTGTAAACACATTATAAACATTCCACCCGCCGTTTGACAAGCCTTTTGCAGAATGTTATTCTTATACTGTACAATTATTTCCGGGAGGATGCCACTATGAACGCAGAGCAATATCGCGCCGTCATCGGGTGGTTCAATGCACGGCCAGCCGTCAAAAAGGCGCTGCGGCTCGTCAGCCGCAGCGCCGTGGCGCTCGTCTACCTGCTGTACCTGGGTATGCTGGCCTGGCTGGCGTGGCACCGGATGGGACAGCTTTGGCCCGCGCTCGTCGTGCCCGCGTCGGCGTTCGTCGTCGGCACGCTGGTGCGCAAGCTCATTGACCGCCCGCGGCCCTACACGGCGCTGGGCTTTACGCCGCTTTTCCCCAAGGACAAGACCGGCCAGAGCATGCCCAGCCGCCACTGCTTTTCGGCGGCGGCCATTGCCGGGACGGCGTGGTACGTGCTGCCGCCGCTCGGCGCGGTGCTGGCCGTGCTGGGCGTTCTCATTGCGATTTCCCGCGTCGTGACCGGCGTACACTATATCAGCGACGTGCTGGCCGGTCTCGCGTTCGGCAGCGTCTTTGCCGTGCTTGGCTGGAACGCCTTTGTGCTGGCCGCGTCGGCGCTGGGCTTTTACGCCATTATGCTATTATAAAAGGAACAGACTTATGAAAAAATGGACCGCTGCGGCCCTCGCCGCGCTGACTGCCCTGACCCTGACCGGGTGCAGCTTTCAGGACGTGATGCTCTACCTCTACGGCGGCGACAGCTTTGTGACAAGCGCCGAGCCGGACTACACCACCTGCGACGGCGACAACGGCGTGACTGTCGTCTATGACCAGAACCAATGGGAGCAGCCCGTCATGGCGCAGGACGACACGCTGTCGCTGACCACGGGCAACCAGCTGAGTTACACGGTGGTGCTTTTGCAGACCACCGACACCTACACGGATTTTCTTGCCCAGTCGGGGCAGGAGTTGGAGGAAACGACCGGCACGGTCCGGTATGATATCGGCTTTACCGTACCCGATGCCGCTGTGTCGGCAGTGCGCTATGACTGCGGCAGCTACCAGACGATCTTTGCCCAGATCGACTACGATTGCGGCGAGACGATCTATGTCACGGCCGCTGCCCGCACGCAGGATTATGAGCCGATCATCGCACTTTTGCAGAACGTCTGGCCCACCGGCCATGCCCCGGAAAACGCCCAGACCGCCGATAAAACGACCAAGGCCGTGACCGAGGACGACGTCAACGGGGGCCGGAGCAAGAGTTTGGCGTAAAGGCAAAGCGGCAAAAGCCCCTCCGGTCATCGCTGCGCTCGACCACCTCCCCTTACAGGGGAGGCTTTCCCGCGGGCCTTGCCCGCGCAAGAGGCTCCTCACGAAGTGGGGAGCTGGCCGAGCGCGCGAGGCCTGAGGGGTTCTGCCGCCCGCCGGAGGTCTCTGACCTCCCGTTTTATTTGCCAAATTTACCGGATGAAATTCGTCCGCTTGTCATTCTCCGCCACAGGTGCCGCAATGCCCGCCGCCTTGCCGGCCTCGATGCACCTGAGCATCCACGCCATGTTGCGGCCCAGGTTGCGCATGATCTGCAGGCCCTCCTCGTCGGAGAGAACCTCCTCGGCCTTGCCGCCGTGGACCATCGGCCAGTAGGTAGAGCTGATGAGCGGCATCTCAAAGAACTGCGGCACCTTCTCCATGGCCTCCAGCGCCGTCGTCGTGCCCGCGCGGCGGGCGCTTGTCACGACAGCCGCGGGCTTGTGGCGCAGGTATTTGCCGCCGCTGATGGCCAGCCGGTGCATAAAGCCCAGCATGCTGGCCGCTGCCGTGGCGTAGTGGACCGGTGCGCCGAACACGATGCCGTCGGCCTTCTCGACCAGCGGCAGCACGTCGGCCACAGGGCCGCCGAACACGCATTTGCCCGCCTTGCTGCAGCCGCCGCAGCCCACACAGCCGCCCACCGGCGCAGAGCCGATGTGGAAAATCGTCGTCTCGATGCCCGCTTCGTTCAGCACCTTGGCCATCTCGGTCAGGGCTGCGTTGGTGCAACCGTTTTTGTGCGGACTGCCGTTGATCAACAATACATTCATAGTAAGTACCTCCGTTTTGGATTTGCTCTTATTACCATTTTAGCACGCCTTGCAAGCGATGTGCAAGAGAAAGGCCGTTTCCTATGCCAAACACCTGTGTCAACTACGAGAAAAAATGCGGCGGCTGCCCGCTGCTGGCGCTGCCCTACCGTGAACAGCTTGCCCAAAAACAGGCCCGCCTGCAGGAGCTGCTGGGCGGGTTTGCCCCGGTCAAGGCCGTGCAGGGCATGGCCGAGCCGCTGCACTACCGCAACAAGGCCATTGCCAGCTTTGCCACCCAGCGAGGCAAGCTCGTCTGCGGCCTGTATGCCGAGGGCACCCACCGCGTCCTGCCCGGCGCGGACTGCCTTTTGCAGGAGGAAATTTTGAATAAGACGCTCGCCGCCGTGCTGGACGCCGCCCGCGCCTGCCGCTGGACCGCCTACGATGAGGACCGCGGCACCGGCCTTTTGCGCCATACCGTGCTGCGCAGCTCCTGCGGCGGTAAGGTGCTGGTCACGTTGGTCACGCCCGGCCCCGACCTGCCCGGCAGCAAGAATTTCTGCACGACTCTGCGCAAAAAAGCGCCTTGGGTCGTCAGCATCGTGCAGAATATCAACCCCACCCGCTCCAGCGCCGTGCTGGGCAGCCGCGAGAAAACGCTCTACGGCCCCGGCTTTGTGCTGGATACGCTGTGCGGCACGCAGTTTGCTATTTCGTCCCGCAGCTTTTACCAGGTCAACCGCACACAGACCGAGGTTTTGTACAAGAAAGCGCTGGAGCTTGCCAAGCTGACGGGCCGCGAGACGGTTATTGACGCTTACTGCGGCATCGGCACGATTGGCCTCTGCGCTGCGCCGCTGGTCAAACAGGTCATCGGCGTTGAGCGCAACCCCGCCGCCGTGAAGGACGCCGCCGCCAACGCCCGCCGCAACAAAATTGCAAATGCCCGCTTTGTCTGCGCCGACGCCACCGAATGGATGGCCGCCGCGGCCGGGGAGGGCCTGCACCCGGATGTAGTGTTCCTTGACCCGCCCCGCGCGGGCAGTACGCCGGAGTGCATCGCGGCAGTCAACAAAATGAAGCCGCGCCGCGTCGTCTACGTCAGCTGCGACCCCGAGACCCTCGCCCGCGACGTCGCTGCCTTCACCCGCCTCGGCTGGCGCGCCGCCAAGTTCTGCCCGGTAGACCTGTTCCCGCAGACCAAACACGTGGAGACGGTTGTCTTGCTTTCCAAGGGTGAGGTCGACTCGAAAAAGATTCGGGTTGAGTTCTCTTTGGAAGATATGGATATGTCCGAATTTCAGGATGGGGCAACCTACACCCAGATCAAGGACTATGTGCTGGAGCATAGCGGGTTAAAGGTATCCAACCTTTATATCTCGCAGATTAAACGAAAATGTGGGATTGAGGTCGGCAAGAACTACAATCTGCCCAAATCCGAAGATTCCAGACAGCCCCAGTGTCCGCCGGAAAAAGAGAAAGCAATCCGAGAAGCTATGAAATATTTTGGGATGATTTAATATCCCATATTATGGAGGTTGCTTATGGATAGATTGATTTCTTGTGAGTTCAACATGGATAATGCTTGTGTGGAACTAAAATTTGCAAATGGCAGCATGATTGCCATTGATACCATCGCCGTGGAGAATGAGGTTGCCGATAATATGTATCAGCGGTCAGAATTGGA
>OLNP01003397.1_pt1 | contig 10566 bp, 8 predicted proteins | sample 1671951 | NCBI WGS metagenome assembly OLNP01 (sample SAMEA3136629, study PRJEB25190) | human gut metagenome | biome: human gut; feature: human-associated habitat; material: faeces | place: Austria | collected 2013
GCCGCGATGCCTTCCTCATGCAGTTCCAGGCGGACATGCTGGCCACGCCGGTGCGCCGCCCCGTCATCCGTGAGACGACGGCCCTCGGCGCGGCGTATCTGGCCGGGCTCGCTGTCGGCATCTGGCACGATCCGGACGAGCTGCGCCGCCAGTGGCGGTGCGATGTCAGCTTCCTGCCGCATATGACGGCCGAGCAGCGCGAAAAAAATCGCCGCGGCTGGGCAAAGGCCGTCGGCAGGAGCCTCGATTGGGCGAAAGAAGAGTAAGCGGAAAATGACGCGAGGCCGCCGATGATGCGCTGTAGGGGAGCGGACAGCCGGGCCCGGCGCTGCTCGAACGATTCGCACAGGCTATCGCTAAAACGGTGATGGCCCCCGATTTGTCATTGCGAGGGCGCTTTGCGCCCGTGGCAATCTCGGGAAGGCACTGCCGACTCGTACCGGCTGCCGTTAAAACGGAACCGGTCCCGACGGGGCTTGCAGGTTTGGTGGCACTTCGCCGACCGCACCAGCCATTGTAGGGGAGCGGCATGCCGCTCCCGGCGCTGCACGAACGATTCGTACGGGCTATCGCCAAAACGGCACCGGCCCCCCGAATTGTCATTGCGAGGAGGCGCAGCCGACGTGGCAATCTCGGGAAGGCAGTCACGGTTTCGCCGATAGCTTTCCCACGATCCAACATGGTACTGCGAGATTCCCACGTCGCTTCGCTCCTCTGAATGACAAACTTGGGGCATTGCGCCAATGAACTTATGCCTCAAATAATGCCAGCCTGCAAGGCGGTCACTGACCGCCGCTACAGACGCAATTGTTTTAATGCTGCTCAGTACGGGTCGGCCGTGCGGTGCCGGGCGAGGCATGCCTCGCCCCGGCTTGTCAAAAAAGTCCCTTCGGGCCTTTTTTCGCCAAGCTGCTTTCCGAATTGCAAAATCAAATTTTGCAGCATGATTTTGCAATTCTGCCGCTGCGGCGGGTTATTTGACGCGAAAGGACACCCTGACGGTTTCCTTTCACACTTTCCTTCCCTCCGAAACTTTCGGCTAAGCAGGTTTTTTGACAGTCTGGCCCCTACATGATTTTCTCCCGAAATACAAAAAATCCCCCTGCGCACGCAGGGGGATTAGCTGTCTTATCTTACAGAGAGCCGAGCAGAGCGACGAACAGCGTCAGCAGGACGAATACAGCGGCGACCCACTTCGTCAGGCGGGAGAGCTTCGCGTCCAGCGTGCCGGCCTTGCCCTTGCCAAGATAGGTGTCGGAACCGCCGGCGATCGCGCCGAGGCCATCCTCTGCGCCATTCTGGAGAATGATCACGACCGTCAGTACAACGCAGGAGATCATCTGGAAGATCAGGAGAATCAGCTTCAGGGTATCCATAGTAAAAAACCTCCAAAAACGGCCGCGGTTACGGCAGCGGCCTGCCGGAATCAGCCCAAAGGGCGAATATACATACAGTGCCTACAATAATATCATAATGTGCCGGAATTATCAAGCACTTTTTTTGTTATTTCGTGGCCCACGTTCCCGTTGCGGCGCAGGTGAGGTAGGCGTTGATGAAGCCGTCGAGGTCGCCGTCCATCACGGCGTTGACGTTCGTGCTCTCAAAGCCCGTGCGGGTATCCTTCACAAGGGTATAGGGCATGAAGACGTAGGAGCGGATCTGGCTGCCCCACTCGATCTTCTGCTGCACGCCCTTGATGTCGGAAATCTTCTCCAGATGCTCGCGCTCCTTGATCTCGATGAGCTTCGAGCGCAGCATGCGCATACACGTTTCCTTGTTCTGGAACTGGTCGCGCTGCGTCTGGCAGGAGACGACGATGCCGGTCGGCTTATGGATGAGTCGGACGGCAGAGGACGTCTTGTTGATGTGCTGGCCGCCTGCGCCGGACGAGCGGTAGACCTGCATTTCGATGTCCTCGGGGCGAATTTCGACTTCAACGTCGTCCGGGATCTCCGGGATGACCTCCACGGCGGAGAACGACGTGTGGCGGCGGCCAGCCGCGTCGAACGGCGAGACGCGCACGAGGCGATGTACGCCGGCCTCGCCCTTCAGGAAGCCGTAGGCGTTGTCGCCCTCGATCATGATGTCCGCCGACTTCAGGCCGGCTTCGTCGCCGTCGAGATAGTCGAGAATTTTATAGGTAAAGCCGTGTGCCTCGGCCCAGCGGGTATACATGCGGTAGAGCATGGCGCACCAGTCCTGCGCCTCCGTGCCGCCCGCGCCCGCGTGGAAGGACAGCAGCGCGTTGTTCGCGTCATATTCGCCCGTCAGCAGCGTCTCCAGGCGGGCCTCCTCCATGTCGGCCTCGAGCTTGGCATAGCCCGCCGTCAGCTCCTCGAGCATGGAGTCGTCGTTTTCCTCCAGCGCCATTTCGCAGATGGTCATCAGGTCGTCCCATTCGCTGCACATGGACTGGAACTTGTCGCGCTTGCGCTCAAGCGTCTTCGTGCGCATGACGGCCTTCTGCGAGCGCGCGGGGTCGTCCCAGAAGCCGGGGGCCTCCGCCATGGCGTGCAGGCGCTCCAGCTCATCGAGCAGGCTCTGCGGCACAAAGGCGGCGCGCAGCTCCTCGAGCTTCGGCTTCAGGTCGTTCAGTTTGCTCTTATATTCTTCAAATTCGATCATGACAGTATTCTCCAGTTTCGGAATATCATATATAGTATAGCCGAAAGAAGCCCTCCTGTAAAGGGAAATTTTCTACCCGTTCAGCTTGTCAAAAAAGTCCCTCCGGGCTTTTTCGCCAAGCTGCTTTCAGAATTGCAAAATAAAACTTTGTAGTAATATTTTGCAATTCTGCCGCTGCGGCGGGTTATGGAACGCGAAAGGACACCCTGACGGTTTCCTTTCACACTTTTCTTCCCTCCGTAACTTTCGGCTTGACCGGCTTTTTGACAGTCTGCCGCGCGCTCAGCGTGCGCTGATCTCATATTCCTCGTCCGCGAAGATAAGATCATCCACATCTCCGCCTACCTGCTCCCACCATGGCATGGTCCTCCCTCCCTTCTGCCTTTTGACGCTCAGGCCTCCCATTGTATGCGTCCGGGCGGGAAAAATCGCGCGACTTTTGGCGCTGCCTCTTGACATTTTTTCAAAAAACCGCTAAGATGATTCGGTAAAAGTATATGTCCCAGTAGCTCAGCTGGATAGAGCACACGCCTCCTAAGCGTGGGGTCGGGAGTTCGAATCTCTTCTGGGACGCCAAAACGGGGCGGCTTGTGAGAAGGTCTGAAGGGGCTTTTCACAAGCCGCCCGCTTTTTCTCCTGCGCAGGATGATGCAGGCGGGGCCACTGCGTTCGGTCATCAGAGCATCGCGCATGGATGCGCTCCATATGCGATGAAATGAGCGATGAAAAGGCACGGTTCAGACAAGCGTCTCATCCCCCAAAATCAATGCCTCTATTGAATAGTGCTCCGTGGAAAGAAGGAAACAGCAGAATCAAAAAGGAAAAACCCCGGAAACCGTTGGCTTAACAGTGATAAGGAAGTAATTCTAATTTTTGCTGTTGGCTGACAGATTCGGGTGTGCAGGGCAACCGTACGGTTGCAAAAGCTGTCTGTTTCCAACAGAACCAGACAGCTTTTGATTTGCGTTGAAAGCATCTTGCTGTTTTTTCTCGAGCGGGGCGGCCTTCCCACGGACCGCCCCGCGAAGCCGTTACGGCTCGATGATGTTGAAGGGGTTGGTCCCGGTGATCGGGAGCTGGTTCATATTCTCCATCATCAGCGTCAGCAGCTCTGCGCTGCCCTCGACCTTGACGGCCTGTGTAACCGTTTCCTGATTGTTGGTCAGGATCGCAAACAGCGCATTTTTCGGGCAGGTAATAGACACGTCCGCATCATCAGACAATGTATCCGCATAGACCAGCAGCACACCATTCTTCACGCGGAGCATGTGCTGTTCGCCCACGTCAGGCAGGATCACGTTCATGGTGAAGTCGCGGTCAGCCAGCGCCTGCTTGTCCATGACAATGGCCATATAGTCAAACAGCATGGGCGCGGAGAGGGCCTTGACCATGTCGCCGGTAGATTTGGTGGAAGCGGTGAAATTGGCGTTTCCATGGCGCAGCTCCTGCGCGGCGGTCAGATATTCGTTGCGCCACGGACCGGACTCCGCCTGATACCCCAGCTGCTCCAGTGCATCGGCACACAGAAGCCGCGCATCGGTGTTCGTCGGGTCGGCAAAGACGATGGTGTTTGTGACCTCGGCGACCCACTGATATTCACCCTTGTCAAAATCCGCCTTTGCCATTTGCAGGACCTTGTCAACATCCCCCAGGTACTCCACCCATTTTTTTGCGCTGTCGCTTGGCATGAGGGGGTTCAGGTTGACAGGGTTGCTGTCATACCAGCCCATGAACTTCTGGTAGACCGCCTTGGCGTTGTGGGCGACCGTCCCGTAGTACTGGCGGGTGTACCAGATTTTATTGAGCGCCTCCGGCAGCTCGATCATGTTGGAAATCTCATCGCTGGTGTAGCCCTGATTGATATAGGTCAGAGTCTGGTCGTTGATGAACTTATACACGGCAGCCGTGTTGACCATGTAGTCGTTCACCACGTTGTTTCCCCAGTGCGGCCAGTTGTGGGACTGGAAGGTGACCTCCGCGTCCTTGCCGTAAAGGGAAATGGCCTCGGTGATATAGCTTGCCCATGCCGCGCCGTCGCGCACCTCCGCGCCGCGCAGCGTGTAGAGATTGTGGAGCGTGCCGGTGCAGTTTTCCGCCATCCAAAGCGCCTTGTACTGGGGCAGCCACGTGTTCATTTCGGCGGGCGCTTCCGTACCCGGCGTGAGCTGGAACTCCAGCTCCACACCGTCGATCGTCAGCTTTTCGCCGGACTGCGTGATTTCATAGCTGGGCGTCATGAACGAGACCGTTCCGGTGGACTGTCCCATGCCGATGCCCTGCGCCAGCTTGCCGGTCACGCCGGGGGTCAGAAGGATGCCATACTGATAATTGCTGCGGCGGCCCATACCCTTACCGGCGTAGACATTTTCCTTCACGGAGTGCTCCGTGAAGCCCACAGGCGTGATCACGGGGATCTTGCCGCTGGTGAGCTGATCTTCAATAGAAAGTGTCTCGTCTGCCTTATCCTCTTTCGCCATTACGCCGGCGATGCCGCCAAAATGGTCGGCGTGGGAATGAGAGATGATGACGGCCTTGACCGGGAATTTACCAAAATTCTTTTCGATCAGCTGCATGGCAGCCTGGCTGCACTCCACGCTCATCAGCGTGTCAAAGACGATCCAGCCGGTATCGCCCTTGACAACGGTGAGATTTGCCATGTCATAGCCGCGGACCTGATAGATGCCATCCGTCACTTCAAAAAGGCCATAGGCATGGTTGTTCTTCGTGTTCTCCCATAGGCTGGGATTTACGCTGTCAGGCGCTTTTTCATAATCGTCCAGGAACGCATAGGCTTCCTGACTCCAGAGAATCGTCCCATCCTCGTCCTTCAGTTCCAGTGTTTCCGGCGCGTCGATCAGTCCGCGGGTGGCAAATTCATATTCCTGCTTATCATCAAAGTCAAGTTCATCGTAGACGGCGGCATTTGCCTTTGCCGTAAAGTCTGTGGCGGGCTTGACCTCGGCGGTCAGACCCAGGTCTGCCTTTTCCGCGCCCGGCTCTTTGCGCCCATCCTGCGCACAGCCGACGCAGGACAGCAGCAGTACCGATGCAAGAAGCATTGCTGCAATGCGTTTCATAGCCATTCTTTTTCCATCTCCTTATTGTTCGCGGATAACAGGCGGCTGCCAGCTATCCAGTGCTGTCATATCCGGTACATAGATCCGCATGAACAGATGAAATTCCCCGTCGGAAACAGGCAGCCAGTTAGAGGTGTCTTCCGGTGCATCCTTGGACAGGATAATATCCAATGTGCCGTCCGCATTCAGCTTGAAGTCGGAGCGGTCGTTGATGCAGTAGCGGTCGATGGAATTGTCAATGAGGAAATCATCCTCTCCGTAGGCGGTCACGGACCAGAAGCCGCCCTCCAGCGTGGGAGGAAGGGTTTCAAAGTGGAGCGTATACTTCTTTTCTCCGGTCAGCGCTGCGCCGGTCTCATCCACCGCTGTCTTGGGATAGATCGCCACGTCCACGGTGTTGGCGCCAAGCCCCACCAGCGCTACCATCGCGCGGTAGGTATACTCCGTGCCGAAGTCGCCGATGGGCTTGCCGTAATAGATCCACTGACCGAGTTTCTGCGCATACTTCGCGCCGTCGGCGGCAAGCGTGGTGCGAAGCCCCTGAAGCATCTGCGTCCAGCGCTCGGCAGCTCCTTCGCCCAGGAGGGCGGCGTCGAAGGTCTTACCCGCGCCCACGTTGATGGCGGAGAGTTTCTTCAGCAGTTCCTTATCCGCATCGGCGGGCGGGTTGACCTGCATCAGAGCGTTCGCCGTATTGAAAAACTCTGCTGGCGTCATGGAAAGCACCTTGTTCACGGGAACAAAGTCATTTTCCTCTTTATAAGCTCCCTGCGGTGCGGCATACTCGCCTCCCTGTACATAAGCCGAAAGCGGCAGGAGCTGCATCTGCTCCTGAATGGCATAGACATTGGGCAGATCCTCGTTCCCGGACAGCACCGTGCGGGTGATCGACCACACCGTTGCGGTGGGCACGTCCACGCGCGTCACACCGTCGGGCAGCTCGCCCTCCCAGCCGGGAAGCGCAATGGCATAAGCACCCGCCTTGTCCAGCACGGCGGCGGTGTTCGTCCACGCATCCAGAAGCTGCACATTGCAGAAGCGATCCGTTTCCGGCAGGACGTAGACCATAGGCTCTGTGCTGATGTCAAGCCATGCCTGCGAATAGACGGTATCGACGTTCGGCGTCACGACGGTGCGGAAAGAGGCGTCCGCCAGCTTTTTTGCATGGTTGAACTGATTGATGGGCGCACGGCCAGTCATGGTCCCGTCCGTATTGGTCGATAATGTTTTGGTTGCGTCGGTCAGCACCAGCGGGAACGCATAGATGTATGCCTCGCTGACCGTTTCCCACACGGTTTCAGTATCCGGTGTATCCGGCTGCGTTTTTTTGGCAGAGCAGGCGGAAAGAAGCCCGCAGGAAAGCAGCGTAAGCAGCGATAGTAGAATTGCAAATATCTTTTTCATGTTGTCCTCCTATGATTCTTTTCTGTTTTTGGTCATCTCCTCGGAAGGGTTTGTGCGTATGGATTGACTATGAAGTCGTTTGTGATTTTCTCTTTATGGTAAACTATCGATTATTCCGCCCCTTTCTTTCCGCAAGCCTTGAAAGCTCTTTTTTGACCGCTTCGATTTGTGGGTCAAACAGCGCTCGCTCGGCAAAGATCATATAATTGTTGATGGCGAGGATCGACAGATGAACGAACGGCGCAACCTCTTCGTCGGTGCAGCCGAGGATCTCCGCAATCCTGCCCGTGTAATAAGGGTATCTTGCCGCAAGCCGCACAAGGGAAGGCTTTACCTTTTCTCCGTATTCGCGCGACACACATACGCTGACCAGAAAGCGCATGGTAGGCGACATTTTATCCGCCAGCTCACCGAGATGATCCATCATGCTTTTGATGTCACTAATATCTTCAAGCACGATGGCAAACGCGGCTTTTTCAATTCGACTGATCGCTTCCTCGGCGCAGGCAAGAACGATTTCCTCTTTGGTGGAGAAGTAATAGTAGATGCCGCCGTTTTGCAGCTTTGCCGCCTTACAGAGGTCCTTTGTCGTGGCAACGGTCAGCCCCTTTTCGACAAAGCAGTCAAGGCAGACGCCTACAAGCTCCTGTCTCTTTTCGGCTTTCTTTTCTTCCCGCAAAACACAATCCCCTCATTTCTGTGCATTATCCAGTGTTTCTTATAATAAGATATCAGACTTCGCAAAATAAATCAAGCGATTGCTTGAATAATAATTATAAATTTTTAGGATCACATTGCTTGATCAAACATCACAACAACCTCACTTGGCGGCTTTGCCTCCGGTAAGCTCTGTATGTGCCGAGTCGCCGTCTTTGCAAAGATGTTGGACTTTGTCGTATCCCAATCTGCAAGTTTTACGATCTCCGCTGTGCCATTCTCAAGATCAAACCGCAGCTCACCCCATCCGCCGTCGTTGTCTGCCTGATACAGGTAGACAGCGGCGGCTATTTTTTGTTCTTCTTCGTGCTTTTCACCTGTTTCAAGGTCACGGTATGCACCATGCCGCTCTCCAGGAGCTTCAGGCGTAGCTTGTCCAAAGCGCGGCGGTATGCAGACTTTGATGATCCACGACTTTCGCCGAATCTGCTATCCGGCTAAAGCTGGAACGAAAGTGGTCCAACCGGTACCGCCCCGCAGTGCGGCATCATTTTCATCTGAGAGGGTGAACAAGTAAACGGGCTGGTGGAATCCCTTGCTGTCGGTCATATATTCGAGCTTACAGTCAGTGACTCGCACTTGCCGTGGGGACAAATAGTTGAACATGGGCACATCACGCCAAGAGAACTGCCCAGCACAAAGACGCTCATACGCCTCTTGGGAAGAGATAACTGCAGCATTTCCATGAAGGGTGCTGACAGAAAGATGGTTGTCTACCTTGTAGAGGATACCGCCCTCTGCCACCCAGCAGACCAATTCACCATTGGTAAGCACATCGTCCTCTACTACACATTCTGCCCGAAAAGCGTACCTTCCCGCGCTCTCGTCCGCGGTGACAAAACTGGCCGCATCGGGGATCTCGACGCCCAGCTTGTCCAGAACGGCACGAAGGTCGTCCTCTGTGATCGCTCCACCCTTTTCGCTGTATCGTTGTTTACTGTCCACGCGATAATCCGTGTACTCGTAGGAGTGATCATTGTAACACACCCACAAGGCATAGGTGCGGTGGTCAGAGTAGAAAGCTATGCTGTCATAGTAATCTACATCGGGAGTACCGAGTCGAATTTCCGCTCCCTGTCGCCCAACAAATTCTGACGCAAAGGCATCGCAGTCCTTCCTTGTGAACGGCTCCGTCCGGTACACTCCGGACGGTCCGGGCGCATTGGACAAAGAACATTCCTGCACCCATTCGATTTCCTTGGTCTTCGCGTTGTAGATCGGACCGTCCGCAAGGTTGCCATAGGGCCGGAAATGATAGGTGAGGAACACACCGGCCAGAGCAGCGATGGACAGAACGGGAAAAATAACATAGACTCCGGCGGTTTTCCACTGTTTCCTCACCAAGCTGACGAACAGCATACAAAAGCAGTACCCCAGTATGGCCCCCAAAACATTGCATATCAGATCGTCCACATCGGCCTGTCCACGACCAAGGACATACTGAAGCAGCTCAATCACAAGAGATGTGCCGACCCCGGCGGTCAGCATCCAAAACCACCGTCGGAAACGCTTTACCGCAAGAGGAAGCAGTACGCCCAGTGGAAGGAACATGGCGATGTTCAGCAAAGGGTTTAGCCAAATTTGCAGGGTAAAGTTATTCCACGCCTCCCAAAACGCCAAAAAGGGAAGGAGCTGGACGCCCGTTCGCATACCATCCATACGGTTCATTAAAGTGATGGCAGCAAGCCCACCCAAGTAGCACAACAGAAGGAGAAAGGCGACAGCTTGCCCTTTCGGAAAACATTTTCCTTCTCGACGGCACTTCAGATTCAGCATAACAAGAATTACTGCACCTGCCGCCAAGCCGATCAAAGCGAGGGGAATTGCATTTCGAAAAAAATAAAAAATGGTTCCGATAAAATCATGCACGGTAATCCTTCTCCCTTCAATAAAATCGTATGCGAGCGAAGAAGCACGCCGAAAGGCGCACAACGCCGCCGCCTGTGAGGATGCGAAACAGGTGGATATTTAGTTGTGTCGCAAAGGCATTATATCATATTCTATCTGGCAAAAAAAGAGTGAGGGTAAGATAATACGATTTAAGAGTACAGATTATTGGATGGAAAGTCGAGATTTGCGTTGCAAATCAAACACAAGCTGTTGTCAGTATGGTCCAGAGCAGTCTGCGAAGTGCTCCGCTGCTCCGGACTCCGTAATGGGACTACGCAGCGCTTCGGCACTGCGGCGCAGGAGGAAACTGCATCCGCATGTGCGGACGCAGCTCCCTCCTGCTTTTTCGCTCACAGCTTATTCATTATTCAGTTTTTGCGTGACCTCATGCACAGTGAACGAATTGTGCCTCGTTGCATTTCAGTAGCGGAGTGATGTTTTTATCAAATATAGACGCAAAAAAGCAGCAGATCTTTTTCAAGACTTATTGTTTATGTGCCGATGTGATAGGCAACAGTTATTTGGCTGTAAGAGAAGGCGATAGAAAGATTTGCTTCTTTAAGGTATAATGTTTATAAGAATATCCCCTTTGAAAACTGAAAAAGTGCCAACTCTACGATTCATAGGTTTCGATTCTAAGTGCTTTTTGATAAAATATAGCTAACAGGGGGCAAGAATATGGACAAAAATATAACAGGTCGCTTTATTGCCGAACTCAGAAAACAAAAGGGTTTTACACAAAAAGAATTGGCCGAAAAGCTTATGGTAACAGATAAAGCAATTTCACGATGGGAAACAGGAGTTTCCCATAGTTAAAGATACCACACCAAATATGATGAACCCACGCTTATAC
>OLNP01003401.1_pt1 | contig 10559 bp, 9 predicted proteins | sample 1671951 | NCBI WGS metagenome assembly OLNP01 (sample SAMEA3136629, study PRJEB25190) | human gut metagenome | biome: human gut; feature: human-associated habitat; material: faeces | place: Austria | collected 2013
CTTGTTGCTTTAATAGCGATAGCGCCAGATCCAGACGCGCATCGAGGTAATATTCTTTCGGCGTCTTGCCGGTATAGCGTAAAAACAGACGACGCAACCAGGCCTCGCTACAGGGGATCGTGGCAGCCATATCAGCTACGCTCCAGCGTTGTTGTAGACTGGCATGTAAAGTGGCAATTAATTTTTCAATTTGCCGCCGTTGTGGATCTTTTTTACCGACTGCGTGCATAAGACAAATCCACTGATAAATAATTTTCGTCAGAAAAGCGACTGCCAGATTATTTTTTATTGCTTCTGGTGAAGTAATTAACTCAGCAACTTCGGTAAGTTCCTGATTATAAACTTCGCCATTATAAATAACGCTTTGCTGACCGACGGGAATATCCATCATACTGGTGGGGGTAAATTCCATCCAGTACTGTTCCCAGACCAAACCTTCACAGTGATAAGAGTGAATATCCATTGGCTTTAAAAATATAATACAGTTGCCATGCAGAGTTATTTGTTCGTCATTCTTTAAAAGAATTTTCCCACATCCTTGTACGGTATACACCGCAACCCATGAGTTGGCGATAAGCGGTTTCTTCTTGTCCCGCGGCCAGATCACCCGATAATGCTCGTCGGCGTAGGTATGCCAGAGCGATATCAGAGAAATTCCGCTGGAGATCACATTTTCGTTAATCAATAAGGGAATATTGTACGGAGTTTCGTTTTTTACATCCGAACTTTGCAATTTTCCATTCATTTTAATATCCCTCCGGCGAATTATGCTCACAACCTGAACTTAACAGAAAACAATCCGTTCAGGGATACGACGTTTGTATTTTAAGAATCTGACTGCCTGACCCGACGCATTTTACCTCTCCCTATATTCATGCGTCCGGGACATAAACATAAATAAGGGCTATGAGATGAATTCGTTACAAATCTTGAGTTTTGTCGGTTTTACGCTGCTGGTGGCGGTCATCACCTGGTGGAAGGTCCGTAAAACAGATACCGGATCGCAACAAGGCTATTTTCTTGCCGGACGTTCACTAAAAGCGCCGGTTATTGCCGCTTCGTTAATGCTAACCAACCTTTCCACGGAACAACTGGTCGGCCTTTCCGGGCAGGCCTACAAAAGCGGCATGTCGGTGATGGGCTGGGAAGTCACCTCTGCAGTGACGCTGATCTTCCTCGCGCTAATCTTTTTACCGCGCTATCTGAAGCGCGGCATTGCCACCATCCCCGATTTTCTGGAGGAACGTTATGATAAAACGACGCGTATTATCATCGACTTCTGCTTCCTCATTGCCACCGGCGTCTGCTTTCTGCCGATTGTTCTCTATTCCGGCGCGTTGGCGCTCAACAGCCTGTTTCATGTGGGTGAGTCGCTACAACTTTCCGATGGTGCGGCTATCTGGTTACTGGTTATTTTGCTTGGTCTGGCGGGAATTTTGTATGCGGTGATCGGCGGACTGCGCGCAATGGCAGTGGCGGACTCCATCAATGGTATTGGGCTGGTTATTGGCGGGTTGATGGTGCCGGTATTTGGCCTGATCGCGATGGGCAAGGGCAGCTTTATGCAGGGCATTGAGCAACTTACCACCGTTCACGCCGAGAAATTAAACTCAGTCGGTGGCCCGACCGATCCCTTGCCGATTGGCGCGGCATTTACCGGTTTGATTCTGGTTAACACCTTTTACTGGTGTACCAATCAGGGCATCGTGCAACGCACGCTGGCGTCAAAAAGCCTGGCGGAAGGGCAAAAGGGGGCACTGTTAACGGCGGTGCTGAAAATGCTCGACCCGCTGGTACTGGTGCTGCCGGGGTTGATTGCGTTTCATCTGTATCAGGATTTACCGAAAGCCGACATGGCCTACCCGACGCTGGTCAATAACGTTCTGCCGGTGCCACTGGTGGGCTTCTTCGGTGCGGTGTTATTTGGTGCGGTGATCAGTACCTTCAACGGCTTTCTGAATAGCGCCAGTACGTTATTCAGTATGGGTATTTACCGGCGTATCATTAACCAGAATGCCGAGCCGCAACAGCTGGTCACCGTCGGGCGCAAATTTGGTTTCTTTATCGCCATCGTTTCGGTGATGGTCGCGCCGTGGATCGCCAACGCGCCGCAGGGGCTGTATAGCTGGATGAAACAGCTCAACGGTATTTACAACGTGCCGCTGGTTACCATCATCATTATGGGCTTTTTCTTCCCGCGCATTCCGGCGCTGGCGGCAAAAGTGGCGATGGGGATTGGCATAATCAGCTACATCACCATCAACTATCTGGTGAAGTTCGACTTCCATTTCCTCTATGTGCTGGCCTGTACGTTCTGCATCAACGTGGTCGTGATGCTGGTGATCGGTTTTATCAAACCGCGCGCCACGCCGTTCACCTTCAAAGATGCGTTTGCGGTGGACATGAAACCGTGGAAAAACGTCAAGACTGCGTCAATTGGTATCCTGTTCGCGATGATTGGCGTCTATGCCGGGCTGGCTGAATTCGGCGGCTACGGTACGCGCTGGTTAGCGATGATCAGTTATTTCATTGCCGCCGTAGTGATTGTCTACCTGATTTTTGACAGCTGGCGGCATCGTCACGACCCAGCCGTAACCTTTACTCCCGATGCAAAGGATAGCCTATGAAACGCCCCAATTTTCTGTTCATCATGACCGATACCCAGGCCACCAATATGGTCGGTTGCTATAGCGGTAAGCCGCTGAATACGCAAAATATTGATAGTCTGGCGGCGGAAGGTATTCGCTTTAACTCCGCCTACACCTGTTCACCGGTTTGTACGCCTGCACGCGCCGGACTATTCACCGGTATCTACGCTAACCAGTCCGGCCCGTGGACCAACAACGTCGCGCCAGGCAAAAACATCTCCACTATGGGGCGCTACTTTAAGGATGCCGGCTATCACACCTGTTACATCGGCAAATGGCATCTCGACGGTCATGACTATTTCGGCACCTGGCGAGTGTCCGCCGGAGTGGGACGCTGATTACTGGTTCGATGGGGCGAACTATCTTAGTGAACTGACGGAAAAAGAGATTAGCCTGTGGCGCAATGGCCTAAACAGCGTCGAAGATTTACAGGCGAACCATATTGACGAAACCTTCACCTGGGCGCACCGCATCAGCAATCGGGCGGTGGATTTTCTGCAACAGCCCGCGCGCGCCGACGAACCTTTCCTGATGGTGATTTCGTATGATGAGCCGCATCACCCGTTCACCTGTCCGGTGGAGTATTTAGAGAAATACACTGATTTTTACTACGAACTGGGTGAGAAAGCAGAGGATGACCTGGCGAACAAACCGGAACATCACCGCTTATGGGCGCAGGCGATGCCATCGCCAGTCGGTGATGACGGGCTTTATCACCATCCGCTCTATTTTGCCTGCAATGACTTTGTTGATGACCAAATCGGACGGGTCATCAACGCCTTAACGCCAGAGCAACGTGAAAATACGTGGGTTATTTATACCTCCGATCACGGCGAAATGATGGGCGCACATAAGCTGATCAGTAAAGGAGCGGCGATGTATGACGACATCACCCGCATTCCGCTGATCATCCGTTCGCCGCAAGGGGAGCGGCGACAGGTCGATACGCCAGTCAGTCATATTGACTTACTGCCGACAATGATGGCGCTGGCAGATATTGAAAAACCAGAGATTCTGCCGGGGGAAAATATCCTTGCCGTAAAAGAACCACGTGGCGTGTTGGTGGAATTTAATCGCTACGAGATTGAGCATGACAGCTTTGGCGGTTTTATTCCGGTGCGTTGCTGGGTAACGGATGACTTTAAACTGGTGCTCAACCTCTTCACCAGTGATGAACTTTACGATCGCCGTAATGACCCAAATGAAATGCATAACCTGATCGATGATATCCATTTTGCCGACGTTCGCAGCAAAATGCATGACGCCTTATTGGATTACATGGACAAAATTCGCGATCCGTTCCGCAGTTATCAATGGAACCTGCGTCCGTGGCGCAAAGATGCACAACCGCGCTGGATGGGGGCGTTTCGTCCACGCCCACAAGATGGCTATTCGCCAGTGGTACGCGACTATGACACCGGCCTACCGACGCAAGGAGTGAAGGTGGAGGAGAAAAAACAGAAGTTCTGATGCATTATTGCTGTTCCTGGCCTAATTTTTCGGCGAGGAACAGTTTACAAGGAGCAACAATGAAAATTTCCCGCCTCGGAGAAGCGCCCGATTACCGCTTCTCGCTGGCTAATGAGCGTACTTTTCTGGCGTGGATCCGTACTGCACTAGGATTTCTGGCGGCGGGGGTTGGGCTTGATCAACTTGCGCCAGATTTCGCCACGCCCGTCATCCGCGAACTGCTGGCGTTGTTGTTGTGTCTGTTTTCCGGCGGGTTAGCGATGTATGGCTACTTGCGCTGGTTACGCAATGAAAAAGCGATGCGCCTGAAAGAGGACCTGCCCTATACCAACAGCTTATTCATCATCAGCTTAATATTGATGGTCGTGGCAGTGATCGTCATGGGACTGGTGTTGTATGCCGGATAGCCGCAAAGCCAGACGCATTGCCGACCCAGGGCTGCAGCCGGAACGCACATCACTGGCGTGGTTTCGTACCATGCTGGGCTACGGCGCGTTGATGGCGTTGGCTATCAAACACAACTGGCACCAGGCGGGCATGTTATTCTGGATTTCGATTGGCATCCTCGCCATTGTGGCGCTGATCCTCTGGCACTACACCCGTAATCGCAATTTAATGGATGTCACGAATAGCGATTTTTCCCAATTTCACGTAGTCCGTGACAAATTTTTGATCTCCCTCGCGGTGTTATCTCTCGCAATACTGTTTGCTGTAACGCATATACATCAACTTATCGTATTTATTGAGAGAGTCGCATGACAGGAAGTCAGGTCATTGATGCTGAAGAGGACAGGCATAAACTGGTTGTAGAGTATAAGGATGCTCTGCAACCTGCCGATTTTTATCACAATTTCAAACAGCTGGGCATCCGCTCAGTACAGCTTATTCCCCATCTTGAATTTGATGACCGGGGCGATCTGACGGCCGCTTCGGTGACAGCAGAGCTGTGGGGGAAATTTTTAATTGCCCTGTTCGAGTGTTGGGTGCGGGCAGATATCAGTCGTATTTCGATTGAACTTTTTGACACCACCTTACAAAAATGGTGTGGCAGCGAAAAGTCGCAACCGCGCCGTGACTGCCAGGCGTGCGACTGGCATCGCCTGTGCCCGCACGCTCGGGAAGATAAACCAGACAACGTGCTTTGTGCGGGCTATCAGGCGTTTTATTCTTACTCCGCGCCGCATATGCGGGTGATGCGTGATCTGATAAAGCAGCATCGTTCTCCCATGGAGCTGATGACGATGCTGCGGTGACGTGAGCTTAAACAGGCTGCCCCTGATGCGACATCCGCGTCGCCAGCGGTAGCCAGCACAGCACGATCAACAATCCCATTAAGGTCATCAACAATCCCAGGCTGCCCTGACCGGTTTGCGGCAACATCGCAGAGAGCGACGCCAGCACGCCGGAACCAATGTTTTGCAGACCGCCGACCAGCGCGCCAGCGGTGCCCGCCAGGAAGGGGAACGGCTCCATCGCGCCGCTGGTAGCCAGTGGAAACAGCATCCCGGCACCGAAAAAGAACAGCGCGGCGGGAATGAGCAGCGTCCAGACATTCATCACGCCAAACCAGTCGGGGATCCACATCAGCAAGCCAGCCAGCAGGCAACAGATAACCGACTGCCACATCAACGTTGAGAAGCGTTTATTGGGACGTCCGGCAAACCATGCGCCAAAAAATGCCGCCGGAATCGGCAGAATAAACAAAATACTGACCGTCATACTGCTCAGCCCTAACACCGCGCCCATCAGCACGCCGGAGCAGGCTTCAAAGGCGGCAATTCCGGCCAGACCGCCAATCAGCATCAGCAAATAGCAGTTAAAACCGCTGTTACCGAAAAGCGTTTTATAACTGGTAAGCAGGCGCGTGCGCGGTGCGTCGACCGGACGCGTTTCCGGCATCCAGCGGGCCATACTGAAAGTCACACCGGCACAAAGAACCAACAAAAAGAGATAACAGGCGCGCCAGTTCCACATCGTATCCAGCAGACCACCGATTAGCGGTGCGAGCAGCGGACTGACAAGAATCCCCATGTTTAACAGGCTGTTAGCGTGGCGCAACTGTGTCCGTTCATATAAATCGCGCGGCAAAGTACGCGCCATTACGCCGCCAACGCCGGTGCCCATCCCCTGCATCGCGCTGGCGGCAATCAATACCATCAAACTGGAGGTCGAGACCGCGACCAGCGTTGCCAGCATAAAAATGGACATTCCGACGAGGATCACCGGTCGGCGACCCACGCGGTCGGAAATCGGGCCATAAAACAGCTGTGAGACACCGTAAGTCAGCAGATAAGCGCCCATTACGCTCTGCACCGCCCCTTCACGGACATTGAGATCGCGCGCCATATCGGCAATAGCTGGAATATAAATGGTTTGCGCCATCTGACCGACGGCCACGAGTAATACCAACATCAATAACAAATTGACGTTTCTATGCCTTTTCATTATCACGGATGCTTTTATAAAAATAATTAGAATAAGTCACTACGCATTCCCATAAATGCGGGAGAGGAATCTATCACATTGATGAATGTTAGCCAGATATACGCCAGGAATGGGGAATTGTTTAGCGGCAGAATATGTAAACAAAAGCGGCAATAAATGTTGCCGGAAACAGTGGTGGTGCGGTTGGTAGAGTAAGGTGTTTACGCTGTATTCGACATGAATAAGGCGCACTCTGTCAACAACCTGACCGTCTTTCAGGTGATGATGCTTTATTGCCTGAGTTTCAGTTCAAAATGTGATCTGCCACGTATTTTTATCCGGAAGAAAAATTTTCCATTGTCTCCCCTGTAAAGCTGTGCTTGTATAAATATTGTTAAACACAAAACCAACAAGGTCCCTAATGACTACTTCCATGTTCAACGCAAAACTACTACCAACTGCGCCATCCGCCGCAGTGGTCGTCGTGCGTGTGGTGGTGGTCGTCGGCAATGCGCCGTAGGGACTGGAACAACACACGATTCCAAAACCCCGCCGGCGCAAACCGGGCGGGGTTTTTCGTTTAAGCACCTCCCGGAAAGTCGGCCCAGAAGAAAAGGACTGGAGCATGGCAAGTTCGGGCACAACATCGACGCGTAAGCGCTTTACCGGCGCAGAATTTATCGTTCATTTCCTGGAACAGCAGGGCATTAAGATTGTGACGGGTATTCCGGGCGGTTCTATCCTGCCTGTTTACGATGCCTTAAGCCAAAGCACGCAAATCCGCCATATTCTGGCTCGCCACGAACAAGGGGCGGGGTTTATCGCCCAGGGAATGGCGCGCACCGACGGTAAACCGGCGGTCTGTATGGCCTGTAGCGGACCGGGTGCGACTAACCTGGTGACCGCCATTGCCGATGCGAGGCTGGACTCCATCCCGCTGATTTGCATCACTGGTCAGGTTCCCGCCTCGATGATCGGCACCGACGCCTTCCAGGAAGTCGACACCTACGGCATCTCTATCCCCATCACCAAACACAACTATCTGGTCAGACATATCGAAGAACTCCCGCAGGTCATGAGCGATGCCTTCAGCATTGCGCAATCAGGCCGCCCTGGCCCGGTGTGGATAGACATTCCTAAGGATGTGCAAACGGCAGTTTTTGAGATTGAAACACAGCCCGCTATGGCAGAAAAAGCCGCCGCACCCGCCTTTAGCGAAGAAAGTATTCGTGACGCGGCGGCGATGATTAACGCCGCCAAACACCCGGTGCTTTATCTGGGTGGTGGTGTGATCAACGCGCCTGCGCGAGTGCGTGAACTGGCGGAGAAAGCGCAACTGCCTACCACCATGACTTTAATGGCGCTGGGTATGTTGCCAAAAGCGCATCCGCTGTCGCTGGGTATGCTGGGGATGCACGGTGTGCGCAGCACCAACTATATTTTGCAGGAGGCGGATCTGCTGATTGTACTCGGTGCGCGTTTTGATGACCGGGCGATTGGCAAAACAGAGCAGTTCTGTCCGAATGCCAAAATTATTCATGTCGATATCGACCGCGCAGAGCTGGGCAAAATCAAGCAACCGCATGTGGCAATTCAGGCGGATGTTGATGACGTGCTGGCGCAGTTGATCCCGCTGGTGGAAGCGCAACCGCGTGCAGAGTGGCACCAGTTGGTGGCGGATTTGCAGCGTGAATTCCCGTGTCCAATCCCGAAAGCGTGCGATCCATTAAGCCATTACGGCCTGATCAACGCCGTTGCCGCCTGTGTCGATGACAATGCGATTATCACTACCGACGTGGGTCAGCATCAGATGTGGACCGCGCAAGCCTATCCGCTCAATCGCCCACGCCAGTGGCTGACCTCCGGCGGGCTGGGCACGATGGGTTTTGGCCTGCCTGCGGCGATTGGCGCGGCGCTGGCGAACCCGGACCGCAAAGTGTTGTGCTTCTCCGGCGACGGCAGCCTGATGATGAATATTCAGGAGATGGCGACCGCCAGTGAAAATCAGCTGGATGTTAAAATCATTTTGATGAACAACGAAGCGCTGGGGCTGGTGCATCAGCAACAGAGTCTGTTCTACAAGCAGGGCGTTTTTGCCGCTACCTATCCGGGCAAAATCAACTTTATGCAGATTGCCGCCGGATTCGGCCTCGAAACCTGTGATTTGAATAACGAAGCCGATCCGCAGGCTGCATTGCAGGAAATCATCAATCGCCCTGGCCCGGCGCTGATCCATGTGCGCATTGATGCCGAAGAAAAAGTGTACCCGATGGTGCCGCCAGGTGCGGCGAATACTGAAATGGTGGGGGAATAAGCCATGCAAAACACAACTCATGATAACGTGATTCTGGAGCTCACCGTTCGCAATCATCCGGGTGTAATGACCCACGTTTGTGGCCTTTTTGCCCGCCGCGCTTTTAACGTTGAAGGCATTCTCTGCCTGCCGATTCAGGACAGCGACAAAAGCCACATCTGGCTACTGGTCAATGACGACCAGCGTCTGGAGCAGATGATAAGCCAAATCGACAAGCTGGAAGATGTGGTGAAAGTGCAGCGTAATCAGTCCGACCCGACGATGTTTAACAAGATTGCGGTGTTTTTTCAGTAAGTGATTTTCTCGCCTGGATGGGATATTTACATCCGGGCGAGCTTATATTCTGCAACTCAAATTATTCAGAGTATATATTCGTCCATTGAAGACAACATTGATTTCTTATTCATATCATCAGGCCAATTCACTTCACGGCCCCAAATACCTGGAGCAGTGTTGATAGATTTCTCTAAAAACTCATCGTCAAAATTCATAAAGCTATTAATCCATAACCATAATTTGTTATTTGTCATATGCAATGCATTTGTAGCACTCTCTGTCGTTATCAGGTTAAAGGTGTCAATAATATTTGTACTGTCTAATGATTCATAAACAATACAGCGAATGGTGGCGTATGTGGAATGGTGATTTTGCGCAAAAAAAGCTATACCTTGAATTTGTTCCCAGTCGTACTCTTTATATTCAGGCTTAGTATGTTTGTAGAATGGGTAGTGCCACCAGAAGGTATAGGTCGATTTATGACTCATATCATTAAGAATATAATTACAAATATAGACCTTTCCTGTTTTTCTATTAAAACGAATTGGGTAATGTCGCGGGGCAAAGATAAAATAATTTAGGATAGCAGCAAAAACAAAAGACATGAAAAAAATTGCGCAGTAAGCAATATGTAGCAGTAACTCAGAGTCTGCGCGGTATCTCCACGTATCTAAGTATCGTTCGAAGTTAAATATAATGTCATATATAAAGAATAAAACAGAGCCAAAACATAAAATAACGATAGGTAAAAAAAGAACGATGCTCAGAATGTTCATGCCATAAAATGACGTGTAGTTTCGTGTTATCTCACAGTAGTTGTCATTAATATATGTTAATTTATCACTGTTTGATAACTTCTCACTATTGCTTTGTGTTCTTTTGTTTATTTCATTAATGAGTCGTGGAACAAGAGTTTGTTTTATTAAGTGAGGGTGAGTGTGCATATCTGCTCCTTTTTTACAGACAATATCACGCAGGGATTTTTTTGTACATTAATCGGTGGGTTTTATTATTAAAATGTAATAATGAAGCAGGCATGCTTGTCATACTTCAAGTTGCATGTGCTGTGTCTGCGAAATATTCGACCTTTCAGGATTAGTGCAAGCGTTGTTCAAAACGTCACTGCGTTTTTTCCTGCAGCGCGAATTATTTCGAGTATGGTTTTTATACTGAACTAATAATTTATAATTATACAAACAATCAAACTATAAATATAGAATATACATTTTACTTATTCAAAATGGATACTAACAAGGTATTAATGCCGCCAGCATTTTTAATGGTTAGTCGATATACAAGTCCTTGAAGGCATCACTTCTTTCCACAAGCAACAAGAGCGCAGCTTTTGGCAGTAACCGCTCAAGGCTTGAACAACATCGCGCTTATCGTTAAGGTAAGCGCGTTTTATTACCCGCCAGGACAAGACC
>OLNP01003412.1_pt1 | contig 10540 bp, 10 predicted proteins | sample 1671951 | NCBI WGS metagenome assembly OLNP01 (sample SAMEA3136629, study PRJEB25190) | human gut metagenome | biome: human gut; feature: human-associated habitat; material: faeces | place: Austria | collected 2013
TCGATACCGTTTACCGCTTACAACAAGCCCTTCCCTTTGCAGCGGGCAATACACCTGCTGCAAAATCTGCCCGACAAAATTGCCGGAGCAATCTAAAACGCACCTTAGTATTCCCCGGGGAATTTTACTTTACACATCCAAACTGTTTTTGTCCGACGCGGCTGCGTACAAACTCTCGGGCTTTGGCATCCGCTTCCAGTACCTCCTCCACCGTCCGGTAGTCCGACGCAGCAAAATGCTCCAATGTTTCCCGCACCAGATCAAACAGTTGGAGGTACTCGATTTTATCCTGCAAAAACAGTGCGACCGCTTCTTCGTTGGCTCCGTTGAGCAAGCAAGGATACAGCCCGCCGCGCTTTGCCGCTTCGATACAGTCGGCAAGGCAGGTAAAGGTTTGCAGATCCGGCTCGCCAAAGGTCAGCGAAGCACATTGCAGCAGATCCAGCTTCTTTGCCGGAGATTCCACCCGCTCAGGCGCAGTCAGCGCATACTGAATCGGCAGGGTCATATCCGGCGCGCCCAGCTGTGCCATCACCGAGCCGTCCACATATTCGACCATCGAATGAATGATGCTCTGCGGATGCACCAGGATGCTAATGCGCTCGGGCGGCATGGAAAACAGCCACATCGCTTCGATAAATTCCAATCCCTTGTTCATCAGGGTAGAGGAGTCGATGGTGATTTTGGCTCCCATGCTCCAGTTTGGGTGGCGAAGCGCCTGCTCTTTTTTGATCCCCTTGAGCTGTTCGCGTGTTCTGCCGTAGAACGGTCCGCCCGAAGCGGTGATGATCAGCCGCTCCACCGCCTGCGCACGGTTGCCCTGCAAGCACTGGAAGATGGCGGAGTGTTCGCTGTCGATTGGGGTCAGCCGCACCCCTTTTTCCTTTGCCAGCTGCATCACCAGCTTGCCGCCGGCAACCAGCGTTTCCTTGTTTGCCAAAGCCACATCATTGCCCGCCTGGATGGCGCGCACCGTCGGCAGCAGTCCTGCCACCCCCATCAGCGCATTGATGACCACATCCTGCTGTGGGTATTCGGCAGCCTCCACCACCGATTGCATCCCGCACAGAACAGCGGTGGAGCAGTCCTCCACCGCCTGCTGCAGTTTCTGCGCTGCCTGCGGATCGGTCATCACCGCGACCGCCGGATGAAACTGTCGGATCTGCTGCTCCATCAGCTGCCAGTTGGCGTGCGCCGTCAGCGCATACAGTCGGTAACCCAGTTTTTCACATACCTTCAGGCTCTGGGTACCGATGGAACCGGTGGAACCCAGAATAGAAACTATCTTACTCATCCTGATCCTTTCCTTTGCTGTAAATTAAACGGCTGCCACCGGGAAACATAGGGTGGTGGCGTAGATAAACGGCAGAGTGAACAGCACGCTGTCGAACCGGTCGAGCACACCGCCGTGTCCCGGCATAATGTTGCCGAAATCCTTGATGGAAAATCCTCTTTTAATCATCGAGAAGCTCAGGTCGCCCAACACGCTGATCAGCGAAGCCAAAGGCGAAATCAGCAGCAGGCGCAGGTAGTTGATCTGAAGCGGAACGCCCAGATAGCCGCTGACCTTCTGGAAGATAAAGGCAGTCAGCAGGTTGAGCAGGATGCAGGTCACCAGTCCTCCGACCAGACCCTCCACCGTCTTGTGTGGGCTGACCTGCGGACAGAGCTTATGCTTGCCCCACGCCCTGCCCACAAAGTAGGCACCGGTGTCGCTGTACCAGGCACAGCACAGCGCCAGCAGCAGGTAGAACAATCCCATGGTATATCCGTTGTTGTCCCGAAGATAGATGGCGGAGGAGAGCGAAAGCGGGATACCAATGCTCATCATAAACACCATCGCCACATCCTCCACCCGCGTATCCTTGTGGGTGCGCAGCAAAATCAAAAACAGCAGCGCGATGTACGGCAGCAGAAAGATGGGCAGCAGATTCATCTCCTTCTTTAACCCAATATACGGGAAGGTCGCTGCCACCAGATATGCCACTGCCGACAACAGCTTGTTGTGGCTGATCTTGGTCGCCGTCAAAAATTCGTACACCGCCAGCAAAGCGATAACCATGATGGCGACGTTGAGTACAGGTGTTTCAAAAAAGTTGAGCACAACAATCAGCACTGCGATCCCAACCAGTGCGGAAAGCACTCTTGTTTTCATAAAAACATCTCCATTCTATCGTCAAAGGATAAACAGCGGACTGGTACAGGGTATGCGCCTTGTCCACTGCACAGAACTGCCCGCGCAGCTGACGCAGGTATTTCCGTTATCAGCCGGTTTATTAAAAACCGGTCATTTTTTGAGGGTATTTCCCTCTGAGATTCGTTTTATCAGCAGCTATACGCTACACCTGTCCGTATCGGCGATTGCGGTGGCTGAAGATTTCCAGCGCCTGGTCCAGGTGTGCCGGGGTGAAGTCCGGCCACAAAACATCCATAAAGACAAATTCAGAATAGGCTGCCTGCCAAATCAAAAAGTTGGACAAGCGCTCCTCACCGCTTGGACGGATAATCAAATCCGGGTCCGGCTGACCGCTTGTGTACAGATGGTCGCTGAGCATCTGTTCATTGATCTGCTGCGGGTCCAGCTTGCCTTGCTGTGCCTGAATCGCTAATTGTCTTGCTGCACGCACCAGCTCATCCCGTCCGCCATAGTTAAAAGCGACGTTGACCGTCATGCCGGTCCTGCCCTGGCTCATCTGTTCGATGCGGGCAATCTTTTCTTTCAGTGTCTCGCTCAGCGCACTGACATCCCCGATAAAGCGGGTGCGCACCGTATCGTTTTCATCCTGCCGTTCAAACGCCTCGTCGATGTACTGCTCCAGCAGCTGCATAATGGAATTGACCTCATCCTCGGGGCGCTTCCAGTTTTCGGTGGAAAAGGCATAGACGGTCAGATAGCGCAATCCCAGTTTGTCGCAGTATTCTACGATTCTGCGAAACGCCTTTGCGCCCTCGCGGTGACCGTATTTCCTGGGCAATCCTCTTTTCTTTGCCCAGCGCCCATTGCCGTCCATGATGATGCCGATGTGCTGTAAGCCCAGCCCTGCTCGCATATTGTCCATTTGCGCTTCTCCTATCCTTTTAAAAAGCCAGACACCGTATGCACGATGTCTGGCGCTGAACCTTCCCTCTTACAGGGACATAACTTCCTGTTCTTTTTCTTTGACTGCCTTGTCAATGAGCTTGGTGTACTTGTCGGTCAGCTCCTGCACATCCTTCTCTGCATCTTTCAGGTCGTCCTCAGACAGCTCGTTTGCCTTCTTCTGTGCTTTGAATTTGTCCACAGCGTCACGACGGATGTTGCGGATGGAAACCTTTGCACCTTCGCCCTCTTTGGAAACCTGCTTGCACAGCTCTTTACGGCGTTCTTCGGTTGGAGCCGGGAACACCAGACGAATGACCGAGCCGTCGTCTGTTGGGTTAATGCCGACATCGGATGCCTGGATTGCCTTGTTGATCAGCTTGAGGGTGGATTTATCCCATGGCTGAATCATCAGAGTGCGTGCATCGGTAGTGGAGATGGTTGCCAGCTGCTGGATTGGAGTCGCTGCTCCGTAGTAATCAACGGTCACGCGGTCGAGCACCGATGGGGATGCTTTGCCTGCGCGGATGGTACCGAATTCACGGTAGAGTGCGTCGAGAGTTTTATTCATTTTTTCTTCAATTTCTTTGTACTGTGCTTTCATAACTGCCTCCGTTCTGCCCGAAAAGGTTCGGACATAGAATTTATTTCGGTAATTATTTTACAAGTGTGCCAACATCTTCCTGCTTTACTGCGCGCAGGATGTTGTCCGGATCCTCCAGACTGAATACCAGAACCGGGATGTGATTGTCACGACACATAGAAGCTGCGGTCATATCCATGACACCCAGCTGCTCGGACAGCACCTGGTCGAAGGAAATCGTGGAATAACGTTTTGCATTCGGATTTTTGTGGGGGTCACTGTCGTAGACACCGTCCACCATCGTTGCCTTGAGGATGATCTGTGCGTCGATCTCTGCTGCACGCAGCGAAGCGGCTGTGTCGGTGGAGAAGAACGGGTTGCCGGTACCACAACCGAAGATAACAACACGATTCTTTTGCAGATGGCGCACTGCGCGGTTGCGGATGTACGGCTCTGCTACCTGCTGCATGGAAATAGCGGTCTGCACCCGTACATCACAGCCCTCCTGCTCCAAAGCATCCGCCAGAGCCAGAGCGTTCATCGCGGTTGCCAGCATACCGATATGGTCTGCACGGGTCCGATCCATTTCCCCGCTGCTGCGACCGCGCCAGAAGTTTCCGCCACCTACTACGATAGCGACCTCGGTTCCCAGGTCATAGATTTTTTTGATGCTCGCACAGATAGCATGGACGGTATCATGATCCAGTCCGGTTTTCTGGCTGCCCGCCAGAGCCTCGCCGCTGAGCTTGATAAGCACGCGCTTATACATGATCTTTCACTCCCAATATCATTCGTTTTGAAAAGCCGGCAAATGCCTAAACTGTTCTATTCACAAATTTACTACCTCTTATTTTACCGTAAGTGAGCGATGATGTAAAGCCCCTATTTCCCCTTCCTGTCAAAAAAGTTGAAAGTTCCTTTTTGCTTCTGCTGGTTTTTCGTCGAACCCTTGGCATAATTTTTGTTAAAACATCAGCATTGCCGAATATTTTTAAAAGGGCTTGTCATCCGTTGGATGACAAGCCCTTTTCTGCTGGCGAAAATCATTTATCATGAATAAATCATTCTGCCTCATCAAACAGCAAATCCATCTGCAATGGGTAGCTTCCAAAGATGCGTGCAGCATCCATCAACGCCGTCATATTCTCCCGTGGTGTTCCCATCGGCATTTGACAGCCTGAGGTTAAAACAAAACCCTTTGGAGAATCATACGCTTTTCGGATACATTCTCTTGCTGAACGGAGAACATCCTGCGGTGTACCCATACGCATGACCTCCACCGGTGGCACATTGCCCTGAATACACATATGACTGCCCAAAACCTCTTTCGCCTCCTGCATTTCCTCCACATTATCCAGACCAAAGGTACCAATCCCGGTCTTTTTCAGCAGCTCCCACAAAGCTCGGCTTGTGCCGCAAATATGTAAGCCGCAGCCTGCACCCTGCTTTTTAATGAAATCCACATTCTTTTGGAAATATGGCAGAGAGAAGGTTTCATACTGCTTGACGCTGATAAGAGCGGTGGAGCTGACCGGGTCTGCAAATCCAATGCCGACACCCAAATCAATCAGCCGCTGAATATAGCGATTATTGTTTTCGGTAATCACCTCCATCAGCTGCTTGATTTTCTCCGGCTTTTTAATCATGCCAATCATCAGCTGCTCTGTCCCCATGACCATTGCCGCAATGGTAAAAGGACCTGTCACGGTTCCGCTGATGGGCACTTTATCTCCCAGTTTCTGTTTGACCAGACGCAAGCCCTCCAAAATAATCGGCAGGCGTCCATCCTTGTCCACATCCACCAGCTTTGCACCGTCGACCTCTCGCCAACTGGGAACAGCCGGCTGTTTTAATTGTGCAATGTTGTTGTCATAATAGCGAATCTGAGAGCCCATTGCTTCTGCCATCCCGCGCAGTGTGGTGGAAAGACCGGCGCCATCCGAATGGAAATTTTCATAAAGGTAAACCTCCAAATCACACATCAGTTGAGACGAGTGGTAGTAATCATCGATAGAAAGTCCCATCAAAGGTGCCATCGTTTCCCCTGTATCCAAACAGCATGGTATCCGATCGATCGGCTTTCCCTCGTCAAACAGCTTCATGCGCTCTATGGCTGTCAGCTCGTCCTTTTTGATAACCAGCCCTTTGCCATATTGTTCGATCAAATCCTTCATGGAAAATTCCCCCTTGTGTCACTCTATATTATTTGACCTGCTGTTTTGGAGTCTTTGCTCCTCCCCGTTTTCCTGCTATCAGTGTAGAAAGAATTGCAAATGCTGCCAACAAATACTGGTACCAGCACATTGAAATAACCTGGAACGGACTGTCAAGATTGGTAATCAATGCACAGGCAAACAAAATCTGCGCACCGTATGGAAGAAGTCCCTGCCACACACAGGAGAAAATATCCAAAAGCGAAGCCGTTCTTTTTGGGTCGATCTGATACTCCTCGCTGATTTCCTTGGCAACAGAGCCGTTAATCAAAATAGAAACGGTATTGTTCGCTGTTGCCATATCGGTAAGAGAAACCATCGTTGCGATACCCAGTTCTGCGGTTGTCTGGTTTTTGATGACTTTTTTAATTTTTTGCAGGACCCACTCGATTCCGCCTTCCTTTTCTACCATGGTTGCTAAGCCACCCATCAGCATGGAAAGCAGGAAAATCTCAAACATTCCAGAAAATCCGCTGTAAATATTTCCTGTAAATTCCAGGACGGTGAAAGAGCCTGTAAAAATACCAATCAAGCTGGAGAACAAAATGCCGCCCGTCAAGACAACAAAAACATTGATGCCAATCAAAGAAGCAATCAAAACAAACAGGTATGGCAAAACCTTAATCAGGTTAAATTCCGCCCGCACGACTGCCGGTGCAGTCTCCGGTCGACCGAAAATCAGCAGCAGAGCAATGGTTAAAATAGCCGCAGGCAGGGCAATAAAGAAGTTTGTTTTGAATTTATCCTTCATCTCAACGCCTTGCGTGCGGGTTGCTGCGATGGTCGTATCCGAAATCATCGAAAGATTGTCGCCGAACATCGCTCCGCCAATGGTAGCTCCCACCACCAAAAAGGTATTAATTCCACCAGCTTCTGCCAAGCCAATGGTAATCGGTGTCATAGCTGTCACAGTACCCTACCGAGGTTCCGGTTGCCAGCGCAATAAATGCCGAGATGACAAAGGCACCGGCTGCAATAAACTGCGGCGGCATCACCGACATACCCAGGTTTACCACCGAGTCTACCCCTCCCATCGCATTAGAAACGGTAGCAAATGCACCTGCAAACAGATAAATCATACACATGGTCATAATTCCTTCGCTGCCGCATCCGGTCAGGAAGGTACCGAGCTTTTCATCCATCTTGCCGGAAAACATGGCAAAGGCAACCAGGATACCCAAGATTGCTGCAACCGGCGCCGGCAACTGGTAGAATGCCATCTCCACTCCCTGAAAATTCAGGATCATGCCGGTTGCTAAATATACTCCAACAAAAATACCGAAAGGCAGCAGCGCCTTTCCACTCGCTTTTTTATCCATTGTTTTCTACTCCTCCTAGTCAACGTTTGTCTATCTATATTTGTCCCCTGCTGTCCGGTTGTTTTCCTCCTTTCTGTGCCTGTCTGCCGCTGGCGTGTAAAACCTCAGCAGGTTTCATTCCGCAAAATTTGCATCCACTTCTCTGCACTACCTTGCAAACAATCCCATCAGAACATCCTTGTCTAAGCTACGACCAATCAGGATGATTTTCTTCTCTGTCGGCTGTTTATAGTCTGTGATGGTGATATTCCTTGGAGTAAAATCAAAATGCATCCATCCACCATCCTTGTTGCACACAAATCCCTTTGCCCGCAGCACCTGTCCACAATCTAAGTAATTTAGTTGCCCCAGCTTTTGCCGCAGCTCCTCCTCATTCAGGTCTGCAATTTCCTCCAAAGCAAGGCTGGAAAAAGTCTTGTGTGCCGGAAGCGCCGATGAATGGGGCAGGGAATTTTTTTGGACAGCCGCACTTAGCTCAACTAACTCCAGCAAAGCTTCCGGGTCCATCATGCGCCAATCTTCCCCGTACAGCAACGCCTGCGGATTTTGTTCGTGCAGTTTTTGCAAAACCTCTTCCCGCTTTGTGCCAGGCAAATCCTGAAAGCAGGTCGGCAAAAGCAGATTGGCGCCGCGAATCTGATCCAGATAAAACTCTCCAAACGCTTGTGCATAATCCTCATAGGAAGAAAGGTCCACCATCGTAATCAGCTGATCGACTGAATAGCCCTGGTCTGTACAAGCCTTCACCACATCAGACAAACGTCCCACACCGGAAGGTTCAATTAAAAGGTAGTCCGGGTGGTATTTTTGCTCTACCTCTGCAATCCCCTGCTGAAAATCCATTGCCATGCTACAGCAGATACATCCGGCGCTGATTTCCTTTACCGGTACTTCTTCCCCCAAAAGCTGTGCATCCAGTCCTGCCGGTCCGAACTCATTTTCGATAACGGCAACACGCCCCTGCAAACAGGTCATATAGCGATTTAAAAATGTGGTTTTCCCTGAACCTAAAAAGCCTGAAACAATCTGTATGTTCATTCCGTTTTCCTCCCGACTGCTCCCACACAATATTGTTTATATGATTCAATCTCATCGTTGTATTTTTCGCGTATCATTATACTACCATATTCAGGCAAGGTCTAATCAATAATCTCTTGTAGATTCTATATCTCGATAGATAAATCATATTGCGCTGCTCTTTGATGCCGATATGCTACAATTTGTTATCATTTCTATCAGATTTTATCCATGTTTTTTCAAAAAGCACACCATTTGATTCAAAAATTCTATCGTTCTCAACTCACTTTTTTATCTCCACCATACGCAAAAAGAAGAATCCTCCTTTCGTATGATTTCTTTTGGAGGAATGATTTCCTATTTTCCCCATACCACTTCCCTTCTTATTACAAATATAAAACCTGCCTGCACATTTATTTCCATTTTCTTTGCATCGAAAGGACCATCAAGAAAATAGAATTTATACTTTTCTTCCACCTTTGCTCTTTGTATATCGGAAATTTTTATATAATTTAACTATATCAATTTACTACATCTGTTTATTGAAAATATTTTTTGTTATTTTATGATAGTTTTCTTCCAATTTTCTTCCTCAAATTTAGTAATATCGTATATTTTCTCAAAACGCAGGACAGCTGACTTCTTTTTTGATAAAATAGATGAGGTTTCGTATACTTTGTATGTGGCAGGGGTTCCTGCACTGCAAAGAAAAATTGACGATAAACCTACATTCCGATTTGCAGTCGAAGGAGGCTTCTGCTATGAATGACCGTTTAAAACGGGTTGCTGCAATCCACGACCTTTCCGGTTTTGGTCGTTGCTCGCTCTCTGTTATTATGCCAACATTATCCGCTATGGGGATTCAGGTTTGCCCTGTTCCCACTGCAATCCTTTCCTCCCACACCGGTGGATTGGGTGAGGTGGAGTTTCGGGATTTGACTGATTTTATTCTTCCCTGTCTGGAACATTACAAGCGACTGGAACTGGAGTTTGAATGTATCTACAGTGGATTTTTAGGTTCCGAGGAGCAAATTGACCACTGCCTTGCCTTTATCCACACCTACCCCAACGCTTTGGCAGTTGTGGACCCGGTTATGGGGGACCACGGCAAAGCATATCGCACCTATACAGGAGCGATGTGCGAACGTATGAGAGAGCTGGTACGAGAAGCGGATGTAATCACACCCAATCTGACCGAGGCTTGTCTCCTGTTGAATCTTCCTTACATCGACCGGGCGCTCTCGATGGAGGATGCCAGACAGCTGCTCACACAGCTTGGTGACCTGGGACCACAGTACACGGTCATCACCGGGGTCCCTATGGATACCGGTACGATTTCCAATCTAGGGTACGACAAAAAGAGCAATACCTTCTGGATTGTAAATTGTGATTATCTTCCTGTTTCCTACCCAGGTACAGGAGATATCTTTGCAAGTGTACTTACCGGCGCATTTTTGTCCGGTGACAGTCTCCCGATTGCCATGGGAAAGGCGACCTGTTTTGCGGAAGAATGTATTAAAACCACTTTCAGCTATTCGACCGATACCCGACACGGTGTCATGCTCGAAAAGGTACTGGCTATGCCGGACCATCGCTTTGGCACAAAACCATACAGCATTCTATAATGCTGCCGTCGCATGGCGAGTGGAAAACAATGAGGTGTTATTATGAACCAGACAGAAAACAATGAACAGACCACCCAGCAGAACAAAACCATCTGGAAGCTTGCCGTTGCAGCTTTCATCTTTGCAGCCATGTTCTTTGGGGCAAACGCACTTGCCGGACAAAATGTCCTGCTTAACATTGTATGTGCCCTTGTTCTTGCCGGTGCAGCTGTGTTTTGCGGCAGAAAAATCAGCAGCCACCACAAATTTACCACCCGCGAAGTTGCCTTTATCGGTATGATGAGTGCTATTGTCTTTGTTTCCAACTATATTTCTTTCACCATTCCACTGGCAATCGGCGGTGATATTACCCGTGTACACGTTGCAAATGCTTTCTGCCTTCTGGCTGGTCTTTCGCTCGGTCCGGTTGCCGGAGGACTCTCTGCCGGCATCGGTTCGATGATGTATGACTTCACCATTCCGCAGTTTATTGCCGGTTCTCCTTTTACCTTTGCTTTCAAATTTTTGATGGCTTACACTGCCGGTTGTGTAGTAGGTAAATCCAAGGATAAAATTGCACCCGCCCGCATCATCACCGCCGGTGTACTCGGTCAGCTGTGCTACATCGTACTGTACATCGGCAAAAAATTCATCACCTATCACTTCCTGCATGGTGAACCGCTGAACGTCACCCTGGCTGCCTGCGGCACCAGCCTGCTCACCTC
>OLNP01003427.1_pt1 | contig 10495 bp, 7 predicted proteins | sample 1671951 | NCBI WGS metagenome assembly OLNP01 (sample SAMEA3136629, study PRJEB25190) | human gut metagenome | biome: human gut; feature: human-associated habitat; material: faeces | place: Austria | collected 2013
TAGGGCATCAACAATTGCGGCGGCTTCACTATCGGAATATTGGGCAAGCCACTTGTTGAAGACTGCATCAAAGAATTGCGCGCCATCGGAGAGCTTTTCTGCGTAGGAAAAATCATTGCATTCATCATTAACTTCCCAGGTGAAGGGGCTGTGCTGGTCAAGACCATGTTCCTGGGCATTTACTACCTTGTAAGGAATAGGGCAGTTCATTAAAAGTCCCACCACTGATTCCTGGGGAAGGCTACGATAGATGCGCCCTTCAAGGCGGCGCCACTCCTCTTCAGAAATTGCTCCTTCTTTAAAGCCGGGACCATCATGAACGTAGACTCGCTCTATGCGTTGCTGAATTTCTGGTGATGCTTTTAGCGCAGCGTAAAGCGCTAGGTTTGCACCCTTTGAATGTCCGCCAATGAACAGACGTTTTGGAAGATAGGGGGCAATGGATTCAAGGTAGCGTACCGCCTGTTCCTGAGCTGGAACGGGAGAAGTAAATGCCATATTGAAGTTTTCTCGCCATCCCGTAACGGAGGTGTCGGTGCCACGGAATCCGATGTAGGCAAAGCTGTTGTCAGTATCGCAGGCTAAGTTTGGCGTGGTTTTGGAATGGTTTTCTATGGATGAATTCGTGTACGTATTGGTGTGTGTGCCAGTAGCAGATGAATTGGCGCGCGTGTTGTCATCAGGTGCGCTGGCGTGCGTACTGGCAGTAGATTGATCGGTGTACACAAATGTTATAGCAGCAAATTGGTTTTGCTCTTGTTCGTTAAAAACACTTTCATATCCGTAAAGGTTTAGCGTGCGAAAACGAGGGCTAGCGGCAAGTCCAATAAGCGTATCTTTTACTCGACCAGGAACAAGCCCGGTAAACATGGAGGTGTATCGCTCTGCGCGCAGAAGGTCGACGAAATGAGCTGCCTTGATTTCTTCGAGTGGGTTTTCTGGCTGCGCGGAACGATTCATTATGGGCAGTTTTGCCAGAAAGGTTCGAAGCGTTTTTGTGAACCTATCCGATTGAGTAAGTTCGGTGTGCTTTTGCTCTATTTCATTAAGGGAGGGGACAAGACCTTCACACCGAACCATGCAAAATTGTGAAAGAAGTGCCGAATCCAATGGATTAAAAGGCTTTTCTTCGAATGTTGAAAATTCGGATTCAAGATAAGAAAGGATATTCACAACGAACCCCCTATAAGCATTTCAAAAAGAGCGTCGGTGGTTGCATTCATTGATCGATTTTCTGAGTATTGTATACTCGATTTCTCTCAAATTGCACGGTTAATACAGGTTGAAACGGTTCGTTTGATAACGGTTATTTTTTTACAAAATACGAATTTGTTAATCAAAATGGTTGAATAATATTTAATACTCTTGATGCTGAACTGCTGTTTTACTAAAATCTTCGAAAAAAGCATTTAGATATGAGCCTAATCCCTTACTTAGAGTAGTTTCAACTTTAGAGGAGTCGTGTCAATGAATAGTAATTGCGCATTGCGTAATTTATATTCTGATTCGTTATTGAAAAAAGTTGAAATTAATCTAGGGGGGGGGGTACGATTCTTAGCTATATCTCTTTCCGTAAATAAATCTAAGGACAATTGCATAGTAGATTTTGTCAGGAGGCTTTTACTCGCTATAAGAGAGTGCCTCCTTATTTGTTTATGCGGTTGCTTCATCATTCAGCAAAGTAGCCTCATATTTTTCATTCGCGCATGCATTTTTACTAACACCATGCTTCAACAAATCAATACCAGAACAGAAAAAAGGGATGGTTGATATGTACCTAGATAATGACTTGCGCTTGAAAGCTCTCGATTTGTTTGAACGCGGATTCAGTTACAAAGCAGTTGCTCGTCAGTTGCAACTTAATCCCGAAACAGTGCGTGAATGGGTTTATTTGTGGCGTGCTTTGGGATCTGATCTTTATAAGCATCCCGAAAAGCGACCGCATCGCTACTCACCAGAAGTGAAATTGGCTGCAATAAAAGACCGTTTAAATGGCGTTCCGATGATAGACATAATGCGTCGTTATCAAATCGCAAGTAGAAACCGAATCAAGAGTTGGTGCGCGCAATATGCCAAGCAAGGCCCTTCGGCATTTGGGAAGAATAAGCAGCAATAGGAGAAATAACAATAAAAAAATCGGCAAGTAAGGCCGATGAACAAAACAGCTAATTCAACAGAGGCACTTCAGTAAAACATCAGATGAAAGATTAATTGTGACAGTAGAAATTTCAGTGATAATACCTGCATATAATGCGGAAAAAACCATAGGCAGATGCCTTGATTCCGTATTATGCCAGGCACCTGAAATGGAAATAATCATTGTCGACGATTGCTCAACCGATCAAACATATGATGTTTGCAAAGAGTACCAGTCACGCTATAGCAATATCGTCCTTATTCAAAATGATCAGAATATCGGGCAAGGCCTATCGCGTAATAAAGGAATCGAAGCAGCATCCGGTAAGTATCTTTCCTTTGTTGATTCGGACGATACGATATCTCAGTATATGTACAGCGATATGTTGTCTCTTGCTTATAGGGGTGAGTACGATATTGTGCGTTGTGGATTCAAGCGAATCTACGAATTCATGGCACCTTGCATTGAAGTCACTAAAAGGCTAAACAATATTGAAGAGTTTCGTACTTCTGACGAAATTTGCAAGAAATTTCTTCCTAAGTTTGTAGGTTTTTTGCCAGGTGAGTCGATTGAAAAACGTCTACCTTGGTCAGCATGTACCTATTTATATAAATCCGTAATTATAAAAAGTAAAAAAATAAAGTTTGCATCAGAGCGCTATAGCGAAGACTTGTTTTTTAATCTTGAAGTTCTTGATGCGGTAGAAACCTGTATTTCAACAGATGCTGAATACTATTTCTATATTGATAATCCGTGTTCAACGATGCATCAATATAATAATCCTCTTGTTAAATGCGAGAAATTACTTTCTTTTGCAGAGGGCAAAAATAAAGACATTATTAAGAGGACTTATTTAACTATACTAAACTCCCTACCTGAAGCTGCTACGCAATTGATCTACGATACCTCTATTCCGTGGAGCGAAAAGAAAAGAATATTAAAGCAGCTCAGGAATGAGCTTCCTTTTGTTATGTGTTTCGCGGTGTATCCCATACACGAATTACAGTTTTATCTACGAGCTTTCTTTGTATGTGCTAAACATAATTTTGTTACAGCAGAATTGCTTTGTGCCTATATAAACATTTTTAGAATGTGGATTATCAAGCAGTTTCGTTGGTGCCGAGATATTGCTCATTTGGGTCAAGCGCAAAGGTGTGAGAAAAATGAGCAATAAAAACCTAAACCAAATCAAGAGTAAACAAACTGCTTCTTGCTTAAATGATGTTTTAGATCAAGAAGCAAAAACGCCAATGTCTCGAACTGTACTTGCGACAAAGAATGCTGCGTTTGGTTTGGCTGGCCAGACAATCAACCTCTTAGTAACATTTGCTTCGCGCACGGTATTTATTTACCTGCTTGGTGAATATTATCTAGGCGTAAACTATCTTTTTGTAGATATTTTAAATGTGCTTTCGTTTGCTGAATTGGGTTTTGGATCAGCGATGACGTTCGCCTTGTATTCCCCCGTGGCGAAAGGACAAAACGAAAAAGTTCGACAGCTAATCTACTTTTATCGCAACGCTTATCGCGTAATTGCATTCGTAGTGTTGTTGTTTGGCTTAGCTCTTCTTCCATTTTTGCAATATTTGGTTTCGGATGCAGGAACTATTACGCTTTCAGAACTTCGGCTTTATTTCCTTATTTTTCTTGCTAATACGGTGATTTCTTATTTCGTCACGTATAAATTCGGCCTATTAAATGCGTTACAAAAAACCTATATTCAGACAAATTTTGGAACTATAACGACAATTATTTGCGCATTAGCACAAATAGCAGCATTGGTTTTAACGCAGAGTTTTCTTGTCTATTTGCTGGCAAATTTTGTTGTGCTTACTGTGTCGCGTTTTATGTTGGCAAGGTATTTGAACGTTCGTTATCCAATACTCAAAAACAAGCCTAAGCAATTACTGCCCAAAAGCGAAAAACGAAAAATTCTGCACGAAGTGAAAGGCCTTGCTGTTCATCAATTTTCTGGTGTTGCAGTACACGCAACCGACAGCATAATCATCGCTATTATTCCTACGCTAGGTATTGTCTTAGTAGGTACGGTTGGTAATTACAACATGATCATAACCACAATTCAAGGAATTGTGCTTGTTATAGTAAACAGCGTTGTAGCTGGTTTCGGCAATTTAGCTGCACTTGAATCAAAGCAAAAGTTTAAAGAAGTATTTGATGAGGCAAACTTTATTGGGTTTTGGATTTTTGGGTTATGTGCTGTCTGTCTCTTTGTGCTTCTGCCTTCGTTTATTGAGCTATGGATTGGTGAAACTTATCTCATAGATGCCGCAAGTTTTACGCTGATTCTAGTGAATTTCTATTTGCAAGGACAAAGTGTGGTGTATAACAACGCACGCATTGCGAAAGGCAATTTTAACAAAGATAAATGGTGGTCCTTGCTTCAGGCGATAATCAATCTTGTTGTTTCGATAGTGTGTGCACTGCAATTTGGTTTGGTCGGAGTGTTTGTTGGAACGGTAGTTTCGCGCCTGGTTTTTGTAATTTCGAGACCTTGTTCAACGTATCGGTTTTTATTTGGATGTTCTCCTTGGCGGTATTTTGCCGACATTGCTAAGTATGGCTTCTTTGCTATTTTGGCAGTAGTTGCAGCTACGAGTGTGTCATCTATTTTCTTGGAAGCGCTCAGCATTGCAAACTTCTGTTTGGCTATGATTGCCTGCTTTGTTATTACCAATGTTGTTTTCTTTATATGCACGTTTAAAAGCACTGTATTTCAGGCAGTGAAAAAGCGCGTTTTCTCTTTGGTGAAATCCCCGTTAGAAAGGGGTGATTGCTCGTGAGTATGCAAAATGCAAACGCAAACATGGAATCTGAAAAAAATGCGAATGCAACAACAAAGAATGCAAACGCTACCCAGTTCACTTCAGGACTCGTAAGTGTGGTAACCCCTTGTTATAACGGCGAGTCTTTTCTTGATCGTTATTTTGAAGGCATTCTTGCGCAAACTTATAGACCAATCGAAGTTATTTTGGTTGATGATGGATCAACTGATGCAACGTATTCTTTGACGCTCTCGTACAAAGAAAAGCTGGAAGCGCAAGGCATTCGGCTTGTTTGTATCCATCAAAATAATAGGGGTCAAGCTGCAGCTATTAATCGTGCATTACCTGCGGTGACGGGCGAGTTTATAATGTGGCCTGATAGCGATGATCTTATGTATCCCGACAATCTGAAGAAGAAAGTAGACTATTTAAATACCCATCCCAATACTGGTTTTGTTTGCTGCTGGGTCAATCGCGTCCGCGAGGGAAGCCTTAACAGGATTATTTCGATAGATAAAGTTTCTGACCCCTGGATTTTCGATGCTCTTATTCGAGATAAGGGCGTTTATTGTCTGGATATTGCATACCTTGCACGAACGGAAGCTTTGTTTAGTGCCTTAGGGGGACGACGAATAGTAGAGAGCCCAGCAGGACAAAATTATCAACTGCTACTTCCTCTTGCATATTGCAATCGCTGCGGCTTCATCAATGAGGCGCTTGTTGCCTATGTTGTGCGTGAAGGAAGTCATTCTAATAGCTTTACTTCCTTTGAAGCACAAATTAAAAGGATCCATGAATTCGAAGAACTTCTCCACAAAGTGATACGCGTCATTCCAATGGCAGAAAAAGAACGAGAACTTTATGACCAATACATAGACACGAAGTTCTTACCAAGGCGTTTTGTTCTATGTGCTGAATTTGGTGAAACACAAGGTATGAATAAAGCCAAAAGGAAGCTTGACCAGTTGCAAGGGCGTTCTTTTGCGCGGGAAGTAATAGCGTTCTTGTGCCGTCTTCATCTTGAAGGTACTTTGCCTAAGCTCGCTTCTGTTTTCGGGAAAGCGAAAAGCGCTTTTACTAGGGTGAATAGCACCCCGAAAAGAAAACAAAACAGAACCTTGAAAAGGGGAGACTGCGATTTAAAAGGATGGAAGCACCAATCCAAAACACTTATTTCTAAGCAGGCAGACAAGCAGTCACTAAAGATTGGGAAATCATGAAAGTCGGAATTCTTACTTTTCAAAACGCGAATAATTATGGTGCAGCACTTCAAGCCTTCGCTTTATGTAGCACAGTGCGCAAATTAGGATACGACGCTGAACTTATCAACTACGAAAATCCTTTGGTAACGGAGTATGAAAATCCACGGTTATCACACTTATCAGAAGTAATAACAAATCCTGTTGGTTCTGTATTTCGATTGACAACCGCAAAGGCTTTTTCTTGTCGAAAAAGAGCTTTTGATTCTTTTATCGAAAAGCATGGGCTAATAGGTCCTTCGATTGAAACACAGGAGGATATCGAAGAGAAATATGATGTTGTTGTAGTTGGAAGCGATCAGGTGTGGAATTCAGTTATTACTGGTGGCGATATGACCTATTTTCTTTCGAAGGTCGATTCTTTACATACATGCAAAATGGCGTATGCGGCGAGCTTTGGCTACGAATCATTTCCAAGTAACTTGGCGAAACAATGCGGTGAAGCGCTTGCTGATTTTGATTGCATTGGGGTTCGTGAGATAGAAGGAAGCATTCTGGTGAAAACTCTGTCAGGTTTTGATTCCTCGGTTGTTTTAGACCCTACGTTGTTGTTTCGAAAAAGTGATTGGGAAACGGTAGCTGCGTCGGGTTCAGCTCGAGACAGTATTTTGCAATTTGCTGAGCTAGACCAGGGATATGTATTTGTCTATATTGCCGCCGAGCGATCAAAAACTATCTCCTTTGCAAAGCGCGTAGCAAAACAAAGAGGTTTAAACATAGTACTTATAAGCGGTTATCGTAGTCTCCCTTTTATTCATTGTGGGAAAGATGCCTCGTTTGTCTCGTTGGAAGAATTTCTCTTCCTGATTCAGCATGCTAGTCTCGTGGTGACGAGCTCTTTTCATGGGTATGCTTTGGCGCTTGCTTTGGAAAAAGATGTTTATTTTTCGCTGGTCGATGGTGGAAATACTAAAAACTCTCGATTGCTATCGCTGGCAAAAATTACAAAGACCGAAAACAGGGAAATCTCCGATCAAACGTCTTTGTGCTCTATGGATTATTCCGCTATAAGAAGGCAAATCGAAACAGAACGCCAGCGGTCTCTTTTATTTTTGCAGCACGGTTTAGAAAAATGTGCCGTTGCTCGAAAGGAGAGGCAGGTATGAGCAAAGGAATACTATATACCTGTGATTTGATTTGCTATGGCGTTGCATCTCCTGTGGCGTTCCATGACTACATTTCTCTGCTAGAAAAGCGTTCGGGTAAGGTACTGAAGCAGTATATCCATCGTGGGTTTGGGCTCAAAACGCGCGAAGGAGCAAAAGTTGTTTACAAAGACGGAACGATAGAGCAGGACACGTTAGAAGCAAACCTATGGAGCCATCTTTGGTATCACTATTTAACCAGGGAAAGCTGTTATCAATGCAAATATCATTCTCTTGAGCGTCCAGGCAATATAACCATTGGAGATTACTGGGGCGTTGAAAAGGTGCTTCCTGAGTTTAAAGACGAATGGGGAGTATCGTGTGTTTTGGTAAACGACAGGCAGGGTTTAGCCTTACTAGATCAAGCAAAAGAATACCTTGTATTGCATAAAACATCAGCATTGGATGTTGCTAATGCGGCACAGCCTATGTTGTTTAAACAGCCTGAAGGCGACAGACAAAACGTTTTTTGGAAAGTTTGCGACAAGGTTGGTTTTGAGGAGGCTTGCAAATCCCTTGGATTTCTAGGATGCAAAAAATCTATCGAGCCAGTACGACGAATAGTGTCCTCGGCTTCCCATCTGTTTATATCGGCACTAAAAGCAAAAGCTAGTATTAATAGCAAGGTTAGAAACAATGAGACAAAAGAAGTATGCAAAGGCATAGGCAACTCTGAAGAGGGTAACGAATATAGCGAGACGTTTGGGCAGTGGAACGCCCCTCTAGCTTATGCCGCAAAACATACTAATGAAGCAATAAGAAAGCAAAGCTCTTCAGGTGGAGTATTTTATGCTCTGGCTCAAACTGTCATTAATCAAGGTGGAGTCGTATATGGCTGTGCGTTTGACGAAAACCTTAACGTTCAACATATTCGCTGTAAAACCATGGATGAAGTTGTTTGTTGCATGGGCTCAAAATACTCGCAAAGCGATCTTGGTGACTCTTTAGAAAAGGCTAATGAAGACATAAATGCTGGCAGGAATGTACTTTTTACGGGTACGCCTTGTCAGATAGCTGCGGTTCGTGCGGTATGTGAAAAACTGAAAATGTTTAACTTACCTAACAAAATCAAAAAAGTTACTGCGAGTAAAGCAAGCAATACCGTTTTTGTTGGTGCAACTTGTCAGTCTTGCAAGGAAGCATCGGGCGTCGAAATTCCCAAGTTATTTAACAGTGCTAAGGAGTGTTGTGGTTGTACAGCTTGTATGGCCTTATGCCCTCAGGGAGCAATAGAGATGCGGGTTGATTCTAAAGGATTTGCGTATCCGCACATCATTTCGAATTTATGCACGGGGTGTATGAAGTGCATAAGCTCATGCAGTTTTCAGAATAAACTAGAAAATTCTATCGATTTCTTATGCCGAAATGAACGAAAAGAGGAACGATGTCGGTAGATATTTCGGTAATAATCCCTGCTTATAATGCAGAAAAAACACTCGTGCGCTGTCTCGATAGCGTTTTGTGTCAAAGGTCAAATTTAGAAGTAATTTTGATCGATGATTGTTCCACAGATGAGACTTTAGAGGTTTGCAAAGAGTATCAGTCTAGATATGACAATGTATGTGTTATTCGTAACTCAAATAATATTGGACAGGGTTTATCGCGCAATGCAGGGATTAAAAAAGCAGTCGGTAGGTATCTCGCTTTCGTAGATGCAGACGATATGATTTCTGAATACATGTTTGAGGATTTATTCTCCTTAGCATGTGCGGGCGATTACGACATTGTTGGCTGTAGTCTTAAAGAAATAAATGAGGGAGAGCTATCGAAAAACAATTTCGATATTTTCGTTAATCAACTTGCCAAACAACGGGTTCGAAGTGTTGAGAACTTCGATAAAGAAGGTATCGAGTCGGTTTTGATATCTGCCTTGATTGGAGGGGGCGTCGAAGAACCTCTTGTGAAAGTGCTTCCTTGGTCTCCATGTACGTATCTTTATCGAACTAACTTAATAAAAGCTAACGGTATCGTGTTTCTCTCTGAGAGAGTTACTTACAGTGAGGATTTATTCTTTAATCTTGATGCATTTCGAAAGGCGAATAGTTGCGCGATAACAACTACGGAATACTACTTTTATTTAAATAATCCCCTTTCTACAGTGCATCGTTATCATGATCCAGTAAGTAAATGTGAAAAGTTACTTACATATACGGGGAAAAGTAAAAGTTTATTTCGAAAGGCTCAGGTAAGAATTTTCAACACGTTTGTTGAAAGTTTGCTTCGACTAGCAACCGATAACTCTATTCCCTGGGTAAAAAAATGCATTATTACGAAAAAACTAAATTCTACCAGCGTATTTATTGATTCGTTCTTAAATGTATCTACAAATGATCTTACTTTTCCAAGCAAAATATTTTTGATGTGCGCCAGAAAAAAATGGACGATTCTTGAATTAACTCTTGTTTATGCGGCAGCAATAAAGAATCAAATTCTTGATTTATTTCATCAAGGAAGAGGAAGTTTGTCTACAACAGCAGACAGGAAGCAACATTTATAAGCACTGCAAAGCGTAGTGGATCTAGAGATCGCAAATAAACCGCTTCTATTAATTCCAATATAACAACGAAGAAGAATTTTAAAAACAGCAGATTTTACGTATCAAAAAAGTAACCTGTGTTGTTCAAATGTAAACCCGTGTAAATTACGACAAAAAAGTGGAAGAAAGTCTCTTTAGATAGCACCCATATGATATACTGGCCTGGTCTGTCAAGAGGGCAGGCATTGAAACTATAGGCCCCCGAGACATGTTTGCTGTTGGCGCATAGATCTACGCGTAGCATGCATGGTTAATGTTTGAAACCGCAAACACGTACGAAGGGTCCCTGATTACATTTTGAAAGGGGTCCGTTTTGACCGAAATCAAGAACACCTCCGTTATTGATTTTCAGGACATTTCTGATGAAGAAATGAACCAGATGATCGATGGCACCTTGACCGACTTCGACGAGGGCGATCTTATCGACGGTACCGTTGTTAAGATTGAGCACGATGAAGTTCTCGTTGACATCGGATTCAAGAGCGAGGGCGTTATTCCTGCTCGCGAGCTTTCCATCCGTAAGGACGCAGATCCTTCTGAGGTTGTAAACCTGGGTGACAAGATAGAGGCACTGGTTCTCCAGAAGGAGGACAAAGACGGCCGTCTCATCCTTTCCAAGAAGCGCGCAGAGTACG
>OLNP01003430.1_pt1 | contig 10483 bp, 7 predicted proteins | sample 1671951 | NCBI WGS metagenome assembly OLNP01 (sample SAMEA3136629, study PRJEB25190) | human gut metagenome | biome: human gut; feature: human-associated habitat; material: faeces | place: Austria | collected 2013
AGCAAGATAAAAGTCAGTAAATGGATCGATACTCCGGATCTGACGAGAAACCAGCAATTTACCCTACAATGGCATGACCTGTTACATGCCATGGAAGAGAGACTGACAGGAGAAGACGAAGGGAAACAGCAGGAGGAAAATCTGCTGCTGTTGCGTCTGTTTTATTTATTGCCGTACAAAGGGACAACAGATTTTTATTCACAGTTTATGGAAAGGATGGAATATTGGAATGAACAGATCAGATAAGTTAAGTAAGCTCCCCATCGAAAAGCGGTTAATGAGTGTATTTCGCATAATTTCTCTATTATTAAGTGCAACAGGTATTATTGCCTGTGTCGCCATGGGAATCGTCAGTTACCAGTATTCCTATGCGTTGCGCCATTACGGTTTCGCACAGGGGGACATCGGTAAGGCGATGATCGTTATCGCGGAGATGCGGAGCGAGACCCGTGCCGCCATCGGCTATGATGACGATACGCTGATTGCTAAAGCAAAAAATGCCCATGACATGACGGCGGAACAGCTGGATACCTATATCAGTGCCCTGGAAGATGATATGATCACGGATGAGGGAAGAGCTACCTACCAGCAGATCAAGGATGGCGTAGCTTCTTATCAGCAGATCGAGGCACAGATACTGGAACTGGGAACAGCTTCCGATTCTGCTAAGCGGATGCAGGCACAGCAGATGGCAGGCGAACAGATGGATCCCGTGTTCCAGCAGGTCTATGCAGATATGACGAGCCTGTTGGACAGCAGTGTAACGAACGGAAATGCCATGGAAGCCAAGCTGAATGTTTTCCGTGTGGTTATTTTTATCGTAATCCTTCTGATCATCGGAGTAGGCTTTGCGGGATCTGAAAAAGCGGGAAAAAGAATAGCCAAAGGAATCGCCGGACCGCTGAAAGCGCTGGCAGACAGACTGGATGGGTTTGCTGCAGGTGATCTGTCTTCAGAGTTCCCGGAAGTAAAGACAGATGACGAAGTGGCAGAGATGAATCGTGCCGCCATTGCAATGGCTGAAAATCTGCGAATGATCATTGAGGATATCAAGCAGGCTCTGAATGCCATGGCAAATGGTGACTGGACGGTAAAATTTCTTTACCCCGATCTCTATGCAGGGGATCTGGATGAATTGAAGGAAGCCCTGAGAGATATCAAATATAAGATGAACGAAGCATTGTACAATGTAAATTCCGTATCCGGACAGGTATCCATGGGTGCCGGAAGCCTGGCAGATGCCGCACAGTCTCTGGCAGAGGGCGCTACTGAGCAGGCCGGAGCCGTACAGCAGCTACAGGCAACCATTACTAATATTACCTCTATGGTAGACAATACTGCAGAGCATACCAAGAATTCCAGCAGGCAGGCACAGGAATACTCTGCTAAGGCAGATGAAGGCCGTACCGAGATGAATCATCTGATGGAGATCATGGAACAGATCAACGAGACTTCCGAGAAGATCAGCAACATCATCGGTGAGATCGAGGATATTGCCAGTCAGACCAATCTGCTGTCCTTAAATGCGTCCATTGAGGCAGCCAGAGCGGGGGAGGCCGGAAGAGGTTTTGCTGTGGTGGCAGACCAGATTGGTAAGCTGGCAGAGCAGAGTGCGCAGTCCGCTGTCAATACCAGAGAGCTGATCGGCGGTACACTGGAGGAGATCCATGCCGGCAATGAAGCTGTGGATCATGCGTCCCAGACGTTGAGCGTTATCGTGGAAGGCGTCCGCAGGATCGCACAGGATTCTGAGGAACTGAACCAGATTGCAGCTGCTCAGTCAGATGCCATGAATCAGGCGGAGAGCGGTGTGAACCAGATCTCCGAGATCGTACAGTCCAACTCTGCGGCAGCAGAAGAATTATCCGCTACCAGTGAGGAACTGCTGGCTCAGTCCGAGAATATGACCAATCTGGTAAAGCAGTTCAAGCTGATCGATGAGGAGAAGATTCAGGCGAGAAAAAAGGAGGCTGACCATGCCGGTATTTGATTTCAGCAGTATCCCGGAAAATGAGAAGAAGCAGGATCCCGTATGCACCTATACCATGTTCCGTTCCAATGAGGCTGCGGCAAGTCCCGAAAAGCCGATCCTGATCCTGGACAACAGCAGCGAGCAGTGGAAGCACCATGCTATCGGTGTCTTCGGCAATCAGAACAAACGCACGAATTTCGAATTCAGGGAAGAGGGCAGCAGTGCCTATGCCGATATTTTACAGATCGATGCAAGATTCGTAAGCCTCGTCAGATGGTTAGGAGAAAATCACATCAATGTCCGGCTTTCCGGGGAAAACCGGGAAGAAGGCTATGCGGTATACAAGATCCGAGAGACTGCATTTGGCGGCGGAACCAAGCTTTCGGCAGAAGATGGATTTTTACAGTTCATGATGGAAAGACTGTTCGCCAGCAGTGCTCCCGCAGAAGAGGAACAGGGGGAGGACGAAGAGGAAGACGGCGATGATATGAAGCTTACCAGCCTTCAGAGTATCTCCGATTTCATGACATGCGCCGGAAGGACTATGCCGGAAAACATCCGCCTGTGGGCCAGAAGAAATCTGGCGGTGGCCAGATCCCATGAGGTGTCTCCGGAAGAGAGAAGACATGCCCAGAGAGCGCTGTCCATCATGATGAACATTCAGTGGAAGGGCAATTACTTCGAAGCCATTGATCCGGTGGAAGCCAGACGGATCCTGGACGAGGAATTGTACGGCATGGAGAGAGTCAAGCAGCGGATCATGGAGACCATTATCCAGATTAACCGTACTCACACCTTACCGGCTTACGGACTGCTTCTGGTGGGTCCGGCCGGAACCGGTAAATCCCAGATCGCTTATGCGGTGGCGAGGATCCTGAAATTGCCCTGGACAACATTGGACATGAGTTCCATTAACGATCCGGAGCAGCTGACCGGAAGCTCCAGAATCTATGCCAATGCCAAGCCGGGCATTATCATGGAGGCTTTTTCCATGGCGGGAGAGTCTAATCTGGTATTCATCATCAATGAGTTGGACAAGGCGGCAAACGGCAAGGGTAACGGCAATCCGGCGGATGTGCTTCTGACACTGCTTGACAATCTGGGATTCACGGACAACTATATGGAATGTACCGTTCCCACCTTTGGTGTCTACCCCATCGCCACTGCCAATGACAAGGAGCAGATCAGTGCTCCGTTAATGTCCCGTTTTGCAGTGATCGATATCCCGGATTACACACCGGAGGAGAAGAAGATCATTTTCTCCAGATTTGCATTGCCGAAGGTGCTGAAAAGGATTGGACTGCAAGCAGACGAATGCACACTCACCGAAGAGGGACTGGATGCGGTGGTGGAGATCTATTCCAACACCAGTGGAATCCGTGACCTTGAGCAGGCGGCGGAGCATCTGGCAGCCAATGCCCTGTATCAGATCGAAGTGGACGGGGTAAAGGAAGTTGTATTTGATGCAGAAAAAGTGAAGAAATTATTTCTATAAGTAATAGAAGCAGGTAGTCGCAGGATGCGGTTGCCTGCTTTTTGTGCAAAGTCGGGGGCTTTTGCCCCGGCATCATTATAGAAAAACGAGTAGAGGAGAGGGACATGACAAAGAAAGTATTAGTGATCACGGATGCACAGAACGAATTCATCACCGGGGCGCTGGGAAACAAGGAGTGCGAGGCGGCGGTAAAGTATATCGTTGCGGCAGCAGAAAGTGGGGAATACTACAAGGTGATCTTTACAAAGGATACCCATACGGCGGATTATCTGCACACCCAGGAAGGAAAGCGTCTGCCCGTTCTGCACGGACAGGAAGGCACAGAAGGATATAAGATCCATCCAGATATCGTGAAGGCGGTACAGGAGCATTATGCGCCAGACCAGATCCTTACGGTGAAAAAACCTACTTTTGGCAGTCTGGATTTTGGAAATACGCTGAAGGCAATCTGGGAAGAGGTGACGGCAGCAGGAGAGGCAGCAGAGGGTGAATATCCCATGGAAGTGGATTTTACCGGATTCTGCACCGGAATCTGTGTGTTAAGCAATGTAGTCATGGCAAAGGCATTTGTACCGGAAGCGAGAGTGTGTGTCATTGAGAAGGCCTGTGCCTGTGTGACACCCCAGACGCACCAGACGGCCATCGCAGCTATGGGACCGATCCAGGCGGATGTGATTTAGAGAACATATCATATTTACACAGTTGTGAATCTAAGAGAGAAAGAGGATAAAATCATGCAATTACCACAGATCATCAACAGCTTACTGGAAAATGATATGTACAAGTTCTCTATGGGACAGTGTATCTACCACCAGTTCAGCGCTTATAAGACTACCTGGACCTTCAAATGCAGGAATACAGATGTATTTTTCACATCTGAAATGGTAGAAGAAATCAAGGCGCAGATCCGGGCCTATTGTGACTTACGTTTTACGGAAGAGGAACTGGCTTATCTGGAGAACGTAAAATGGATCAAGGGTTCCTATGTGGATTTTTTACGTTTGTGGCAGCCCAGATACGAAGATTTTGAGATCGGAAGGGATGCAGCCTGCGGTCTGACCATCGAGACAAAAGGCTCCTGGTTAAACACTTCCATGTATGAGATCCCGACTCTTGCCATCGTCAACGAAGTATTTTTCCGGATGAATTATGATTATAACAGACTGTATGCTTCCTTCCGGGAGCGGTTGGAGGATAAGATTCAGAAACTTGTAGATGGGACCTATTGTTTAGGCAATTTCAGTGAATTTGGCCTGCGGCGCCGCCTGTCCGCGGAGGCACAGGAACTGGCGGTGCAGGAGCTGGTGGCGCACAATAAGGACTATCAGGACTCTGCCTGCATCGGTACGTCCAATGTCTATCTGGCAAAAAAATGGAATGTGACACCGGTGGGAACCATGGCGCATGAATGGATCATGTGTACCGGGCAGGGCAATCACAAGCACAATCCGGCATATTCCAACTGGTATGCCCTGGATGCCTGGGTGAAAGAGTATGGCATTTTGAACGGAATTGCTTTGACGGATACGATCACCACGGATTGTTTCCTGAAAGATTTCCAGCTGACCTATTCCACTCTGTTTTCCGGCGTGCGGCATGACAGTGGGGATCCCTTTGCATGGGGGGAGAAGCTGATATCTCATTATGAATCTCTGGGGATTGACCCGAAGCGCAAGACCCTGCTGTTCAGTGACGGCCTGGACTTTGCACGGGCAGATGAACTGCGTAAGGCATTCCGGGACAGGGTGACGGTGGCTTTCGGTATCGGAACCTATATTGCCAATGATACCTGCGAGGAACCGTTGAATATTGTCATGAAGACCACTGCCTGCAACGGCATGGATGTGGCAAAGATCTCCGATACTCCCGGCAAGGAAATGTGTAAGAATGCAGATTACGTGGATTATCTCACCAGATGTATCAGATGGAGACTGGAACATGACAGATAGGAAGCAGCAGAAAATCAGAAACGGCGGGAATACAGCATGGATGAAAAAAACAGAATAGAAAACAGAATCGGTGTGCTGGATGGAATCCGTGCCATAGCCATCGGGATGGTAGTGTGGTTTCATTTCTGGCAGCAGACATGGCTGACACCGTATCTTCGGATTCCAACAGAGTACACAAAATATATTGGAATCACAGAGATCAACCTTGCCGGATGGGTCAGGTATGGATTTATTTTTGTGGATATGATGATCCTGCTCAGCGCATTCTGCAATTTTTATCCTTATGCAAGATCTATTGTTCTGGGAGAGGACTGGCCGGATACGAAGACATTTTACAGAAAGAGGGCAGCAAGAATACTGCCTTCTTACTATTTTATGTTGGCGATCGATCTGTTTTTCTATATTTTACCGGGACATAAATATCGGAATGTGGGAGTATTGTGCAAAGATATTGTGACACATGTATTTTGCGTTGCACCAAATTGGTCGGACACTTATATATCCACATCTTTTAACGGCGTGTTATGGACGGTACAGATGGAAGTGATCTATTATCTGCTGCTGCCGTGGATCGCAAGATTGTTCCGCAAGTGGGCCTTTGCCACTTATAGTGTGATGTTGATGATTTCCGTTACAAGTACCGCGGTGATCCTGAACTGTTTTGCTGGAAAAGAGAGAAATTATGGAAATAATATTCTGACGTTTATGGGAATCTATGCCAATGGCATGCTTTGCTGCATCCTGTATGTCATGTGGAAGAAATATGTGACAGAAAATAAATACTCGCGGCTGGCAGGAACAGTGATCTCTGTTTTGTGCATTTTTCTGATGAACGGGATGATTCATAAATACGACGGGGATGTGAATCTGCAGGCAGTTCAGTTGCAGAGCCGGCTGGTGCAGTCGTTTCTGTTTGCATTGTTCCTTTTCAGTACGGCCTGTGCGGGAGAATATTATCAGAAACTATATTCCAACCGGGTGGCATCACTTTTTTGCAAATTTTCCTATAATCTGTATCTCTGGCATCAGATGATCGCCGTCTGGCTGAAAGAAAAAAGAATTCCTTATTGGAGCGGGGATACGCCGCCAAATATGACAGGTGACCGTGTATGGCAGTGGAAATATCAGATACTGATTATCGTGGTGTCTGCGGCGGTGGCGGTAGCGGTTACTCTGATCGTGGAAATTCCTGCGGCCCGATATCTGCTGAAAGACAGGGACAGCCATAAGGAAGAAGGAAAACAGCATGACAGGATATGAACATATTGAGCACACGTTTGCACCGGTGTACGATGCGGATTCGCTGGTGCTGATCCTGGGAACATTGCCCTCGGTGAAATCCCGGGAGAACCATTTTTATTACGGACATAAGCAGAATCGTTTTTGGAAAGTGATGGCAGATCTGTGCGGGGAACCGGTGCCGGAGACCATAGAGGAGAAAAAGAAAATGCTGCTGACCCACCATATCGCCATATGGGATGTGATCCAGAGCTGCGATATTAAGGGATCCAGCGACAGTAGCATCCGCAATGTGGAGCCGACGGATATTCGAAGGATTCTGGCGGAATCACAGATCACGCGGATCTATGCCAACGGTAACAAAGCAGGAGAGCTTTACCGAAAATATCAGCTGCCCCTGACCGGCATAGAAGCCACGGTGCTGCCCTCCACCAGCCCGGCCAATGCGGCATGGAGGCTGGAGAGTTTGTGCGAAGTGTGGCGGGAGACGATAGTACTTTTATAATTTTTGAAAAAACGACAAAAAATGAAAGTACTATTGACAATTCATGAGATGTTTTATATAATTTATGAAATGATACCAAAGGTATCAAAAGCAAAAGGGGATTATCGTATAGAACAGACCGCGCATCTAATAAGGATGCGCGGTCTGTTTTTATATATGGCATATAGTAAAATATAATTTAGTAAATCATGATTGACTAAATTATAAATTAGCATTATGGTAAGGATGCGGAAATGGAGGGCAAGGGAAACTTGTAGATAGCGGAGAAAGGCTTGGTAATATAAATTGAGCAAGGAAAATGTGGATATAAAATATGAATTGATACCCTATGATGGGTTTATCGGCTCAAAAGAATTTGATTTTGATAAAGCCATTTATGATTTGAATAGTCAGATTGAATTATTATCAAGCCAGGCGGATAACTTGGATTATGTTGTCGCAATTGCAAGTGGTATTGCTTGTGGCCTATTGGACATTCTTTGGGTCGGAGAGTTTGATCTGACGAATGGACGCAGTATTGCCAGTGATAAAGTGGATGCCTTCGTAAAAAAGACAGCAGAAATGTTTGAGGGCGAGAAATTTGATGATGTAAAATCCGCAGTGAAAGCGTTGGAGAAACGATTCCCAATTCCGAGTGATGGAAATACACCTGATTTCGGTGGTGGACTGCAACATCATCTGAGAGATTTTGCTCACCATCCAACAATTGTAGGTTTGGCATTCTCTTTATTAACGCAGTTTACGGAAAAATCATATGGAACAGATGTTAACGGGGTATTCCTTGTTGTTGATGTTCCGGAAAAAAGCAAGCCTTTCATTGGAAAGGATGTACCGCAGAAGATTTTAATGGGAACTATAACATGGTTCTTCCATCTTGTAAGTGATGTTGCTGGGTCAAGCAGCACGGCGGGTGTTACCGGTGGTACGGGAATTCCTGGACCAATCCTTGCTTTGGCAAAGGAGATTTCGGCAATACCGTTTTTCAAGGATATAAAGGTCGATGATGATATGTCATTGTCCCTCTTTCTTTCAAAGTTGTTTAACGGTACGCTTATGATGCAGCGTGATGAAAATGGACAGATTATCAAGGAGTCCGTTGTTAAATTTGATTTGCGTGGCGAACTTGGTGTTGCTGTGGAATTATGTAAACAGGCTGTTCCGGTAATTGCTAACGAGTGCATTGTGCGTGCATTTTATTTTATAAGACGACTTGCAATGGCAATGAAAGAAAAATGTGTGAGTTGCCTTGCAGACATGAAGAAGATTGACTGGAATTCTGTTAAGCCCGCAAACAACCCGACCATTGCACGTATGCTGACTGTTTCAACGGGGGTATTTACTGCACTTGATATGGGTGAGGCAATTGCAACACAAAAATATTGGGTATCCATTAATTATGTAGGTGTGGGAAGATTTGCGGTTGCTATCGGTTCTGATGTGAGTTGGGGACTTAAGGCTCGAAATGTTAAAAAGGTTCGAGATGTATATGAGAATATAAAGCAGCAGACATTCAGAAAAGCCGATGCAGATATCTATAAAAGAATAGGAGCAGACATGGATATACAGATGGATAAACTCGGTCTTTCGTTGGAGCAGACAGAGATACTTTATAACCTTGAATATTACAAAACACTCAATGATATAGAGCGTACCAACATTCCTATAACCAGAGAAGGCGTTAAAGAACTGAAAACTACATGGCTTCAAGACTGGGCGAAGTTTATCTCTGATGGTTTTGAGAGTTTTACACAGGTTCCTGGAGCGAAAATGCATTGGTACACTATGGATGAATTGCAACAGTGCATTGCCGGACAAAATCCTAATGAACCGTGGTATCGATTAATTCTTCTTGAAGCAATGTTGTTTGAACCGTATTATCCGCTTGGAATGGAGAAGGATAAAAAAGGTAATGATGTACCGTGCAAAAAATACAAGCATCTGAACAATCCGATTAACGGTTTCAAAAAAAGCGAAGGTGACCGATTCCTAAACGAGCAATTTACGGGCAAGTATTGTGAAAAAGAATATGTAAAACGATTGCGTAAGTCTTATGACAAGCGAATGAATGAACTTAATGAGGTCCTTAAGACTGTGATTACGTCTCTGTCCATCACTGCGGTTATCTCAATAGTTACTGTTGCAACTGCGGGTGCCTTTGCGGGACCGATTGCTGTGGCATTGGTAGGCTCAAATTTTGCCGGGCTTAGTGGGGCAGCATTGACCAGCGCCTGTCTTGTATATCTTGGTGGAGGTGCTATAGCAGCAGGCGGTGCTGGAATGCTTGGTGGAACAATTGCTATTGTTGGCGGCGGAGCTGCACTTGGAATAGGGGTTGGTGCCGGAGTCGGTGGTGCTGTTGGTTCAGCAGGACTTTTAGGTAAGAAAAATACCATTATGCAATCGGCAAAATTGCTCACTTCTGTACGAGAAATTTTCCTTAATGATGAACACGATGTCGAGTTTTCTAACAGCGTGTATGAGCAATATCTTCAGAATATTACTGAAGTCGAAAAGGGTCTTGTGGAACTCAGATTAAAGAAAGATGTTGCAAAGGGCAAAGAGAAAAAAACCATTGCAGAATCTATAAAAAAGGCAGAAGAATCTGTGGAAGCAATGAAAGTTGCCCGAAAGAATATGCTCAAGTACAACAGCTCTTTTGCAGAAGGCTTGCAGGTACAACGATAAATTGCATTGAGAAGCATTTGGCAAAAAGACGATACGAAGTGTGAAAACATCCGATGCAAAGCTGTTTCTTATAAAATTGCAACAGGAAGATGGGAAAAGCTACAGTTCCATTCATACCATCCGGGGAGTGCTGCGACCAGCCTTTCAGATGGCAGTGGATGATGACATTCTGGTAAAGAATCCATTCGGATTTCAGCTTGCCGGAGTATTGGTAAATGATGCAGTCATAAGAGAGGCAATTACAAAAGACCAGATGAGAAAGTTCCTGAAGTTTGTGCATGGCGATGTGGTGTACTGCAAATACTATGAAGTGGTGTAAATACTCTTTCATACGGGAATGCGAATATCGGAATTTTGTGGACTGACGCTAACAGACATTGATTTTGAGAATAGAACCGTGAATATCGACCATCAGTTACAGAGGACATCGGATATGCGATACATCATAGAAACTACAAAGACAGATGCCGGAACAAGAGTATTGCCAATCACAGAGGATGTGGCACAGATGTTTCAGGCAATCATTGAGGACAGAAATGCACCGAAAGTGGAGAAAGCCATAGATGGATATAGCGGATTTCTATTCTATGATGATAATGGAATGCCACTTGTGGCAATGCACTGGCAGCACCGATTCA
>OLNP01003438.1_pt1 | contig 10458 bp, 10 predicted proteins | sample 1671951 | NCBI WGS metagenome assembly OLNP01 (sample SAMEA3136629, study PRJEB25190) | human gut metagenome | biome: human gut; feature: human-associated habitat; material: faeces | place: Austria | collected 2013
CATCTCAATGACGGCGGCCTGGCCGTATTTCTTCATGGCCTCGGCCTTCTTGTCAATGCCTTCTGCCTCTGCCAGCGCATTGGCTACGCCATCTTCTACAGCAAATGCGACGTGGTGAACGCCTGCACCTTTGTTTTCAATGAATTTGGCAATAGTACTCTCCGGGCAAGTAGGCTCCAACAGTTCAATTTTTGTTTCGCCCACTTTTAAAAAAGCAGTTCTTACTTTCTGATCTTCCACTGTTTCAATGTTGTAACACTTCAGACCTAATACATTTTCGTAGTAAGGAAGGGCTTCTTCGATGCTTTTTACAGCAATGCCCAGATGTTCAATGTGTGAAATCTTCATAACTATACTTTTTTTATTTGGTTTTAAATCTGTGCTTATAAGGCATAAAACAGCACAAAGAAAGACATTTCTTATCTAATAAAGAAATATTTCTGCATTTAATTATTGGATTATTAAACAGAAAAAATGGTGGGAAAGGAGCATAAAACATTGTTTTGTAATCTTGAGATTACATTTAGACATAAAACTTGACTAAGAGTTTGTTCAGCCAACTCCAATTGATGCGGAACCAACGGCGGGTACTGCTTTGTTTTCCTCCGAAGCGAAGAACGAAATCACGATAACCGTGTTTACGGAACGGAAGTCCTACATCCATAAATTCCATGTGGCGGAATCCCCGTTGGTGTGCGTCTTCCAATGCTTTCCAAACGGCTAGCACACCCGGATATTGAAGTGCGTATGTCTTTCTCATTCCTCCGGAAAACCAAAGGTATGCGTCGTCTCCCGAATAGATACAGACAGAACCGCCAATGATTTTCTCTTTGTATTTCACAACGAATATTTTTGCCTGTTGTCCTTTGATTAACATATTGTTCATGTGGCGGAAAAAGTCGTTGGCAGGGAAATATCTGCGTATGCGGGAGGAATAAACCTTGTGCAGCATCCGTGAGAAATCGTGTATTTCTTCCACGGTATGTGCCTCCTCTACTTTGGCTCCATTCTTGAGTCCTTTTTTTATCTGACGGATGCGCGACGGGCTGAACCGGTCTTCCGTCTTTTTCATACTGTGCAGCGAATTGCGTACCCGCAGCCAATTGACAGGGAAATAATCATTGGCACGGAAAACCCGATAGCCGAACATTGAATTGTTTAGGTTCCGGAATTCGATCAGGACACAGCTGCGCGATGCTTCTTGTGTGAGATGTTCGAGCATATCGCCAAAGATTTCTTCTGCCTTTTCTTTGTTGGTCGAAAGCGACTCATCCAGAAATTCACCTTCGCTATATACTACGCAATGTTTCACTAAAGAGGAGGGAAGCCACTTTTTCGCTTTGCGGATGGCGGCAAGCAGGCGTGCCACAGGTCTGCCGTCTTCTGTTGCCACTATTAATAAAGGAGTATAGCCCGGAGTTGCTTCATAAATCTGAAATAACTCTTTGGAATGGAAGGCGTTTTTTCCAGGCAATTCAGGAATGTCCTTCCCATGATAATATGTGGTTAGTTTAAGTGGCATCTAGGTACAAATTTACACTTTTTATTCTTTATTCAACAACAAAACAAAGATTTTGTTGGAACTGCCTGAAGTAAAGTACAATATATCTTTGCATATTTAATGGAAAAAATGTATTTTATAGGAGAAATATGGTATGAAAAGTGAGTACGTATTAAAATTAGGTTCGTCTTAAATTAAGATTATAATCGAATAGTTTTTGCAAAACAACGAGAATTAATATTAACTTTAAATTAGAACGAATGAGATGTAATGCATTTGTTGAAGCATGGAAGAATCATCATAGACGCGCTTCCATGATTTTAGGGTTGTCTTTATTGGCTGCCCCTCTGTCATACGCTGTTTATGCAGAAGATGGAGTTTCTAATACTATGGTGCAAGTTGTCACACAAACGAAAACTGTGAAAGGAACTATCATTGATGAAAGCGGGGAGCCGCTGATTGGAGTTTCTATCGTTGTGAAAGGAACAAGTACAGGTACGATTACCGATTTTAACGGTAACTTCTCTATCGATCTTCCGGCGGGAAGAAAAGAACTGGTCATTTCTTATATCGGTTACAAAGAACAAACGGTGACTGTGACAGGCAACGGACCGGTCAATGTGAAAATGGTTTCGGACACACAGGCATTGGATGAAGTGGTTGTTGTGGGTTACGGTACGATGAAAAAACGCGATTTGACAGGAGCTATCACTTCTGTAAAAAGTGAAGATGTAGTGATGAATCCAAGTTCAAATCCGATGCAGGCTTTACAAGGTAAGGTGGCAGGATTGGATATTACGCGTGAATCGGGACAGGCCGGTTCGGGAGTAAAGATGCAGTTGCGTGGTAACCGGTCATTCCAGAAGGATTCTGGAAATCCTTTATTTATAATTGATGGTATGCCGGGGGATTATTCTACATTGAATCCGAATGATATTGAAAGCATTGAAGTTTTAAAAGATGCTTCTTCGACAGCTATTTATGGTTCAAGTGGTGCGAACGGTGTTATTTTAATTACTACTAAAGGTGGTAAGGAAGGCAAAGCAATTGTTAATTTTAATGCATACGTAGGCGTAAACGGCTGGTCAAGGACTCCGGAGATGCGTAGTGGAGAAAGTTATATACAAACCTTGAGAGATGCATCTGTTGGTGCTGGCGATGGACGTTGGAGTTCAGTTGCTGATGATAAAAATCTGTTTACTACTGATGCTGAATGGAGTGCACATCAAAATGGCCAATATATAGATTGGGTGGATGCTTTGTTGAAAACCAGTGTAACACAGAATTATTCTGTTTCTGTGGCTGGTGGAACGGAAAAGACAAAGGCATATTTTTCTCTGAACTTCTCTAATGAGGATGGGCAGTTTGCACAAGATAGTTATAAACTTTATTCATCTAAAATCCGGGTAGATCATAAGATTAAAAAGTGGATGAAGGTGGGCATTGATGCTCAACTGTCTTATGTACATCAAAATAAAGCTGATTCTGATTTACAGACTTTGATGGCGTCAAATCCTCTTGGATCCTTGTATAATGAAGATGGAAGCATCAATCCGCAACCTGTTGCCGATCCTTCATCTACAGTATATAATTATCTTTTAAATGAGGATAAAAGTTTGTACCGCAATCAGGCTCAAAACCTTAAGGTCTATTTTAATCCTTACTTGGAAATCACTCCTCTTAAAGGGCTGACTTTTATTACTCGTGCTGGTGCTAGTTTGGGATATTCACGTAGTAACACTTTCACAGGAGAGGGGTCTGTTCAATGGTATAAGGCAAATCAAACGGCAGACGGCATTAAGGCGCAAGTTAAGGACAACCGTTCGTATAATTATAAGTGGGAAAATATACTTACTTACAATTTCCAAATTAAGAAAGTGCATGATATAACTCTTACTGCAGTTACATCTTGGAATCACAATCGTAGTGATGTCACTACTTTGTATCAAAAAGGTGTTTCTGATAATAAATTCTTATGGCATAATATTCTTGATGGTAATTCCTCAACTTCGGGAAGTACTTCTTATAGTATGTCTAAGGGGATGGGATATGTCGGCCGTTTAAACTATTCATATATGGGTAGGTATTTATTCGCTGCATCTGTCCGCCATGACGGCTCTTCCAGACTGGCAGAAGGTAATAAATGGGATACTTTCCCGGCTTTCTCTTTGGGATGGAGAATTTCTGATGAAAAATTTATGGAGAGTACGACTAACTGGTTGAGTAATCTGAAAATTCGCTTCGGATATGGTGTTACGGGTAGTACAGCGGGTATTGATCCGTATTCGTCTGCTGCATCATTGGATGCTACTGCTGTAAATATGATATTAGGAGGTGTTCTGACACCGATTTATAAATTCTCACAGAATATTCCGAACTATTTGCTTACATGGGAAAAGTCGTATAACACGAATATTGGTATTGACGCTGCATTCTTAAATAATCGCATTGATGTCAGTATGGAATATTATAATACAAAAACAAAAGATGTTATATGGAACAAGGCACTTCCTGTTATTAATGGAGCATTCTCCCCGGATGGCGGACCTAAAGCGAATTATACTACTAATTTAAATATGTGTGAGACTAGCAATAAAGGTTTTGAGTTGGCTCTTAATACACGTAATATTATAACAAAGAACTTTACTTGGAGTTCAAGTGTAACTTTCAATCATAATAAAGAGAAAATAACCAAATTGTCCGGTGGAGATTCAGATGTGCTTAATAATGGTGACACCGGTTATGCATTGGCATTGGGAGAAGCTATTAACTCTTATTATCATTATAAGTTGGATGGTGTATGGCAAAAAGGTGAGGAAACTGATGCGGCGGTATTTGGTGCTGCACCTGGTGATTTGAAAATCAATATACCTAATTTAGTAAAAGAATCTGATGGTAGATTCTATAAAATAGATGAAGAAACGGGTAGTGCTGCTGTGGATGAAAATGGTAATGTTATTTATTACACTTCTGATAATAAATATACTCCAAGTGATGCAGATTATCAAATTCTGGGTCACAACTCTCCGGATTGGTCTTTAGGATTCCAGAATAATTTTACCTGGAAGGATTTTGATTTAAGTGTGTTTGTTTATGCACGTTACGGACAGATGTTTGCTTATGATATGTTGACGTCTTATGACCCGAAGGGTATACGTAACTTCCCGACCTATTTCAATTATTGGACTGAAAACAACCCTTCAAATGATTTTCCTGCCGCCAATGCTAATAAAGGTCTCGAACAATATACGGGATATTACGCATTACGCTATGTAGACGGTTCGTTTATAAAGATTAAGAACATTACATTGGGATATAGTCTGCCGAAATCTATCTTAAAATCAGCCGGTATAGAGAAGTGTCGTTTCTATGCTACCATTACAAATCCGTTTGTATTTGCGAAAAGCCATTTGCTGAAAGACTATGATCCCGAAATGAATGGTTCTTTGAAGTACCCATTGACCAAACAATTTGTATTTGGTGTAAATGTTACATTCTAGTTTTTCACTAAAAAAAGTATTGAAATGAAAAGTACAATCTATAAAATAGCAGCGCTTACATTCGCTGTGGCTTCAATGTCTGCCTGCTCGCTTGATGAGTATAATCCAAGCCAAAAAACAGGAGATGAAATTCTTGCAACGTTCGATGGGCTTAAAGGATTACAGTCTTATTGTTATTCATCACTTTACGGGCAGTTATTCAGTGTCTATGATTTCTTGTCTGTGGCTGAAGGTGGTACGGACTGCTGGATTACTCCTGCCGGTAATCCGGATTATGCCAAGCAGGTGATTTATTATGATGGTTTAGCTACGAATACGAATGCTACAAATAAATTATTCGGTCAGGCTTATTCTATGATCGGTAATTGTAATGCAGTAGTAAACAGGGCTGAATTACTAACGGATGGCAATGAAAAAGATATAACGACGTTAGTGGCTGAAGCCCGCTGTCTTCGTGCGTTTTATTATTCCATATTGGTGAATACGTATGGGAATGTAACGTTAACATTGGAAGAATCGTCTCAAGATCCTATTTTGACTCCGCAGCGTAACTCTATTGAAGAACTATATACGCAGATAATTGATGATTTGAAATTTGCGGCCAATAATCTTGAAGATACTCCTTATGATAATAATCGTGCGCGTGTGACTAAGAAAACCGCGTTAGGACTTTTGGCTCGCGTTTATGCTCAAGGTGGTGGCGAATATGGGCTGACAGAAGAGGGAGTATCTTATTGGCAACGTGCTAAAGAAGTGGCAGAGGACATGATTTTAGCGTATGGTGACTGTCTGTATGATGATGTGGAAGATGTTTGGGCTCCGGCAAATAATCGAAATAATAAAGAAGCTTTATTTATTGCTGCCGGTCCGGATGCTACGAATTTGGAGAACTGGAATGCTGGAACACAATGTAATAATAACTTTACTTATATGTATCCAAAGCCAAATACTCTCACTATTTATCCTACTCCGGATAATCAAAATTATTGGTATGGACGTACCAATAATAATACGTTGGCACCTTCCAAATATTTGCTGGATTGTTTTGATGCTGATTATGATAAGCGGTGGGAAGTTACCTTTACTACGGCTTTTGTACAGTTTTCTGCCGTACAATCAGGAGGTAGTTATTTGTTTACTAAGAAGCAGACATTAGATGATGGTACAACGCCGAAAATTGGAACAAAACATGGTGTAAATGATAATATTAGTTCATTTACAATTCTTACTCAAAATATAATCGATACTTATGGATTGGATGCAAAATTCCATAATGAGTATATTTATCCTTATGGTGATTTGAATTATACATATTATGATGGAACTTGGGCGCCCAAAATGATAGCCAAGGTTTGGCCGAAAGGTGAAAATAGCGGTGATCCTTCCAAATTGCAGGAAGTGAAGAACCCCTATGTGATACCTTACCCTGTAGCTGAAGATGATGATAGAATCTGTTTCTACTTGTCAAAGGAAAGACTTTCGGATGCGGAGAAAGCGAAACGTAGATATTATGTAATCAATATTGATGATTTGTTTGATAACGGACAATATCGTAAAACAGATATAAAAGTCACTAATGACAAAAATATGTACCCTGGTTTCAACAAATACAATTGGTTGTCGGAAGATTCATATAGTAGCAATTTGCAACGTAAGACAGGTGATGTGTTCATTATGCGTATGGCTGAAGTATATCTGATTGCAGCTGAAGCTAACCAACAATTAGGAAATGGCGGAAAAGCTGCTGAATATTTAAATGTACTGAAAAAGCGTGCCGCTCGCAATGATGCATCTTACAATGCTATGAAATTGAGTAATGCTACACAGAATGATGTTATGGACGAATATGCTCGTGAATTATGTGGAGAATATCAACGTTGGGTATTGATGAAGCGTCACAAAGATTCTTTTAAACAACGTCTTGCTGTTGGTAATCCTCGTGCAGCTGAAAATTTTGATGAAAACAAGCATTATTTGCGTCCGATTTCTTTTAACTTCTTGAGTCAGATTGATAATGCAGAAGAATATGGAAACAATGGGTATTAGTACTCTTACAGATTAAATTTAGATTAAAGAGGGGATATGTCGTGATGATATGTCCCTTTTTTCTATATCTTTGTGTAATCGAACAGAACTTTTAAAAAGCGGAACTATGTTAGAAGAAATTTTAGCTTACAACAAGCAATTTGTTGAGAACAAGGGATACGAATCGTATATTACCAATAAATATCCCGAAAATAGCTATTCTTTCCTGTATGGATACCCGACTGACTGCTTTGCTGCCAGCAGCATTAGGAATTAAGAATGGCGATGTGAAAATGATAAAAAATGCAGGTGGCGTTATTTCCCATCCTTTCGGTAGCGTGATACGTAGTTTACTTGTAGCTATTTTTGAGTTGGGGGTAGAGGAAATAATGGTGATTGCTCATTCTGACTGTGGAGCTTGCCACATGCACAGTGAAGTAATGCTCGAAAAAATGAAAGCACGCGGAATCAATCCGGATTATATTGATATGATGCGTTTCTGCGGAGTTGACTTTCATTCGTGGCTGGATGGTTTCGAAGATACAGAAAAGTCGGTGAGAGGAACGGTAGATTTTATTGTGCGTCATCCTTTGATCCCTTCAGATGTGACAGTCTACGGGTTTATTATTGATTCTACGACCGGAGAATTAACTCGGATTGTATAGATTATTAGATAGATAGGTAAATAGATAAACTTCTTTTTTAATCCCCTAAATATAGTGACGCTATCCTATCATGATAGTGACGCCATTTCTATTGTATAGTGTCGCTATGTCTGGAGGATAGTGACGCTATTTTGAAGACAAAAAAATAAGGCAGCTTTTTGTCGGCTGCCTTTATCTTTCTGCGGTTATATACTTTCTTTGACTGGTGCACTCGTTTGTGACAAATAGGGTGTCCGTACATCTCAATTTCTGCCTCACGGCTAGCTTTACGATTCGCTTTAACGTAATCGTCCTGTGTAATTCGCTTTTTCATAATGAAATTATTTCTCTGTGCAAAGATACAATATATTCTTCATTTAGTATAAACTTTTATTTCCTATTACGCTCGGTTTGCATTATCTTTGCATACATTAATCAAATGAAACCGGAAATAATATGGAAAATTTCAGTGAATTGATAAAGAATCGTCGCAGTATGCGCAAGTTCACCGATGAAGAACTGACACAGGATGAGGTTGTAACATTGATGAAAGCAGCTTTGATGTCCCCTTCTTCCAAACGTAGTAATAGTTGGCAGTTTGTAGTGGTTGATGATAAAGAGGTATTGAAAGAATTGTCTCATTGCAAAGAACAGGCTTCTTCGTTCATTGCCGATGCAGCTTTGGCAATTGTGGTAATGGCCGATCCGTTGGCCAGTGATGTTTGGATTGAAGACGCTTCCATTGCTTCCATCATGATACAGTTGCAGGCCGAAGATCTCGGCTTGGGAAGCTGCTGGGTGCAGGTTCGTGAACGTTTCACTGCCACCGGAATGCCTTCCGATGAATTTGTCCATGGAATTTTGGATATTCCCTTGCAACTTCAGATTCTTTCTGTCATTGCTATCGGACATAAAGGGATGGAACGTAAACCTTTCAATGAAGAACATCTTCAATGGGAGAAAATTCATATTAACAAGTTCGGAGGAAAATAAGTATGGGAGCTGCTAAAGCGAATAATAGTAAAGATACCTATCTGGCTACTGCTGTTACCTTTATTGTAATCGGAGCACTTTTTCTGATCGATAAGCTGATTCATTTTTCTTCCATTGGGCTACCCTGGGTGATGAATAAGGACAATATGCTATTGTACGCCTCGATCTGTTTCCTTATTTTCAAACGCGATAAATCAATTGGTTTTGTGTTGCTTGGGCTTTGGCTAGTGATGAATATCGGTTTGGTCATGTCCTTATTGGGTTCGTTATCCGGATATCTGTTGCCATTGACACTGCTCATCATCGGAATCGTTTTATTCTGGTTTGCAAAACGATAAGAGAATAATGAAAAGAAGTATAGAAGATACACCGATCGTGTTTATCGGTGCAGGTAACTTGGCTACTAATCTGGCGAAAGCTCTTTATCGTAAAGGTTTCCGCATTGTACAGGTATATAGCCGGACTATGGAATCTGCCCGTACCTTAGCCGAGAAAGTAGAAGCTGAATATACAACAGATTTACAGGCAGTCTCCAAAGATGCAAAATTGTATATCGTATCGTTGAAAGATGATGCTTTAGTAGATTTGTTACCGCAGATAACAGAAGGAAAGCAAGCGTCTTTGTTGGTGCATACGGCAGGAAGCATTCCGATGAGCGTTTGGGAAGGGCATGCAGAACGTTACGGAGTATTTTATCCGATGCAGACATTCAGCAAACAACGTGAAGTTAAATTTCAGGAAGTGCCTTTCTTTGTTGAAGCGAAAAGGCCGGAAGACGTGGAATTGTTGAAGGCTGTTGCCGCCACACTTTCGGAAAAGGTCTACGAGGCTTCTTCCGAGCAACGTAAAAGCCTACATTTGGCTGCTGTTTTTATCTGTAACTTCACCAATCACATGTATGCATTAGCAGCTGATTTACTTGAAAAATACAACTTGCCTTTCGATGTCATGCTTCCGCTGATAGATGAAACAGCACGTAAAGTACACGAACTGGCGCCACGTGATGCACAGACCGGACCCGCTGTTCGTTACGATGAGAATGTGATGAGTAATCATCTTGCCATGTTGGTAGATTCTCCGGCATTGCAGGAAATATATAAACTAATGAGCAAAAGTATCCATGAGCACCATCAATTATGATTTATCCCGTATCAAAGCTTTAGCTTTTGATGTGGACGGAGTATTGAGTTCGACTACCGTACCTTTGCATCCTTCCGGGGAACCAATGCGTACCGTGAATATCAAAGATGGGTATGCCATCCAGTTGGCTGTGAAAAAAGGACTTCACATAGCTATCATCACCGGTGGCCGGACAGAAGCGGTACGTATCCGTTTTGAGGGACTGGGAGTGAAGGATTTATACATGGGTTCTGCTGTGAAGATACATGATTATCGTGCTTTTCGTGATAAGTACGGATTGACCGATGATGAAATTCTATATATGGGTGATGACGTACCGGATATTGAAGTGATGTGTGAGTGCGGACTGCCATGCTGCCCGAAAGATGCCGTGCCGGAAGTGAAATCCGTTGCAAAGTATATTTCTTATGCAGACGGTGGTCGTGGATGCGGACGTGATGTAGTGGAGCAGGTGCTGAAAGCTCACGGTCTATGGATGGTGGAAGACGCCTTCGGTTGGTAACTTAATCATAAATAATCGTTGTTTAATAACGAATAAAACCATGCTTGATAACTTAAATAAATATCAGATTATATTAGCTTCCAATTCTCCCCGTCGGAAAGAACTGATGTCGGGACTAGGAGTAGACTATGTAGTCAGAACATTGCCGGATGT
>OLNP01003439.1_pt1 | contig 10456 bp, 10 predicted proteins | sample 1671951 | NCBI WGS metagenome assembly OLNP01 (sample SAMEA3136629, study PRJEB25190) | human gut metagenome | biome: human gut; feature: human-associated habitat; material: faeces | place: Austria | collected 2013
GCCAGCTCCAGCCAGGCGTGACGTTGACGGTTATCGAGCACTGCACGGAAGTTTTCTGCCGCCGCCTCTGCATCAAACGGTTCGCCGTTGGAGAATTTCACGTCATCACGCAAGGTGAAGGTCCAGGTTTTGCCATCTTCCGAATGGGTCCAGCTTTTTGCCAGCCACGGGATCACCGAACCGTCTGCCTGATATTTCACCAGCGGTTCATAAACCATGCTCTGGGCGAACATTTGGTTAGGCGTGTAAAGGTGCGGGTTTAGTGGCCCGACATTCACCGGCCAGGCGGTGGTGATTTCATCTGGTGCAGCGGCATGGACGATAAAAGACGCACAAGCCAGCAGCGCAAATAGAGTGCGGCGGAGTGTAGAGAACATGGTAACCCCAATGGATTAAAATAGATGGCGGAAATAAGTATGACGATTTTAAGTATTCGTCATACTGATTACCTGTTCTGGATCAATAGATGGGCAGTCGGGTGGGCGGATCAGTTAACTGAATCGATCCATTGCACACTGTCGGCGGTGAGCGTAAAGGGGGTGGGGGTGCAGATCGCAAGGCTTAAATTTTCTAGCTGACAATGGCTGACTGACAGCGAGGAGTTATAGGTGCTGTCTACGCTGACGATTTGCCAGGCGCTGCCGCCACGCTGTTTAACGATGGCTTCTTTGCGCGTCCAGATGCGCCAGAACATTTCCAGTTGCTGATCAGGATGCACGGCGTCCATCTCGGCATGTTCCCCGAGGCTGAATACGGCGTTCGCCAGCCAGCGCCAGTTGGCGCGCGGGCGAATCACTTCGATATCGCAGCCGACTTCGCCTTCATCGCTCAACAGCAGGGCGATATCGTCACCGCTATGGCTTAAGTTGAACCATAGCGGCGTTTCCGGCGCGAATGCAGGTTTGCCTTGTTCGCCATAGATGATCTCCGGTAGCGGGGAAAGCGTGTGCGAAAGCAATGCACGCCCCGCCAGCCAGCGTTCGCGTCGTGGACCTTGCGGTGCTTGCTCGCGTAAACCCAGTGGCAGAGGAGCTGCGCTTAAGGTCGAAACTTTCCCCAGAACTATCCGATACATATCAGGGCCAACGTTTAATGGAAAATGAAAGTGCGTATCGTAACACTTGTCGCCTCATCCCGGTAACCGACTTTTCGGTCTGCCTGGCCCCAGTAAAATCGCCAGTTTGCTGCCGCCTTTGGTGGTTTCCATCCAGATTTTACACACGCTGGTTAATGGCACCGAAAGTAGCATCCCTACCGGGCCGAGCAGCCATCCCCAAATTAACAATGAAAGAAATACCACCATGGTGGACATCCCCAGGCGATGGCCCATCATCCGTGGTTCTAAAATATTGCCGATGACCATATGGACCACTAAAAACAATGCGCCGACCAGAATACATTCGTAAATACCATTAAACAGCAGCACCTGAATCATTGGCGGTACGGCGGAAATTACCGCACCGATATTGGGCACGTAGTTGAGCAAAAACGCCAGTACTGCCCACATCAGCGCAAACTGCACCCCCATCAGCTCCAACCCCAGCCAGACGATTACGCCTGTCCATAAACTGAGTAGCGTCTTTAACGCCAGATAATGCGAAACGCCTTTAAGTGCGCGGTGTAGTCCGGCGATGTGAATCTGTGGATTATTCAACGCGAAACGCATTTTGTAAGGGACGTGGCGCACTTCAAACAGCATAAAAACTACGGTCATCATCAGCAAAAGCACGCTCGCCATTGCCCCGGAAAGCCCGGTCATTAGCGCCGTGGTGAAGGTAACCACTTTTTCCGAGTCCATCCGCTGTAGTATTCGCTCCGGCGACATATGCAAATTAAGAAAAGGCAACATCTCCTGCAATTTAAAAAGTTTGCGCGTCAGCTCCTTATTAAACTTCGGCAGCATAGAGATAAATTCGTTAAACGATGCCGCCAGTACGCCGACCAGCGCGGTGAGTGCGATCAGCATCACCACAACCACAATCGTAATGGCAACGGGGCGTTGTACTCCCCGACGAATAAACCAGGTGACGAGCGGGTTGAGAACGATGGCAAAAAACAGCGCCAGTAATAGCTGCACAATGATATCTGCCGCTGCGTGAATGCCCGCGAGGATCACTACCAGCGAGGCCAACTTGAGCAGAATGCGCATGCCCGTTTTATCGGGTTGAGGGGTTTCCATTGGGGCTTCCTTGTGACTTTTTGTATTAAGTGTAGCGGGAGTCACGCCAGCAATATTCTGATTCTTACTGCTGATTTTCACGTCAGCACATGGTAAAAATGAAACACTGTTGTAAAAATGTGGTGATCCTCATGCCCGAACCCGTAGCCGAACCCGCGCTAAACGGATTGCGCCTGAATTTGCGCATTGTCTCCATTGTCATGTTTAACTTCGCCAGCTACCTCACCATCGGGTTGCCGCTCGCTGTATTACCAGGCTATGTCCATGATGTGATGGGCTTTAGTGCCTTCTGGGCAGGGTTGGTTATCAGCCTGCAATATTTCGCCACCTTGCTGAGCCGTCCTCATGCCGGACGTTACGCCGATTTGCTGGGACCCAAAAAGATTGTCGTCTTCGGTTTATGCGGCTGCTTTATGAGCGGTCTGGGATATCTGACGGCAGGATTAACCGCCAGTCTGCCCGTCATCAGCCTGTTATTACTGTGCCTGGGGCGCGTAATCCTTGGGATTGGACAAAGTTTTGCCGGAACGGGATCGACCCTGTGGGGTGTTGGCGTGGTTGGTTCGCTACATATCGGGCGGGTGATTTCGTGGAACGGTATTGTCACTTACGGGGCGATGGCGATGGGTGCGCCGTTAGGTGTCGTGTTTTATCACTGGGGCGGATTGCAGGCGTTAGCGTTAATCATTATGGGCGTGGCACTGGTGGCCATTTTGTTGGCGATCCCGCGTCCGACGGTAAAAGCCAGTAAAGGCAAACCGCTGCCGTTTCGTGCGGTGCTTGGGCGCGTCTGGCTGTACGGTATGGCGCTGGCACTGGCTTCCGCCGGATTTGGCGTTATCGCCACCTTTATCACGTTGTTTTATGACGCTAAAGGTTGGGACGGTGCGGCTTTCGCGCTGACGCTGTTTAGCTGTGCGTTTGTCGGTACGCGTTTGTTATTCCCTAACGGCATTAACCGTATCGGCGGCTTAAACGTGGCGATGATTTGCTTTAGCGTTGAGATAATCGGCCTGCTACTGGTTGGCGTGGCGACTATGCCGTGGATGGCGAAAATCGGCGTCTTACTGGCGGGGGCGGGGTTTTCGCTGGTGTTCCCTGCATTGGGCGTAGTGGCGGTAAAAGCGGTTCCGCAGCAAAATCAGGGGGCGGCGCTGGCAACTTACACCGTATTTATGGATTTATCGCTTGGCGTGACCGGACCACTGGCTGGGCTGGTGATGAGTTGGGCGGGCGTTCCGGTGATTTATCTGGCGGCGGCGGGACTGGTCGCAATCGCGTTATTACTGACGTGGCGATTAAAAAAACGGCCCCCGGTGGAAATACCTGAGGCCGCCTCATCATCTTAAAACTTACTGAATAACCAGCGTATTAATGATGTTTTCTGCGGTGGTCTGTGCTTTTTGCTGATTGTCAGCGGGCAGCGTAATTTGCATGGTTAGCAGTTGATTACCCACGTTACCCAGAATAACGGAAGAGTACGCCGTCTGGCCTTTCGCGGAGATAATGCTGTCTAACTGCTGCATTTTGTGACCTTTCAGCTCAATGGCTTTATTGGTTACCACTTGCAGCTGCGGATCGCGGCTACGTTGCTGATCTTCCAGACGCTTCGCCAGCACCGCCAGATCTTCTTTCGGATCATCGCCCATGATGACGATGACTGCTTTCTGCCCGGTGGCGTCGGACCAGACATGCATGTTATTGGCCTGCGTTCCCAGCTTACCGCTCTGGTCGGTCATATCCGCTGGCAGCGAGAAACTTAACTTGCCATCAAGCAGGTTGACGGGATTCCCGGTCGCGTTACTTTCTGCGACCGAACCCTGCGCCGTAGCGTTAGTGTCTTTATCATCACAGGCCGCAAGCCCCATAACCAGCAGGCCAATTCCGACATATTTAACCAGATTGCGCATTGACTTCTTCCTTTCGATAAACGGCCATAACGGCTCATTCATCCATCTTATCACAACTCTGATAACGAACCTTTAACTCGCCTGCAAAGCGTTGATTTCGGATTTATCTGCCAGTCTTTTCAACAGCATATTGAGTAATACGCCATACATTGGCAGGAAGAAAACGATACTGATTAACACTTTGAAACAGTAATCGACCAGCGCGATTTCCATCCAGTGTTCAGCCATAAAGGCATCCGGGCTACGCCAGAAGGCAATGAAGAAGAAGGCCAGCGTGTCGCTGACGTTACCGAACAGTGTGGACGCTGTCGGTGCCAGCCACCAGTGACGACTCTGACGCAGGCGGTTAAAAACGTGCACGTCGAGGATCTGCCCCAGCGCGTAGGCCATGAAACTGGCGGTGGCGATACGGGCGACAAACAGGTTGAAGTGGGCGAGCGCGCCGAATCCTTGCCATGACCCCATATAAAACAGCGATGAGATGACGTAGGAGATCAGCAATGCGGGGATCATTACCGCAAAGATGATGCGACGAGCCAGCGGCGCGCCAAAAATACGCACGGTCAGGTCAGTAGCGAGAAAGATAAACGGAAAGCTAAACGCGCCCCAGGTGGTATGAAAACCAAAAATGGAGACCGGAAGCTGAACCAGATAGTTACTGGAGGTGATCACCAGAAGATGAAATAACGATAACCAGAACAACGCCTTATAGCGTTGCGTTTGCGAGAAAACGTTCATATTGTACCTTTTTGATTAACCATTGGGGTGAGGGAACCCAATACGTGCGACACGCTATTTTATACGTGCTGACCCTTTTTTCGAGCCGCCGCATGATACTGCTTTACGTTGACAATGCAATGGTTAATTTTCACGCAATCGTTAACCTGGTTTGCTTACGGACTCACAGGGCGTAAACTAGCGCCGTTTTTTTATGTGATGAGAAGAAAATGACCGATCTCTTTTCCAGCCCTGACCACACACTCGACGCACTTGGCCTGCGCTGCCCGGAACCAGTAATGATGGTGCGCAAAACAGTGCGCAATATGCAGCCAGGTGAAACGTTGCTGATTATTGCTGACGATCCGGCGACGACCCGCGATATTCCTGGGTTTTGTACCTTTATGGAACACGAACTGGTTGCTAAAGAGACGGATGGACTGCCTTATCGTTATTTGATTCTGGCGCGCGTTGTTTTCGCGAAGAATAAACACGGTTGATATTGCTGACACGGTTTTCCCCTCACCCTAACCCTCTCCCCAGAGGAGCGAGGGGACCGATCGCGCTCAATGTTGCGATCGGTTTGCCTTATTTCCTGCGCAACAGCCTTAACGCATTCGCCGTTACCAGCACCGTCGCACCGGTATCTGCCAGCACTGCCAGCCACAGTCCGGTCATCCCTAACAGCGTCGTGACGAGGAAAACGCCTTTCAGCCCCAGCGCAATAGTGATGTTCTGGCGGATATTGGCGTGAGTGGCGCGTGCCAGTTCAATCATTTGCACCAGACCGCGCAGGTGGTTATGGGTTAATGCTGCATCGGCGGTTTCCAGCGCCACGTCTGTGCCGCTACCCATTGCAATCCCGATGGCGGCAGCTTTCATCGCTGGCGCGTCGTTAATACCATCACCGACCATCGCCAGCGGCGCATGTTGATTCAGCTCGGTCACCGCTTTGACTTTATCTTCCGGCAAGAGGCCCGCTTTAAATTCCAGCCCCAGTTCCCCGGCGATTGCCGCTGCTGCGCGTGGATTATCGCCTGTAAGGATCACCCCTTTGACGCCCAGCGCGTTCAGTTCACTGATAGCAGTTGCAGCATCGGCGCGCAGGGTATCCTGCAACGCAATGACACCCAGCACGTCATCGTTACGTACTACCAGCACTACCGTTTGCCCGGCGCTTTCCAGTTCATTAATCAAACCAGCAAATGCATCAGCAGGATGTTTTCCGGCAGCGCATATCAACACGCGCTCACCGTTAACCTGCGCTTCAATGCCAGACCCGACCAGCGCCCGCTGTGATTGGGCGGTAGGAATGGCGAGTTCAGCAACCTGTGCTTCGCGCACAATGGCCTGTGCCAGTGGATGCGTCGCGCCTTGCTCGACCGCCGCCGCCAGTGTCAGCAGTTCAGATTCACTAATACCCGTTGCCGGATGAATCGCGGTAACGCGCGGTTTACCGACGGTCAGCGTACCGGTTTTATCAAACGCCACCTGGGTAACACGACCCAGCTGCTCCAGCGCCGCGCCGCCTTTAATCAACGCCCCACGACGCGCTGCTGCCGCCAGCCCGGAGGTAATCGCCGCGGGCGTGGAGATAACTAACGCACACGGGCAGCCAATCAGCAGCAGCGTCAGCCCTTTATAAATCCACTCCTGCCAGCTGGCGGCAAACAGCAGCGGCGGCACCAGCGTTACCAGCAGGGCGACCGCCATAATCGCTGGCGTGTAAATACGGCTGAAACGGTCGATAAACCGCTCAATAGGTGCGCGGCGCTCTTCGGCTTCTTCAATCAGTTTCAGAATCCGGTCAATGGCGCTGGCACCCGGTTCTGACAGCACTTCCAGCGTTACCAGACGGTCTACGCTGGTGGCGCCTGCAGGAACTTTATCGCCCGTCGCGCGCTCCACCGGAATGGATTCGCCGGTCAGGGCACTTTCATCAAAACTGGCAAACGGTGAGAGCAGTTTACCGTCGGCAGGCAAACGCCCACCTGCCGCAACTTCAATCACATCGCCAGGCCGCAGGCTGTTTATTGCCACCTCTTCACGCTCACCGTTACTCAGACGCGTGGCGGTTTCTGGCTTCAGCGCCATTAACGCGCTGACCCCTTGACGCGCGCGACTGGCGGCCCAGCCTTCCAGTCGTTCACCAATCAAAAACAGCAGCAACACCATCGCAGCTTCAGCCGTTGCGCCAATAAACAGCGCCCCAGTAGCGGCTACGCTCATTAAGGTTTCAATGGCGAAGTAGCTGCCAGATTTGATCAGCCGTAATGCCTGACGAGCAATTGGGTACAGCCCAACCAGCGTGGTCGCGATAAACGCCAGTTGACCAAACGGATGATTGAACTGCTCCAGCCCCCAACTGATTGCCATCATCACGATAAGCGTAATCAGCGGCAGATTCTCTTTCAGGCGTGATTCTTGTGGTTCGTCGGAGGCCTGTTCATCGCGCAGGGAATAGCCCGCTTTTTGCACCGCAGATTCAACTTGTGCCCGGATGTCATTGTCGGCATCCACCACCAGTTTTTCGGTGGCGAACAACACCTGTACCTGATTCACGCCTGCAAGCTGGCGCACGGCATTTTCCACTTTGCGCGCACAGGCGGCGCAGTCCATGCCGCTGACTTTCCAGCTATAGCGGGTGCCGGAGACGTTTTCAGAGAGAGTTGGCGTGCTGGAACATGCGCCGTCGCAGCAACAGTCGTTGGTGTTCTGTACCGTAGTTAGCGGTTTGAACGCAGCAAATTGAGGGGCTTTCTTGCCGTGATTGTCAGGAGTCGACATGGCATCCTCCGGTTAAGTTTTTTCTCATTAACCGAAGGATACACTCTGGAGTCGACTCCAGAGTCAAGTTTTATCAGAGATACAGCGAGCGGACGATGAGGAAGTGACCAGCAAAGTAGCAGGCCGCAGCAATCGCGTTATCCGCACGGAAGCGTCGGCGATAGTGACTACCCAGCCAGACAAAGTTACTGATAAACAGCAACGAAGCGCCAACAAACGCAGAGAGCGCCGGAGCGGTCGGACGGAAGAACCACAGTTCACCTGCCAGCCACACCATCACCAGCGTCATGCCGATAAACGTGCAGATAGGCCAACGGTACTCTTCCAGGCGCGTCCAGATAATCGCCAGTAACAGCGCGCCCAGAACCAGCAGCACCAGTGGCAGAGGCCAGAAGAAAGAGAGCGTCATCTGACTGGCGAAATAGATGGTGTACAGCAGGTGCGAGAGGAAAAACGCGCCGATGGCGTACATCAGACGTTGACGTGGCAACAGGGTTAGCGCATCGCCCAGCAGTGAGGCACACAGCCCCGCCAGCACCAGATAGCTAATGGCGTCGAACATCGGCGCTTGCCAGGCCAGCAACAGCAGGAGAAGAAGGGTTAACGGTTTAAACACCCAGCGTTGCCAGGTTGGCCCACGATACGATGCATCCACAGATAGCCATGCGGAAAGACAGACAGCGATAAACGACCAAAGCATCTTAGTTCCTTGAATTCGTTATTTTTTCGTAAGCGGAATGCCTACGGTCTTGCTTCCAGTTTAGTGGCGAGGGTGGACGGATGACAACACCATAACTGGCAGGGTATGCTTATTTCCGCATTTTCCGATGAGGGATAAAGATGAGTAAACCACCTCTTTTCTTTATTGTTATCATTGGCTTAATCATCGTCGCCGCATCGTTTCGTTTTATGCAACAACGACGGGAAAAAGCTGATAATGATATGGCACCGCTCCAGCAAAAGCTGGTGGTGGTGAGCAACAAGCGGGAAAAACCGATTAACGATCGCCGTTCGCGCCAGCAGGAAGTGACGCCGGCAGGCACCAGTATGCGCTATGAGGCAAGCTTCAAACCGCAAAGCGGAGGAATGGAGCAGACGTTTCGCCTCGACGCCCAGCAGTACCACGCCCTGACAGTGGGCGATAAAGGTACGCTGAGCTATAAAGGAACGCGCTTTGTCAGCTTTGTAGGCGAACAATAAGGTTATTTTTTAACTTTAAATTTCTTCTGCCAGACCAGCAGTTCAAACACGCCGAAAAGGAAAATCCGCACCTTTTCGGCGGTGGTCATCTGCGGGCCATCTTTCGGTAAAGTGGATTTCAATAGCGCCAGCTGCATACCATGCATCAGCACGGTAAAAATCAGCGCCACGTTAACGAAAATATTCAGCGGGCGTGGGAAGGGATGCACCAGGTTGAGGATTAAAAATCCCCAAACACAGAGCATTAACAAACGACCAATATTAATCAGCATCACTTTCTCCTTGTGCTTCGCGTTGATACAGCCGATAAGCCACCTGACCCGCCACTTTTTCCCGATGTAATGACCAGTTTGCCGGAACAGTGGGCAGACCCTTTTCGACTTCGCTTTCGACATAAATCAGGGCTTCGTCAGCCAGCCAGCCGTTATCTTCCAGTAAATTTATCGTCTCTTCTAACAAGCCACGGCGGAACGGTGGATCGACAAACACGATATTATGCGGTGTGCCTTTTTGCGCCAGGAATGACATCGCGTTGCTGTTCACCACGCGTGCATTGCCTGCTTTTAGTGTCGCCAGATTCTTAATTAACTGCTGAGAAACCGCACGATCCATCTCAATCAACGTGGCCCCCGCAGCGTAGCGCGATAACGCTTCCAGCCCCAGCGCGCCGCTCCCGGCGAAGCAATCCAGACATTGGGCGTCAACAATGACCGGAGCCAGCCAGTTAAACAACGTTTCGCGTACGCGGTCGGTGGTGGGGCGCAGACCTGGACTATCAGGAACCGGGAGTTTACGGCCTCGCCACTGCCCGCCAATAATGCGGATTTGGCCGCTGCCGGAATGATTCGGTTTTTTCATGATAAATTGCTCAATCCGCCAGATAACACATACTTGCAGGCGGTGATGTGAATTAAGTTAAGTGATAGACTATTTCATCATTTTTTTAGCTGCTATGTACATAGCGTTAACGCTGTGCCATGAAGCAACAGCGAGGAGTGTAGTCGCAAATGGCGAAAGAAAAAAAACGTGGCTTTTTTTCCTGGCTGGGCTTTGGTCAAAAAGAGCAGACCCCGGAAAAAGAGACAGAAGTTCAGAATGAACAACCAGTTGTAGAAGAAATCGTTCAGGAGCAAGAGCCTGTGAAGGCTTCTGAACAAGCCGTTGAAGAGCAGCCGCAGGCGCATACTGAAGCCGAGGCGGAAACTTTTGCTGCCGACGTTGTGGAAGTTACTGAACAGGTTGCTGAAAGTGAAAAAGCGCAGCCTGAAGCGGAAGTCGTTGCACAGCCGGAACCGGTCGTAGAAGAAACGCCGGAGCCAGTGGCTATCGAACGTGAAGAACTGCCGTTGCCGGAAGACGTCAACGCCGAAGCGGTTTCGCCAGAAGAGTGGCAGGCCGAAGCGGAAACCGTAGAGATTGTCGAAGCGGCGGAAGAAGAAGCGGCTAAAGAAGAAATCACCGACGAAGAGCCGGAGGCACAGGCGCTGGCTGCCGAAGTGGCAGAAGAGGCGGTAATGGTGGTTTCTCCGGCAGAAGAAGATCAGCCGGTGGAAGAAATCGCTCAGGAGCAGGAAAAACCGACCAAAGAAGGTTTCTTCGCGCGCCTGAAACGCAGCCTGTTAAAAACCAAAGAAAATCTCGGTTCCGGATTTATCAGCCTGTT
>OLNP01003449.1_pt1 | contig 10436 bp, 10 predicted proteins | sample 1671951 | NCBI WGS metagenome assembly OLNP01 (sample SAMEA3136629, study PRJEB25190) | human gut metagenome | biome: human gut; feature: human-associated habitat; material: faeces | place: Austria | collected 2013
GCATTGTAGACTGGGACGATGACACTGACTTTTGGCATGATTTTCTCTCCCTCAGTGGCGTAGTTCTTTCCGTATCCGGCGTATAACGCGTCCGATTTTTGCTCTAATCCGTGTTCTTTTCGGCAGCCAGCTCATGGAATACCAGTGGATCGAGTAGGTGTTCTCCGTTTTTGTCAGCTTGCCTGTCACGCTGTCCAGCGGGTTGAAGTAGTCCGCCGGATAGACATGGATACCCGATACAACCTGCTCTTTTCCGTTGCGCACAAGGCCAAAACGCTCCATCACATCCGTATTGAGATGCGGGCAGCCTACGGGCGTGACGCTGCCGTCAGCACCGGCAAAGCGCAGCTTTTTATATTCCTCGATCATCGCCTGAATCACCGGATGGTGGGCCTCAGCGGCGATGGTCAGGCCGGAGGCAACATACTGATCGTTCTCAAATCCAATGAATCCCTCGTCATCCAGCAGCGGCGAAATGTCCCGCAGCACCTCCACGTCGGTGTCGAAATACACGCCGCCGTACTGCTCCAGCACGACAAGGCGCATAACGTCGGACACGAAGGCATACTTCTTCGCAGCGTAGGCCTCCGCCATGAAGGGCATGGCAAGATAATCGCAGTTGTCCTCGTTCCACTCGCGGATCTCAAAATCCGGGCAGAACTTCTCCCAGCTGGCGATGCACTTCTTGGCAAGCTCCGGCTTTTCGCCGCGGCCAAACCAGCAGTAGTGGATGATTTTGGGGATCATGGTTTCAGTCCTCCATCAGCGCGTAGATTTTCTCGACCTCCGCGCTGTTCGTATAATCTCTCTTTGCGCAGTTCTCCGACAGCTGCTGCATCCGGGCGGGGTCACGCAGCAGCGCGGCAATTCCGGCAGCGCAGCCTGCATTGTCCATAGGGACGATCACGCCGTCCACTCCGTCCTCCAGCTGACTGCCAGAGGTAGCGTAGTCCGTGATGACGACGGGCTTTCCAAGCAGCTGCGCCTCCCGCACGGTAACAGCCTTGCCCTCGTAGCGGGAGAGCTGCACATACAGGTCGCAGGCGCGCATATAGGGATAAGGGTTGTCCTTTTTGCCGAGGGTGATGACACGTTCCTGCATCCCGGCCTCGTCGATTTTCTGTCGAATCAGCGGCTCATCGCCGCCATAGCCGATGAGATACCACGTTACGTCAAGGCCGTCCGCCACCAAACGGCGGCAGATGTCCGGCACATTGTCAAAATTCTTCGCCTCGCAGAAGCGGCCAACGGAGAGCAGGGATATTCCGTCACCCGCAGGCATATCGGTCTGAGGCATTGCCGCCTGCTTACACGTCAGCTCCCGGGGCAGGATATTCTCCACCGTTCGTACCTTCTGCGCCAGCTCCGGGAAGACGCTTTGAAAGCTCTCGGACGCCTGCTCAGACACGCCACAGATGGCATCATACCCTTCCCACATGGAAAGCTCCGCCGAGCGGTCGAAGGTCAGCGCCGTGTAGTCCGTGTGGATCCACGCCGCGTATTTCTTTGCATTCACCCGTTCCCGCGCAAAATAATGCGGCGTCAGGAAGCTGATGGCAAGATCATAAGTCTTGCCGGAGATCGGCGGCATAGAGTTCAGCGTATACTTGTGGCTGTAGGTCAGCGCGGTGACGGACGGTTTCTCGCTGGGATGCCTCCGGTCGAAGCGTCTCGCGGCAAGCTTCCCTTGCAGCCGCCCGCGCAGCACGCCCAGTTGTCCGCTCTTGACGAGCGACGCCATGGGCACGGCCAGCGAAGCATACTGCGGAATTTCCGGCAGGAGCTTTGCTTTGGAATTCAGATACGGCATCAGCTCGCCGCTGTGCCTCATCAGAAAGAGGTCAACATCATAGCGGTCATAGTCGATGGCATCGAGCAGCCCCAGCAAGCTGCGCTCCACGCCCCCAAGCTCCATCGCTTGGGAGAAGATGAGAATGGATGGTTTCATTATAGAATCCTTTCTCGGGCAATTACTCACGATTAAGGCGATGCTTATGCACAATTTTGTATACGAATTGCGGGCACGCGCTTTTTATAATTGGAATGGCAGAATAAAGGCAGGCCTTCCTTTTGAAGCCAAACGCTTTCCCTGCTCTCAAAATGACCTTACTCTCGTTGATCCGGCTTTGAAATGTCCTGCGCGAAATCGCATTGCGGTCATCTCGCATGTTATACAGTATTTCTTGCGTGTTAAAGCCGCGGTAACCGGCAGCGTACATCCGAACCCAAAGATCGTAGTCTTCAACACGCAGCGTATCTTTGTTTTCAGAATATCCGCCCAGCTCCTCCAGAATATCTCGGCGCATAAGTGCCCCTGCATGGCAAAACTGAGAGCCATGCAGAAGATCCTTTGGCTGAGGCGCGGCGTCATAGATCATTTTTCCAAAGATGCCTTCATCATCGAAAAAGCTCATGGAGCAACTGATAACACCTGCCTCCGGGTGCTTGGCATACAGTGCCAGTTCCTTTTCAAATCGGTCCGGTGCACAGATATCATCGCCGTCCATGCGGGCAATATAATATCCGCTTGCAGCAGCCAGACATTTGTTCAAAGTTGCATTCAGTCCAAGATTTTTCTCGTTTCTCAGGAGGACAATGCGCTCATCGTTCCGCTGAAATTCACTGGCAACCTGCCACGTTTCATCAGACGATCCATCATCGCAGATGATAAACTCCCAGTCCGATACCGTCTGGTGCTGAATGGCGGCAATCGCCTCCGGCAGAGTGCGGGCGCAGTTGTATGCACCCATAATCACAGAAATAGTTGGATTCATAATCCTCACGTCACAATCCTAAGTAGTTCCAAACCGTTATTCTGGAAAATTCCTGCGCAAAGTTCTCGTTGATCGCATTTCCATAGTAGAAGTACATCAGATAACAGGCGACCATCGACACCGTCAGGAAGCGCCTGTCCCGCGCAGAAAGCTTTTTGAGTATCATCGGCAAGACAATTGCCGGAAATATAGAAAAATAGTTTGCCAGCCGTCCAAAGTAGTTTGCCGTACCAAATAGGCCGACGAACATGATACACGCATAGAGAAAGCTGAGATTGATAAACACATTGTCTGCCGCACTGCTTCGACTGACGCGGCGCTTGAGAAGAAACGTCAGCAGCACCGAGACGCTGGCAACCAGCACTCTGAATACGTTAACGCCCTCGCCAATGAACTCTTCCGCGTTGTACCCGTCACCCAAAAGAGCTGCCGTGTTGACGATCGTCTCAATAATGCTCGGCAGGGTCAGTCCTGCAATTACGGTAAGCGCCAGCAGGAGCCATGTCCCGCCGGACCACGGTTTAAAGCGGAGGATTGGAATCACCAAAAACAACAGAATATACGGATGAAATGTAGCCGCCAGCAGCACGATTGCCGCAAATCGAATCCATTTATGGTTCAGCGCATACGGGATCGCCGCAAGCCCAATGGCAATTGAAGTGCACTGCTTCATAGCCGCCAAAGAAAACAAGTAGCCGTGCGCACAAACAAAAAGAAAAATCGACAGCGTAAAGTTGCTGGAATACCGTTTCAAAAAAGTAACCGCCGATGCCACAAACAAACTCGAATAGAACAGCACAAAGCTCTGGGCACTGAAACCGGCAGCCTTCATCAGTGAATTGAGCAAGATAAACCCTGGATTGTCTCCGAGCCTCCAACTGAACTCTGTCAGGATATCCGGAAAAGCCGCCATCGCCTTATAGCTGCTCATGTAAGTATAAGTGTCATTGTAGCCGGTGCGAAGGCCTGCAAAGAGACTCAGATAAGCAATCAGTAGGACAACAATGCCATAGTTCAGCACTTTGCTCGGTCGACCATTCCATGCCAATGTGTACTTTTCACTTAAAAATGCAAGTCCGCAGGAAACGGCCAGCACGATCCATAGTTCGCCCACTGATATCCTCCCGTATTACAGCTCGTAGACAGCTTGCAGCTCGCGCCGCACACTGATATCCGCATAGAGCTGTGCCTTTTCATATCCGGCCTGTCCCATGCGACCGGCCAGCTCGCCATCGTTCAGCAGCACTGCAATTTTCTCCGCAAATGCGTCGCTGTCCGCAGGCGGTACCATATAGCCGGTCTTCTCCGGCACGATCAACTCGCGGTGGCCCCGATTGTAGGAGGCCACCACAGGCTTGCCCAGCAGCATTCCTTCCACGATGTTCATCGGCAGTCCCTCGCGGTAGCTGCAAGAAACGATCACATCCGCGATATTGGCGTATCGCTCCAGATCGGTGCGGTAGCCCAGAAATTCTACATATTCCTGTAAGCCGAGCGCCGTCACCTCTGCCTGCAACTCCGGAAGCGTCGGGCCGTTTCCGGCCAGCAGCAGTCTTACATTCGGCTGTTTCTTTCTCAGTGCGTCCATCGCACGGATTGCCGTAATCTGATTCTTGTTGGGCAGTAGCTCGCCCGTACAAAGCAAGACTTTTTCGTCTTCTGCATAGCCAAGCTCGCACCGCAGCGCCGCGCATTCGGCTTCGGACAACTTACGATATTTTGCAGAGTTTGCACCGACACCGTGAATGCGCTCCACCTGCGTGGGAAACTTTGCCGAAGCAAGGTCATAATCCTCCTGCGTGATGGTGATGAGCTTGTCCGTATGGCGGCACATAAACTTCTCCACCGGATACCAGATGAGCCAGTTTTTCTTCGGCGCACCCTGATAAAAGTGGAAGCCATGAGCGGTATAAAAGACCTTGGTGCCGCGCTTGCGGGCTTTTCGCGCAGCCAGCCGTCCCACAACACCGCCGACCGGCGTGTTGCAGTGGACCACATCGTAGTTGCCCTCATCAATGATCTTTTTGAGCTGTTTGTAGGCTCCAAGATTTTTCGGTGAAAACGGGGACCGCTGGAACGGCACGTCAAAGACCCGCTCCACAAAGTCCAGCTTCAAGCCGTTCTTTTCGGCAAGGTTGTTCCGCGCCGCCACATGAACTTCGCAGCCGTGCTCATGCAGCATGGCCACAAACGGCCTGTGAAACTGACAGATATGCGATTGTACGGTGGCAACTAGAAGGACTTTCATTGCAGCTCCTTAGAATGGCAAGGCATTGTTCACAAGATAATACACCCGTTCACAATACATTCTTTTCTTGGTTTCGTTGTAATTCGTAATCGTTATTCCGAGTTGGTCAATCGCTGGGTTCATTTTGCGAATGACATCGAAGTGTGGGATATCTTCAATCCTTTTTTCCAAGGGCAACCGCAGAAACAGCTCCATCAGCAAGCGGTTGTTATACGGAATCGTGATATCGTAGGAAACGCGGTGTTCGGATGTGATCGTCAGCCCGCCCCATCCGCCGTAGCGGAATTCCCACAGATACATATCGCTGGAATCCAGATTGTAAATGCTATGGAAGGCTGTCTTTTCTATGTACTGGCGGAATATCTTGTCCGTCGCATTGGCATCCGTGCGATTGTATGTGAAAAATTTGTACATAGAAGTCATCTGTCTGGGAGACAACCGCGTCGGCATTTTCTTCAAGCCAAACTTTTTGTAATAGTTTGCGCGTCCAATTTCTGACACCCAAGACTTGACCTCAACGTCAAAATCCGGGGTGTTCAAGAAAAACAGCCGCTTCCTGACATCGTTGGCGTTGACCGCTCCGATATCGCCCAAATTATGCTCTATGACGGCGCGCATCGCAGAAACATCTTCAAAATCACCGTCATTCTCAGAAATTGTATAAGTGTGATGCGTTACACCTATGGCAGCCGCAATTTTCTCAGCAGCCTCTGCGTCCGGCCTGTCTCCGTACATGGAGATATAACTGTAAAAGTCAAATTTGTCGTACAGACCGTTGGCGCAGGCTACGGTCGTTTTGCTGTCCATACCGCCAGTCATTGAAATTGCAGGCTTGTCCCACTTATTCGCAATCAGCTCCATGTTCTTGTGAAGCAGCCGTCCGATTTCCATAATTGTTTCGTCGTATTCCCACTCATTCTTCACCACAGAGATATCGCAGTTGGGATAAAAACGGGTAAGTTTACAGGAGAACTTCGGAGCTGCAACATTCAAAACATGATTCGGCACAAGGCGAAACACATCGTCAAATTGCGAAATGTCACCGGGCAGAAACAAACCATACATCTGCCAGAAGCGATAATGCGTCAGCTTTCTCACATAGGCAGATTGCGTAAGATTACAAAGATCGCCAATCAACTGCGCGTGTGACGACAGATAGAAATGCTTTTCAATTGTGCCATAATAGGTGCATTGCATCCCGGCACAGTCGCCCCACACCTCAATGTCGTCTGCCTTTACAACGATCAGGGTAAACACGCCTGTCCATTGATTGAAATACCCAATCTTATCTTCGGAATCAGCATATTTCTGAAGAATATCATTTTCGTCATACAAGCCGTCGAACGGGTTATATGCATGGCCGATCAGCACCAGCGAAGAATCCTCAGTTTGCAGCGCATAGTATTTCGCCTTGGGGTGTACCAACAGGCTATATCCGCAGATTTTCTCGGTCCGCCATTCTCCATAAAAGGGAAATGCATTGCCGTCAATTTCGGCATCCGTAAACAAATAACCGCGGGCAAAAAGAACCTCTCTGAACTTTGGAGAATCATCCGTTATTCTCTTCACTTCACCTATGCTACTCATTTCAGGTTCTCCTTTATCGTCTCCCACAGCCTTGCCCGATTTCCCTCTCCCACAAAGCTGTTATGTGGGGTCAGGAGCACGTTTTCCATATCCCACAGCGGGCTGCTTTCGGGCAGAGGTTCTTCCTCAAACACGTCCAGCACTGCGCGGCCGCCGCTTTGCAGCCACTTGGTCAGCGCAGCCTCGTCTGCCAGTGCGCCGCGGGCGACATTGACGAAGATAACGCCATCATGCAGGCGGCCAAAGATTTCCTCGCTCACGATGCTGCGCGTCTCCGGCGTCAGGGCGATGCAGCACACCAGAATATCACAGGCCGCCGCAGCGTCCGGCAGCTTATCCAGCGGCAGGAGTTCATCAAAATCCAGCAGCACCCGCACGGTGCGATTCACGCCGGTGATATGGCAGCCAAAGGCTTTCAGCCGCTTCGCGATCTCACGCCCCACGCCGCCGCAGCCGAGGATGCACACGCGCTTGCCGGAAAGCTCCAGCAGGCCGCGATGCTTCTCCCATTTGTGCTGCGCCTGATTCGCCGCAAAAAAGCGGCTCTGCTTATAAAGCTGCAAAATGCCGCAGACGGCGAACTCCGCCATCGGGACGCTGTACACGCCTGCAGCGTTGTGCAGCTCGATGCCGCGCGCCCGGATATCGTCCAGCGGCACGCGGTCAAGACCCGCGCTGGTGAGCTGGATGACCCGCAGGCTCGTAAAGAGCTCGATGGAATTGTAGAGGAACAGGCCGTTGCACACGACCGCCTCGTATCGCTCCGGATAGTCTACCGGTGCGCGCTCATCGGGATGTACAAACACTCTGTGCCCGGCAGCTTCCAACTGCTTGCGCTCGCCGCTATTGAGTTGAAACGCGCCGGTCACCAGAATGTTCATGCGTTCATTCCTCTCACGATTTTTTCCACGCAGGCACAGACCCTGCGGTGATTCTCGTCAAAACGCTTCTGCGTCCAAGCGGCGCAGTCCCGCTCCACGCGGCGGATATCCGCTACGCCCTCTGCGAAGATGCGCCGTATTTCATCCAAGTCCGTCGTTTTCTCTGTGTTGCAGAAGCTGCGGGACAGAATGACATACTGCGAGCCGAGACGGTAATGCTCACCGATGATATATTCCGCCGGAAGCGTCCCCGAGCCGGGGCGGCCCACGCCGCCAAAGCCATAGGGAATACTTGCTTCACGGAGCTCGGCGCAAAGCCTGTCCACCGTACCGTCCGTCAGGAGCTGGAACATGAATTTCTGATGATAGCACAGGTGCAGGTCGTTGAGGCCGATGTGCATCTGGTCGATGCCCGGTATGGACAGTGCCTCCGGCAGATTGTCTGCCGCCGTGTCGGTTTCCAGCAGCGGCATGACCTTTGCACGGCCATCCACCATGCTAACAAGCCGACGCAGATCATCCGCGGTGTGCCACATGGGCAGCATAATGACATCCGCGCCGTTCTCAACAGAAGCATCGATCTCCGCCTGAGAGTTTGGGTTCAGCGGATTGACGCGCGCCATGATCTCTGTGCCGCCGCCAACGGCAGCGCGGACTTTTGCGATATCCTCCGGCACATGATAGGACTGCACAGTATCCATGCCGCCCTGCCGCTCGGCCTTGCCCAGCACCTCCATATCAATGAAAATGCGGTCAACGCCCGCGTCCGCCGCAATTTTTGCGACCGTCGGGTCGTTGGTGATGTACATAAGTTTCAGCATTTGATCTCCCTCAGACCGTCGCGCCGGTATTGACATTATCCTCGTTGCGCAGGACCTTGAACACGGTCATGAAAAGGATCTTAATATCCAGTGCAAGGGAAACGTGCTGCGTGTACCAGACGTTCATTTTAATGCGCTCGTGCCACTCCACGCCCTTGCGGCCATGTACCTGCGCCCAGCCGGTGATGCCGGGGCGAACGTCAAACATATGGAACTGCTCCTCGCTATACTGGTCTACCGGCCAAGGATGGTAGGTCAGCGGCGGGCGCGGCCCGACAATGGCCATATCGCCGACAATAATATTGATGAGCTGCGGAAGCTCATCAATGCTGGTTGCCCGAATCAACTTTCCCACCTTTGTCACGCGCGGGTCGCCCTTCCCGCTGTAAACTCCGCTGCCGGTATGCTCTGCTCCGTCCGACATGGAGCGGAATTTATAAATCGTAAAGACCTTTCCGTGCAGCCCCAGTCTTTGCTGCTTGAACAGCACCGGCCCCGGAGAGGAAAGTTTGACTGCAAGTGCGGCTATCAGAAGTAAAGGTGAAAGAATAATGAAAGCAATCAGCGAGAGAACTGTATCAATCAATCGTTTCCAAAATCTCTTATACACGGCATTTCGTTCCTATCCGCCCCGCCGATGGCAAGGGAACCTCAAAAATCTTTGTAATTCGTCATACTCTAGAGAAAATGGTATGAGAAATGACTATTTTCCTATTTAATTATAACGCAAACGGCGGAAATGCGCAAGGGGAAAGCAGAAAATATGTGTGGAGATGTGTGAAAGGCCGCAGCGCGGAGCTGCGGCCTGGTGGGGACGGTATAGATGGAATTTGCGCAAGGGAACCTGTGTGATACAGAGCGGACATTCGGCGCCCATTGTGAGGGGGAAGCTGCATTAAAATGTTTGATGAGATGCTTTTCCGGAATTTACTCTATGTATAAACAGAATTCGGGAAAGAGCACGCGCCGAAGTCCGGTCAGCTGATTTTAGGACAGCTTTCTACCAGAAGGTGTCCAACTTGCACTTGCAATTTGCGCTTTTGAAAAATGCACCATATTCTGCCCGACAACTTCCGACACGCGCCCTTCCTTTTCCTTCCTTGTCTTCCATTCGCATAATTCCCCATTGTTTGCAGACAATAGCAATGTGATTTCGAACGCATAAAGTGGAGGAGCAATATATGAAAGCAACCGGCATCGTCAGACGCATTGACGACCTCGGGCGGATCGTCATCCCAAAGGAGATCCGCCGTACCCTGCGTATCCGCGAGGGCGACCCGCTGGAAATCTACACGGAGAAGGACGGCGAGGTGATCTTTAAGAAATATTCGCCGATGGGGGACCTACAGGCGGTCGCGGCGCAGCTGTGCGAGTCCATCGGCAAGAACACCGGCCACATCGCGGCCGTGGCGCGACTCCATCATCGCGGTGGCGGGCGCGCCGAAGCGCGAGCTGCTGGAAAAGCGCAACTCCGCCGAGCTGGAGCAGCTGATGGAGCAGCGGCGCAGCTACCGCTATCATGGCGGCGAGAGCCGTCTGCGCGCGGCGGAGTCCGTGGAGCGCTACCACCTCGGCGTGGCGGCGCCGATCGTGGCCGAGGGCGACCTGATGGGCTGCGTCATGCTGCTCATGGGCGAGCACGACGCAGCGCCGACCGAGTCGGAGCAGACGCTCGCGCAGACGTTCGCGGGATTTTTGGGAAAGCAGATGGAGAGCTGAAGGAGAAAAGGGAAGATATTCGGGGCCGGGAGGCCCCGATTTTTTCGTATTTTCAAAAATAAAGGTAGAAAAAAGAGGCGTTCAACGGTATAATTACATAGTAGATCAGTATGCAACAGGAGGGAACGGCGTGAAGCTTGCGGCGCTTTTGGGAAACGATACGCTGAAGCAGCGCCTTTCTGCGCTGCAGGCCAAGGGCAAGCTGACGCACAGCTTCCTGCTGACCGGGCCGGAGGGCTCCGGGCGGCACACGCTTGCGCGCATCCTCTGCGCCGCCATGCAGTGCACCGCGCCCGGCGAACGCCCCTGCGGCGTCTGCCCGCAGTGCCGCAAGGTGCTTGACGGCGCGCACCCGGACATCTGCATCGTGGATGACCCCGAGAAGAAGACCATTCCCGTCAAGCTC
>OLNP01003459.1_pt1 | contig 10413 bp, 10 predicted proteins | sample 1671951 | NCBI WGS metagenome assembly OLNP01 (sample SAMEA3136629, study PRJEB25190) | human gut metagenome | biome: human gut; feature: human-associated habitat; material: faeces | place: Austria | collected 2013
TCGTTGATATTACTAAGATCTTCTTTGAAGAAGCTCCAGAATTATCTGATGCAGAAGTCGAAGAAATTAAGAAAGACGATGCTCGTCCTGTAATTGAAGAATTCAAGAAACAATTAAATGCAATTCCTCGCTTTACTGCTGTTCAAGTAATGAACGCAATTCAAGCTACTCGTCGTGAAACTGGCGTTAAGGGTAGAAAATTATTTATGCCAATTCGAATTGCTGCTACTCGTTCAATGGTTGGACCTGGTATCGGTGAAGCTATTGAATTAATGGGTAAAGAAAAAGTTAACAAGCACATTGATTTAACTTTGAAGCAATTAAGCGATTTAGGTCTTTAATTATTTCCAATAAAGTTAAAGCTACGTGAAAGCGTAGCTTTTTTTGTTAGAATATACTAGGAAATAAATGTCTTAAGTGAAAGAAGGATGATCATGAAGGTCTTTAATACTTTAACTCGGCAAAAAGAAGAGTTTAAGCCATTAGTAGCTGGTAAAGTAAGCATGTATGTCTGTGGTCCAACTGTTTATAACTATATTCATATTGGAAATGCCCGTAGCGTGATTGCATTTGATACAATCCGCAGGTATTTTGAATATCGTGGCTATGACGTAAAGTATGTTTCTAACTTTACAGATGTTGACGATAAGATGATTAATGAAGCCCGTAAAGAACATACGACTGTAGGAGAACTTGCTGACCGCTATATTAAGGCTTTTATGGAAGATACAGAGGCATTAAATATTGAGCCAGCTACTCTTCATCCTAGAGCCACTCATGAAATTCAAGAAATTATTGATTTTGTTCAAGATCTAATTGATAAGGGCTTTGCTTATGAAGTTGACGGGGATGTTTATTATCGTGCTAAAAAGTTCCCTAATTATGGTCAGCTAAGCGATCAAAATATTGCTGAACTTGAAGAAGGTGCTTCTGAACACATTAATGAAGAGGAGCAAAATAAGAAAGAAGATCCAATTGATTTTGCCTTATGGAAGGCTCAAAAAGAAGACGATGAAATTGCTTGGGATTCTCCATGGGGAAAGGGTCGTCCAGGCTGGCATATTGAGTGTTCAGTAATGTCAACTAAGTATCTAGGCGAGACGATTGATATTCACGGCGGTGGTCAAGATTTAGAATTTCCACACCATGAAAACGAAATCGCTCAAAGCGAAGCTAAAACTGGTAAAAAATTTGTCAATTATTGGATGCATAACGGTTTTGTAACTGTGGGTAAAAAACAAGAAAAAATGTCTAAGTCACTGCATAATTTTGTAACTGTGCATGATATTTTAAAGCAAATTGATCCACAAGTTTTACGTTTCTATATGTCTAGTGTTCAATACCGTCGTCCAATTAATTATTCTGAAGATGGTTTAAAACAAGCAGAGACGGTTCTTAAACGTTATCAAAATACTTTGAGAAATCTTGATGCTCGCTTAGTGGATGAACAAGAAACTCTTGAAGACAGTATTTTAAGGGATAATTTAACGCAGGCAAAGGCTGAGTTTATTGAAGCGATGGATGATGATTTCAATGTTCAAAATGCTTTGAGTATTATGTATGACTTAACTTCAAACTTAAATACGCATCTTCAAAAAGATCAAGTGGATAAGCCTGCTTTAAAAAAGGCCAAGAAATTGTTGCTTGCTTGGCTTGAAATTTTTGGTGTTAGTTTCAATGAAAAGCAAACTGAAAATGATGACGAGATAGAAGTTATGGTTGCTAAACGTGATGAAGCTCGTAAAAATAAAAACTGGGCTGAGAGTGATCGCTTAAGAGATGAATTACAAGCAAAAGGTATTGTAATTGAAGATACTCCACAAGGAACGAGGTGGCATCGTGCTTAAACCAAAGGTACTGACAGAGAAAAAGACCAATCCAGATAGCCTGGGACCGCTTACCTTAGCTTATTTAGGGGATGGATTGTATGAAGTTTATATTAGACGCCACTTGGTTAAGGGCGGTATTGTAAAACCACAAATGCTTCAAAGATATGCAACGCACTATGTTTCAGCTAAAGCTCAAGCTGGTTTGATTACAAAAATGCAGGATTTAAAAATGTTAGATGAAGCTGAATTAGCAGCCTTCAAGCGCGGAAGAAATGCTAAAAGCCATACCCATGCTAAAAATACTTCAATTAATACCTATAAGTTATCAACAGGTTTTGAAGCAATGTTTGGCTATTTAGATTTACTAGGTAAAAAAGATCGTGTTGATGAGCTAGCAAATTGGTGCATTGACCAAGTAGAACAGGGAGGATTAGACGACTATGAGTTCGAATAATGATGAATTTGTGTATGGACGTCATGCTGGAATCGACTTCTTAAAGACGCAAGATGCTAACTTAATTAATAAGGTGTTTTTACAAAATGGCGTTCAAGAAGAATTTGCTAATCAAGTTTATCAATTAGCACGTAAAAAGAATTTAGTTGTGCAAAATGCTCCTAAAAATAAATTGGATCAAATGGTTAATCATGAAAACCATCAAGGATTAGTTTTAACAGTGGCTCCATTTGAATATGCGGATTTAGATGAGCTTCTTGATAAATTTGACCAAGATGGGAAAGATCCCTTTATTTTAATGCTTGACTCAATTGAAGATCCCCATAATTTGGGTTCAATCTTAAGAACTTGTGATGCTACTGGTGTTGATGCTGTAATTATTCCTAAAAGAAGAGCAACTGGCCTAACTTCTGTTGTTGCTAAGACTTCGACTGGAGCTATTGATTATGTTCCTGTAGCTCGAGTTAACAATTTAGTGCAAACTACCAAGTTACTTAAAAAACGTGGTTACTGGATTTTCGGTACTGCCATGGAAGGTGAAGATTACCGTAAGTGGAACGCTAATGGAAAAACAGTTCTTGTAATTGGTAATGAAGGTAAAGGAATTTCACCCCTTCTGTTAAAACAAATGGATCAAACTTTAACGATTCCGATGGTTGGCCATGTTCAATCGCTAAATGCTAGTGTAGCAACTGGTGTTTTACTTTATGGGATGTTTAATAGCCGTCATCCAGAAAAATAAAAATGCAAGAAAACGCTTGCACATATTAACTGAACCTGATATGATAACAATTAGTAAGAGATTGAAAAAGTAGATTGTTACTATTGAATTAGGCGAGACTACTGAATAACTCTAACTAGCAGTACGCTAGTGGGTTTATTCAGTAGTCTTTTTTTATCCTTTTTTAAGGAGGTGGGAGAGTTGTTGTTGATCAAGCGCGTGTTTAATAATAACTCAGCTTTGGTTGAGCTAGGCAATAATCGTGAAGCAGTTGTAGTTGGGAACGGAATTGCTTTCAAAAAAACTGAAGGAAAGGAGATAGATACGAGTAAAGTTGAAAATATTTTTTATCTTGAAAATAGTGCAACAAAAAGAACTATTTTTTCGTTATTAAAGAATACACCAATAGATATTGCTGTAACTACTATGCATGTCGTTGATCACGCATATAAAAAATATCACTATGAATTATTTGATTATTTTTATCTGTCATTGAGCGAGCATATTTTAGGAGTTTATCATCGAATTTTGGATAATACTTATCAAACAAGTCAAATTCCTGATATCAAGGATGAATATCCTTTGGAAAATAAGATTGCTCAAGAAAGCGTAAAGATAATTGAACGGGATCTAAAAATTAAGCTACCTGTATCAGAAAGAAAAAATATTATGTTGCATTTAATTAATGCAAGGATTCCTGAAAAAAAGCAAGTCAATCGAGAAAAAAATATGATCAATATCGAAGAAATGCTGCACATAGTTCAGGTGATCCTTGATCAACATAATATTTATCGATTAGCTAGTAATAATGATGAATATGAGCGTTTTATGATTCATTTGCAATATCTTTTTAGGAGATTAGAGCAGGGGAAAAAATTTCGCTCATCGGATATTACTAAGAAAGTAAAGGATGAACTTATATCTGAATATCCAGAATCATTTGCAGTAGTAAAAGAAATAGATGAACAGCTGAAGCAAGATTTTCAATGGGAAATATCGGATGAAGAAAAGCTATATTTAATTGTTCATATTCAAAGAATTTATGAGAAAAGTTCAAAATACTAGGAGAAAAAAATGGTTAGTAAAGAAGAAATTTCGATGGTTGGATTTACAATTGTTGCTTATGCTGGAGATGCCAAAACAGACTTGTTAAATGCTCTTAAATTAGCACGTGAAGGAAAGTTTGAAGAAGCTGAAAAACTGATCGAAGAAGCAAATAATTCATTAGTTGATGCGCATAATGCACAGACTAAGTTAATGAGTCAAGAAGCTAGTGGTGAAGAATTAGAAACAACTTTTATTATGTCTCATGGACAAGATACATTAATGACTACGATGCTTTTACGTGATGAAGTGAAATATTTTATTGATTTGTATAAGCAAAATTTAGCTTTGCGAGCTGAAATTGAGCAGCTTAAAGAAAAAATGAACTAAATAAATGGAGGAGTAGAAATGGATGGGTTGGTAAAAAGAATTGAAAAAGCGCAGCCATTCTTTAGAAAAGTTGCGACTAATCAATATTTAAGAGCAATTCGTGATGGCTTCATCGCGTTAATGCCAATTATTATCTTTTCAAGTTTTTTCTTGTTAATTGCTAATGTGCCCCAAATTTGGGGATTTGTTTGGCCTAAAAAAGTAGCTACAGCTTTAAATTTATTTTATAACTTATCAATGGGCTTTTTGTCCTTAATGGCAGCTTCTACTGTAGCCAAGGCCTTAACTGGAAGTTTAAATCTAAAGTTGCCAAAAACTAATCAAATTCCAGTTGCTGGAGTTCAATATACGGCTCAAATTTCCTTTGCATTTGTGGCAATAGATACTTTATTAAATAAAGGAAATTTATATTTAGCTACTGATATGATTGGGACTAAAGGATTAATTTGTGCCTTCTTAGTAGCATTTATTGTACCTAATATTTATTATTTTTGTTTTAAACATAATGTCACAATCACGCTACCTGATGTAGTACCTCAAAATATTGCACAAGCCTTTAAAAATATTGTTCCCTTTGCTATAGCAACTACTTTCTTTTGGGCATTTACGTTAATTTTTAGAGCTTTAACTAATATGAATTTGGCAGCTTGGATAATTAAAAGTCTAACTCCGCTTTTTACGGCAGCGGATGGGTATGTTGGATTAGCAATTATTTATGGTGCAATGGCGTTCTTCTGGTTTATCGGAATTCAAGGGCCCTCAATCGTTGAACCAGCTGTTACGGCAATCTACTTAACAAATGTTGAAGCTAATTTAAGAGCATTTAATTCAGGAAATATTCAAGGCGCTAATCACATTTTGTCACAAGGAATTCAAATGTTTGTTGCTACTTTAGGAGGAACTGGAGCAACTTTAGTAGTAACGTTTATGTTTGCCTTTTTGTCTAAATCTAAACAATTAAAAGCAGTTGGACGTGCATCAACAATTCCAGTTATTTTTGGTGTTAATGAACCTATTTTATTTGGTGCTCCATTGATCTTGAATCCAATTTTCTTTATCCCTTTTATTTTTGCACCAATTCTTAATGTTTGGATCTTTAAAATTTTTGTTGATGTGCTTCATATGCCGTCATTTATTTACAACTTACCATGGACCACGCCGCCAACATTAGGATTGTGGATGGGAACTGGTTTTAATATTTTAGCTTTATTATTAGGAATTTTATTACTAGTAGTTGATTCATTATTGTATTATCCATTTTTTAAGGCTTATGATGCTTCAATGCTAGCCCAAGAAGAGAAAAAGGAAGAGCTTGAAGAAAAAGATGATAAAAAATCTGTTGTATCATCTGCTGAGCCTAAATTTAATGAGTCTGAGATTCCACTAGGCAAAACTAAAGATCAACAAGCACTAAATGTTTTAGTTTTATGTGCTGGTGGTGGGACATCTGGAATTTTAGCTAAGTCACTTAATAAATTAGCTAAAGAAGACAAGTTACCTTTAAATGCAGCAGCTGCCGCATTTGGATCACATCATGATTTAATATCTGGAATGGATGTAGTAATTTTAGCGCCGCAAATGGATACCATGAAAGATGAACTTGCAAAGGAATGTAAGCAAAATAATGCTCGTATGATTACCACTACTGGAAAACAATATATTTACATGACGCAACATGCTAATGAATGTTTGAAGCTATTAATCAATGATATTAATAAATGACGGAGGCAGTATGTCAACTTTATTGAAAAGGGTAAAAAAATTGCCCAAGGGTTTTGTATGGGGCGCAGCAACTGCAGCTTACCAGGTTGAAGGAAATACAAATTTAGATGGCAAAGGGAAGATTATGTGGGATGATTATTTAAAAAATCAGGGAAATTTCTCACCCAATCCTGCTTGTGATTTTTATCATCGTTATCCAGAAGATTTAAAAATAGCTCATAATCTGGGGTTAAACGCAATTCGCATTTCGATTGCTTGGACTCGTATCTTTCCTAATGGCTACGTAACAGATGAGCCAAATGAAGCAGGCGTTAAGTACTATCATCGACTTTTTCATGAATGTTTAAAAAATAATTTAGTACCATATGTGACATTACATCATTTTGATAGTCCTAAGACTTTGTTTGATCAAGGAGACTGGCTTAATAGAGAAATGATTGATGAATTTGTAAAATATGCAGATTTTTGTTTTCAAGAATTCGTTGAGGTTGATAATTGGTTTACGATTAATGAATTAATTTCGTTAGCTATGTGTCAGTATATTCAAGGAACTTTTCCCCCTAATAAGTTATTTGATGTTTCTGATGCAATTCAAGCTCAGCATAATGAACTAGTGGCACATGCAAAGGTAGTTAATCTCTTTAAAGCTAAAGGATATAAGGGAAGAATTGGGTTAATTCATGTGATTCAACCCGTTTATCCAGCAACGAATTCAGAAGCAGATAGACACGCAGCTGATTTAAGGGATGCATTTATGAATCGCTTTTTATTAGATGGAACTTTATTAGGTTTTTATTCTGATCGAACGCGGCATTTAATCAAAGAAATTTTAGTTGCAAATAATGCTGAATTACATATTCTTCCTGAAGATCTTGAAATTCTTAAACAAGCAAGTAAGCAGAATGATATGCTTGGGATTAATTATTATCAGAATCAAACCGTTGCCAGTTATGATGGACCAAGTGAAACTTATCATAATGGTAATGGAAAGAAGGGCAGTAGTGTTTTTGCTTTTCATGGAGTTGGTAAAGATGTACGAAATCCTGCCATTCCGACAACAGATTGGGACTGGAACATATATCCTGAGGGGCTATATGACGTATTAAAAAAAATAGCACATGATTACCCAGACTATCCTGTGATCTATATAACTGAAAATGGAATGGGTGCAAAAGAAGCGTGGGATAGTTCGAAAGACTATCTTGATGATAATTATCGAATTGATTTTATTGACCAGCATTTAGCAGCTATCTTAAAGGCTCGAAATGAAGGAGTTAATGTACAAGGATATTTCCTTTGGTCTTTACAAGATCAATTTTCATGGTCAAATGGCTATAATAAGCGTTACGGCTTAATTTATGTGGATTTTGCTAGTCAAGATAGGCATTTAAAAAGAAGTGCCTTGTGGTTTAAAGCATTGAGTAAAACTCTACAATAATAGACTTTTTTAACAAATAATAAATTGATGTTCTTGAATTAGGCGCAATCTTTCTATACTTGTATCCCATAAACGTTCGTTCTCTTAGAAAAAAATCATTCTTTTTTTATTCTGATTATCAAATAGAAAAAGGAGGAATTTCCTGAGATGGAAAAAGTGAATGAAGTTTATTTGATTAGAAGGGTGAAAGAAAAGCAAGATATGAAGGCTTTACATGAGCTTTTGGACCGGTATCGACCTTTAATCAATGGCGCTAAAATGAATTTTTTCATTCGTAATTTCGATAATGATGACTGGGAACAAGAAGCGTTAATTATGTGTTATCAGAGTTGCTGCACATATGATGAAGATCGAGCAGATAATTTCGGTGCCTACTATCGAACCAAATTCTATAATCATCTAAGATCGCTTTTAAGGTATGAATTAGCCCAAAAAAGAACCGCCTTTACTAAATCAATTTCTTACGACAATGTGGTGCAGAAAAATTTAATTAAAGAAGAAGTTGAAGAAATGCATATCACGCCTCGAAAAGAAATGTATCAAAAGTTTATTAAAAAGCTTTCTGATAAAGAAGTAATTGCTCTAAAAGTTTTTTTAGGAGAATTAACAATCGAAGAGGCAAGTCAGAAAACAAAGTACAGCCGTTATCAATTATTGCAAGCCAAGGCTCGCTGCAAAGCAAAAATGCGAAAAGAGTTGTTTTAAATTCGCATAGAATTAATAAAAAGGCTATAATAAAGATTGTAGAATTTATTTAGGAGGTAATTTTAAGATGGCAGATGAAGTTATTAAGACGGAATTGTTAGACCGTCACATGAAGGAAGTTTTTGATTGGAGCGACTCTGACATGCCTGTTAGAGATGCACTATGGGACTACTTTATGGAAAAGAATGGTAGAGATACCATGAAGACGGAAAGTGACATGCTTCCGTTCTTGAAAGACTCTGACGATAAGATCGAAGCCTTCGTCAACGAAAATCTTAAGAAGTAACATCACCTAAAAACAATAATTCTACGCACCGTGGTCACGCATTGTTTGACCACCAAAGAACAATCTCTAGGGATTGTTCTTTTTTTGTGAGAAAATATATTTTAAAAAGAAAGGGGCGGCAGCATGGACTATATTATTGGAATGGATATTGGCACCACAGCAAGTAAGGGAGTCTTATATCAAGAAAATGGTAAAAAGATTGCAGAGGCAACAATTCCGTATCCCTTAATTCAAGAAAAAGTGGATCAAGCTGAAGAAGATCCACAGGTAATCTTTGATGCTGTTCAAAAGATTATTTTTGACTTAAGTAAAAAGGTCTCAGGAAAAGTAAAAGCAATTTCGTGGTCAAGCCAAATGCATAGCTTAATTGGACTTGGTAAAGATAATAAATTATTAACCAATAGTATTACTTGGGCTGATAATCGCAGTAGAGAAGTTGTAACTACTGCAAAGAAGAGTGGATTAGCTAACAGTATCTACCAGCGAACCGGAATGCCGCCTCATCCAATGGCTCCTGTGTATAAGCTATTGTGGATTAAAGAGAAACTTCCAGAGTTTTTTACACAGGTGAAAAAGTGGATTGGAATTAAAGAATACATTATCTGGCGTCTAACTGGAAAAATGATGATAGATACAACAATGGCAGCTGGGACAGGCTTGTTGAACCTAAAAAATTTATCTTGGGATGAAGATTTACTTAACCAAATTAATTTAGAAAAGGAAAAACTGCCAACCTTAGATAAGCCAGAGACAGTTGTGGGAGGAATAATCCCCAATTATATTCAAAAGCTAGGATTAAGTGATCAGACAAAAATTATTTTAGGTGCTAGTGATGGATATTTATCAACAATTGGAGTTGGGGTTTTAAATGAAAAATCTTTTGCTTTAAATGTTGGGACATCTGGTGCTGTGAGAGTAATTGCGCCTGAAGCGGTAGTTGATTCAGAAAATCGCTTTTTTTGTTATCCAGTGGATAAGAAACATTATCTATTGGGCGGACCAGTCAATAATGGCGGTATAGTATTTGAATGGGCTAGAAAGACAATTTTCGGTCCTGACCAGACCGCTGAAGATTTTATCAATGTGGCAGGTATTGAGTCTCCGGGACTTTCATCTGCACCGGCTATTGCAGTGATGGTGGCAGACAGGGTGAAAGAGATGCTGAATCCTGAAGTTAACGACAAGTTCAACCCGATCAGAAAAGGCATTCTTCATCCGGATACACTGACACTGGAAGAAAGAAATGAACTGATTAAGAAACAGCCTGCATACGGCAATATTATCTGCCGTTGTGAGATGATTACGGAGGGTGAGATTCTGGATGCCATTCACCGTCCGCTGGGAGCGACAACGTTAGATGGTGTAAAACGCAGAACCCGTGCCGGAATGGGCAGATGCCAGGCGGGATTTTGTTCCCCGAAAACCGTGGAAATCCTTGCAAGGGAACTTGGCTGCGACATCAGTGAGATTACGAAAAAGGGCAGAAATTCAGGATTCCTGACCGGATTTGATAAGGAGGATCTGTAGTATGAAAACGAAAATAGTGATTATCGGCGGCGGACCTGCAGGTCTGGCAGCAGCGGTTGCGGCACGAAAGGCCGGTGTGGAAGATATTTTGATTCTGGAACGTGATGAACAGCTTGGCGGTATTTTAAATCAGTGCATCCATAACGGATTTGGGTTACATACTTTTAAGGAAGAACTGACAGGACCGGAATATGCGGCGCGTTTTATTGAGGAAGTGGAAGAAATGCAGATTCCGTATCTGCTGTCAACGATGGTAGTGGATATCAGTCCGGAGAAAAAAATCACCTGCATGAACCG
>OLNP01003463.1_pt1 | contig 10406 bp, 7 predicted proteins | sample 1671951 | NCBI WGS metagenome assembly OLNP01 (sample SAMEA3136629, study PRJEB25190) | human gut metagenome | biome: human gut; feature: human-associated habitat; material: faeces | place: Austria | collected 2013
AATTGTTCGGCAGTCTGACGAACAATTCACTGCTGAGCGCCCTCGGCCAGGAAGACGGGCCTGCCGTCGGCACGCTGCGCATCGCTCGGGAGCGCGTCGATGCTGGCGTGGTACTGCGCGGTCACGGTTGTGTCAAACTGAATATTTTCAAGCGTCTGCACGTCCCACTCGCCGTACTGTCCGTCGACGGCGGGGATGTCCGGGTACACGCTGTCCGGCAGGGACTCGCCGTAATTTACTTCTACGGTCTTGAGCACCTCCTCGCCCGCGACGAACTGCACAGTGAAGGTGCGGAACGCATCGGGAAGCGCTTCGTTTTCGAGCAGCGCTTCATACGAGACCGGCTCCGCCTGTCCGGCAGCGCTTGCGCCGTCAAGCCCGGCCAGCGTGTCGGAGACGAAGAGATTATCCGCGAACGCACCTGCGCTGCTGCCGCTGATCGCGCCCGCATACTGGGAATACCCGGTGATGGACACGAGCGACACGCAGCCGGAGACGGTGCTGCCGCTGCCGGTCACGCTGTCCGTCACACCCGTGCCGGTGATGCCGCCGACATAACGTCCGCCGGAAAGCGCACACTTGGCCCAGCAGTTTTCAATCGCCGCGCTGCAAATGCCCGCGACACCGCCGGCATAATCGCCGCTCTGGCTCTCCACGCTGCCGTAGGCCTCGCAGCCGTCGATCAGGCCGAGATCCATCCGGCCGCAGATCGCCGCCGCGCAGTCCTTCTTGGCTGTGACTGCACCGCTGGAAACGCAGCGCTGCAAAACGGCGCGCAGCTCATACTGCTTGCGCTCGGTCGTGGACAGGCTCTGGCTGACATCGCTTTCAGGGTCAGCGCCGGCCTCCATGCCCATCGCGCCCGCGATGCCGCCGACGTTGCGGTCGGCCTGCACCGCGCCGGTATTTTCACAGCCGCGCAGAGCGCCCATGGTGATGCTCTCCGGATCGGTCTGCGAGCCGTCGGTCACAAGGTCGCGGTTTTCCAGACTGTCCATGGCGTCAAAGACGGTCGTGCTGATCTCATCCAGCTTGTCGCTGATGGCCTGCACGTCTTTTTGCAGCGTCTCGGACAGATTCGCCGCCTGTGAGCCGATGGCGCGCATCTGCGCGCCCATGCCGCTCAGCGCGCTTGCCAGTTCCGGCATGGAAGCGTCTGCATTCATCTGCAGCGACGCGCTGAGCGCGCCGGAGCCGTCTGTGCCGCCGGAGATTGAGAGATCGGACGGGTCGATGTATCCGCCCGCACCGATGCCGATCCCGCCTGCGCCGATGCCAAGGCCTGCGCCGATGCCGGCTGACGCGTCCCCGACGGTGAGGTCTGCCCCGCCGCTCACGCCGCCATTTGCCAGCGCACCCGCATCGATAGTTGCGGTCGCGCGGAGATTATTGGCTGCATTCGAGGCGCTGTCGAGATACGTTCCCATTCCGGCCAGCTGGGAGCCGAGGTCGCTTGCCGCACCGCCTGCGTCAGCGGTTGCCTGATCGGTGAGCGTTTTCAATTCCTTCAACTGGTTCTGCAGCTGCTGCTTTGTGCTCTCGGAGACGGTCACGGCGACATACGGCTCGACCTGACCGGCGATGCCGCCGACGTCCTTGCGGCCGTAGATCGTGCCGGAGTTCGTATTATTGAGCAGATACCCGCTCGTCACGCCCGCAATGCCGCCGACGTTGTAGCCGACGTGCTCATAGCCGACCGTGCCGGTATTTTCGCAGACTGCGATCAGGCCAGTATTCCGGCCCGCAATGCCGCCTGTGGCGGTCGTGGTGAGGAAGGTCTGCGTGGTGGCAAGATTGGCAAGATCAAGCGTGGTGTCGATCTGAACGTCGCTGAGGCTCAGCGCAGAGTCGATGTTGTCAATATTGACGCTGCCTGTATTCGTGCAGTGCCGGATGGTGCCCGCATTCTGGCCCGCGATGCCGCCCGTGGCGGTCGTGCCCTGCACCTTGCCCTCGAACGAGCAGCTGACAATCTGTCCGGAGGCCTGATTGCGGCCCACGATGCCGCCGATCTGCGTGTCGCCCTGCACCATGCCGGTGAATGTGCAGCAGACGATCTTGCCGTAGTTCTCACCCGCAATGCCGCCGCAGGCGATCTTATCGCCGCCCGCAGCCACGGAGCCCGCAACATTCAGGTTTGCCACGCGTCCGCCGGGCAGAATCGTGCCGAACAGTCCGGCCGGGCTGGCATTTTCCGTGAGATTGAAATCGGAGATGGTATGTCCGCGTCCTTCAAACGTGCCGCCGAAGGAGGCTGCAGGCGTAAAGTCCACGCCGGAAAGCGAAATATCCGCGCGCAGGATGAAGGTTTTTCCCTGCGACCAGGTATCGAGCGAACAGCTTTTCGCGAACGCGGCAAACTCTTCAGCAGAGTCCAGATAGACGGTCTGCATACTGCCGGATGCCGCGGCTGCCGGGAGAACGGTCAGGCAAAGCGCCAGCACCAGCAGCACCGCACCCACGCGGGCCCGAAGCGTTCTGTTATTCATGCGCGTCATCCTCCTTTTCCGTCTGCGCCTGCGGCGCGTCCGCGGTTTCCGGCTCTGCCGTGCCGGAGAGCAGGCTGATATTGACGTCCCCCTCCACGACCGCGTGTACAATGCCGCTGATCTGGCCGTGAATTTCGCCGCGCACCATGCCGTCGATGCGCACGCGGCCCGCAGACTGATGCGAGGAGACGGCGGAGGGCATATCGAACGCAGTCTTATCAATGACCTTCTCACCCAGAAGCAGAATCTGCGGCAGAATGAACATGACGATGATGATCGTGAGGATCGTGCCGCGGCCAAGGCTGTCGCCGATACCGGCAATCGCGGCGTTGGAAGTCATCTGTCCAATGAGGATACCGGCGATGGCCATCATAAGGCCCGAGGTGATGATCGTCGGGAAGGACAGGTTCATCGTTTCGATGATCGCGTCCTTTTTGGGCATTTTGTCCTTGAACTCCATGAATCGGCTGGTCGTGACGATTGCATAGTCGATGTTCGCGCCCATCTGGATGGACGAGACGACCAGATAGCTCAGGAAGAACAGGGGGCTATTGGTGATGGTCGGGATGCCGTAGTTGATCCAGATGCTGCCCTGAATGACCACGATCAGCAGCACCGGGATACCGGCTGATTTGAACGTGAACAGCAGCACGACCAGAACGATCAGGATGGACAGCACCGACACGACGACGTTGTCGCGCGAGAACGAGGTCTTGAAGTCCTGCTCGGACGAGGAATCGCCCACGACGTATACCTCGCCGTCCGGATAGTATTTGTGCGCGACGACGCGCATCTGGTCGAGGAAGTCATACGTCTCGTCGCCGCCCACGGGCAGGTTCAGATAGACGAGCATACGGGTATAATCGTCGGACTGCAGCTGCTTGCGGGCGTTGGTGATCTGCGAATAGGCGCTTTCCAGCGTCTCGGTCATATCGGCGTCGAGCGTGACGTAGCCGTCCTGCATTTCACCGTAGAGGAAGGTGAACATATCGATGAGCGGCACGGAGTAATTGGGAAGACCGCCGATGATCTTGCCGTAATTGCCACCGTCGGCAGCGTAGGCCGCATAAAGCAGTTCCGCGACCTCATAGTCAAGGTCGGTCAGCTCGGAAAACTGCCGGGGCGTCAGCGCGTCGGTCAGCATATAGCCGCCCATGGCCTCGACGTTGGAAAGGCCTAGCGTGGAGTTGACCTCGTCGTATGTCCCAAGCTCATCCAGCAGCTTCTTTTCCGCCGCGTAATCCCCTGCCGGGACCACAACGGCGACCATATTCGTCGAGCCGAACGTCTCGTCCATCAGATCGTCCGCGATCTGCTGCTCCGAGCGCTTGGTCGTCTCCAGATAGCTGAAGCCGTAGACATACGGGCAGTTATTCGCAAGGAGCATGGCGACGATGATGACCGCCAGAAAAATCGGCGGAATGATCTTCTTTGTCGCATAGGCAAACCTGCCGACGAACGGAATTTTGGGAACGAAATTCTTGTGCCGCGTTGCGTCAATTTTTTTGCCGAAGAGCACCAGAAGGCCCGGCATGAGGAAGAACACCGCGAACAGCGAGAAGAAAATGGACTTGATCAGGCAGATGCCGAGGTCAAAGCCCAGACGGAACTCCATAAAGAGCATCGCGACCAGGCCGCCGATCGTCGTCAGGCTGCTGCCGCAGATCTCCGGCACGGCCTTGCTCAGAGCGACAATGACGGCCTCGCGGGTGGGAAGCTTTTCGTGCTCTTCTTTATAGCGGTTGCAGAAAATGATCGCGTAATCCACAGACAGGGCCAATTGCAGCACGATGGTAACGGAGTTTGACACGAACGAGATCGTGCCAAGCAGGAAGTTCGTGCCCATGTTCAAAAGCGCCGCTGCAATGAACGTGATGAGCAGCACCGGCACCTCCGCATAGGTCTGCGAGGTCAGGATCAGCACGGACACGACGACGATTGCCACGATGATGACGATCACGCCGATCTCCTGCGCCAGCGTCTTGGACGCGGTATCGCCGAAGGTCGCCGAGACGTAGATGTCATAGCCGGACAACTCGTCCTTGACCCGGTTCATGACCGTCTCGCACATCTCGTCCGTCTCGGAATAGTCGAAGGTAATGTTGTAGAGCGCGGAGGCGTTGGTATAGTGCTCCTTCGTGTCGTCAAACGTAACGCTCTGCACGCCGTCGACCGCTTCAAGCCGCTCGGATACGGCCTGCGCCTCGTCATAGGTCACGTTGACAAGCATGACCTTTGCCGTGCCGAAGGTGATGAATTCATCCTCCATCAGATGCAGGCCCCTGTATGTCTCCGAATCCTTCGGCAGATACGCCGAAAGCTGGTTCTCCACCTGCACCCAGTTCCGTGAAAACACGGAAAACACCAGCCCGATGGCGACGATCAGAAAAATCAGATTCCGCTTGTCAACAATAAAGCTGGCAAGCTTATACATGAAGCCCTCTTCGTTGTTTTTCGGTTCCCGACTCATGATTCACACTCCCGTATTTGGATTCTCCTGAAAATTTAATCCAGTTTAGCACAAAACAGCCGGATCTGGCAATAGGCAAGCAGAAAAAGATGTGTAAAAACCGCACGCACCGGAGCCGCGCAAAAATCCCCCGGCGGCTGCCGGGGGAATCGCTTCTTTTATTTTGCCGTGCCGAGATACGCGGCCTTGACCTCCTCGTTGGCGGCCAGCTCTTCGCCGGGGCCCTGCATGAGGATGGAGCCGGTCTGCATGACGTAGGCCCAGTCCGCGATTTTGAGCGCCATGTTCGCGTTCTGCTCGATGAGAAGCACCGTGATGCCCTGGCGGTTGATCTCGCGGATGATCTCGAAAATGCCCCGGACGACGATGGGTGCAAGGCCCAGAGACGGCTCGTCCATCATGATGAGCTTCGGTTTTGCCATGAGCGCGCGGCCCACGGCCAGCATCTGCTGCTCGCCGCCCGAGAGCGTCCCGGCCTGCTGCCACGCACGCTCCTTCAAACGCGGGAAGAGGTCGTAGACCCGGGCCAGATCGTCCGCCAGCGGGTCCTTGCGCAGATATGCGCCGATGCGCAGATTTTCTGCAACAGTCAGGTTCTCGAACACGCGGCGGCCCTCCGGCACGAGCGTAACGCCGCTCGAAACGATCTGGTCGGTCGATTTTCCGACCAGATTCGCGTCGTTCAGGAGAATTTCACCCGATTTCGGCCTGACCAGTCCGGCGACTGCCTTCAGCGTGGTCGATTTGCCCGCGCCGTTCGAGCCGATGAGGGTGACGATCTTGCCCTCCTCGACCTTCAGGTCGATGCCCTTGACGGCCTCAATGCCGCCGTAGGAGACGACCAGATTCTTGATTTCCAGAATATTACGCATCCTCGTCCACCCCCAGATACGCGTCAATGACGCGCGGATCGTTTTGGATCTCCGCCGGAACGCCCGCCGCGATCTGCTTGCCGAAGTCGATGACATAGATGCGGTCGGAGATGTCCATGACAAGATTCATGTGATGCTCGATGAGGAAGATGGTCAGGCCGAACCGGTCGCGGATGCTGCGGATGAAAGCGGTCAGCTCAAGCGTCTCCTGCGGGTTCATGCCAGCCGCAGGCTCGTCGAGCAGCAGCAGCTTCGGACTGGTCGCCAGCGCGCGGGCAATTTCAAGCCTGCGCTGCTTGCCATACGGCAGAGCCGTCGCCAGCTCGTCCTTCACATCGTCAAGGCCGACGATTTTCAGCAGCTCCAGCGCCTTTTCGCGCTGCGCAGCCTCCTCCTTATGGTTGGCGCGGAACGTGGCGGAAAAAACATTGGACGTGCGGCGCACGTGCATGGCCGTCAGGACGTTTTCAAAAACGGTCATGGACTTGAACAGACGAATGTTCTGGAACGTGCGCGCGATGCCGCGCTTTGTGATCTTGTCGGGTGTGTAGGAGACGGTCGGCAGGGACAGATAACGCTCCGACTCCGCTCCCGCATAGCTCTTTTTCATCTTGCCGCGCGGATGGTTGCAGACGATGGGTTCGCCCATGAAGTCCACACGGCCATTGGTCGGCTCGTAAACGCCGGTGATGCAGTTGAAGGCCGTGGTCTTGCCGGCGCCGTTCGGGCCGATCAGAGCGACAATCTCGCCGGGATAGATATCCATGGACAGGTCGTTGACGGCGACGACGCCGCCAAACTGCATCGTGATATGCTCCACATGAAGGACGGGTGTGCTCATGCCTGTTTTCCTCCCTTCGCGGATTCTTTCCGCAGCCTGTCGGCAAGCCCGGCCAGCGAAAGCTCACGGGTGCCCATGATGCCCTTGCGGAAGAAGAGCACCACGATCATGATGATGACCGAGAACACAACCATCCGGAAGCCCGTGCGCAGCAGCGGGACCTTGAACGCGCCGATATACGTCTCGTTATCGAGGAAGCGCAGCCACCACTCCGAGCACGCGATGAACAGGAACGAGCCGATGCAGCTGCCGGAGATGGAGCCGATGCCGCCGATGACGACGATGAGCAAAATCTCATACGTCATGGCGGATTTGAATGTATTGGCCTGCACCGTGGTCTGATACATAGCCAGCAGCGCGCCGGATATCCCGGCAAAGAACGAGGAAATGGTAAACGCCATGCGTTTATGGTGGGCAAGGTTGATGCCCATGGCCTCGGCGGCGATCTCATCGTCGCGGATGGCCTTGAACGCGCGGCCATAGGTCGAGTTGATAAGCAGCACGACGACGGCGATGCAGATGCCGACGATCACAAACGGCATGAACGTATCCGTAAAATACGGGAAGCCGCGCAGGAGCTGCGAGCCGTTGGTGACAGGCGCGAACGCCTCCAGCTGGACAAGGGCGCGGATAATTTCGGCAAAGCCGAGCGTCGCGATGGCCAGATAGTCGCTCTTGAGCTTCAGAACAGGCAGGCCGATGAGATACGCCAGCACCGCCGCCAGCAGTCCCGCCAGCAGCAGCGAAATGAACACGCCGAGGACCGTGCCCGCCGTATTGCCGAGCGCACCTTGCAGCGTCTCGGTCAGGGAGAAGTTGAGCAGCGGGTCATAATACTGATACACGGTCGAGCGGATGCCGCTTGAAATGTTGATGGCGGCAAACGTGTACGCGCCGACGAGCATGAAGCCCGCCTGTCCGAGCGAGAACAGGCCCGTAAAGCCGTTCAGAAGGTTCATGGATACCGCCACGAGGGAATAAATTGCACCCTTGCGCAGGACGGTCGTGAGCATGATGGGCACGCCCGGAATGCGGTCGAGCAGGAACGCCAACAGATAGACGAGCGCAAGGCCCGCAATGGTCAGGATCGTCTGTAAGGAGAGGCCCTTTTTCTTTTCCATATGCTCCACCTCAGACTTTCTCGGTCAGCTTCTCACCGAACAGGCCCGTCGGCTTGACGACGAGGATGACGATGAGCAGCGCAAACGTGAACGCATCGGAGAACGCCGTCAGCTTCATGCCCTTGAGGAGATTCTCACAGATGCCGATGATAAACGCGCCGATGACCGCGCCGGGGATCGACCCGATGCCGCCAAAGACGGCGGCGACGAACGCCTTCAGGCCCGGCATGGCGCCGGAGGCCGGGGCGATGGTCGTATAATTCGAGAAATACAGGAACGAGGCCACGGCGGCCAGCGCGGAGCCGATGATGAACGTAAAGGAAATGACGGAGTTGATCTTGATGCCCATCAGCTGCGCCGTCTCAAAATCCTTGGACGCGGCGCGCATGGCCATGCCGACCTTCGTGCGCTTGATGAGAACCACGAGCGCCACGACCAGCGCCAGCGTCAGGATCGGGGTAATGACGGTCACGCGCTTGGTGGACGCGCCGAGGATGGTGATGGTGTCGGTGATCCACGGCAGCTCCGGGTACTGCTTGGGCACGCCGCCCGTCACGTAGTACGCGAGGTTCTGCAGCAGATAGCTCACGCCGATGGCGGAGATCATGACGGACATACGCGGGGCCTGCCGCAGCGGCTTATACGCACAGCGCTCCACCGCGAAGCCGAGCGCGACCGTCAGAATCACGACGACGGGCAGCGCAAAATACAGCGGCATCGTCGCCGAAAGATAGACCATGATGAGACCGGCGACCATGAAGATATCGCCGTGCGCAAAGTTGATAAGGCGCAGAATGCCGTAGACCATCGTATAGCCGACGGCGATCAGCGCATATTGGCCGCCGGCCGAAATGCCCGACAGGACATAGGGCAGCCATTGCTTGAGAACACCCATGGGGAACCTCCTGATTTTTGTTTATCGCCATGTCCAAACCGCGAACCGCTCACCGAAATGAGCCGGCTTGGACGCGGCGATAAAAGAATGGTTCCATCCGGCAGCGGGTTCGAACGCTGCCGGATGAAAATGCGTACCGGCCGGAGGGATTTCCTCCGGCCGGAAACCATTGTGGTCAGTATTGCGGGACAACTGCTCAGGCGGCAGTCTGAACCTTGTAGAACTGGAAGCCGCCGTCGATGGCCTGCTTGATGTAGGCGGTGCTCTTGACAGCGTCGCCGTTGGCGTCGAAGCTCAGCGCGCCGGTAACGGCGTCGATGGACAGACCAGCCAGCGCGTCGCGGATGGCGGTGCCGTCGGTGGACTGGGCCTTTTCGATGGCCGCGACCGCAGCCATGTAGGCGTCATAGCCGAGCGCGGAGACTGCCGCGACAACGTCGTTTCCGCCGTTGTTGGTGAGGTTCTGGGCATTGCCGTTCAGCCACGCCTTATAGCCGGAGACGAATTCCTTAGCAAGACCGGACTCGTCGTTCTCGTCAAAGAATGTGGAGACGAAGACCTGCATGTCGGTGCCGTTCTGCGCGTCGGAGATCGCGGAGTTCTCCCACGTGTCGCCGCCGAGGATGGGGAGGCTGACGCCGAGTGCAGAGGCCTGCTCGATGATCTGCGGGGCATAGGCGATGGCGGACGGCGCGAAGATGACGTCTGCGCCGCCGGAGACGGCGTTATTGAGGTACGCGGAGAAGTCCGCCGTGCCCTCGACAAACGTCTCATCGGCTACGATCTCGCCGCCGGCCTCTTCAAAGGCCTTTACAAAGTTCTTGGCCAGGCCGACGGTGTAGTCGTCGCCGAGCATCGACAGGACGTAGGCCTTCTTGGCGCCGAACTCTTCCATGGCGAACGAAGCCATGACGGAGCCCTGGAACGGATCGAGGAAGCAGACGCGGAAATAATAATCGTTGCCCGCGGTGACGGCCGCGTTCGTGCAGGAGCAGCCGATGGCCGGGATCTTGGCGTTTGCGAAGTAGGTACCGGCGGCGATGGAAACGCCGGAGCCATAGGAGCCGAGGACGACGGAGACCTTGTCGGCGACCAGCTGCTGGGCAGCGGAGACGGCCTTGTCGGTCGAGGACTGGTTGTCCTGAATGTCGAGCTCGATCTTGTACTCTTCGCCGTTGATGGTGACGGTCGGCTTGACGGAGTTGGCGTACTGGATGCCCAGAACCTCCTGCTTGCCGCCCGCGCCGTTGTCGCCGGACTGCGGCTCAAACACGCCGATCTTGATGACCTTGGAGCCGCCGCTGGACGCGCAGCCTGCGAACAGGCACATGACCATAACGGCAGCCAGAAGCAGAGCGATGATCTTTTTCATAGAATATTTCCTCCTTCTGTCCATGTACAATAGACAAGTGTTCATGAACTTATAGTCGACATTATAGCGAAGTGAAGTGTAAAATGCAAGCCCTAATTGCTTGTTTTTTGAAAAAAATTCACGCTGCGCGGACAATTGTCTTCGTCGCTCTGCACAAAGACCGGCTGGGCAGTTAAAAAAGGAAACAAAGCGGATCACTTGACAGCTCCGCTATAATAAAAGTGAAGTGAGCTTGAAGGGAATATTATCATGACAGATCTGAAAAAACGGCTTTTTGCCGGACTGCTGGCGCTGGTTCTGCTGTGCGCGCCGCTCTCCGGCTGCGCGGCGCGGGAGGCGGAGCGCT
>OLNP01003479.1_pt1 | contig 10372 bp, 7 predicted proteins | sample 1671951 | NCBI WGS metagenome assembly OLNP01 (sample SAMEA3136629, study PRJEB25190) | human gut metagenome | biome: human gut; feature: human-associated habitat; material: faeces | place: Austria | collected 2013
TGGACGCTTGCAACGAGATGCTCCTCGCTAAGGGCATCGACTGCGACAAGATCGTCCGCGGTGTGCAGCCCATCTGCTTTGATAACGCTGTCTGGGCTTACACCCTGGGTACCGCCATCGCCGTCAAGCGCGGCCTGACCGATGCTGCCGAGTGCGCAGCCGCCATCGGCGAAGGTCTGGAAGCTTTCACCATCCCCGGTTCTGTCGCTGAGCAGCGTCAGGTCGGTCTGGGCCACGGCAACCTGGGCGCTCGTCTGCTGAGCGAGGACACCACCTGCTTCGCTTTCCTGGCAGGCCACGAGTCCTTTGCTGCTGCTGAGGGTGCTATCGGCATCGCCCGCACCGCAAACAAGGTCCGCAAGACCCCCCTGCGCGTCATCCTGAACGGCCTGGGCAAGGACGCCGCCTACATCATCTCCCGTATCAACGGCTTCACCTATGTGCAGACCGAGTACGACATCCCCACTCAGACCCTGACCGTCGTCAAGGAGATCCCCTTCTCCGAGGGCGAGCGCGCAGCAGTCAAGTGCTACGGCGCCAACGACGTCATGGAGGGCGTTGCCATCATGAAGAAGGAGGACGTCCAGTGCTCCATCACCGGCAACTCCACCAACCCCGTCCGCTTCCAGCACCTGGTCGCCGGCACCTATAAGAAGTGGGCCATCGAGAACGGCAAGAAGTACTTCTCCGTCGCTTCCGGCGGCGGCACGGGCCGTACCCTCCACCCCGATAACGTCGCAGCCGGCCCCGCCAGCTACGGCCTGACCGACTCTCTGGGCCGCGTCCACGGCGATGCTCAGTTTGCAGGTTCCTCTTCTGTGCCTGCACACGTCGAGATGATGGGCCTCATCGGCATGGGCAACAACCCGATGGTCGGCGCTACTGTCGCCTGCGCTGTTGCTGCTGCACAGGCCAACGCCTAAATCCTTTTCCCAAGTTCGGCAGAGGGGGCCGCTTGTAAAAGAGCGGCTCCCTTTTTATGCTGATAGATGTTCGCAACCACAAACCACGAAGCAATCAAGGAAGGAAAAACATGAAAAAAGCTCAGATCAAGAAGAGCGTGTCTGCACTGGCTATGGCAGCGGTCATCGCGGTCAGCCTGTTTGGCTACGGCTGCGGTGCAAAGTCTGCCTCTACCAGTTCTGACGCAGGTGTGTCCGGTGACTTCACCGGCACTGCCAAGGGTTTCGGCGGCGACGTTTCCGTCACCCTGACCCTGACCGACAGCGCCATCACCGGCTGCACCGCCGAGGGCAAGGACGAGACTGAGGGCGTCGGCTCTCAGGCCATCGCCAAGATGCCCGGCGCGATCGCCGAGAGCGGCAGCATCGCCGTGGACGGCGTGTCTGGCGCTACCATCACCTCTACTGCCATCAAGGAGGCTGCTGCAGCTGCCCTGACCGCTGCCGGCCTGAACCCCGATGACTACAAGACCGCTGTGGAGAAGGACGCTGCCGCCGAGGACTCCACCGTTGACGCAGATGTCGTCGTCGTCGGTGCAGGCGGCGCAGGCATGACTGCTGCCATCACCGCTGCCGCTGAGGGCAAGAGCGTCGTCATCCTCGAGAGCCAGTCCATGGTGGGCGGCAACTCCGTCCGCGCTACCGGCGGCATGAACGCCGGCAAGACCGTCTATCAGGATGAGAACGAGTTCGGCGAGTCTGCCGGCGTCGAGAAGACCCTGAAGACTGCTGCCGAGAAGTACGCCGACAACGAGACCATCACCGCTCTGGCAAAGACCGTCTCCGAACAGTGGGCTGCCTATCAGGCCAACCCCACCGGCTACTTCGACTCTGTCGAGCTGATGGAGCTGGATACCATGATCGGCGGCAAGGGCATCAACGACCCCGAGCTGGTCGAGACCCTGTGCGCAAACTCCGCTGACGCCATCGACTGGCTGGACGAGCACGGCATCACCCTGCACAACGTCTCCAGCTTCGGCGGTGCATCCGTCAAGCGCATCCATCGCCCTGTGAACGCAGAGGGCAAGACCGTTTCCGTCGGCTCCTACATGATCCCCCTGCTGCAGGAGAACTGCGAGAAGGCCGGCGTCAAGATGATGCTGGACACCACTGCAACTGAGATCCTGACCGATGCCAACGGCGCTGCCGTGGGCGTCAAGGCCACCGGTGCTTCCGGTGAGACCGTCACCGTCAACGCCAAGGCAGTCGTTCTGGCTACCGGCGGCTTCGGCGCAAACCTCGACATGGTCGTCAAGTACAAGCCCGAGCTGAAGGGCTTCATGACCACCAACGCCCCCGGCATCCAGGGCCAGGGCATCGAGATGGCACAGGCCATCGGCGCTGCTACCGTGGACATGGACCAGATCCAGATCCACCCCACCGTTGAGGCCAACACCGCTGCCCTCATCACCGAGGGTCTGCGCGGCGACGGCGCTATCCTCATCAACGAGGAAGGCCAGCGCTTCATCGACGAGGTCGGCACCCGCGACGTCGTCTCCGCCGCTGAGATCGCCCAGACCGGAAGCTACAGCTGGCTGGTCGTCGATCAGGCCATGGCCGATGCTTCCAGCGTCATCCAGGGCTACATCAAGAAGGGCTACACCGTCACCGGCGCTACCTACGAGGAGCTGGGCAAGGCTATGGGCGTCGATGCCGCTGCCTTCGCAGAGACCATGGAGAAGTGGAACGGCTACGTTGAGGCCAAGAATGACCCCGACTTCGGCCGTACCAGCTTCGCCAACCCCCTGAACACCGCTCCCTACTACGCTGTGAAGGTCACCGCCGGTGTCCATCACACCATGGGCGGCCTGAAGATCAACGCCAACACCGAGGTGCTGAACGAGAAGGGCGAGGTCATCCCCGGCCTGTTCGCAGCAGGTGAGGTGACTGGCGGCGTCCACGGTGCAAACCGTCTGGGCGGCAACGCTGTTGCTGACTTCACCGTCTTTGGCCGCATTGCCGGTGCTGCTGCCAGCGACTACGCTGCATGAGCACCCGCAAGCAGCCTCGACCGGCAAAAGGCGCAAAACGCCTGAGCTGGAAGGCGAACCTCCTCTTCGCAGCCGTCATCCTGACGGCAGCTGTCCTGCTGGTCTTTCTGCTGCGTCCGCGCAGCAAGGCGGAACCGCTGGCAGCAGTCGTGGACTTCGGCGACGGCATCACTGAGGTGCTGCCGCTGGATAAGGACTACGATTACCTGTACGATGTGGGCAGCTATGTCGTTCATTTACAGGTAAAAGACGGCACCATCTCGTTTCAGGACAGCCAATGCCCGGACCATGTCTGTGAGCAGTTCGGCCAGCTGAGCGAGGAAGGTGCATGGGCGGCCTGCGTCCCTGCCGGGGTGTATGTGAAGCTGGCTCCGCTGAGCGAGGCCGAAGCCGCATCCTGACAAGACAAGATCATCCGAGACACCCGCAATGTTCTGCAAAGGACACTGCGGGTGTCTTTTTTGCATAAAAACCGGAAATAATTTTGTAAATAAAAGGTGAAATGAAATTTGGACGCTTGTGTATTTCAGAAAAATGCGATACACTACCAATAACGGATTTTTCGTGCAAAGGGGTCACGCTGCCCTTTTGCATACCATAGGAGGAAAAGCATGATCTGGAAAAAGAAAAAGGATGCGTCCGCTGAGGCTGCTGAAACCACAGAAGCCAAGTCCGGTGTGTCTGCATTCGCCAAAAAGAACTGGAAATGGCTCGTGCCGGTGGTCGTCGTGGCGGCAGCGGGCGCTGTCTTTCTCATAGGCGGCGGGAATAAAGCTGCCAGCGGCGATGTGACCTACGCCGAGACGACGCCCACCCGTCAGGATGTCTCCAACTCCCTGAGCGGCACCGGCACGCTGAACCCGGCCAATACATATACCGTCAAGTCTCTGGTGGACGGCAAGATCCTCACCGGCGGCTTTGAAGAGGGCGATAAGGTGGAAGAGGGCGATGTGCTCTACACCATCGACAGCTCGGACGCCTCCACCAATCTGGAAAAGGCCAGCATTGCCCTGCAGCAGGCCCAGCGCAGCTACGACAAGACCGTAGACCTCCAGTATGTCCGCGCAGAGGTGGACGGTACGGTCAGCAGTCTCAAGGTCGCAAAGGGCGACCAAGTGACCAGCGGCCAGGAGGTGGCGGTCATCCGCGACAGCTCCAAGATGCTGCTGAACCTGCTGTTCCCGGCAGCCGACGCCGCCAACTTCTCGGTGGGCCAGAGCGCCGACGTGGTGCTGGACGGCACCTTTGAGACGCTGAAAGGCACCATCACCGCCGTCACCGGCACCGACGAGCTGAGCACCGGCAACCTGCTGGTGCGCACCGTCACCATCCGGGTCAACAATGCCGGCGGTCTGACCACTGCTCAGGCCGCTACCGCCAGCATCAACGGCGTCAGCTCCATCGCCTCCGCCACCTTTGCCTATCAGGCAGAGCGCACCCTGACCGCTCTGGCCAGCGGCACCGTTTCCGCCATCAATGTGCAGGAGGGCGACGCGGTCTCCAAGGGCGACATCCTCATCGAGCTGACCGGCGACGATCTGACCGAATCCATCCAGTCTGCTTCCGAGTCCCTGCGCAGCGCCGAGATCTCGATGCAGAACCAGCAGGACAATATGTCCAACTACACCATCACCTCGCCCATCAGCGGCACCATCATTGAGAAGGACGCCAAGCAGGGCGACGCCCTGACCTCCGGCAGCACCCTCTGCGTCATCTACGACCTGAGCTATCTGGAAATGGTCATCAATGTGGATGAGCTGCAGATCGGCGCACTGTCCGTGGGCCAGAAAGTCCAGCTCACCGCTGACGCTGTGACGGACAAGACCTATGTCGGCACAGTCACCCGTGTGTCCATGAAGGGCAGCTCCAGCGGCGGCACCACGACTTACCCCATCACCATCCGCATCGATGACACCGACGGCCTGCGCCCCGGCATGAACGCCAACGCTGAGATCGTCGTGGCCGAGGCCAACAACGCCCTCGTCGTGCCGAACGCTGCCGTTATCCGCGGCGGCTATGTGCTGGTGAGCAAGAAGTCTCCCAGCGCAGCCAATGCGGTGGAAGACATGGACGCACCGGACGGCTATGTCTACGTCAAGGTGGAGACCGGCGTCAGCGACGACAGCTACACCGAGATCAAGAGCGGCCTGCAGGAGGACGACACGGTGGCCTACGACACCAGCTCTGTGTCGGATGACTATTACAGCGACAGTATCTGGTAAGGAGGTGCCCCATGAGCGCTCTGATCGAATTTGAGCAGGTGTGCAAGTATTATCAGATGGGCGATACGCTGGTGAAGGCCGCCGACCACATCACGATGAAGATCGAGAAGGGGGAGTTCGTGGCCATCGTGGGCCAGTCCGGTTCGGGCAAGTCCACCTGCATGAACATCATCGGCTGTCTGGATGTCCCCACCCACGGCGTCTACCGGCTCAATGGCCGGGATGTGGGCAGGATGAACCGGGACGAGCTGGCGGATGTGCGCAACGAGATGCTGGGCTTCATCTTCCAGCAGTATAACCTTCTGCCCCGGCTGAACCTTCTGGAAAACGTGGAGGTGCCGCTGGTCTACGCCAACATCTCCCGCGCCGAGCGCCACAAGCTGGCCAGGGATGTGCTGGAAAAGGTGGGTCTGGGCGACAAGCTCAAGAACCTGCCCAACCAGCTTTCCGGCGGCCAGCAGCAGCGCGTTTCCATCGCACGGGCTCTGGTGCGCAACCCGGCGGTCATCCTTGCCGACGAACCCACCGGTGCTCTGGACTCCCACACCGGCCGCGAGGTCATCGGGATGCTTCAGCAGCTCCACAGAGAGGGCCATACCGTGGTGCTCATCACCCACGACAATTCCATCGCCGTGCAGGCGGAGCGTATCATCCGTCTGGAGGACGGACAGGTGGTGTATGACGGCGACGCCCACGCGCCCGAGGCCATCGTGCAGCCCACTCTGTCCGGCGAAGCGGCACAGGAGGAAGCAAAATAATGGTATTAGAGACTTTCCGCCAGGCACTGCAGAACGTCTGGAGCAATAAGCTGCGCACGTTTCTGACCATGCTGGGCATCATCATCGGCGTCATGGCGGTCATCGTCATCGTCGGTCTGGGCAACGGCATGACCAGAAGTATGCGGGACAGCTTTTCCGCAATGGGTACCAACACCCTCTCCATCCAGATATGGGGCTATGGTTCCCGCACCGCGACGGTGGATGATCTGTACGACATCGTCAAAAAGAACCCTGAACTGCTTTCCTCCATCTCGCCGCAGCTGGATTTCAGCGATAACACCCCCAAGGTGGGCACGACGCAATACCGTTACGGTACGGTGTACGGCGTGGATGAGAACTACATCAAGTCGAAGGGCTACACCCTCGCCAAGGGCCGGAACATCCAGTATATGGACATTACAGACAACAAGCAGATCTGCGTCATCGGCGATTACATCAACCGCACGGCCTACGGCGGCAATGCGGTGGGCCAGACCATCAAGCTCGGCGCGTACAAGTTCCGCATCGTGGGCGTGCTGAAGGCCAAGATCTCCAATCACGACCAGCAGGAGGGCAGCGACGACGACAGCGTCTACCTGCCCTACACCACAGCCATGCGCCTTTCCAACGAAAGCTCGCCGGACTCCTACTCCGCCATCATGGTGGACGAGGGCCAGGCCAACGAGGCCAAGGCTGCGGTGGAGCAGGGACTGTATGACATCTTCAAGAGCGACAGTGCTTACTATGTCTACAGCGCCAGCGAGTGGCTGGAAGAGATGAACAAGATGATCAACATGGTCATCGTCATCCTCACCGGCATCGCCAGTATCTCGCTGCTGGTGGGCGGCATCGGCATCATGAACATCATGCTGGTGTCCGTCACCGAGCGCACCCGTGAGATCGGCATCCGCAAGGCAATGGGCGCGAAGGAAAGGACCATTCTGGCCCAGTTCGTCACCGAGGCAGCTACCACTTCGGCCCTCGGCGGCACGCTGGGCATCGTCCTTGGCTATATCGTGTCGGCCATCGCCAATCAGGTGCTTCCCATGTTCACCGACGGCATGGACGTCACGGTCAGCCCGTCCTTCAACTCCATCGTGGCAGCTTTCGGCATCTCGGTGTTCATCGGAGTGCTGTTCGGCTATCTGCCCGCAAAACGCGCCGCACGGCTCAACCCCATCGACGCGTTGAGATATGATTAACCTCTCCGAAATGCGTAAGGCTCTCCCTTTGAGGAAAGACTTCCCCCGGCCGGGGGAAGATGTCGCGCAAGCGACACAAGGGGGAGTCTGTCACCGAAGGTGACTGAGAGGGCAAGGATGCTCTTCTTTTGTCAGGCGGCTTGCCCTCTCCGTCTCGCATTCGCTCGCCACCTCTCCCAAAGGGAGAGGCTTTGCGATGATCTCAACAAGGAGTAACACAATGAAAAAACGTCTTCTCGCATTTCTGCTGGCGGTCAGCATCGCAGTGTCGATGCTGGTGATGCCGGCATCGGCTGCGGGCAACAACACCGCCGTCCAGTTTGCCATCACGCTGGGTGCTATGGATTCCGAGCAGTCCGGCGCACTGGATGCAGCCGTGACCCGCGGCGCATTTGCCAGAATGCTGACCTCTTACTCTACCTATCGGGAGAGCGTCTCTTCCCAGGGGGCAGTGGGTACCCTCTACACCGACCTGCCCGGCTCCTCGGCATGGGCGCCCTATGTCCGCATCGCCGTGCAGCAGGGCTGGATGAATGGCTACACCGACGGCAGCTTCCGTCCGAACAATGCCGTCACGCTGGAAGAAGCCTGCACCGCAGTGCTCAAGCTGATGGGCTATAAGATGACCGACCTGAGCGGCGCGTTCCCCAACGCCCAGCTCAACAAGGCCGGCGAGCTGGGCCTGCGTGCCGGCCTCGACCGCCGTCAGGGCGAAGCGATGAACTACGAGGACTGCGCCGTCCTGCTCTACAATGCCCTCACCGCCAACAACGCCAGCGGTTCGGCCTACGGCACGACCCTGGGCTTTACCGTGAGCAATGGTCAGGTGGACGGCTCCACCATCCTGCTCAGCAGCCTGGAAGGCCCCTTCGTGGCTTCGGAGAGCACAGTACTGCCCTTCGTCCCTGCCAGCGTCTACCGCAACGATAAGGTCTCCGGCTCCGCAGAGCTGAACAAATACGACGTCTACTACTACAGCGAGAGCCTCAAGACCCTGTGGGTCTATACTCGCCGTGCCGCAGGCCGCATCACCGAGGTGTCTCCCACGGCCAGCGCTCCCGCTTCCATTACGGTGGCAGGCACGTCCTACACGCTGGGCAGCACGGCCATTGCTTCCCAGGTGTCCTCCCTCAACGGCGGCGGTGTCGGCCAGGTGGTCACTCTGCTGCTGGGCATGAACAATGTGGCCGCAGGCATCATCACCGGCGAGGAGGCCGACGAGGTCTTTTACGGCGTGGTGCAGTCGGCTTCCCGCAACCTCATCGACGAGGACAACAGCGCCGACGTGCTTCAGACCGTCAAGGTCCTGTGTACCGACGGCCTTGCCCGCGAGGTGAACGTAGACAAAAGCCTGAACTTTCCCACCGGCTGGCTGGTGGAAGTGCGGGTCAGCCCCGAAGGCGAGAGCGTGGAAACGATCGATGAGCGCTCCGTCAGCGGCACTGTGAACGAGAACGCCACCGCGCTGGGCGATAGGGCTCTGGCGGATGACGTGCAGATCCTTGATACGAGTACAGGGGGTGTGGCTGGGACGGTTCGTCCCAGCCGCCTATCGGGGGTAAACTTAAAGGCTTCCGATGTCCGCTACTACACTACCAATCCGCAGGGGCAGATCGACAAGCTCATCCTGAACGATGTGACCGGTGACCTGTGGTACTACGGTGTGCTGGACGATGTGAAGAACGTCGCCGCCAACTACAGCACCCTTCTCAGTGCCATCAAGGCTCAGCCGGGCGACGGCACCATTGATACCGATGCAGTCGTCAGTCAGGTGAAGAGCATCATGGTACCCACCACCACAGAGATCCTGTGGGGCGTTATCTCCGGCGACATCCTCAGCACCGCGTGGGAACGCCTGACCAGCAACACCGGCGCACTTCTGGGCCTCGGCTTCCAGCAGATCGCCAAGATCACCGGCACTCCCTTCAGCCAGATATTCGACTTCATCGGCAGCGGTGCGACCTATATCGGCTACGTCAGCGGCCAGCAGGTCAGTCTGAGCACTTCCATCAAGTATCCTGTGCTGGCCGGCGGCATCGCGGTCTGCCAGGAGACGACCGGCTCTGTCCGCAACATGGTGCAGCTGATGCCCATGAAGATCGACAAGGTGGGTGCGGCCAGCGTCCTTTCCTCCAAGGGCGAAAGGTTTGAAATGGCCGATGATACGCAGGTCTACCTGTGGTACAAGGGCCAGTATTACTACACCAAGCTCACTTCCGTCAACTCCGATGATTACTACCTTACCGGCTGGTACGACAACTTTGGCTGCGCGGCTGGCAAAAAGGTGCGTATCATCGTCGCCGTCAAGAAAGACTGATGACAGGCTACTACAGCCGCCCCGCGCGGCTTGCCCGGCAGATGCGCCAGCTGCTTTTCCCGAGGCGGTGTCCCTGCTGCCGCAGGGTGCTGGGAACGCTTCCGTTCTGTGAGGTGTGTACACCGCGGCTGGAAGAGCTGCGCCGCGGCCCGGTCATGCGGCTGGACGCGAGCCGCCACTATCTGGGCGCTCTGGACGGGGCGGCTGCGCCCTACCGGTACGAGGGCGTCGTCCGTAGCGCCATCCTCCGCGCCAAATACGAAGGCGAAAGCTGGACGGCGGTGGAGCTTGGCGTGGAGATGACGGCCCGGCTGTTCGGGGCAGAAGTGGAAATGCACTTTGCAGAGCCGGTGCCGGGTCTGGTCTCCGGTGCGGCCATCGGTTACGACTGCATCGTTCCGGTGCCTGCCACCAGCCGTCGGCGCGGCTACAATGTGCCGGAACGGATGGCGCAGCCTCTGGCCCATGCACTGGGCCTCCCGCTGCTGCCAAAGGCGCTCTGCCGCGTCCGGGCCGGACGCCATCAGGCAGGACTCTCGCTGGACGAGCGTCTGGAAAATGCGGCCGGTGCCTTCCGGGCGCAGGAGCCGGAGCTCGTGGAAGGGAAGCGGGTGCTGCTGGTGGATGACGTCATCACCACCGGCGCTACCGCCGCAGCCTGTGCGCAGGCACTGCTGGATGCGGGCGCCCACAGCGTCTTTGCCGTGGCAATGGCAGTCACCGAAAATGAAATGGACGCACCATCGAGAGCTTCTGGACGATGAGCGAAAAATCCAGAAAAAATCCAAGAAAAATAAAAAAAGCGCTTGACAAAACGGCCTGCAGCGGGTATACTAATGGAGCTGTGAGCGATGAGCCACAACAAATATCCGGGTGTAGCGCAGTTTTGGTAGCGCGCTTGAATGGGGTTCAAGAGGCCG
>OLNP01003485.1_pt1 | contig 10346 bp, 9 predicted proteins | sample 1671951 | NCBI WGS metagenome assembly OLNP01 (sample SAMEA3136629, study PRJEB25190) | human gut metagenome | biome: human gut; feature: human-associated habitat; material: faeces | place: Austria | collected 2013
CGCGTGGAGGCGGATCTGGGCGTAATTTTCGACGCGGACTGCGACCGCGCGGCGATCGTGGACCATACGGGCAAGGAAATCAACCGCAACCGTCTCATTGCCCTGATCAGCGCCATTCTGCTGGACGAGACGCCCGGTGCGACCATCGTGACCGATTCGGTTACCTCCTCCGGCCTGTCGGATTTCATCCGCGAATGGGGCGGCGAGCACTACCGCTACAAACGGGGTTACCGCAATGTAATCGACGAGGCCGTGCGCCTCAACACGGCGGGCATCGACTGCCCGCTCGCCATCGAGACGAGCGGGCATGCGGCTCTGCGCGACAACCATTTCCTGGACGATGGCATGTATCTGGTTACCGTGCTTCTCATCAAAGCCATCCAGATGAAGCAGCAGGGCAAATCGTTGAGTTCCTTGCTCGATGGCCTGCGCGAGCCCGTGGAAAGCACGGAAATCCGACTTCCCGTCACCTGTGAGGACTTTGCCGCCGCTGCTCGCCAGATCATCGAATATGTGCTGGACTATGCCAGCAGCCACGAGGGCTGGCACGTAGCCCCCGACAACCGCGAGGGCGTGCGCATTTCCTTCGATATCGACGGGGAACTCAACAGCGCGTGGTTTTTGCTGCGCCTGAGCGTACATGACCCCGTCATGCCCCTCAACGCCGAAAGCGACGTGCCGGGCGGGGTTCGGGCGGTGCTGGGCAAGCTGTATGAGGCGCTCAAGGACCAGCAGGGCGTGGACCTCGCGCCGCTCAAGGCCGCGCTGTAAAGGCTCCGTTCAGGCTTTCGTGCATGGCGGCGAGAAGCTCTCCGCTGGAATCGCCGCCGTATTCCCAACACATCATCCCCATCAGGCCGTTTTCCAACGCATAGGCGCCTTTGTGATAGATGGACACCGGGTCGTCATAGGTCCAAAACGTCGTGCCGTCCGTCGCGTAAGGCGCCTTTGCCTGTTCGTCAAACCCGGTCTGGGCATTGGCCAGGACGTCTTTGAGGCGGTCGTAGCTGAGCGACTTGCCCGTGCCGGTGGCCGGAGACCAGACGGGCTGGCTGGTGCTTTGCTTGAGGGTGAAGCTGCGGCCGTAGAAAGCGGCTCCGATCATGATCTTGCTGCGGGGAATGCCCGCCTCCACATAGCTGCGCACCGCAAGGTCCACGCTCTGGGGATAGCTCTCGCTGGCGCCGTAGAGCGGGGTGTGGTGGCTGGCGACGCCCTCGGCCTGCAAATCATAGGTCATCAGGTTCACTTGGTCGCACAATGCGCCGATGGCCTTCACGTCCAGGTTGCGGATGTGCCAGGGATCGCCGCCCAGGGCTACGGCCAGCATGCGGGGTTTTCCGTCCTGGGCGGTCAGGCTGTCCAGCCCTTCGCGCAGCGCCTGGAGCAGCAAAGTAAAGTTCTTTCGGTCATTGGCGCTGGAGGCGATGCCCGCTGCCGAGGAGCCGGGATACTCCCAGTCAATGTCCACACCCAGAAAACCATGGCGCTCCATCAGCACCAGCGTGCTGTCCACAAAGCGGGCGCGGCCGTCTGCGGTGGAAGCGGCCTGCGAAAACCCGTCCGCGCCCCAGCCGCCGATGGCCAGCACCGGCAAAATGTGCGGATGCCTTTCCACATAACGGCGGAACACGTCGATGCTCTGCCAGTGGCTTCCGGAGACCTCGCCGTTTTGAATGAGCGCGAAGGAATAGTTCAGCTGGTCGAGATGGGGCGCGTCGCTGTCGCGCAGCTGGAGGCCCGCGCGGTCATATACATACGCGGCGGTGCGCCTGCCGCTGGAGGCAGCCTCGGCCTCGGTGGGCTGGAAGGGGCCGGGGGAAGCCTGTATGCCTGTTCCCAGCCACATCAGCGACGCCAGCGCCAGACTGCGCAGCGCAAACCGCCGTCTTGGGCGCAGGGAGAATCGTTTCATCGGGGATGACTCCTTTCCGCATGGCAATAATCCGGCGCAAGTATATCATGTTCGCGGGTGTGCGGGCAATGTTACATGTTGTTATGGCAAGGCTTGAAACAACTGCAAGGAGGACAAGAACATGGGCGATTACATCATGGATATGCGAAAGCGCGTGGGGCATATCCCCTTGATGCAATGCGGTGCTTCGGTCATTGTGGAAAACGAGCGGGGAGAGATTCTGCTCCAGCAGCGGTCGGACAATGGCGCATGGGGTTATCCCGGCGGCGCGGTGGAGCTTTACGAGCGCGTGGAGGACGCCGCCCGCCGCGAGCTTTTTGAGGAAACGGGCCTTCGCGCCGGGAAAATGGAGCTGCTGGGCGTGTTTTCAGGGCCGGAGATGGCCTATACCTATCCCAACGGCGACCAGGTGAGCAATGTGGATATCGTCTTTGTATGCCGGGAGTGGCAAGGCGAACTCGTGTGCCAGCCGGGCGAGGTGGAGGCGCTGGCCTTTTTCGCACCGGAGGCGCTGCCCTCCCCCCTGCATGAGATCGATCATCCCGCCCTGAAGGCATGGATGCAGCTGCGGGAGGCACGGGAGCAGAAATGAATATCCATCAGCTTCGCTGCGCCGTCACCGTTGCGCGTCTGGGCTCGCAGACGCGTGCCGCCGAGGAGCTGTACATGAGTCAGCCCAATCTGAGCAAGGCGCTCAAGGACCTGGAGCAGACCTGCGGCTTTCGCATCTTTACGCGCACGGGCACGGGAATGGCGCCTACCCGCCGGGGCGAAGAGTTTCTGGAACATGCCCGGGCCGTGCTGGAAAAGCTGGACCTGATGGACGCGATCTATCAGGGACAGGACCGGCGGTCGGCCAACCTGAGCGTGGCGGTGTGCGGGGCGGGCTACCTTACGAGGGCGCTTTGCGCGTTTCTGGATGAAACCAACCCCGCCGAGGGTTTGGAAATCAACATGCGCGAGGGCCGGGTCGAGGAAGTGGTGCGGGCCGTGCTGGACCGGGAGGCGGAGATCGGCGTGATCCGCTATGCTGTGGACCGGCAGAACCGGGTGCTGGCCGCTCTGGGGGAGCAGGGGCTGCACTATTTGCTGTACTGGACCTTCCGGCATGTGGCCGTGGTGTCCCGCCGCCATCCGCTGGCGGGGGAAAAACGGCTGGAAAGAGCACGGTTGGCGACCTATGCAGAGCTCGCGCTCGCATCGGAACTGCCGCCCGTGCAGCCGGAAATGCAAATGACGCAGCAGCCACGCAGGCGCGCGCGCGTGTGGGATCAGGCGACCCGACTGGAGCTGCTCTCCCGGTCGCAGACGGCATACATGTGGTCGCCGCCGATGCCCGGGGACCTTCTGGACCGTTACGGTCTCAAGCAGCTGCCTGTGGAGGACATGCCTGAGTACCAGGACGCGCTGATTTATCCCCGCGGTTACCACATGAGCCGCTGGGAACAGACCTTCTACGATCTGGCCCGCCGGGAGGCCCAGCAAACTCAGCAGGAATGAATAAAGAGGGCTTTTTTGTCCAGCTTTCCACCGGATAAGGAAGCTGGACTTTTTTGGGGTTTTGTGTCACAATAGCACCGAATCTTTTTGCGCAGGAGGCGCGTTCCTTTGGCTATGGATCTGACGGAGGGCAAGCCGGATCGGGTGTTGTGGAGCTACTCGCTCCCGCTGTTTGGCAGCATCGTTTTTCAACAGCTCTACAACATCGCTGACAGCTTTGTGGCAGGAAAATTCGTGGGTGAGCAGGCCCTGGCAGCCGTAGGCAACAGCTATGAGGTCACGTTGATTTATCTGTCCTTTGCTGTGGGGCTGAATATCGGCGCATCGGTGGTCACGGCCCGGCTGTTCGGCGCCCGACGCATCGGACAGATGAAAACGGCGGTCAACACTGCCTTCCTGCTGTGTCTGGCCGTATGTGCTGTGCTGATGATAGTGGGCTTCCTCTTTAGCCCGGCGTTGATTCACAGCATTCAGACCCCGATGGAAATCTATGACGATACCATGCTCTACCTCAACATCTACACGGGTGGGCTGGTGTTCCTGTTCTTTTACAACATCGCTACGGGCATCTTTGCTTCCCTGGGCGATTCGCGCACTCCCTTCCTGTTTCTGGCTGCTTCCTCCATTGCCAATATCGCGCTGGATGTGCTGTTCGTCACAGCCTTCAACATGGGCGTGGCAGGCGTGGCGTGGGCTACCTTCCTGTGCCAGGGCGTCAGCTGCGTGCTGGCGGTGCTGGCGCTGTTCCGCACCCTTTCCCGCATGGAAGCCGAGGAACGGCCACGGCTGTTTTCGCGCCGCATTCTGGTCAACCTGGTCAAAATTGCCCTGCCCAGCACCCTGCAGCAATGCTTCGTATCGGTAGGCAACATCATGATCCAGAGCATCATCAACGGCTTTGGCACCAGCGCCATAGCCGGCTACGCCGCGGCCATAAAGTTCAACAACTTTGCCGTAACCAGCTTCACCACCATGGGCAACGGCATGAGCAACTTCACCGCCCAGAACCTGGGCGCCCGGCGCTGCGACCGCGTGCGTGAGGGCTACCGTGGCTGCCTGAAAATGATGGCGTTGATTGCTACGGCCTTTGCGGCGGTGTATGTGCTCCTGGGCGACCAGGTGATCCGTCTGTTCCTCAACGGAGAAAATACCCAGGCGCTTTCTGTAGGCAAGCAGTTTTTGCGCGTGGTGGCGCCCTTCTACTATGCGGTAGCGCTGAAGGTGGCCACCGATGGCGTGCTGCGTGGCGCTGGCCGCATGGGCGAGTTCATGACCGATACCTTCATCGACTTGGCCCTGCGTGTGGTGCTGTCGTTTGTGCTTTCGGCGCCTCTGGGCCTGCAGGGCGTATGGTGGAGCTGGCCGGTCAGCTGGGTGGTGGCCACAATAGCGGCCATTGTATTCTACCGGCAGAATCGCTGGGCCAAGCTGGAACCCGGCGATGCCTGAGCAAGCGCAAAAAAGACGAACAAAATACTTGCGTTTTTGAAGAACGTCATGTAAAATAGGAAAGCCGAGTGCATGATGACGGTTGAGTCCTGTGCGATTTCAACGCGTGAACCCTGTCAGGTCCGGAAGGAAGCAGCAGTAAGCGCAGTTTGGGATGTGCTGCGGGGTCGCTCTGCCTGAGTGTACCCGGTTTTTTACTTTCATGTTTGATTAAGGGGGAGCAGAGATGGACTACAGGCATGTGATGGAAACCGACCCCGAACTTTTCAAGGCGATTGCGGACGAGGTACAGCGTCAGCGCGAGCACATTGAGCTGATTGCTTCGGAAAACTTCGTTTCGCCCGCCGTGATGGAGGCCATGGGATCTCCCCTGACCAACAAATACGCGGAGGGGTATCCGGCCAAGCGGTATTATGGCGGCTGCCAGTACGTGGACGTGGCAGAAAACCTGGCACGCGACCGCGCCAAGCTGCTTTTTGGGGCCGAGCATGCCAACGTGCAGCCCCATAGCGGCGCGCAGGCAAACACCGCCGTCTATTTTGCCATGCTCAACCCCGGCGATACCGTGCTGGGCATGAACCTGTCCCATGGCGGCCATCTGACCCACGGCAGCCCCGTCAATATCAGCGGAAAGTATTTTCATTTTATTCCCTACGGCGTGGACGAGACGACCGGCCGCATCGACTATGACGCAGTGCTCGCCCTGGCGCTGGAAAACAAGCCCCGCATGATCGTGGCGGGCGCCTCGGCCTATCCCCGCGCCATTGACTTTGCCCGCCTGCGTGAGATCGCCGACGAGGCGGGTGCGCTGCTGATGGTAGATATGGCGCACATTGCGGGCCTGGTGGCAGCCGGCATGCACCAGAGCCCCGTGCCTTATGCCGATTTTGTTACCACCACCACCCACAAGACCCTGCGCGGCCCGCGTGGCGGATTGATCCTGTGCCGTGAGCAATACGCCAAGGCCATCGACAAGGCCATTTTCCCCGGCACCCAGGGAGGGCCGCTCATGCATGTGATCGCGGCCAAGGCCGTTTGCTTCCTGGAGGCGCTTCGGCCCGAATTTAAGACCTATCAGCGCCAGATCATCGCCAACGCCAAGGCGCTGGAAAACGCCTTCCGTCAGAATGGCATCCGCATGGTATCCGACGGCACGGACAACCACCTCATCCTGATGGACCTCACCGGCACCGGCCGCACCGGCAAGGAGATGGAAACGCTGCTGGGCCAGTGCAACATCACCGTCAACAAGAACACCATCCCCGGCGAAACGCTCAGCCCCATGATTACCAGCGGCGTGCGCGTGGGAACCCCTGCCGTGACCACACGCGGCATGGTGGAAAGCGATATGGAGCAGATAGCGGGCTTCATCCGCCGGGTCTTGGAGGGCGGCGAGAACGCCTGCCCCGGCGTAAAGTCCGACGTGATGGAAATGATGAAGCGTTTCCCGCTGTATGAAGGATTCCCGAATGCATGATAACCTGCCCGCCTATGCCAAAGGCGTGCTGGGAGAGGCGGCCGTGTGCGACCGTCTGACCGATGGGGGAATGGAACTGCTGGAGCGGCGGTTCCGTTCCCCTTTTGGCGAAATTGACCTGATCATGCTTGACGGCGACGTGCTGGCCTTTGTGGAGGTGAAGCTCCGCACGCGCGGCGGCACGGAGGCCGGCGAGGCCGCCGTGACCCCGCTGAAGCGCCGCCGTATGGTGGAGGCCGCCCGCTGCTACCTGGGCGCGCACCCGGAGCATGCGGGCCGCTGCGTACGCTTCGACGTGGTCACCGTGACGGCGGAGGGCGTGAGGCACGTCCCGGACGCCTTTTCCGGCGGCGAATGGTAGGCATTGACACCCCTTGTTCAAAATGGTATGATGCAGGTAGACTGATCTGCAAACAGAACTGAGGTGCCGTGTCAGATGAAGATTCTCAACTATGGTTCCATGAACATCGACAACGTCTATTCCGTCGAGCACATGGCCCGGCCAGGTGAAACCATATTGGCTACGGGCCGCGGCGTGTTCTGCGGCGGGAAGGGGCTGAACCAGTCCATTGCCATTGCCAAAGCGGGCGGGCAGGTGTGCCATGCGGGCATCGTGGGGGAGGACGGCGGCATGCTGCTGGACGCTCTGCATGCCGCCAAAGTGGATACCGCCTGCGTGCGCAGGGCCGCAGGTCCCAGCTCCCATACGGTGATCCAGGTGGATGCCGGGGGGCAGAACAGCATTATCGTCTTTGGAGGGGAAAACATGCGCCCCACCGAAGAGGATATTGACCACATGCTGGAGGGCTTCGGCCCCGGCGATGCCGTCATCATGCAGAATGAGCTGTACAATTCCCCCCTGATGATGCGCAAGGCCGCTGATAAGGGTCTGTGTGTCATTTTCAATCCCTCGCCTGTAAACGCAGCGTTGGCGGATTACCCGCTGGAGAGCGTGAGCTGGTTTTTGCTCAATGAAATCGAAGGGGCTGCTCTCACTGGCCAGACGGACCCGCAGGCCATTTTGGCGGGGATGAAGGAAAAGTATCCCAAGGCGTCCGTGGTGCTGACCCTGGGGGCCGATGGCGCGTACTGCCTGCATGATGGGCGTACCCTCTATCAGCCCGCTTTCCGCGTCAAGGCGGTGGATACCACCGCAGCTGGCGATACTTTCACCGGCTATTTTGTGTCCGGCCTGGCGCAGGGCATGCCCATGGAGCGCATCATGGAGCGCGCTGCACGCGCCTCATCCATCGCGGTAGGGCGCATGGGCGCGGCCGATTCCATTCCTCTGGCGGATGAGGTGAGCGCCGCGGAGGGCTGATGGCCGCTGAAGGCGCGGGTTAATAAAGCCCCGGTGCACGATAGGCCGTGTGCCGGGGCTTTTAATGTCGCGCAAAAAGAGGCGGGAAACAGGTTTACTTTCTAACAGAAGGCTGGACGGAGGCGGTCGTTCGCTGCTGCGTGCGTGTTTTTTACCTTTTCAGGCGCGGTGAGCTGCGATAGGCTCAGCGGCCCTGTGCCGCTGTATGACCGGCGAAATGAGCGCGGTCATTGTCCCGGACACCCTTGCCGGAGCATGGGCAACGCTGCACCTATTTGCCGGGCAAAAGGGGCACCGGGCAGGCCTGACGCATGCGTCAGGGCTCATCCCCCTCGGCCATGCGGTATCCCACGCCGACCTCGGTAAAGATGTACTTGGGTTGGGCGGGGGTTTTTTCAATTTTCCGGCGGATGTTGGCCATGTTGACGCGCAGGATTTTGTTGTCGCCCTTGGAGCAGGGCCCCCAGAGCTCCTTCATGAGAAAGTCATAGGTCAGCACACGTCCGGCATATTTGCCCAGCAGCGCCACGATGCGGTATTCGCCCTGGGTGAGCTGCGCATCCACCCCGTCCACATAGACGCGGTACTTGTTATAGTCGATGGTCAGGCCGCCGGAGTGAAACTGGCCCGTACGGGCAATCTGAGCATTCTGGCTCATGGTCTGCGTATGCCTCAGGGCCATGCGGATGCGCGCCAGCAGCTCGGAGGCGCCGAAGGGCTTGGTGATGTAGTCATCCGCACCCAGATCGATAGCCTCCACCTTGTCCGATTCGTGGGTTCGGGCCGAAAGCACAATCACGGGCGTGGAAGTCCACTTGCGCACGGAGCTGAGCAGGGTGTTGCCATCCATATCCGGCAGGCCCAGGTCCAAAAGGATCAGATCCGGGCAATGGGATGTGATCAGGGACAGGGCCTCTGCGCCGGTAGAGGCCTCCACCACCTCGTACTTGTTGGCGGTGAGAATGGTGCGCAGCAGCTTGAGGATGCTTTTTTCATCCTCCACAACCAGCAGTTTGACCGGCATATTCGTTCTCCTTTTCCGGCAGCGTGAAGGAAATGCTCGCGCCGCCCTGTTCATTGTTCGTGGCGGACATTTCGCCGCCGTGGGCCCTGACGATACTCAGACAAACCGAAAGCCCGATGCCCATGTGCTTTTGGGCATCCGCGCTCCGCCCGCTTTCCGGCATGGCCTGGAACAGACGGGGGAGCCGGTCGCGGGGAATGCCCGCGCCGTCGTCGGATACGGTGACCAGCACGAAACGTCCGCTGCGCTCCGCGCTCAGACGGATACGCGTGGTGTGCTTGCCATGATAAACGGCATTTTCCAGCATATTGAGCACTACCTGCTCAATGAGCACAGCATCCATGTCCGCAAGCAGAATGTCGTCGCACAAATCCATGTCCACTTTGATATCAGGAAAGTGCTTCTGAAACTTGATGGCCGCTTCGGCCAACACGTCCTCCACGACTTCGGTTTCCATGTGCAACGGGGCTGTTTCGCCCTGAATGCGGGTGATGGTCAGCTGATTTTCAATCATGCGCAGAAGCCACTGGGCATCGGCGTTGACATCGGCCAGCAGCTCGCGCTGCTTTTCCGGCGGCAGAGCGTTATCGAGGATCGCGCCTGTCGCGCCCACGATAGAGGTCAGAGGCGTGCGCAGATCATGCGATACGGCGCGCAGCAGGTTGGCGCGCAACTTCTCCCGCTCCGCATCCAGGCGGATCTGTTCCTGTTGCTTGATGCGGGCGGTGAGCACGCTTACGATGAGGGAGACCGCCAGCATGGTCAAAAATGTCAGCAGGTAGCCCGAAATGGTCAGATTGAAGGAAAAGTAAGGATAGGTGAACATATAATTCACCAGCGGCACCGACACGATGGAGGCCCCGACGCCCCACAGGTAGCCATCGGTAAAGCGGGCAATCAGCAAGACCGCAAGCAGAAACAGCATCTGCGCGTTGGCTGTGCCGCCAATCAGCCCGCCCAGCACCAGGCTGCTGAACGTGGCCGCAAGGAGCAGAACCACCGTTATGCCCAGGTTCAGCCACACTCGCCGGTGCATGCCATCGCCTCCTTTGCTTTGCCGGCATAGATTCAGCATAAGTATAGCAGAAACGACACGGTTTGCACAGCCGCGCTTTTCAGCTTAGCGGTATTTTAGCAAACGGGTACGGCGAATAAGCGGTTTCTTAGCGCGCCGGGTATTGCCATTGTGTATTCGGCAGGATTACAATCATTCCAATCGGCCTTTTGTATCCCGGTATGCCGGGAACATCATCATACATAAAGGAGTTGAAACGGGCCATGGAAGCCAATCTTTCCCTGATGTACGTCATTTCCCTGTTCTCTGTCCTCATTGCATTTGCTTTTGCGGCATATCTGTTTTTGTGGGTGCGGCGGCAAAAGAGCACCAACGCGCGCATCAACGAGGTGGCAGCGCTCATCAAGGAGGGCGCGAACACCTTTATGCGCAAGGAATACCGCGTGTTGTCCATCTTTGCGGGCATAGCGGCGGTCATCATCTTCCTGCTGCTGCCCTCGCCCGTCTGGACGGGACATCCGGGCCGCAACCTGTCCATGGCGGCGGCCTATGTGGCGGGCACGGCGCTGAGCGCCATCGCGGGCAAAATCGGCATTCTGGTGGCCACCAACGCCAACGCCCGCGCGGCCGAGGGCGCGCGGCAGG
>OLNP01003488.1_pt1 | contig 10333 bp, 10 predicted proteins | sample 1671951 | NCBI WGS metagenome assembly OLNP01 (sample SAMEA3136629, study PRJEB25190) | human gut metagenome | biome: human gut; feature: human-associated habitat; material: faeces | place: Austria | collected 2013
CAAACAGCCGGGCGCCCGCCCGCAACTGCTCGCTGAAGGCCGCAGGCAGACTGCCGGTGCAGGCCACACAGGCCGGACCGCCGGCATGGCGACAGGCAATGAGCCGGCCACAGCCCAGCGACAGCAGGCGCCGCAATAGCGCTTGCCGGGGTATTACCCGGCAAATCTGTTGGTGAGTCAAGCCCCCATTATGGTTTTGCATTTAAGGTTCATTTCCCTTTTGCTTTCCATTTCAATTTTCCTTGGATATTGAGGTCTGGTTGATGTCTTGCGTGTCAGGGTTGCTGAACTTGTGCTTCTTCTTGCCGAAGTTGAAGCGGTAGCTGACTCTTATGTGTCCGTAGTTGTCGGTTACGAGGGGTGTGCGCGATGTGCTGCATGTGGCGTACTCGCCGTTGTCGAACTCCGTCCGCGTGGCAGCCCTGAAGGGGTTTGTGTATTCCGCCTCGATGTTCCAGTCGTTTATGCTGTAGGCAATGGTGAGCCTGAGCCTGTGGGGGCTTTTTATGTAATTGCCCAGTGTGGGGTTTACGCCTTTGCTTGGCGTCATGTATGAAACCAAGGCCCGCCAGCCTTTGTACAGCAGCTGCGAGCTTATGGAGAAGTAAATCCTGTTTTCACAGATGTCGGTCCATGCACTCGACTTTGAGTGGTTGAATATGGCTATTCCCATGATGTCGAGCAGTTTCGGTATGATGTAGTACTTGGCTCCCGTTTCCAGGTGCACGTTCCAGTATGTACCGTTGTTTACGTTTTGGCGTACAAACGCGCCGCGCCCGGAGTCGTGGTTTATTTGCATGTAGGTGAAGTCGGGGCATAGTTTCAGCGCGGCGTAGTTGAACCACTGCAGCCTTGGCGATATGTCGAACGTGTGGTCGACGGTGGAGTTGTATCTCATGTAATCCTTGAGCTTTGGGTTGCCTACAAAGACTTCGTATTCGTTTATGCGGTACTCGTCACCCGTGCGGTTGGCGTTGCTTGCTTCCGTGCTCATGGCCGTCAGCGACAGGCTCAACGCATGCTTGCCCTTGAGGTAAGACATACGTATGCCCGGGGTGAAAAATAGGTTTGTCTGCTCGTTGCCACTTGACTTTACAGTGGCCGCTTTGCCCGCCAGGCTTGCCTGTATGCTGAAAGTCCTCTTTATCTTATAAAGATATGTTACGTGCAGCCTTTCCGTATGCTTGCGCAGCCTTAAGTCGCCACACGTGGCCTGGCGCATGGTGATGTCGTTTATGTCAGTAAATCCCATGGCAGCGTTGATGTTGAGCGACGACTTGCGGCCGAATGCCTTAGTGTAGTTGGCCGTGGCCGACAGGTAGTGGCTGTCCTCGCGCGTTCCGTTGGCATAGCGGTCGCATGCGCTGCCGGCTATGTTCTCGTAGTGTCGGTCGTAATGGTTGTTACCGTAGCTGTAATATGCTTCCATGCGCAGGCTTTGCCGCTTGGGCAACGTGCGGCTGTAGCGCAACTTCAGGGCGGGGCTGATGGACTGCGAGGTGGCGTTTTCACGCCGTGTGTACGCCTCTGCGTCGTTGCTGTATGCAAGGGTGCTGCCGCTTTCGTCATTGCTGTGGCTCCTGTTGAAGCGTGCCGAGGCGTAGAGGCTTTGCCTGGTGTCAGAGTAGAGATAGGTGAAGTAGGCTCCCATGGCATCTTGCCGGTTGAGGGCAGACAGTGATTCGGTGCGGCGCGTCACTGTGGCTTCGGGGAATCTGTATGTCGTAGCCCTACAGTCTTGCGGTTGTCCGCTGAAGTTGTTGTAGCTGCCGTTTGCCGATATGGCATATTCCGACTTCCCCTCAAAATATTGTGCCGTTGCCCGGGCGTTGCCTTCGGGTGTGGTCAGCTTGTGCAATGCGCTTATGGCAACAGTCCCTGCGTAGTCGCGTTCTTTCAGCACATAGTCGAGCACGGCGTATGCATCAGGGTATTCCGGCTTGCCTTGCGTGTATAGGTCTATGCGTTTTATGTCTTTGGGGTTGAGGTTTTGCACTTCTTCGTTTGTAGCCTCCCTGCCGTTGATGCAAAGTGCCACGCTTTGGTTGTGGTATCTGATGGTGTTTTCCAATGGGTCGGCGTCAAGCCCGAGAATCCTCATCACGTCTATCGCACTGTATCCGTCGTAGGCGTGGCGCATTTGCTCCTTGGTGGGGTAAATCATGGTTCTGTCTTCTGTGCGCACCGTGTTGCTGCCCAGCACCACCACTTCGGCTATTTTCGCGGTCGACTTGTCCATGGCAATGTCGCCCAAGCGGATTGCATGCTCCTTTGTAGGGCTGATGGCCATCGTGGTTGGCTTGAAACCTATGTATTCGGCCTTGAGCTTCAATGCCCTGTTTTCTTGCGCTATTTTTAGCTTGAACTCGCCTTTGCCGTCGGTTGTGGTGCCACCGGCATACACGCTGTCGTCAATGTAGCAGCGTATTGTTGCCTTCTGCAGGTTGTTCTTTTCGTTGTCTATCAAATGCCCGGTGATTGTTGTTTGGGCTGTGGCCCTGAGTGTTGCAAATGCCATTATGGCGAAAAGGATGATTCTCATTGTTTTGCGCTTAGTGTATGGAAAATCAGAATGAAGTTGCGCATAAGCAGAATTGCCCGTGCACAACTTCATTTGAAGTTAACTATCTATTCTTCTGACAATAATGTTGGCAATACTCTCCGCAATAGTCAGAACAATCGTCTCCGCAGTGTATATCGCAGTAGTGGTCACATGAGATTCTGCTAGCAGAGTCAATGTCAATATTGGACGCTTGTGCAAGCAGCCCATTGACAGCAATTGGGTCTGTTTCCAGTCTTTGTTCCAGTTCTTCCATGTAGAAAGTTGGTAATTCGGTGTTCAAAGAACGCATTTCTTTGGTTTCTTTCATTTTGTTAAAGTTTAAATTGTTAATTACAAGCCATAATGGCCTTATTCACAGAGAATTGTATTATGTCATCCATTTTCACACATTTATTACTTTTTTGCCGACTTGCGGGGCATCCACCACTACAGAGCAGCGCATATTTACATTTTATGCAGTCGTCTTCCAGCATACGACATTTCCTCCAACTGTCAATGACATTTTGGTTCCATCTTATTTCGTCAGAGTTGTAGTCGCCAAGGCAATGCTGCTTTTGGTTTACGACTTCCCAGCACGGATATATCTTCCCTATGGGGTCTAATACGAATCCCTTTGTCTGTGCCGGACAGTATATGGATGTAAGGTCAATGGGCTTGTTGTTTTTCACTGCGTTTTGGATTTTGCGTGAAAGACCGTAATCCTTGCAAGCGGATTCCATTTTCATGGCTTGTAGCTTCTTTATGTATTCTGCTTGGTTTAGATATCGGTATGTCTCTTTGCCGTTGGTTGAGTAATCGCGCAACAAGGCAGAATACATGGAGAACAAGTCGTTTTCTGTGTAGTGAAGTTTAGAAAATTTTGCGTGAAAGACCGTAATCCTTGCAAGCGGATTCCATTTTCATGGCTTGTAGCTTCTTTATGTATTCTGCTTGGTTTAGATATCGGTATGTCTCTTTGCCGTTGGTTGAGTAATCGCGCAACAAGGCAGAATACATGGAGAACAAGTCGTTTTCTGTGTAGTGAAGTTTAGAAAAAATACCGTTCAACGCTTTCAGGTCTTCAATGTTGTCGCTGTCTGTATTCACTCTTACCGACACTTTCACGCCATGGCGTAATGCCATGCCGATATTGTTGACAATTTTATCGAACGTGGGTACCCCTTGGGCGTGGATTCTTCGTTTGTTGTGACGTTCTGGAATTCCGTCAATGGTTATTTGTACGAATTTGATGGCATTTGGCGAAAGCAAGGCCTCGAAACAGTCCAGATCGTAACCGTTGGTTATGGCGGAGAACGTGAAGCCGCGTTCCATTCCTTGTTTTACGAGGTAAGTTACAGCATCCTTGTTTTGCTTCATTAGAGGTTCGCCGCCATAAAGGGTTATATTGTCAGTCCGTATGCGCTGATTGTTTGATGAAAGTTTTTCTATTGTCTCGTAAAGTTTGTCGACCATCTCGTGGCTGAATGTCGCAGTTTCCCTCTTTATGCTGTTCTCGAACAGTATGGGCAGCGGAAATTGCAGTCGTAGCTCACTACTACAGTAAAGCCTGAACGCAACAGCATGCTTTTCTTGAAAAGAGCATTAGCGAGCCGCTTGACGTATTCTGTTTCTTCCTCGCGGCTTTTCACTGTTATGTATCCACGTCGTTCTAGGGCTTCTTTTGTGGCTGCGCTGCATGGGATGGCGCCTTTGTCGAAAGTGGCGTTGGCTTTTAAGAAAATCGCTATGGACTTGTCAATAATATCTATTGCCCCTGTATATCCATGAATCATGCATATATTCTCTGACTCGTTATCAAGGTCAGTCAAGATGCAGTAAGATGATAGTCTGTAATCTCTTCCCATTGTATATTTGCGTTTTAGTTTGTCATTTTTATAGTAAAATAGTAAAATCAAGAATTAATTTGCGAATACAGAATGCAAAGATAATACAAATAAGCGAAATACAGACCAAATTACAGAAAAAAAACAACAGAAAATTAAAGATTCATTAGGCTTTGATGATTTTGGAGCGCAAAGTAAAGCCGCACGAAAGCCAACTTGAACCGGAATTGCGCTGCCACCCCGCTACCGAAATACGGGTGTGGCAACGGCGCGGAAAAGAAAGGCAAAACGAGATAAAAAGCCAGGCGCGCCGCTCCACAGTGTGGAACGGCGCGCCTGGCATATCGGAATGCCTGCCACGGCAAAGCCGCAACCCGGCATTGCTGCCCGTAACACGCCCATGAGGCAGGCGCACAGCGTCACTTCATGCGCCACCCCGAGGGGCCCTCAACCATTGGCACCACCACCTCTTCCCTGGTGCTGTCGCCAAAGCACAGCAACAGAAACACGTTGGTTTGGCGGGCCACCGAGTCGGCCACATACTTCACCACGCTCACACGGGCTATGCCGCCGTGCTCCTCCCGCTGCCGGGCCATGAACTGCTTGGCGCCGGCCAGCAACTGCTCGCGGTAGGCCGCAGGCAGGCTGTCGACACCGGCCACACCGGCCAGATAGTCGGCATAGCGCCCCGCAATGAGGTGGCCATAGCCCTCGACGGCCGCCTTGGCGGCCAGTTCGCCGGGCTTGGGCTCTTCCTTGCAAGCCGCAAAGGCAGCAGCCACGATGCACAACAATGCGACGACCGGGCCTTTCATGCTACTTCTGGCGTATGAAGATGTTGATGGGCGAGCCCGTCAGAGTCCAGTTTTCGCGTATCTTGTTCTCGAGGAAACGGCGGTAGGGCTCCTTGATATACTGCGGCAGGTTGGCGTAGAACACAAACGAGGGTATCTGGGTGTTGGGCAACTGCGAGCAGTACTTTATCTTGATGTACTTGCCCTTGATAGATGGTGGCGGATAAGCCTCTATCAACGGCAGCATCACCTCGTTGAGCTTGGTGGTGCCGATGCGCATCTTGCGGCTGAGGTAAACGTCCTTGGCCGTCTCGAGCACCTTGAAGATGCGCTGCTTGGTGAGTGCCGACGCGAACACTATGGGGAAGTCGGTGAACGGTGCCATGCGGTTGCGTATGGCCGTGGTGAAGGTGTCTATCACCTTCTGCGTCTTGTCTTCCACAAGGTCCCACTTGTTGACCACCACGACAAGGCTCTTGTTGTTCTTCTGAATTATCTGGAAGATGTTCATGTCCTGGGCCTCGATGCCCCGCGTGGCGTCGATCATGAGTATGCACACGTCGCTGTTCTCGATGGCGCGTATGGAGCGCATGACGGAGTAAAACTCGAGGTCGCCAGTCACCTTGTTCTTGCGGCGTATGCCGGCGGTGTCTACCAGGTAGAAGTCGAAGCCAAACTTGTCGTACCGCGTGTATATGCTGTCGCGCGTGGTTCCGGCAATCTCGGTCACTATGTTGCGGTCTTCGCCGATGAAGGCGTTGATGATGCTGCTCTTGCCTGCATTGGGTCGGCCCACCACGGCAAAGCGTGGTATGCCGTCCTCGAGCAGTTCGCCGTTGCCCTCGGGCAGCTTGGCCACCACGGCATCGAGCAGGTCGCCCGTGCCTCCGCCCGATATGGCGCTCACACAATAGGGGTCGCCCAGGCCCAGCTTGTAGAACTCGGCCGCATAATAGCGCTGCGCGTTGTCGTCGGCCTTGTTGGCCACGAGTATCACGGGGAGCTTGGTGCGCCTCAGTATCTTGGCTACGTCCATGTCGAGGTCTGTGACGCCGTTGTTCACGTCGACGAGGAAGAGCACCAGGTCGGCCTCTTCGGTGGCTATCAATACCTGCTTGCGTATCTCCTCCTCGAAGATGTCGTCGGAATTGACCACCCATCCGCCGGTGTCAACAACGGAAAACTCACGCCCGTTCCATTCGCACTTGCCATACTGACGGTCGCGCGTGGTGCCTGCCTCGTCGCTCACAATCGCCTGTCGCGACTGGGTGAGGCGGTTGAAAAGTGTAGACTTGCCCACGTTGGGTCGTCCTACTATTGCTACTAAATTTGCCATTTGCTTGTTTACTATGTGTTGTTGCGGCACGCGGGCAACGCCCGGTGCCGCTTTGTTGCTGAATCAATGCCATGCCCGCGCGGCCCACGGCCACCACCGTCAAACGGGGTTGTAGCCGAAGCTGTCGAGCTCTTTGTCGGAGCTACGCCAGTCTTTGTCGACCTTTACGAACACTTCGAGGTAGACGCTCTTGCCGAAAAAGCGCTCGAGGGCCTTGCGGCTCTCTGTGCTCACCCGCTTCAGGGCGATGCCCTTGTGGCCTATGACGATGCCCTTCTGCGACTCGCGCTCCACGTAGATGACGGCGTTGATGTGTATGTGGGTGTCGTCTTCCTTGAAGCTCTCCACCCTCACCTCCACCGAATAGGGTATCTCCTTGGCATAGTATAGCAGTATCTTCTCGCGTATTATCTCGCTCACGAAGAACCGGGCCGGCTTGTCGGTGAGCTGGTCTTTGCCGAAGTAGGGCGGACTGTCGGGCAGCAGCTCGCCGATGCGCTTTAGAAGCAGGTCGGTGCCAAACTTGTTGAGCGCCGATATGGGCAGAATCTCTGCCTTGGGCAGCAGCTCGTGCCAGCGGCCCACTATCTGGCCGAGCGTCTTCTGGTCGGTCTGGTCTATCTTGTTGATGAGAAGCAGCACCGGGACGGTCATCTTTGCCACCTTGTCGAGGAAGTCCTTGTTTTTCGTAGGGTCTTCTATCACGTCGGTGACATAGAGCAACACGTCGGCGTCCTGCAGTGCCGACTCAGAGAAAGCGAGCATAGACTCCTGCAGCTTGTAGTTTGGCTTGAGCACACCCGGTGTGTCTGAAAATACAATCTGCATCTCGGGCGTATTCACTATGCCCATGATGCGGTGGCGTGTTGTCTGCGCCTTAAACGTAGCTATCGATATGCGTTCGCCTACGAGCTGGTTCATCAGCGTAGACTTGCCCACGTTGGGATTGCCCACTATGTTTACAAATCCTGCCTTGTGCATTTGTGCTGTATTTTTGCATTTGCGCCGCTGTGCCCATACCTTTATCGGGCGTAGCGGCGATAGTGTCTGCAAACTTACGAAAAAAAAATGAAACTGCCTACCCTTTTGCCGAAAATCGTAGCGGCGGCCTGTGCTTTTGCCGCCATGTGGGCTGCAGGGCCGCCACCGGCAAAGCCACGCCTGCACGCAAACAAAAATCACCGGGGCCGGCAAGCGGGCCGGATTACGGCCTGCGCCGACGCCACACGGCGGACGGTAGGCGCGCCGAAAAAACGCAAGCCCGATGACCCGCCGGGCCAAGGCACGACAGGACATCGGGCAGGAATGGTCACAGGCAGCCGCCGGCCGGCGCATGCGGCGAGGCTGCCGGAGCCTCAGGCCGCTGACGCCGAGGCCCACGGCAAGCAGGCCGCCGGCGGTCAGAACCTCAGGCTGATATAGAAGCGCATGGAGCCCACCTTCCACTTGGCCGACGGCTCGTCGCCCGACAGGTCGATGTCGCCGCTGTCTTCAATGTCTTCGAGCTCGCTTAGGTCGAACATGCTGTCGTACTTGACGTTGCCCCAACGGCCCTCGATGCCTAAGGAGATGGCCTTCCAGGCCACTGCGCCGCCAAACGAGAAGAATGTGCCGTAGCTTGTGCTGAACTCCTCGGCTGCGTAAAGCATCGACATTGTAGGCGTGACACGGAAATAAAGGCTGGCCTTCAGCTCATCGACGGGATTGATCGTGACAGAAGGGCCTATCGACATGCCTATCTCGGCCTGGTACATGTCTTCGGTCTCAACGCCGGTGCCATCGTCGCCGCCCGACGTGCCGTAGTCGCCTGGGTCGTAATAGTTGCCGCCGTCTTGCGACGAGTCGTAGACGTCGCCGCCAAAGAACCCGAACTTGTCTTCATACTTCGCGAAGTTGATGTCGAAATAACTCCAGTCGATGCCAAACTTAATCATGCCCAGGATTGGCTTCTTGTGCAAATAATATGTGCGCCCGCTGGTAAGCGCCACGCCCAGGTTTGACCGCCATGTGCCGTTGATGTCTTTCTGGGTGAGGCTCTGGTTGACGTAGGCAATGTTGAAATACTTGGCGCGGTCGTTCCATATCCTGCGGTTGCGCGAGTCTTCCTCCAGCTCCTGGTTGCTCGACTTCAGCGAACGCATCTCTTGCTGCAGCGAGTCGACAAGCATGGTGAGAGAGTCGCCAGAGTGTACTCCGGGTGCCACCTCTTGTATCTGTTGGGCTGCGGCGTGGCCCGAAGCCAACACTGCAATCGCAGCCATAATCATACTTTTCATTGTCATTGTTGTAATCGTAGTTTTATGTTAGCAATGTTATATTCTATCCATTTCTGCCATGAAGTTCCAGTCAAGGGATATGTACACGCCGCCACGCTCTATCAGCACGTCATAAATAACCAAGCCGGCATCGCCACTGTCGGGAACCACAAATGTGATGCCGTCGGCGGTCACGGTTGTCTCGGCATAATGATAATCCTGGTTCTCGTTGCCGCCATATAGCAATACGCGGTCGCCCTCAATGAAACATTGGCCGCCTATGGTCAGGGTCTCTCCCGGACTATACGTGTCACTGGCCGGGTAACTCAAGCACGAATACGGTGGTGCAGACACTTGGCCAACGTAGAACTCCTCGCCGTTGCGCTCAAGGTAGACTTGGGCTTCGCCCAATATGTATGCCGCCGACTCAATCATGTAATTGTCATAGATGCGTATGTCGGCCTCCTGCTCAACAGTTGAGACTGTAATGCCGCCCTCGTTGTCGAAACTCATTGAACGCAGAAAGATACGGTCGACATCCGAAAGATCCATGCCTTCAATGGTGAAAGTGGTAAGCCCGTCTGTCTGCGATGTGGTATTGCACGAATAATTGTATAGTTGTATGTAGCCTATGAAATACTTCACCCCGTTGCGTACAACGTAAACAGTGGCGTTGCTCCATACTATCTCGCCCGGGATGACAAAGTCAAGGTATGTGTCGCCATGGTTTAGGACGGTGGCTTCAACCTCGGTCAAGACGTCGGCCACGCCGTCGCCATTATAATCTAAACCTTCGCTATAGCCCGGTTGGCCACTTTCGTTGGTGCCATTCTGCACCAGCACCCTGTCGCCGGCAGTAAACCCAGTGCCGCGCAGGGTAACCACCGACCCTGTATAAAACTCACCGTAACTCGGCAGCATCACATTGATTGTTGAACCGTCTGCGACCGAATCGTCTGTAAACGGGGCGTGCTCGTCCTCAATGCACGACACTTGCATCATGGCTGTGAGCAACATCGGCAACAACACACGGCCTGCCTTTAGTATTCTTTCCTTCATTCTCCCTTTGTTTTGAGGTTAAACATATAGTCTTAAAAATGCAAATCATGGCTAAATACGCTAATTGCCATTAAAAGCACAAACAGAAAATCGCGTTCAAAGTTAATGTTTTTTAATATCATGGCCAAATATTCCGCACGAAAATTCAAATTATTACCAAAACTAAGAAAAGGCCAACCGGTTGCCAACGCCAACACCACGATGCGTTGCACAAAGTGTAAGTAGCTGCCTGAATTAAATTGCCATCAGATAGTGCGCAGTTCCCGGAACGGCTTCCAAAGCCGGAAGAGGGGGCAGAACGGGCCACTCGACCGATGAGGCTCTTGGAAACAGCCCGTAAGAGCGTGAAAGATGACGGTAAAGGCAACCCGCATGAATTACAAAGGGCGCATTGCATGCAAAACAAAAACAGCGCCCCACCCGGCTTGCAGGTGATGCGCTGCTTTTGTTAAGTAGCTGTTCAAAATTAACCGATACAATAGACCTTGCAGGTGTCCTCTATA
>OLNP01003490.1_pt1 | contig 10331 bp, 7 predicted proteins | sample 1671951 | NCBI WGS metagenome assembly OLNP01 (sample SAMEA3136629, study PRJEB25190) | human gut metagenome | biome: human gut; feature: human-associated habitat; material: faeces | place: Austria | collected 2013
TATCGCCATTCTTGACGGCATTCCGACCGAAAAGACGGGAACGATAAACGCGCCCATGGCGCGCAAAGCGGGCAGTACCATAGAACGCGAAGTTTCGGAAAACGGCAAAGAAGCGATAACGGACTATTCCGTGCTTGCCATAAGCGACGGGCACGCGCTTGTCGAAGCGCACCCGCGAACGGGCAGAACGCACCAACTGCGCGTCCATTTTTCACATATCGGCTGCCCGATACACGGCGACGGCATTTACGGCGCGGACGCCGACGACTGCAAAGGACGCGTCCTGCACGCCCGTCAACTCTCGTTTATCCACCCGAGAACAAACGAGCGCATAACCGTCACCGCTCCCCCGCCGCATGAGTTCGCTGACCTCTGCGGGAAATATGGGTTGAAACATAGACTTTAAAAAACATATATACCGAGAGCTCATATTTTATTCGGCTCTCGGTATATGATTTTAAAAGATATATTGTTACAGACGTTCCATATCTCCAGAAAATTCAAATTCTCTTTTTTCGCTGTTAAAGAAATGGAATCCCCATATCTTATATTTGTTATCATCAACGAATTCGGTTTTTGGAATTGCTTTTTCTTCAAGTTGAAGAAGAAATTCTTCCTTCCACTTATCATTTTCGATAAGATGTGTACCTTTCGGTTCTATGAAAATTTGCAATTGTTCATATCCGTCTGCCTTTGGCGTATGCAAAAACAACAGATAGTCCGGTTCAAAACGTTCGCCGCCGTCAAAAGAATAGATGTGCAGCTGGCGTTCGTTTCTGACAAGGAATACTTTATCGTACTTTTCTTTCAAGTGTGGCACGAAAGTTTTGAAATAAGCGACAAAAGCCTTTTCCTCGCTTGTTCCGAAGTTATCTTCAAAGGCAAACCAATCTTCTTTTGACAAGTCGATTTTCCACCCGTTTGGCACAGACATATCGTTCTGCGAATATCCTAAACCACCATCATGTACAACGGTATAGTTGCACTTTTTATCTTTAAACATTTCGTTTATGTGCGCGGGCTTAAATTCAGTTGTACCGACATAGGTTGTTTCAATATCAGAAACAGACTCAGCAACTTTTCCCAGAACATTTACACAAGCAGAGAAAAGAATGGACGGCGTAGGCATTTCATACTTTGATGTGATTTCAATCTTAATAGCTCCCAGATAGTTCGGAATGGTTATAAACTCTCTGGTGGACTTCAAATTAGGGAAATAGCTTTTCAGAGTGTTAAACTTGAACACGCTATATTTGCAAAGTGCCTTATGGACTATTGCGTAATTCATATCGGCAATCGTCTTAATATCTGTTCGATAGGTGTATGTTGCAACAGTCTTTTCCGTCAACGCATTCTCTGAACCGAAGATTGTATCTTCACCTGAACTGCCCGTTGAAAGTTTAACTGCATAAACACGTTCCCGAACAGACGGAAGAAGACCGACAACCTCATTGCGACTTTTTATAAGACGCTCATTGACAAAAACATATCCTTTTTTATAGATATCATCTTTTTTAAAGGATTCTTTTAATTTGTAGTCTTTTGTTACAGTCTTATCAAGATCTATACCTATTTCGCGCAAGGCAGTATATAATTCGCTTATATAACGCGGTTCATTCCAACAATGATAATATAACTCTTCGCATATACGAAGCGGGTTATCTATATCTTTATCGTACTTTCGCTGATATTTTTCCTGTTCTTCAGAAACTTTAAATGGGCAGTATCGAGCACCGCGACCAATAAGCTGAGCTTCTTGCATAGTTGTTTTTCCAGGGATGCCGTTCTTGGCATCACGTGTTTCATAAAGACGAACAATATCAAATAAGTTAAGAACGTCCCATCCCTCATTAAGTTTATCCACCGCAAAAACCGCGCGGTAAGGATTATTTTTATCTTCAAGAGAATTCAATGCAAACTGTGTTTCTTCAACCTCTTTATCTTGATTTGCAGAAATGCAATGCTCTGCAGAAAAATCCTCTTTAAGTTCACTTGCCAATTCATCATAAGAAATATTTTTTTCAATAAAATAGTTGTGTGCTTTGGAAATAATCTCACTGGATGCTTGCTCGAAAAATTTTTTAATTCTATCACCTGTTAGGTCTTTCACCATATTTATAACTGTCTCCATATTGCCGGCATTTTCTTTTACAAGTCTTGACTTAAAAAAGACCACCGGCTTGACATTCTGGCGATATGACTGAAAGACCTTATAACGATATTGGCTCAAAATCAAAGCCTGTAAAGATCTGTCTTCAATTTCGAAAGCCGAGCGGAGTGTTTTAATTTCTTTTGAATATCTGTCGGCACGGAATTTATAAAGCGGATAATCAAATACAATCTTATTTTCGTATTCATTCTTAATCAACGGGTTTTCGATATCGCAAGTTGCTGTAAATTCAAGCAAAATATTATCTATGTCAGCGCCGAAAATTCTGCGGACGGTAGATTCCCAGCTTTTGTAACTTTCGGTTTCTTCTCGGTTCATTTTTTTTGTATCTGCATTCAAATGATGCGCTTCATCGGAAATAAGCACAACTTTCCGGCTTGCAAAGTCATCTATTGAAAGTGTATTTTCCTTTACGTCCCGCAAATCGGAATGAAGCCCCTGTGTGGTGGTGAAGCAGATATTTATTGCATCTTTGTCGGCATTCTGAAAATTTCTTACTTCTTTTATCTGGACTGATTCTCCGTTTATACGTATTTCATCGGCAAAGAGATATTTGCTTGATACCGAATTCAGAAAATTATCTTTCGTCTTTTTCACAATGTTTGAGAGATTTACAAAAAACAGAAAGTTTCGATATCCCTTTTGATAAAGATAAAGCATGAGTCCTGCCATTATCAAAGTTTTCCCGGAACCGGTTGCCATATGAAAAAGCGTTTGCGTGGGCTTTTGACATAACTTGTCACTTTCAAAGTATGTAATAAAATTCTCAAACGCCTGTTTCTGATACGGGCGCAATTCAAATTTCGGATTCAAATAATCCGCTATATATTTTGGCATCTTTTTTAATACGCCTACTTCACGCAATGTATCTATCTTTTCATAAAGGAACTGCACAATTACACCTCCCCGTAGAAACTCTTTGTAAACGCCTTATCTTCTTCCGAAATACCAAAAGTTTCGTCTTCCATGTCGCAGTAATTCACATACATCTGGTTCTTATCAAGCATTTCCATGAGGAAACGCTTCTTATCGGAAAGCGACAGTTCCGTAAAGTCGGCATCACTCAAATCAATATCTTTCGGATTGACCTTGCAGCTGATGAAGCCCGTTTTCAGCATATCCTGCCAGATGGTAATAATCTCGGCATCGGTAGACGCTGCTTGAATATCGTCCACATACTTTTGGTTCAGTTTGGCAAGCTCACAGTAAACAAAAGAGCCACCACCTTGCCAGTCCACATTATCGGATATTCCACCCTGCTCTCCCGCAATGACTTTATCTATGCGTGTTACTGCCAATGATTCAATGTAATCCATTTGGTCAACGCCAATATAGTGACGATTCATTTTGTGCGCCACGGCACAGGTTGTACCTGACCCCAAAAAGAAATCCATCACAAAATCACCCTCATCTGTAGCTACTTCGAGTATGCTCTTAATGAGATTTTCTGGTTTGGCATAGTCAAATTCATCTCTTCCAAACATAGTATCTATTTGGGAGTTTCCATCCATGTTTTTGCAGTCATAAAGGAGTGCTTTAAGGAAGTCCTGCATTACAAAATCAGAAATTACAGCACTCAGTTTCCCGCTGCTGTCATCGTCGTGCTTGAATTTTCTTGCATATGGCTTTGAAATATTGAGAAAATCATAATCATCGGGAAAAACTATTGCACCAGCGTTGTAATACTGCTCAAATGTATCTTTTGATACCGCCCATGTCCTTTTTTCACTCGCTGAATATTCTTTTCCTGTTTTGGGGTCTACCATTGTAAAAAAGGAATTCGGACGCTCTTTTGCGGTTGTTTGTTTTGTAAGGTCGGCCAATCTCCATGGTTGATTTGGAAAATCTGGAGTTTTGAAGTATTTTCTTTCGACACGACGTCCTATGACATCTTTATCATCAGAAACATTCGTATAGACAAGAAGCCAATCAAAATCCTGCGATAAGTTAAAGGGAACATCTGATTTTCCGCTTCTGGTTCTACGAGGGATTGTACCCAAAAAATGTTCTGAACCAAAGATGTCATCTGCCATCACTTTGAGGTAATGCATACCATCTTCACTGATGCTAATCCATATCGTTCCGCCAACTTTCAAAAGTTTCTTCGCAGCAAGAAGTCTATCTTTCATAAAGACTAACCAACTGGAAAGATGAAAGTTTGAATTATACTTAAAAGTATCTGTTGCAGTGCTTTCTTTGAAAAAATATGGCGGGTCAATATAGATACATTTAACCGCCCCTTGATATTTTGCAAGCAAGGAATTTATAGCAAGTAAATTATTTCCTTTAATCACAAGGTTATCGGTATCGGAGATAGTAAGTGTGTTTTCCACTCCGTTTATTGTGTGTCTTTGAGCTTTAATGAAAACTTTCGGATAAAGAAGCCTGTCAACCTCATCGGGCGCAAGCGTTTCATTATAGAAAATCTCGCTGCGCTTCTGGTCTTCTTTGGTTTGCCCACCCTCAAGGACGCAATCCTTATACGGGAAGACAAGTTCAACATCGTTTGATGTAGAAATGTAGTCGCCGTTCCCATTCACCAAACCGATTTTGTTCTTATAACGTGTATAAGAATCGGGGAGAAATTGACGGTTGTTAATGACCCATCCGAATCCAACCTTATCGAAAACAGAAAAACCCTCAACATCTGTAAAGAATCGCTCTCTTGTAACTTCGTTGTTATAGAGAAGCTTCAGCAAGGCGCTATCCATTTTCATAGCAGCTTCATATACAGAGTTACGGAGCAGTTCACCCTCTGCAGAAAAGAAACGCTCATCCTGTTTTAATACCTCAACAACCGTATTTAAAAAAGTGCTCATTTTTTATTTCCTCTCCAAAAGTAACATATTCTGCATTATGTTGTAAGAAATTAAAACGGCGGAGATATATCGTTTTTTGAGCGGCATACGCAGAGAAAGAAAGACCGTAAAAAAAGCCGTCCGAGGGCGGCGGATAAAAATGAGTATAAGGAAATAAGCCTTTTCCGAAATGTCCGAAGTGTCGGAACGAAAGAGGCTTTGCTTTTATGTTTTCTTTATCTTTTATGACAATGATTTTGTTATCGTGGTTGACAAATTGTCACAAATATGATACAATAGCTTTAATATAAGCATTATGTTTCAGACAAATCAATTTTGTTTGCAACATAATGCAGATTATGTTGTTTTCGTCGCCTTTTCGGCGGCGTTTTTTGTTTTTCGGGCTATAATATCAAGTGCATATTTTCCATGCGGCGGCGGTGCTCGGCGCCGGTGGAGACGATATAAATTCTTGTGGTGTTGATGCTGCTGTGACCGAGAATGTCGGCAAGTTTGACGATGTCTTTTTCGATGCCGTAAAACACGCGGGCGAAAAGGTGGCGAAGATTGTGCGGAAATACTTTTTGCGGGTTGACATTTGCTGCTTTGCATAAAGATTTCATTTCACGCCAGATGTTTGTGCGGTTTATCGGTTTGCCCGCTTTTGTTATAAATATCATACCGGTTTTTATATTCTGCTCTGCGGCATAGCGGAGCAGTTTTTTTCGGAGTTCTTTTACGATAAATATAACGCGTGTTTTTGCTTTGCAGTTTACAACCGCTTCACCTTGTTTTGCCGATTCGACCGTGATATACCGCAGTTCGCTGACACGGATTCCCGTTCCGCAGATTGTTTGAAGAATCAATTTCAGCCTTTCGCTGCGCTTTTCGGCGGCTTCGCAGAGCCGCGCGTATTCAGATTTTGTCAGTTCCTTTTTTTCGGAGCAAAATATCTGACGTTGAATTTTTAAGGTTTTGACTTTTAAATCATGCCAACGCAAAAACGCAAAAAGGCTGTTGATACTTGAAAGCATGGAATTAACGCTGCGTGCGGCATAGTTTTGCATTATTTGCCTTTTATATGCAAGCACGGCATCTTTTGTGATTTCTGACATTTGGACATATTCGGCAAAGGCTGCAACATCGCGGATATACTTTTCTATCGTGGCGGGGCTTCTCTCTTCCGATATGAGATACTCTTTGTATGCGGCTATAATCGAGGTTGTGATAAATCGTTTCTGCACCTTTCTTCTCCTCTGAACAAAAATATTCCCCCTGACGAAAATCAGAGGGAATAAAATTTAACTTATGATATTCGGTGTTACATATCGTTCGCGACGATGTCTTCAAGGGTCTCGCGGAGAACCGCAAGGAACGTTTTGCCGTTGTTTATCATGGCAACGGGAAGTCTGCCTATGCGGTTGTAGTTGGACGCCATGGAGTAGTTGTATGCGCCCGTGGTGGCAACCGCGCATATATCGCCGCGGCAAACGGAGGACGGAACCATAACGTGCTCTTGAATTATGTCGCCGCTTTCGCAGCATCTGCCGACGACGGAACACTCCATATCACATTTTTCGTTCATTTTGTTTGCGATGAACACGGTATACGGGGAGCGGTAAAGCGCGAAACGCGGGTTATCGGTCATGCCGCCGTCAACGGAAACATAGTTTTTGTAACCGGGAATACGTTTAACCGTTCCGACGGTGTACAGGGTCATTCCCGCGTCTGCGACAATGCTTCTGCCGGGTTCGAGACGTATGGACGGCAGATCAATGCCGAGCCCCGCCGCGGTCGCTTTAAGAGCCTCCGCAACCTGTCTGATGTTGTCCGCGATGTCTATAACGGGGTCGTTTTCGGTATAACGAACGCCGTAGCCGCCGCCGAGGTCGAGAATTTCGGTCACATAACTGTGGTCACGCTTCATTTTCATGATAAAGCCGAGCATGATAACGGAAGCGTCGAGAAATACCTGCGAATCGAAAACCTGCGAGCCGACGTGGCAGTGAAAGCCTTTGAGCGCGATGTTTTTGAGAGAAAGAGCGTGAACGGAGATCTCTTCGGCTTGTCCCGTTTCGATGCTTGAACCGAATTTGGAATCGACTTTTCCCGTCGCGACCGCTTCATAAGTGTGCGGGTCGATACCGGGGGTAAGACGAAGCAAAACGGGCTGAACAACGCCTTTCTCTTCGGCGATGCGGTCTATCGCGTCAAGTTCTTCGATATTGTCAACGACAAAGTAGCCCACGCCGTTGGAAATGGCAAAATCTATATCAGCGTCAGTCTTGTTGTTTGAATGGAAATATGCTTTTTCAAGAGGAAAACCCGCTTTCATCGCGGTGTAAATTTCTCCGCAGGAGACAACGTCTGCGCCGAGCCCCTCTTCTGCGACGATTTTATACATTTTTTTGAACGACGCCGCCTTGCTTGCGTAAAGCGCGCAGGAATCGCCGCCGAAATATTTTTTCATCGCGTCGGCATAGCTGCGGCAGTTTTCTCTTATGCGCTGTTCGTCCATAACATAAAGAGGTGAACCGAATTCGGAGATGAGTTCGGGGGTCGGGACGCCCGCAAAGGTCAGGATTCCGTTTTCAACGCCGATATTTTTGCAAATCATATTTTTAACACTCCTTAAAGCATCATTTTTCTGAGATGGTCGGGAGAAAACGCGGAGAGGTCGGCGGGTGCGACATCGAAAACGGTTTTACAGCCGCGGCAGCCTCTGTCATACATTTTTTTAATCGCGCGGGCATAAGCGACAAGCACGCTGCCCGTGAATTCGGGGTTGGAATCGAGCTTTAACGAGAACTCGCAAACGTGGGTGTTCTCTTTGTCAAAGCCGGTTTTGCCGGAGCGGATAACGCTGCCGCCGTGAGGCAGCGCCGCGTGGTCTCTTGCCATTTCTTCGGAGGAAATGAAATGAACCGCGGTATCATAATCCGAGAAATAGTTCGGCATGGTTTTAATTTCGTTTTCTATATACGCAAGGTCGGCACCCTCTTCGGCAACGACATAGCATTCTCTGGTATGCTTTTCTCTTGTGGACAGCACGGGATCTTCGCCGTTTCTGACAGCTTCGACTGCGGACGCAACGGGAACGGTATACTGTCTCGCGTCTTTAACGCCCTTTATGCGGCGAATCGCATCGGAATGACCTTGGCTGACACCTCTGCCCCAGAATGTATAATCCTGTCCGACGGGAAGAACCGCGTTCATATAAAGTCTTGCGAGGGAGAACAGTCCCGGATCCCAGCCACAGGAAATAAGGGCGATATTGTCGCCTATCTTTGCGGCATCATCAACATTTTCAAAATGTTCGGGAATCTTTGCGTGGGTGTCAAAACTGTCGATAACATTGAAATGCTTCGCAAGCGCGGGGGTCATTTCGGGCAAGTCCGTGGCGCTTCCGCCGCAGATTATAAGAACATCGATTTTATCTTTGAATTTTTCGAGTTCGTCGGTATGATAAACTCCTACGCCCGCGGTTCTGATCTTAACAGTTGCGGGATCTCTTCTCGTGAATACGCCGACAAGTTCGGTATCGTCGTTGAGAGCAACAGCCGCTTCAACTCCTCTGCCGAGGTTGCCGTAACCGTAAATTCCTATCTTTAACATAATATATCACTCCTGTTTTAAGCATTCAATGCAATAAGGTCGTTCATATCGTACATACCCGGTTCGCGACCTATCATAAACTCCGCGGCGGCGACTGCGCCCTCCGCAAAAAGAGAACGGCTCGACGCTTCGTGTTTGAGGGTTATGGTCTGTGTGTCCGTGCCGATGATTATTTCATGTTCGCCGACGATGTTGCCTACGCGAACGGCGTGAATGCCTATTTCATCTTCCTGTCTCTTGCCCTGTCCGCTTCTGCCGAGGACGAAAAACGCCTTTTCGCGAACTTTTTTAATCGCATTCGCAAGCAACAGAGCGGTTCCGCTCGGAGCGTCAAGCTTTCTGTTGTGGTGCTTTTCGATTATTTCTATATCCGCTTCGGGGAACGTTTTTGCCGCGGTTTTTGCAAGTTCGGCAAGAAGCGCTATGCCGAGAGACATATTCGCGGACCAAAATACGGGAACGGTCTTTGAGGTTTCTTCTATAATTTTCTTTTCTTCGTCGGTGTGCCCCGTCGTTGCGATAATAACGGGCTTACCGACCTTTTTCGCGTATTCGCAGAGCGCGGGCGCGGACGCGTGGAAAGAGAAGTCCACGATGCAGTCAAAATCAACATTTACGCTGTCAAAATCCGCAAAAACGGGAACGCTTGCAGTTTCTCCGTTCGGGTCAACGCCGCCGACAAGTTCCGCGCCGCGATAACTGGTCAGCGCAAGTTTTTCGACTTCTTTGCCCATTCTTCCGCAAATACCGTTCAGTAATATTTTCATATTCGTTTATGCTCCGTTTCTTTTGCTTTTACACATTCAAACCGTGTTTGCGCATTATTGCGAGAAGATTTGCCTCGTGTTCAGGCTCAATCGGCGTAAGAGGAAGTCTTAAAAAGTTTTCGCCGTAGCCCATTGCCGCCATTGCCGCTTTTACGGGTATCGGGTTAACTTCGCAGAACAGCGCGTTTATCAGGTCAAGCATATCAAGCTGCATATCGCGGCTTTTTTCGGTCTCGCCTCTGAAAAACGCTTTGCACATTTCCGACGTTTCGCGGGGGAACACATTGGAAAGAACGGAAATAACTCCTTTGCCGCCGAGTGAAAGTATCGGGACTATCTGATCGTCATTACCGGAATAAATATCCATTTTTCCTTTTACGAGAGCCGCGGTCTCCGCTATCTGCGAAATGTTGCCGCTTGCCTCTTTAATCGCGACGATGTTCGGGTGTTCGGCAAGAACGGCGCAGGTCTTCGGCAGAATATTGCAGCCTGTTCTCGACGGAACATTGTAAAGAATTACGGGTTTTGTCGAAGCGTCGGCTATTGCCGTAAACGTTTTTATCAGTCCGTTTTGCGTGGCTTTATTATAATAGGGCGTAACTACAAGCATTGCGTCCGCGCCTATCGAGCAGGCATATTTTGTCAGGTCAAGGGCATAAGAGGTGTCGTTTGAACCCGTGCCCGCGATAACCGGAACTCTGCCCGCGATTTTGTCAACCGCGAATTTCAAAACCTGTCTGTGTTCCTCGTCCGTAAGAGTCGAGCCCTCACCCGTTGTGCCCGCGACCACGATAGCGTCTATTCCCTCGGAAATCTGCCATTCGATAAGCCGTTCAAACGCTTCATAATCAACGCCGTTTTTGTTCAGCGGCGTTACAACAGCGGTCGCCGCTCCGGTAAATACTGTGTTTTTCATAACGATATCCTCCGTATTACAGAACTTTTAAATCGGGACGTCGCGAAAAAGATAACGGGCAGAAG
>OLNP01003499.1_pt1 | contig 10313 bp, 7 predicted proteins | sample 1671951 | NCBI WGS metagenome assembly OLNP01 (sample SAMEA3136629, study PRJEB25190) | human gut metagenome | biome: human gut; feature: human-associated habitat; material: faeces | place: Austria | collected 2013
CCCGTGACGGACATCTTCCAGATGCTCTTCCGGGACAGCGACCGGACATTGCTCCTCGCGCTGATCCTGATCCTCAGCGAGGAAAAGTCCGATCCCGGCCTGCTGTTCGCCCTGCTGTATATCGCGCTGTAACATGTATCGCGAAAACCATCAAGAACCACGGGTAATGGTTGCCCGTGGTTCTTTTCTTATTGCTCTTCCTCCAAAGACCGGATAGCAGAAATATAATACTCCTGGGTGGATGGGTCCTGCGTCAGCTCATACTCCATGTATTTGGTCGGCGTGGGTCCCTCCAACGTGCTGCTGGTCTGGTTGCGCCATTCGTCGCTCGGGGACACGTACCCCACGCGCAGGTACACCTTGCCGCCGCTCCTCCGCTCGCTCTCCGTATAGGGGGTATAGCTGCTGTCCGAGCTGTACAGCGCCACATGGAATTCATTCTGCACGGAGTCGTATTCAAAGAACGCCTCCTCCGCCGGGGTCTTGGGCTGCAATTGGCAGTCCGGCCCAAAGAGCGCGCGGCAGGCGTCCACCACGTCCCCCAGAGGCACCAGCGCGCGCCCGGCCTCGTCGTATTCCGTGTAGTTTGTCCCGTTGTTGGCCGTGATCGTCTTCCAAAGGGAGGCGTTCAGGATAAAGTCCTCGTTTGCCTCTTCGATGGATTCAAACGGGGCCGGGTCCTGCATGACCACCGGCGTGAGGAAGGTATCGTACGCGCGCAGCTGGGAATCGTCCGTCACCGTGGTGTAGATCCGGTTGCCGATGGTGCCGGCGATAAACACGACGCCCACCAGCGCCAGCAGGAGCACCAGGGAGCCCACCACCACGCCATAGCGCCTGCGCCCCTTTTTGCGGGCAGGGCGCTCCGGCAGGGAGGGGATCTCCGCCTCTTCTTCCTCCGGCGCCCACTTGGTCAACAGCGCGTCGTCCTCGTCCGCATCCGGATAAAAATCGTCGATCTCCGTCGCATCGTCCTCAGTCGAGGAAACGGCCGGCCGCTCGGCAAACGCATCGCGGTAGTCCGCGGTAAAGTCCGCGATCTTCTCCTTGCGCCGCTTTCCCGCGGCGGGCGCTTTTTCCTGCTCCGTGTTCTTCGCCTGGGCAGTTTCCGCCTTTGGGTGCTTGCGCGCCCGGTTCTTTCGATGTTCGAGTTGGTTATTCATGTATCCTCTCCGTATGATTATCTATATTCTATACTTATCGGATTTGCCCGTCCCCCATGATGATGAACTTCGTGGAGGTCAGCTCGCGCACGCCCATGGGCCCGCGGGCGTGCAGCTTCTGGGTGGAGATGCCGATCTCCGCGCCGCAGCCGAATTCGCCGCCGTCGGTAAAGCGCGTGGAGGCGTTGACATAGACCGCCGCTGCGTCCACCCGCTCCGTAAACGCGCGCGCATTCGCATAGTCGTTCGTGATGATGGCCTCGCTGTGCCCGGACGAATACGCCGCAATGTGCGCGAGGGCATCCTCAAAGGAATCCACCACTTTGACCGCCAGGATGTAGTCGAGGTATTCGCGGCCCCAGTCCTCTTCTTCGGCTGGCACCACGCAGTCCCCCAGGATCGCGCGCGTCCGTTCACAGCCGCGCAGCTCCACCTGCTTCTCGTCCAGGCGCGCTTTGATCGCGGGCAGCGCCCGCCCGGCAATGTCCTTATGGACCAAAAGCGTCTCCATCGCGTTGCAGACCGACGGGCGGGAGGTCTTGGCGTTAAAGACGATGTTGGCCGCCATATCGATGTCCGCGGAGGCGTCCACATAGACGTGGCAATTCCCCACGCCGGTCTGGATCACGGGGACATGGGAATTCTCCACCACGGAGCGGATCAGCCCTGCGCCGCCGCGCGGGATGAGCACGTCCAGGTAATCGGTCAGGCCCATCATTTCGATGGAGGATGCGCGCGTGGTGTCCTGCACCAGCTGGATGCAGTCCGCGGGCAGCCCGGCCTCTTCCACCGCCTGGCGCATCGCCTCGGCCACCGCGGTGTTCGAATGGATGGCCTCCTTCCCGCCGCGCAAAATGACGGCGTTGCCCGCCTTCAAGCAGAGCGCTGCCGCGTCCGCCGTCACGTTGGGGCGCGCCTCGTAGATGATGCCGATCACGCCGAGCGGCACGCGCACGCGCTGGATCTGCAGGCCATTCGGACGGACAAACCCGCTCACCACCTGCCCGATCGGGTCCTCCTGTGCCGCCACCTCGCGCACCCCCTGCGCCATCCCGGCAATGCGGGCGGAGGTCAGCGCCAAGCGGTCCAACATGCTTTTGCGCATCCCGCTCTCCCGCGCCGCTTGCAGGTCCTTTTCGTTTGCGGCCAGGATCTCCGCCTCGTGCGCTTCAATGGCGTCCGCCATCTTCAGAAGGGCCGCGTCCTTTTTGGCCCCGGCCACCGCCAGCGCACGCGCCGCCTCCTTTGCCTTCTGTCCCATTTGCTCCAAAATCGTCATGAAATCCACCTCTTTATTCCCGGGACGGTGCCCGATTTTATTTTACTGCTTTCCAGTGCCGAAAACTGTCCCAATCTGCTCGCCGTCGAAAAGATGGTACAGGTTTTTGGGATTTGCGCCGCTCATCACACAGCAGCAGATGCCCGCTTCGTTGGCAATCGCCGCCGCGCTGACCTTGGTCCGCATGCCGCCCGTGCCGCGGTTGGAGCCGGTGCCGCCCGCCAGCGCGATGACCTCCGGCGTGACCTCGCGCACAAACGGGATGCGCTTTGCGTTGGAATCCGCGCGGGGGTTTGCATCGTACAGGCCGTCGATGTCGGTCAGGATGACCAGCAGGTCCGCGTCGGTCAATTTGGCCACAATCGCGGAGAGCGTATCGTTGTCGCCGATCTGCATCCCGACCAGCTCGTCCACGGCGACGGTATCGTTCTCATTGACCACCGGGATGATGTTCATCGCGATCAGCTCCTGGAACGTGTTGATGACGTTCTGTTTACTGTGCGGGCTGGACACGACGTCCCCGGTCAACAACACCTGCGCCACCGTGCAATTGTACTCGCCAAAGAATTTGTCGTACATGAACATCAGCTCACACTGCCCAACGGCTGCAAGCGCCTGCTTTTTCTCCGTCTCCTGCGGCCGTTCTGTCAGCCCCAATTTGCCCACGCCCACGCCGATCGCGCCGGAGGTCACCAGAATGATCTCCCGGCCGGAATTTTGCAGATCGCTGAGCACCTTGCACAGGGATTCCATCCGCCGCAAATTGATCTTGCCGTTTTCATAGGTCAAGGTGGAGGTGCCCACCTTGACCACAACCCGCTTTGCCTGTGTGATTGCCGACATATTGTATATCCTCTTTTCCCTCAAGTTTTCCATGTTTTTGGATGGCATACGCCCGCCGCGCATAGGTCCAGCTGCCAGGGGGATGGCTCCGCCCTTTGTAGGGAACCTGCGCTGCCAGCGAAAGCCATTTACATCTATTATAGCATGTCTGGCGCACAGAATAAAGCCGGATTTCGACACGGAATGCATTCGCGATGGATTCCTTTTGCAGGGCAGCCCTATCTTATGGCCATACCGCCCACCGGTGCAGATTTTTATAAAACGGGCCGGCTGCGACAACAACAGCCGGCCCGCTTCCCATGCGGTTTCTTCTTTTGCGCGTGCGAAACCCCAAAAGGCAATCCCCTGTTTTGCCGCGCCCTGCCAAACGCCTTACGGCTTTTCCACATCCAGCAACTGCGACGTGCAATGCGGGCAGCGAGTCGCGTCTATTGCAATTTCCGTCTTGCAATACGGGCACTTCTTCGTCGTTGCCGCGGCGGGCGCCTCCTCTTTTTTATGGGCCAAGGAGGCCAACTTGTTCATTCCCTTGAGCAGGCAGAACAGTACAAACGCCATAACCAGGAAATTCACCACAGCGGTGAGGAAGCTGGACGCGAAGCTTGCAACGTCCTGCAAGGTGTATGTCGCGCCGCCCGTGACCAGGTTCAAAATCGGGTTGATAAAATTATCCGTCAGGGAGGTGACGATCCCGGAAAACGCACTGCCGATGATTACGCCGACCGCCATGTCCATCACGTTTCCGCGAAGTGCAAAGGTCTTAAACTCCTGCATAAATTTTTTCATAGCTCCTGATTCCCTTCTTTTGGATTTCCTTCACTATAACACAGGAAGGCTGTCTGGGAAAGGGGATGGCGCGGATTTTGTCGAAAGGTAGCAAGATTGTAACCGGTTGCAGGCCGCCCGGCGAAAAAAAGAAGGGCCTTCCCACGCCGTGTGGCCTGCTCGTGGCAGCCAAGGGCCGTCCTTTAAAATACCTTTAAGAAACATAAAAAATCAGGGGCAGACTGTAAATCTGCCCCTGATTTTGCTTGCTTCATGGACTCACGGGAACAACGCCCGGAAAAGTCATTCAAACGAAATGGAAGATTCTGTTCCATTCACACGGCCGGAACCGGTGGAATGAACCGGCCAGCCTACAGAGCCAACTTTCCCACCAACAAGCAGACGCTTTGCATATGCATCCGGATCATCCTCAATTTCTGCTTCTGTGACAAATACGGTTACATCAAGATCGGTAACAGTGCAATTCGTGATGGGTTCGCTTCCTGAACCTTCATAGCCAACAATGCCGCCCACTTGCTGTGAAGGAATCCCTTCTTTACCACCTTTGACAGAACCGCCTATAACATGACAATTATCAATCGTCGCACTTCCAGTGGTAATATAGCCAGCAATCACTCCCACTCTTGCAAGCGTAGAGTTTGTCGATCCATTCATACGGCCCCACACGTCGGGTTCCTCAACCTTCAGATTGCGAATGACACCGGCATCCTCATGACCGGTCTGCCCCTTGACCCAGCCGAACAATCCGGTCTGCACATTCGTGGGATTATGAATCGTCAATCCGGTAATGGTATAGCCCTGTCCGTCCAGGTTACCCCAGAATTCGTCGCAATTTGTGTTGCTATCCGGCGTCCAACCGATCGGCATCCAGCCCCGGTCTTCGGTCCAACCCTGTTCTGCCCAAGTTTCGCCGTAGTAGCCCGTCAGGTCGATATTGCGGCCGATCTCAAAGTAATAGAAATCGCCCCTTGTCGACGAGCCCATATACTTGCGCACATTGTCCAGCTGGCGGGCGTTCATAATCAAAAACGGATTTTCTTTCGTGCCGTCGCCACTGTCAAAGTCCTTGCTGGTATCGTCCACATATGCGTCCTCCTCCACTGTGAAGGCCGCCGCCGTGTCCTCGCCCTGATAAGTGACGGTCCCGTCCTCTGCCAGGGTGATGTTGTATGTAGCGTTCTCATCTACGGGCTTGTACCCCGTATCCGCCAATTCGCTTGCGAGCGGCTTCAACGCCACCTCGCCCGCTTTTTCTTGAATGGTGCGGTCAAGCTCCTTGACCAAGCCGCCGTCCGCCGTCTCGTAACGGACCTTTACCGTTGCCTCTACTGTTGCATCCGGGTCGCTGGAACCCTCTCCTCCCGAAGAATCGCCCCAATCGGGCAGCGGCGCCATACGCGCGCCTTCGTCCACCTGGCCCGCATTCACATACAGGGACGCATGGAAGTGCTTGCCCTGGCCCTCATTGCCAACGGTCTCCGGCAGCCACGCCGCCACAATATAAGAGGTGGTCTCCCCCGCGGGAAGGATCTCCGGAATTTGATAATCAGAAGCCTTTCCGTCCCTCCACAGCGCCACTGTGCCGTCGGGGTTCGCCTCCTTCTGGGCTGCCGCGCTATCCGCACCGACCTCAACCGGCTTGAGCACATAGCCGCCGTCCGTCTTTTCCGTCTGATAGAGCTGCACATGCAGCATATCCCGCAGATCGTTTTGGCAGGCAATCTCCGGCTCGTCCTCATCCACGGTTACGCCGCCCGAACCATTGTCCACAAGGTTCGGGATCGTATCCCCATATGGGAGGTCGGGGTCATTCCCCTTTTTCTGCTCCCGGACAGCCAAGGTCACCCGCATGGGCAGCGAACCCTGATTTTCCACATTCACCTGGAAAAAATACAGCGGTATGCCGTCAAAGCCATCCTGATTCTTATTTGTAATTACGCCATTTTCATCCATTTGGAACTCGTCGCGAAACTGTGCAATGGTCAGTGGGCGAAGGTGGGTAAAATTCAGCGGGACGGTCCCTTCCGGGTGTTCCGCCGACAAACCCACGTCCAACACGCCGGCTTGAAAATTCGAACCGACCCGTTCGGCATCCATATACCAAGCAAAGGTGGTCCCTCCCAACAGCGTCAACACAAGCAAAAACGAGACAATCGATAAAACGAGATGCCTTTTTGTCTTGTCCATCCTCTCACGCTCCTTCTGCAACTGCCGCCCTCAACCTAAACGGAGGACGGTATAACTCATGTTTATTATACGCCATTTCCCCCATCTGTTACAAGTATTTATCCGAAGAAAAAGCAAAGGATTTCCAAAAATTTTGTACGGCTTGGCTATCTTTTGGTAAAACATTGATATCCAGGGCCATCAACCGCCGTCCCGATTGGGGAACGGGCCTTGCATACAACCGCCCTTTGCCCGGGAAAGAATCCCCAAAGGGTGCAAAAAGGCCGCCCCGGGAAGCTCCCAGGGCAGCCAGTTCCTGCCTTCTTATTTATTGGGCTTCTTATTGGTATTGGCGATAAACCCGTTGCTGGCGCGCGGGCGGTCGTCTCTGCGGCGGAAATGCCCTCCGTCGCGGCGCTCCGGGCGGCGCGGGGAATCCGAGATCGTGTTCTCCGGCACCAGGCCCTCCACCTCGATCAGCGCATCGCGTCGGGAGAGGTTCAAACGGCCCTTGTCGTCGATCTCCAGCACCTTGACCATGACCTCGTCGCCCACGTTGACGACGTCCGTCACCTTCTCGGTGCGCTTCACATCCAGGCGGGAGATGTGCACAAGGCCCTCCTTGCCGGGGGCGATCTCTACAAACGCGCCGAAGTCCATAATGCGCGTGACCTTGCCGTTGTAAATGGCGCCCGGCTCCGGATCGTTGACAATGGTGTCCACAATCGTCAGTGCGCGCTGGCAATTGTCCTTATCGAGGCCGGAAATAAACACATGACCGTCCTCTTCCACATCCATCTTGACGTCGCACTCGGCGCAGATCTTCTGGATGACCTTGCCGCCGGAACCAATGACCTCGCGGATCTTGTCCACCGGGATCACAGTGCTCATCATCTTCGGCGCATACTTGGAGAGCTCCTTGCGCGGCTCCGGAATGCACTTGAGGATGATCTCGTCGATGATATAGTTGCGGGCCTTGTGGGTCTTTTCCAGCGCTTCCTTGACCATCTCCGGGGTCAGGCCGCTGATCTTGAGGTCCATCTGGATGGCGGTGATGCCCTCCTTGGTACCCGCGACCTTGAAGTCCATGTCGCCGAAGAAGTCCTCCACGCCCTGGATGTCCACCATGGTCATCCAGCGCTCGCCCTCTGTGATGAGGCCGCAGGAGATGCCGGCCACCGGCGCCTTGATCGGCACGCCGGCCGCCATCAGCGCCAGGGTGGAACCGCAGATGGACGCCTGGGAGGTGGAACCGTTCGAAGAAAGCACCTCGGAGACCAGGCGGTATGCATACGGGAATTCCTCCACCGACGGGATCACCGGCACCAGCGCGCGCTCTGCCAATGCGCCGTGACCGATTTCACGGCGGCCCGGGCCGCGGCTGGGCTTCGTCTCACCGACGGAGTAGGACGGGAAATTGTACTGATGGATATAGCGCTTGAACTCCTCCTCGTCGATGCCGTCCAGCATCTGCTGGTCGCTGACCGGCCCGAGGGTCGCTACAGTGAGCACCTGCGTCTGGCCGCGGGTGAACATGCCGGAACCGTGTACGCGCGGGAGCAGGTCGATCTCTGCCGCAAGCGGACGCATCTGGTCCATCTGACGGCCGTCCACGCGCTTCTGCTCGTCCAGCAGCCAGCGGCGGACAATGTATTTCTGGGTGCGGTACATGCATTCCTCGATCTTGGCCTCCTGCTCGGGGTAGATCGGGTCGAACTTCTCATGCACCTTCTCATAGATCGGCTTGAGGCGTTCGTCGCGGACGTTCTTGTCGTCCGTATCGAGGGCGTACTTCACGTCCTCCATAGCAAACTCTTTGATGGCATTGAGCATCTCTTCGTCCGGCTCGTTGCTCGGATAGCTGAACTTCTCCTTGCCGATCTCCTTCTGGATGCCCTTGATAAACTCGATGATCTTCTGGTTGGCCTCGTGGCCCGCCATGATGCCGTTGTACATCTCCTCGTCGGTGACGATCTTCGCACCCGCCTCAATCATGGCGATGCGCTCATCCGTGGACGCGACGGTGACAGCCATACGGCTCTTTTCACGCTGCTCCGAGGTCGGGTTGATGATATATTCGCCGTCGATCAATCCAACGGATACGCCGGAGATCGGGCCGTTCCACGGGATGTCGGAGATGGTCAGCGCGATGGAGGTGCCGACCATGGCGGCGATCTCGGGCAGGCAATCGTGGTCCACGCTCATCACGGTGCAGACGACGGAGACGTCGTTGCGCATGTCCTTCGGGAACAGCGGGCGGATCGGGCGGTCGATCACGCGGGACGTCAAAATCGCCTTATCGCTCGGGCGGCCCTCCCTCTTGAGGAAGGAACCGGGGATCTTGCCCACCGCATAGAGCTTCTCTTCAAAGTCCACGGAAAGCGGGAAGAAATCCACGCCCTCGCGCGGCTTCGCGGAAGCGGTCACCGCGACATGCACCACGGTGTCGCCGTAGCGGACCAGGCATTCGCCGTTTGCAAGCTGCGCCATCTTGCCGGTTTCAATCACCAGCGGGCGTCCGGCAAAATCCGTTTCAAACGTTCTGAAATTTTCAAACATCTTGTCTCCTCCTAGAATCAGAAATGCATGGTTCTCTCATCTTGCCCCGGAAAGCCCACCGGCAACCGGCAAAATGGCCGCCCGGCCTTTCCAAGGGCGTCTGTCAATCTGTCCATTGGGTTGCAACCCCTTCGGGAGGAAACAGGTTTAGCAATGAAACCAGCCCCGCGCCGGGCGCGGCGTTCGTTTCACGGCTAAGGCCTGCACTTCCCATCGGGATCGGGCAAACAGGCGGCAACCGGCGCTTGACGCGGCGGCGCCTCCCTCTGCCTGAACGCGCAGAAGGGCAGACGGCAAAATGCCGCCTGCCCCAGCCAATGTTTTCTTATTTACGGATGCCGAGCTTGGCAATGATCGCACGATAGCGCTCGATGTCCACACGCATGAGGTAGTTGAGCAGGTTTCTTCTCTGGCCAACCATCTTCAGCAGGCCGCGGCGGGAGTGATGGTCCTTCTGATGGATCTTCAAATGCGCCGTCAGGTCGTTGATTCTCTTGGTGAGGACTGCGATCTGGACTTCCGGGGAACCGGTGTCGCCCTCGTGCATCGCATATTCCTGGATAATGGCTGTCTTTTCTTCTTTCAGCATGTGCTTTTCCACCTTTTCTAAAATTTGGGAGCAAACCCCTTTTCTATGCGCCCATATTCACAGTAGCAGGCCGGTGTCTGCCCGACCGGGCTTACCCCTGCAACCGGGAATAGGGTAGCCTCGCACGCCCCATATTTCCGGGGCAAAACTACAGGTATTATACCACGGGCATTTCCTTTTGTAAATATGCGGAAATGATCTTTTTTGCCGTCTCCGCGTTTTGCAGGATGTTGTTCTGAAGCTCTTCGATCCCGCTGAATTTCTTCTCCGGGCGAATGAAATCGATCAGGTCCACGCGGATATTTTCCCCGTACAGCTCCTCGCCGTGGTATTCGGGGATCCAGGTCTCGCTCAGCGGCGCGGACGCGCCGACGGTCGGCTTCACGCCGACGTTTGTGACGCCGTAATAATCGCCGTCGTTCAGGCTGACCAGGGAGGCGTATACGCCGAAGCGCGGCAGCACAAAGCCCTCGGTGAAGACCTGGTTGATGGTCGGGGTACCCATGGTGCGGCCCAGCTGCCGGCCGCGCACAATCTCGAAGTCGTAGCCGAACGGCCGCCCCAGCAGCCGCTCCGCAGCCGCCACATCCCCCTGCTGCACCAGCGCGCGGATGCGGGTCGAGCTCACAGTCTCGCCGTCCACCTCCACCGCGGGCACGATTTCACAGCCGATGCCGCGCTCCTCGCAGAGCGTCTGGAGCATCTCCGGCGTGCCCGCGCCCTTGTAGCCAAAGGTGAAGTTAAACCCGCAGCAGACCTTCCAGGCGTGGCAGACCCGCACCAGGACTTCGTCCACAAACTGCTCCGGACTCATGGTCCGGATCGCCGCGAAGCGCAGGGAATACACCTGCTGCACGCCCATCTGCTCCAACAGGTGGAGCTTTTGGCGCTTGGTGACCAGCTGCCCGCCGGATTTCCCGCCCAGCTC
>OLNP01003511.1_pt1 | contig 10291 bp, 10 predicted proteins | sample 1671951 | NCBI WGS metagenome assembly OLNP01 (sample SAMEA3136629, study PRJEB25190) | human gut metagenome | biome: human gut; feature: human-associated habitat; material: faeces | place: Austria | collected 2013
AAGGTCTGCACCGATGGAAGAAGCGACCACCATCGCCAGCCGCTCCACGCCCTGTTGATGCAGAAAGTCCTCCACCTGCCGTATTTCGTCCGGCTTGCTGACATATTTCTGCCCCTCGCAGTAAACGGTGGAGGTGGGCAAGATACAGAAATACCGATCCTGTAAATATTTCGCAATCGGTTCGCTGCTCGCTCCTGTCACACCCATTGCATGAAAGAACAGCACGGCAGGATTCCTCCTGTCGCTATATGTTTGAAACAGCATTTCTATCACCTCAAATTTTCATAAAAAGCATCATAATCGCCGCCAGTGTTGCCGAAATGACCGCCATACCAATTGTGCCGAACAGCCACTTTTTCACCTTGTCCTTAGTAGCGATGTATGGCTTTAAGTCCTCTGTGCCGGGGATCGTCCATGCGTTTGTGTGCCCGACCCAAAAATCATCAACAAGGAAACGGTCCATCAGGTTCATCACCGATAGAATAACGAGCATTTGCCAGAAGCCTGCAAGAAAGCCCCGCGCACCGTTGAGTGCATAGACGCACACCAGCACATAAGCAATATAGCCGGGAACGCAGACAGCTTTGAAAATCAAAGCATTTCGCTTGATTTTCGCGTGTGTTGTAAGTCCCAGCGTTACGCACCGCTCCTGCACCTCCGGGCTGTAAAGATGCACCATGCCCACCGCGCCCTTGCGGATACCGATGGCGCAAACCAGAATGAGCAGAACGCCAAGTCCTATGCCTTCCAAAATCACCTGTAAAATCATCATTTACTTCCTTATCCCAGTGCCACATCCAGCACTATCATCACGCTGAAGCCTACCGCAAAGAACACCGTTCCAAGATTCGAGTGCCGCCCCTGCGACATTTCCGGAATCAACTCCTCAACCACCACATAGAGCATGGCACCTGCTGCAAAGCTTAGCAGATACGGCAGCGCCGGGATCACAAACTGCGCCGCGAGAAGCGTCAGCACCGCGCCGATCGGCTCGACAACGCCGGAAAGCACGCCGCCGAGAAACGCTCGGCCCTTGCGTTCCCCCTCCGCCCGGAGCGGCATAGAGATAATCGCACCCTCGGGAAAATTCTGAATGGCAATGCCGAGGGACAGTGCCAGTGCGCTTGCCGCAGTAATTTGCGTATTTCCTGAAAGAAAGCCTGCATACACCACGCCGACTGCCATTCCCTCCGGAATGTTATGTAAGGTCACCGCCAGCATCATCATGGTGGTGCGCCCGAGTTTGCTTTTTGGACCCTCGGCCTGTTCACTTCCCACATGAAGATGTGGAATCAAACGGTCAAGCAGGAGCAGAAACAGCACGCCGACCCAAAATCCGATAAAGGCAGGGAGAAAGGACAGCTTTCCCATATCCTCCGACTGCTCAATGGCGGGGATCAGCAAGCTCCAGATGGACGCTGCCACCATCACACCGGCGGCAAAGCCCGCAAGGGAACGCTGCACTAGATCGCCAAGGGATTTTTTCATAAAGAATACACAGGCCGCGCCCAGCGTTGTGCCCAAGAAAGGGATCATGATTCCAAGAAAGGTTTCCATTTGTCTCACCGCCTTTGCATTGCGTTTTTATTTGTGTCTTCTGAAGCCTGCCTCATCCCGATATTCGGGATGTTCTTTTACATACGGGTCCTGGCCGCCGCAGATGGTATAGTCGCACCGGCAGCCGTTCGCACAGGTAGTCGCCTGTATCTCTTTTTTGCAAGGCTTTGAATACAGCACATGGCTTTTGCGGTCAAATAGGAGCTCGTTGTCCTTTATCTGTCTGCCTCTCCCTCACTTCCGCGCTGTGATACAGAGCCAGCTTTTCTTTTTGTGTATCTGCACATCGTGAAAGCCCGCCTGCTCCAGATACGTCTTCAGCTCGGCGTCCTTGTAGATGGTCATGCCGCCGATGATCTCCGTCCACTTCTTGTCCTTGTCCGTATCGCCGTTGCTTTCGTTGCAGATGAGTAATGTCCCGCCGGGCTTCAGCACCCGGTAAACCTCCCGGAAGCACTGGGGCAGATCGGGCCAGAAATAGACGGTCTCAAAGGCCGTGACCGCATCAAACCAGTCATCTGCGAAGATCATATCCGCCACACTGCCTTGCAGAACGGCACAGCGACCCTCCGCGATGGCGGCGTCGTTGACCTTTTTCGACTTTTCCACGCTGATGGGCGAATAATCGATGCCCTTCACGATGCCCTGCGGACATTTTTTTAGAAGTCTCTTGATGTTCGCCCCTCCACCGCAGCCGCAGTCCAGCACCTTAGCGTCCGGCGCAGCATTCAGAAATTGAAGCCCCCACCGGGCCACAGGACTGTGCCCCAGGTTCATCATGGCGACCATAATTTTTCCGCCAAAGCCTACAGGCTTGCGGGTATTTTCAAAGAATGACATATTACACCTCCAATTTTACACACTCGGCATAGGTCAGAGGGAACGAGGCTTTCAGCTCAGCGCTTTTCCGCATCGTCCAGCCGTTTCGCCGCAGGTAACGCAGGTATTCCTCGCTCGTCCATCTGCTGTGGAGAGGGAAGCCCGCCAGCTTCGTGAAAAAGCGTCGTCGCCACATCTTCGCCCCCCCGTTAGTTTTCTATTTCAAACAGCAGCCGTGAATCTTGATAAATGTTGAAAAAAGTTCGTTTATCCGTTTATAAGTATGATACAATCAAGTTAGCAATAACTAACCGAATTATATCAAAAAGCAGACAGAAAGTCAATTTGTTTGTCTGCCCTCTGAAGTTTCTGTTATCAGTAGGGAGCGTACTTTCCACCATATAAACTTGTCAGATAAGTAATCCTTTTGATAGCCACCTTTGTATTTTTGATGGATAAACAATATAAAAGGGCAAACTTAAAGAGAGGGCTAAATGGGAGCTTTGGCAGTTGCCAAAACTCAAAAATAAATGTATAATAAAGTTTAATAAATAACAAAGCCTGAATCTTGCGGTGCAATAGGTGCTGGATTGTTTGCCGTTGACAGCGACAGATAAATCTTATTTTGGAGAAGCAAATGAACAAGAACTTTCAGAAAAAAACGGCTTACGACTATGTACAGCAAACGAAAAAAGAGAATTTTAGTTTTTTGAACGAGACGTACGCACAACAGGGGCAAACGGTGCTGTTCGGCGACTCAATTACGGAAATATTCAATAGCTATGAGCTGTTTTATGCCTTTTCGCAAACCACGGGGCAGGCAGTTTACAACCGTGGAATCAGCGGTGACACAAGCGACAGATTGTTGGAAAGGCTCGAATGTAACGCCTTGAACATAAGCCCGAAAAATCTTGTGATTTTAATCGGAACAAACGACATCGGCATAGGACTTCCGACCGAGTACACTTTGAATAATATAAAAGAAATTTTGCAAAGAACGCAAAAACTTTGCCCGAATACCAACATTGTGTTGCAGGCAATTTATCCCGTTAATTCGCATTTGTCAATCATTGCAAGGCAGATGGTCGGTAAACGCAGTAACAAAAAGATTTTGGCAATCAACAAGGAACTGCACAAAATCGCTCTTGACAGTAAGGTGCAATGGCTCGACCTTACAAATGTGCTGTCCGACGAAAAGGGCAGACTTGCAAAAGAATATTGCTATGACGGTCTGCACCTGAACGCCCAAGGTTTTGAGATTGTATCCGAAAATATTATTCCTCTGTTGAAATAAGCATAAAACGAAACAAGGACTTGAAGTGTCGTTGAACTGCCCCAGATTGTGCAGACAGTACAAAAAGGAGCCTAAGGTAGAATAATTTAATTTTAAGCAACAAACTGATTTTGTTTTTCGAGCGGAGACGGTTATGTTTTTGTTTGAATACGGTAATTGTTGTAGAAGTTGATGTATCCGGATTTTATTTCGGCTGTTTTTTTACAGCGCCTTTTTTCATTCTTGCTTTTTTTCTTAAACTTGATATAATGAAAAAAGTTAGAAAAGAGGGGGATTTTTTTGAAAACTTCTACAGAAATTCAATCCATTGTTGATGTGGTTGGCGAAGAAAAAACCATTGAAATGATTGCAAAAGCCGGCTTTGATGCGTGGGATTTTTCCATGTTTAATATGAAAAAACGCATGAATCCTTTTGAGGGGCTTTTTAAAAAGAAATATGCGCTTGTAACGAATGATTATCTCAAATTTGCAAGGCGCTTAAGGCAGATTGGCGAAGAGAACGGCGTGGTTTGCAATCAATCCCATGCACCGTTTCCGTCACTCCATAAAAATGTTCGCCCTTATTTACAGCGTGCCATTGAATGTACCGCAGAAGCGGGTGGCAAGATTTGCGTCATTCACCCAGATAACCTTAAGTCTCCCAAAGATAATGCCGAGTTTTTCTTAGAACTTTTGCCCTTTGCCAAAGACTACGGCGTAAAGATTGCAACAGAAAATATGTGGAATTGGAATGTTCAAAAGAATGAAGCAAAGTTTGCCGCTTGTTCTAACCCTGAAAGCTTTAATGCACATTTGGATGCCATAAATGACCCATATTTTGTAGCCTGTCTCGACCTTGGACACGCCGAAATGCGCGGCTTAGATACAAGTGCCGTAGAGATGATTGAAAAACTCGGCAGCCGTTTACAAGCCCTACATATACACGATAACGATTTACACCACGATTCTCACCAAATTCCGTTTTCGATGCAAATAGATTTTGAACCAATTGTGAAAGCACTCAAAGCCATCCACTATGACGGCTATTTTACCTTAGAGGCCGATCAATTTATGAAAGCATACAATCGCAATAATGCCTTTGAGGGCGTAAAGCTTTTGGCAGAGTCCGCAAGGAAACTTGCCGATATGTATGAAAAAGCCTAAACAATTATAGTAAAAACCGCTGTCTTATAGACGGCGGTTTTTTGTTGGGAATTTTTCTCAAACAGCTTATATTTTACCGAAAAGAGGGATACACTAAACATAGCGACAGACTGTACATAACAACTAAAAAAGGAAGATGGATTACTAAGTGGTATTAAAAAGGTTTAAATATGAAAAAAGAATCTTACTGATGACTACCTTTGCATTTTTGATGGATAAACAATATAAAAGGGCAAACTTAAAAGAGAGGGCTTAAAGTTTTATTACTTTAAGCCCTCTCTTTTCTTGAAATGTCTCTCAAATTTTTTGCTCATTTCAATTCGTGTTACGATTTTGATTTGGGCGATGTCTCTCAAAAGTCTCAGTCATAAATGCCCTAAATCGCACTAAAATGACTTTGGAATTTTGAAATTAGCCGTCTCTTAAAATCTCTCAAAAACTCTCTGACTTAAAATCAAGGATTTTTTCAAGCACTTTTTCGGTGCTTTTTACGGCTGTTATAGACTTTTTAAGCCTATATGTTGAATACATAGGGAAGTGTTGAAACTCTACTGTATCATTAAGGTTACACTGGAGAGTCAGAGGCTCGCAATCTTTTTTCAAAACCGCCTATTTAAGCCATTTTTTAAGACTTTGCGTCTCTCAAAAATCTCTAAGAATTTTATTTTTGCTTAAAACCGCAAATTCGTATGAGGAATTGCGAACCTTACACTGAGGTGTATAAAGAAACTCTAAATCCGCATTATTATTTACATCAGGGTACTATGCAATTTGATGACGAAGAATATAAAAGCTTATTCAATAGAATTTAAGCTGAATGCAGGTCTCATATATTCTATTGAAACACAGTACCCATAAATCTCAACTCGGAAGAACTGAAACATTCATAAACATAAATTTTCATAATTTATTTCTCCTTGTTTGAAGCTCTTTTTTTAGTTGAAATATTCAAATCTTGAAGTTTTCTGCCAAACTCATCATCTTTTGCTACTTTTAGTAAATCTCTGTCCATATTATTAAGTGCGTGAAGAACGGCAGCGTAATTTCCTATTGCAACAGACGGACTGCCTTTTTCTATATTCCAAAGAGTTGATCTGCTAATATTCGCTCTTTCGGCAACCAACTCAGCCGATATATCTCTTCTCAAGCGAGCCATTTTAATTTGTTCGCCCATCGTTTCTAATATTTCCATAGTTTGAGGTAATAATTCAATGGATTTCTTTCCCATAATATCACTCCTTATGTTTAATATTATAAACGCAAAATATGATAATGTCAATATTATTGAACATAGTTCCTGATTTTATGATATGATTATGCTCTTTTATGCAAATTGTGAATAATAGCATTTTGTGTGCCGATTGTTAACTGTTTTCTAAGTTAATCAGACAACAAGACGAACTGATGATGTTTCTGCAAATTTGACACATTTGTAGCCGCTGTGTGGGACACTCTGACATATCAGTAACCGCAAAAATCTACACGCATATGATGGATGAAGTATTTGAGCAGAGCAGAAAGCGATTAGTTGAATATGCGAATTCCAAAAACAAAATTAACAAGTCCGTAAAAAATGGGCAATGAAAAAAAGAGCCCTCTTGATGTAGAATATACATCAGGAGGGATAGTCTTTCATAAGTATTATTTAAATTTTCACATTGACATATCAAATGATGAATAATCTTCAGCGACATCGTTTTCAACATCTTCGGCAATGTCGTCATTGGCTTGCCAAGTTTTTTCCATAGCAAGATTATGGATATATTCTATTCTTTGGTTGATTGAAGATATGATTTTTTTCTTTCTTGCATCGTCAATTAAATTTTCATCGGCGTCATTCAATATTCCGAGTGTTTCATTGTCGATATTATTCAAAGCGTCAAAATCTATCCAATCAAAAGAGGTAACTAATCTTAACTGTTCAAAATGAGTTTTCTTGAACGGCTTGCAAACTATCAATGATTGCTTATCCATATTCGGTGTAACCTTATCATAACCGAGCGATGAACCGCTGTCAAAAATCGGTGCAATGCCAATCCATTCAAGCGTATTTGCATTTCTTACAAGACCGAAATTATTGAGGTGTCTGTCCTCGTTGGCTATAATAAAATCAACCACAATCATTTGATTGATTTTATCAACAATATCCTCAATGCCCAAAAATTTGCAACAGTTAATATAATGCTGATAAACAGACAAGTGATTAGGTTTAGGATACCTTTGCAAAATTTTCCAAGCTGTAACAAGTTCCGTATCTCTTGAAATAAAATCTTCGCACATGCTGTATGGCTTTTCGTCATCAACAATAACGGAATAACTGACATGGTCTATATTCAATTTATCCATAATCAATGACGCAATAGCCTCATTAAACGGCTGTTGTTCATATGGCAAACTGCCTGCTTTAAGCAAGCAACGCTTTTGATTAATTATTTTCCATCTTTTCTTTAAGCAACCGTCAGATGTGTTGTCAGGTGAATTCAAACTGATATTTTCAGAATCTTTTGCTTTTCCGAACAGAATATCACCGACATCTTCTGAAAAATCATTATCAAAGAAATTTACCAATTCCCATTCCAAATCAGAATTAATAGGCTTAACCCAATACTGATCCGAAAGGCTTAATCCATAGCATTTTGCCAAAAGCAGTTTCGTAGTGCTTACACGCAAAATTTCAAGTGCATCTCTTACACCAGACCTGCTTGCAGGAATTGAACGATCGGTCCACCATTTATTGAGCAAAGCTCTGTCGGCAGATAAATCGTCTTTAGTTGTACCGATAGGAAGATGAGCAAAGTTATATATTTCGCCTATTTTAACGATTGAACCGGTTTCTTCATCTAATGATAAATCGGCTACTTTTATGTTTTTGTGCATCAAAGTATAGTTCATAACAACGCTCCTTCCTAACTTGTTTTCATTAATCATTATACACACTTCCTTCCCTAAAATCAACTTTTAACACAAATCAATATCAATCTTCCGTTCAATTTGAATTCAAGTTATTTTTTCATCTGCAAGGGGTCTTGACAGAAAATTATGAATTTGCTAATATGAAAACGGAGAGAAAATTCAATAAAACTATGATGAACCTATATGCATTTTTATTTTGAGATGCGTATAGGTTTTTTGTTTTTATTTTTAGAAAGGGGAATGAAAAATGTTATATCAAAAAATTCCAAGCGGAAGATTTTGGATTATGCCAAATGACTTTTTTGAAAAATATAAATTGAACAGTCGTGACTTTATGGCCTATTGTTTTTTGGTTTCTAAAAAAGATAAAAAAGGAAAAAGTTATTGGTCAATAAGAAGAATGGCTGAGCAATGCAATATGAGTTATGAAAGTGTAAGACGAGCAATAAGATCTCTTGAGGATCAATGCTTGATTGATGTTGAACACTGCTCGGTCAATGGTAAAAAAAATTCAAATATTTATACTGTGCATCGGTTGATTTGATTTTGCTTTCTACTTTTGCATTTTTGATGCATAAACAATATAAAAGCCCGGAATGAAAAAAGTGAATGAAAAAAACGATGATTTTTTAATGAAAATCTGCGGCTTTTGGATCGATTTTGAGGCGGATTTCAAGCCGTCGATTTTAAAGCAGGATAAAGGGGTATGATTTTCGGGCATTGAAATGCCCGAAAACGCCGTCCGGCAAAGCCTGTCGGCTTTTCGATTCGTAATACTTTTGCGTATGATTCCAAATTCGTATGCAGTTAGGGGTGTTTTTCGCAGAAAATCAAGGTTTTTGAGTATTCACGGAAAGGAGCGCGTATGATGAACAAAACGAAAGCGGAAATTGAGCAAATGGCGAGCTTTATTTGCCGTGAAAAAGGACAATATATGTTCAACAAAAAAGAAATCGGAATCATTACCGGGTTATGCAAAGACAAGGTTGCAGAGCTCTGCGAGAACATTCCTGCAGCCTGTGACAGCAGAGTTAAGTTATATTTCATCAAAGATATTCTGAATTATCTATACAATTCTTGATTAAATATATAATTCCAACTCGGCATACAGGTCAAAATCTCACAAAAAATATATCTCTTTTTTGTCAGGTATTGGTCTGGCTATTTGCAAAGCTGTGTGGTAGTGTTGGTGTTGCCAAAAGGCAAAGAAATTACTATACGGAGGTAAATTATGTACGAATTATACGACAAAAACGGTAACCAAATCGGCTACCGAATGACCAAAAGAATTAAAAATGAAGATGGCAAATACGATGTATTGACTGCTCGTTCAAAGACAAGTGAAAAGGATTGCCGAAAGAAACTTGATGACATGGTCAAGGAGTATTATCAACTCCAAGAAAAGAAAAAGAGTGGCGGTGTCTTCTCCGAAATGAAATTAAAAGACTATGCAGACAACTGGTATCACCTTAACATCGAGAAAGCGAACTGCACGCAAAAGAACAAATACATGTACAAAAACATCGTCTACAACCACATCATTGAACACCTCGGTTCGATAAAGTTATGCAACTTGACTGAGGATGACTGCCAAAGATTCATAAACGAATATGCCGGTTTGAGTAAGCCATTCGTAACAAAAATCAGAATGGTACTTAGACGATTATTGACCAAAGCTGAAAAGCAGGAACTCATCAAAACCAATGTGGCAAAGGATATTGTTCTGCCGACTGTGTACGAGAACAAGCACAGACCAATAACTGATGATGAACGCCGAATGATACTTGAAACCATACCAAAGCACTATGCCGGAACAATGGTGCTTACGATGTTATGCTGCGGACTTAGACCGATAGAAATCCGAAGAATGAAGTGGGATTGGATAGATTTTGAAAACGCAATTCTGACAGTCGGCAAATCCAAAACGGAAGCAGGAACAGGACGAAAGATACCAATTCCGCCTGTACTTTTAGATGCATTAAAGAAACATAAAGCAAAAGAACTCAACAACGAATATGTATTCGTAAAGTACGAAAAGCACACACGAATGGATGACAATGCCTTTTATCAAAGCTGGAAAAACTTTGTAAAAGAAATGGACTTGGCAAACGGAGCTCACTTGTATCGCAATCAAGTAAAGAACTCAATCATAGCACCCGACTTCGAGCCATACCTACTTCGCCACACTTTCTGCACCGACTGTCAAGCAGCCGGAGTACCAATCAATGTGGCAAAAGAATGGATGGGGCACTCTGACATATCGGTAACCGCAAAAATCTACACGCATATGGTAGATGAAGTATTCGAGCAGAACCGAATGAGAATGGCTAAATATGCAGTAACCAAATCTCAACAAGTTGAAAGTCTAACAGCAACGAACTGATGTTCAAAAAGAAAAGGATAGTCGAGAAATAAACTCGGCTATCCTTCGTCATTTGAAACTATTGTATCAATATTTCAAAATTACAGTTTTGCAATTCTCACAAATTGAATGGACGGACATAAAAGATGTCCATTACACTATCGGAAAATCAGCAAGGAAGTTTCATAGTAACCTTTGCGCCG